>Ga0209233_1000777_pt1 | contig 14388 bp, 11 predicted proteins | sample AraplaCL_Cvi_mCL_FD_184269 | JGI IMG/M metagenome (GOLD analysis project Ga0209233, IMG submission 184269) | Arabidopsis root microbial communities from the University of North Carolina, USA - plate scrape CL_Cvi_mCL (SPAdes) (version 2) | ecosystem: Host-associated > Plants > Roots > Endosphere...
ATGTTGAGAAAGGTCGGGCTTTCCGAGAAGCATGCGCATTATCCGGGCCAGTTGTCGGGAGGCCAGCAGCAGCGTGCCGCGATTGCCCGCACGCTTGCGATGCGCCCAAAAGTCATCCTCTTCGACGAGCCGACATCGGCGCTCGATCCCGAACTGGTCGGCGAAGTGCTGCGGGTGATCCGGCAGTTGGCCGAGGAAGGCAACACGATGATCCTCGTGACGCACGAGATGCAGTTCGCGCGCGAGGTCTCGCACAAGATTCTGTTTCTCCACCAAGGAAAGGTGGAGGAGGAGGGGGCGCCGGCGGAGCTGTTTGGCAGCCCGCGCTCGGAGCGTCTGCGCCAGTTCCTGGCCCGGACGCTGTGAGTAAAACACCCTCGAAGCCTCCTGTTGGCGCCGGAGAGGTCGATAGCAATGAACATCAAAAGGGGAACTGACCATGAAAATGAAAGTCTTGTCCTTGCTCGCACTTCTTGCCGCGAGCACCGGAAGTGCGCTTGCCGCGGCAGGTGAACTGTCCATCGGCACGGAGGGTGCCTATCCGCCATGGAGCATGTCCGACGCCAACGGCAACGTTACCGGTTTCGACGCGGACGTCGGCGCCTTGATCTGCACCAAGCTCGAGGTGAAGTGCCATTTCGTCGTGCAGGCGTTCGATGGCCTCATCCCGGCGCTGAAGGCCAAGCGCTTCGATGTCATCATCTCGGGCATGTCGATCACCGCCGACCGCAAGAAGGAGATCAATTTCAGCGTAGGCTACGCCGAACTCGCCAATATGTTCGTTGCCCCGAAGGGCTCGGATCTTGCAGGCGTCACCGACATCGACACGCTGCTGAAGTCCCTCACGGGCAAGAAGGTCGGCGTGCAGGCCGGTACGACCCACGCCCATTTCCTCGAGAAGCGTGCGCCGGATGCGGATCTGAAAACCTACGACACACTTGACCAGATGCAGATTGACCTTGCGAGCGGCCGCATCGACGCGGCCTTCGCGGATCAATCCGCACTGCAGGACTTCCTGGACAAGCCGGATGGCAAGAACTTCCAGCTGGTCAACGTCAAGATCAAAAGCACGTTCGATCCGACGCTCGGCGAAGGACTCGGTGTCGGCATCGCCAAGGAGAACACGGAACTCAAGGCCAAGATCGACAAGGCGCTTTGCGAACTGGTCAGTGATGGCTCGGTAGGCAAGGCCAGCCAGAAATGGTTCAAGACGGACATCTCCAGACCTTGCAACTGACGTCGTTCAACTCGCGGCACCGCATGCGCCTGGCAGGCGCATGCGACTGTCTCGTTCACACTTAGCAATTGAGCAACACAGATGGAATTCGGTCTCTGGCAGGTTTGGGACGCTGGTTGGGTGACCGCCATTCTGCGCGGGGCTGCCGTTACGATCTCGGTCGGCTTGCTCAGCATGGTCGCCGGGCTGCTGATCGGCATTGTCTGCGGCCTGATCAAGTGGGCAAGGATATTTCCGCTGTCGCTGCTGGTGGACGGGTACACGTCCCTGGTTCGGGGCGTTCCCGAACTGCTCGTCATCTACCTTCTGTTTTTCAGCTCGGTTGAGTTCGTGACGAAGGTCATCACTGCGTTCGGCTACGCCGGACTGGCGCAAAGCGGTTATGCGTTCGTCATCGCGGTGATCGCTATCGGTACGATCTCGGGTGCATATTCGACCGAGGTGATCCGGGGGGCATTGGCATCGATCCCCAGCGGACACATCGAGGCGGCGCGCGCTCTCGGCCTGCCCGGCAGCCGTATCTTCCACCGCATCATAGCCCCGCAGATGCTTCGCATCGCGGTCCCGGGCATCAACAATGTCTGGCAGACCACGATCAAGGACACGGCCCTGGTTTCCGTGGTTGGGCTTCAGGAGCTGATGCGTATTTCCTATATCGGCGCGAACTCCACCCGCCATCCATTCGTCTTTTATCTGATCGCGGCGGTCGTCTATCTGGTCATCACGCTTGTCAGCCAGGCAGGCTTCGATGGGATCGAACGCCTGCTTCGGCTCCGGGCGAGGAGGTAGGACCATGGAACTCATCCAGCTTGCGGTTCCGGTTCTCCTCAAAGGCCTGTGGGTCACAGCCGCGCTGACGCTGGTTTCGGTGCTTATAGGCTTCAACCTCGGCCTGGGACTGGCGCTGATGAGGCTATCGTCGAACCGCTTTTGGGCGGGCTTTGCCAGATATTACAGCAACGTCTTCCGCGGCACGCCGCTCCTGGTCCAGATATTCATCTTCTATTACGGGCTTGGCGAGGTCAGCCTGATCAAGGACAACGCCCTTCTATGGTGGGTAATCAGCGATGGCTCGCGATGCGCCGTACTGGCGTTGGCGCTCAACACCGCGGCTTATACGTCCGAGATCCTGCGCGGAGGCCTGATGTCGGTACCGACAGGCCTGGTCGAGGCAGCCCAGGCTTGCGGAATGTCGCGGATTCTTCGCTTTCGCCGCATCGAGTTTCCGCTCGCGATACGCCAGGCTCTCCCGGCCTATGGCAACGAGCTCATTCTTGTCGTCAAGGGCACAAGCCTGGCCTCCACGATCACCGTGCTGGAAATCACCGGCTATGCCAAGCGGCTCATGAGCCAGACCTTCGCGATCTTCGAGATCTTCGCAATTGCGGGGATACTGTACCTGGTCGTCAACCTGTTGCTGATTGCGATCGTCCGCTCGATAGAACGGTACCTCATGAGGCACGAAGCACAGGCCCGCCAGGGCATCTCCACGCCGCGCGTCGACGGATCGGCAGTGGTTTAGAGAACGGCTTGCAGCGCAGCGGGACCATGCGGAACGATACGCCAATATTTCCAACTTTGGCCCACGAAAAATCTAATGAAATCAATGTATCTGCTGCGCCCTATCGCCGAGTGGTGAAGGTCTTTTATCTGAATGCGAACGGCGCGATATTTCGGGCCAACTCGGATATTTCGATGTTACCTAGACTGCCTGAGGGGATGATCTGTCTCGGTCGGCTCGGCCCCGGTAATAGAGAGCCTGCACATCGACCGTGAGCTCACCGCCTATCCGATCGATTACAATCTCATGTTAGGATCACACGAGATGCTGCCAGACATCGCTGAGTACGGGCCGACCTTACAGGCTTGGCGCCGCGACCTTCACGCCCATCCCGAAACTGCCTTCGAGGAGGTCAGAACCTCGGCTTTCGTGGCGTCGACGCTGGCCTCGTTCGGGATCAAGGTGCATCGCGACCTCGGCGGCACTGGTGTCGTCGGCGTAATCGAGGGGAAGGCCGATGGTCCGACCATCGGGCTGCGCGCCGATATGGACGCACTGCCGATGGCTGAGGAGACTGGGGCTGATTATCGCTCGACCGTGCCCGGACGCTTCCATGGCTGCGGCCATGACGGGCACACGGTGATGCTGCTTGGTGCGGCGCGCCATCTCGCTGCCAATCCACCGAACCGCGGCAAAGTCCATCTGATCTTTCAGCCGGCTGAGGAGGTTGGCCTTGGCGCCAAACGGATGATCGAGGACGGCCTGTTCGAGCGCTTCCCTTGCTCAGAGGTCTACGCTCTCCACACCATCCCGCTTTATGCCGAAGGCACGGCTGCAGTGCGGCCGGGTCCAACGCTCAGCGGCGTCGTCCCCTTCGAGATCAGGATCAACGGTGTCGGCGGCCACGGTGCCGCGCCGCACACCACAATCGACCCATTGCAAATCGCAGCCAGGCTCGCCACCGAGATATCCTCGATCGTCGGCCGGCATGTCGATCCGCTCGAGCCGGCGGTTATCAGCCTTGGGCGGCTTTCAGCCGGCACCGCACCGAACATCATCCCGGCCTCGGCCGAGCTGAGCGGTACTATCCGCGCCTACGACCCGGCGGTCGAGGCGCTGATCCTTGGGAAGCTAGACGCGATCTGTCAGGGCTTCGCGGCGATGTCGGACTGCACCATCGACTGTACCCGGCAGGCGAATTGCCTGCCCTGTGTAAACGATGCGCGCGCCGCAGCCGCAGCCGCCGCTGCGGCTGCCGAGGTTCTTGGCGAGGCCAATGTCCGCACCGACCTGAAGCCGTTGCCCTTTTCCGACGATTTCGCGCTGATGTTGGATCAGTGGCCGGGCGCCTACATCTTCCTCGGCCAGCCCGGCGCGATGTGCCACCATCCGACTTTCGACTTCGACGACCGCCTGCTGCCGATCGGAGCCAGCATCCTCTCGCGCATCGTTCAGCGCCAGACCATCGAAGGAGCGAGCGCCTGACCGTCTGCTGCTGATTATCCCCTCGATTTGACCCTTTCTGCCGCGCTCAATGCTTCTGCCATGCAGGCGGGTGAATCCATTCCACAGCGCATAAATGAAGCCGCGCAGGTGCCGGTTAGATCGACCGCGCCTGCGCGGCCAAGGCCGAGCTTCCGCGCGACCAGGGGTGCACTGGGCGGCAGAAGGTGGTCGGGCGTCGAGGTGGCAAGCAACAGCAGCCCGATGTCGCTGCGGTCAATAACGGCGTTCGCCAGCGCCATGTCGCCAGCCTGTGTGGCAAGACCGGACAGCGTATCGTCGTCCGTTGCCCAGAAGCGCGAACGGGTTCCGGTGCGCCCTTCAATCCAGCCCGGATCGAGGGCCGAGACAGCTCTCGCCATTGGTGGTCCTTGGAGAGATGACCCAGTACGTGGTTCGGACCGGCGACTATCGTTTCACAGTGAAAGAGTTGAACGTTGGGCAATGGATTCCCAGCCCAGGTGATCCGGTCGGACTATCGTAGGAAACCGGTCGCTTAGACCTGTAGGTGTGAGGCTTTACGTTCCGGTTTGACGTGTTGTAAGTCATTCTCGGGCAGTCCATCCAGCATATCGCCAAGATGCGTTGGCTTGACCAGCGCTCTGGCGCTAAAGTATCCGCAGGATGCGGTTGGTTGGTTGCTGGCCTGGGCAACGAACTGTGCGACGGTGTGTTGGCAATAGCGTCCCTGGCAGAATCCCATGCCGGTCCGGCACGCCAGCTTCACGACATTGATGCGCGTCGCATGGGTGTTGTCCTGCAGGAAGCGCCGGACCTCACCAGCTCGCACGTCCTCGCACCTGCATATCAGGGTTTCGTCATCAGCCAGCTCTGCCAGGGCGACCAGCCGAGGGGCGAAGAGGGCCGCGACCCGATCGGAGAAACGCCTGATCGACCGTATCCTGCGCCTCACGGACTTCACCTCCCGTTGTAGGTTCGCGCCGTGGCCCATGTCCTGGATGATCGTCAGTGCCGCCAGTTCGCCTTCGGTGGCAGCACTCTTGGCGCCTCGAATGCCGGCCGGTTCACCTGCGACGTAGATCCGGTTCACGTCGCTGCGCTGGTGCCCGTCATGGTCTACCACCCAGCCGCCATCGAGCGGCCGCCAGATGACCGAGCAACCTGCCTGCCGGCACAATTCCGTCGAAGGCAGCAAGCCATAGCCAATGCCCAGAACATCGACATCATAATCGCGGTGCCCACCGGTGATCCGCCACTGCGTATCGCAATCCGCCAATGTCACGCTCCGGACGCCCTCGTCGGGCCCATTGGCAGAGACGATGATGCGGCCGAACCGGATCGGAACCTGTCTTTTGGCAAGGTTGACGAGCGCGCGGGCGGTTTCCCTGAAGATGGACATGTTGCCGGGAATAGCGGCAAGCCCGTTCAGCATCTCGATAAATGTCGATCTTGGCCGTGCAAAGGCGACCTCGCGCACCTGGGCGCCTGCCTTGCAGAGCAAGTCGGCAACGAGCAGCAACAACGGGTGCGAGCCGGCGAGCACGAAGGTCTGGCCGGGAACGATATGCTGGCTCTTCACGAGTGTCTGGATCGCGCCAACGCCCATAACGCCGGGTTTGGTCCAGCCGGGGAAGGCGACCGGCATTTCGTAAGCGCCCGTGGCCACCAGCACCTTTCGGGAGATGACCGTCATGGCGGCGGCGCACACCCTGACGGCGTCGGGTTCGGGGAATAGGCCCCACACGGTCTGGCGAAACCGCCAGTCGATCCTGGCGCTCGCCTCCGCGCTCCGGATCAGTGCTCTGCCGAAGGGATAGAGCCGGTCCAGGCAGGTGGCTCGGTTGCACTCGGGATCACGGCAACCCCTCATCGATTCCGAGGATAACGTGACAGTGAAGATCTCGGGCTTGCCGAGCTATGAGACGATCACGGCGCCGAGCGGCTACCAGATCCGCAAGGCGTTGCAATCGAACGGCACCTACACTTGGACGATTAGCGAGACCTCGTCCACGATAGGCAAGCCGCTTACAGGGCTCACGCTCAAATCCTCCTTTACCGGTACGAACCATCCTGTCGCCACGCTGGCAGTCCTCGCGCGCAATACGACCTCTGGCGAAGCAGCGAGTTCGCCATCCCGGACTATGACGGTCACGGATCCCCCGGCGACCACGACCAGCCCGACATCGAACCTCATCGCCTTGTTCAATCAGTACTCGGCTTGGGGTTTCCAGGACAGCCGAGCCGATATGGGCGAGATTGCTCCGACATTGCCCCACCACGATGTCCTGGCGTTCTTGGCGACACCTGGCCATTTCGAACGCTGAGAGGAATCCGGAGATAGCCTTCGGAGGACTCAGACCCCGATACGCTGTTTGCGGCAAACCCGCTGCCGGGTGAGACCCGAGCCGTCGCCTCAATCCGCCGGATCATCGATCGTCATGGCGTCGAGCACGCGCGCCTCGTGCTGTGCATCCTGGCCGAGGGGCGGGGCAATACGCCCTGATCGACGAAACGTCCCTGCGGGCCGTCTCTGACCTGCGGCTGGCCTGTCCCGACCTGGTCGAGCAACACACCACCGCGCTGCTCGAGATGTTCGACAGGATGCCTCTCGGCCCGCTCATGGCGACCGCCAACGAACTCCACTGCGTGGTTCATCAAGGCCATGCTGTCGCCGGCATGATGTATCTCTAAGCTTGGCAGATCAGCCCGGCGCCCTTTCAATTGCAATGCCCACTCCACCCGGACCCGGAAACTTCTGCACGAGCGCGGGCAGGTTCAACATGTCGTCGGTTATCGGCGGCCCTTCCGAAAACTCGCTCGCTACAGCGCTGTCCAAAAGCGCGCTCGCGAGCCGCTTCGCAACCGCCGAGCTACGCCACAGGATAGGACACGACCTCGCAATTCGACGATGATGTCTGGTCGGTAACAAGAATTGAAGGCAGGCGGCTGGCCAATCGCGCTACTCAGCTCAGATATTAGGCTTGACTGAACTGGTGTGGAGGCCTCGAAAATGCAGCAGGCAAAACGAATCCTGGTGACTGGAGGCGCGGGTTTTCTGGGATCGTTCTTGTGTGAGCGACTGCTTGGCGAAGGCCACGAAGTTGCCTGTGTCGACAATTTCTTCACCGGAAGCCGAAGGAACGTCTCCAATTTGCTCGACAACCGATCCTTCGAAATCATTCGCCACGACGTGACGTTTCCACTCTACGTCGAAGTTGATGAGATCTACAACCTTGCCTGTCCTGCGAGCCCCGTCCACTACCAGTTCGATCCGGTCCAGACGACGAAGACAAGCGTTCACGGGGCAATCAACATGCTGGGGCTAGCCAAGCGGGTTCGCGCAAAAATCCTTCAGGCGTCCACGTCCGAGGTTTACGGCGACCCCGAAATCCACCCTCAGACCGAGGACTATTGGGGCAGGGTAAATCCGATAGGACCCCGTTCGTGTTACGACGAAGGCAAGCGATGTGCCGAAACCCTCTTTTTCGACTATCGGCGACAACACAGGCTGTCGATCAAGGTAGCGCGCATCTTCAACACATATGGTCCCAGGATGCGTCCGGATGACGGTCGCGTCATTTCCAACTTCATCGTGCAAGCACTGCACAACGAGCCGCTAACAGTGTACGGCACTGGCCAGCAGACACGTTCATTTTGCTATGTCGACGACCTTATCGACGGTCTGGTTCGCTTGATGCAAACCACTGACGACGTCACCGGTCCGATCAATCTCGGCAATCCAGTCGAATTCACGATGCTCGAACTCGCCAATCTTGTGATCGAACTTACTGGAAGCCGGTCGACGATCCGATTTTTGCCTTTGCCCGTCGACGACCCGAGGCAGCGACAGCCTGACATCGGGAGTGCCTTGCGCGAACTCAATTGGAAGCCAAGAACCGCGTTGCGCGACGGCCTTGTCAAAACCATTGCCTATTTTGAAGGCTTGGTTTCGTCGGGGTATGTACGGCCGGCCGCTGCCGAATGAAGACCGTTCTGGTAACCGGTGGGGCCGGCTATATTGGATCACACTGTTGCAAGGCATTCGCCGAATCTGGTTGGTCGGTCATTACGTATGACAATCTCTCGCGCGGTTGGCGCGACGCGGTCAAATGGGGGCCGATTGTCGAGGGCGACATTTCCGACGGCGCAGCCGTATCGGCAGCGCTACGACAGTATCGGCCAGATGTCGTGGCGCATTTCGCGGCTTATGCTTACGTCGGGGAATCTGTCGAGCACCCGGAACTCTACTACCGAAACAACAGTTTCGGGTCGCTGGTGTTGCTCGAGGAAATGCTGAAGGCCGGCGTCGGCAAGCTGATCTTTTCCAGCACGTGCGCATCTTATGGCGTTCCGGTTCGCTCTCCGATTGACGAAACGCATCCGCAGTCGCCCATCAATCCCTATGGATGGTCGAAATTCATCATCGAACGAATGGTGGATAATCTCTCATATGCCCATGGCCTCAACGCGGTCATTCTCCGGTATTTCAACGCGGCCGGGTGCGATCCTGACGGCGAGATCGGCGAACGGCACGAACCGGAAACACACGTCATACCGCTCGCTATCGAGGCGGCGGTCGGGCGGGGCCGGATTTTTACCGTCAACGGAACCGACTTCGGCACCCGCGATGGAACCGCGGTACGGGACTATGTCCACGTCACCGATCTCGCGCGTGCTCACGTCCTGGCAGGGGAGAAACTTCTCCGCGACAAGGGTGTCCACGTCTACAATCTCGGGACCGGAATTGGAACGACGGTGAAAGAGCTGGTCGACGCGGTGAGCCGGGCTTCGGGATCGCGCCTTCCTGTGGTTTACGGTCCGCGCAGGGCAGGTGACCCGCCGGCGCTCGTCGCCGCGGCCGGCAAGGTGCACCAGGAACTCGGCTGGGTGCCAGAGCAATCCGGCATCGACAGGATCGTCGAGACGGCACTGGCTTGGCATCGTAGCCGATTGTGATCGGTGCGCCACCGCCCGTCATCGACAGAGCAGCGACTGCGCGGGCCGAAAACTCTCGACCTACCGCGTCCGGCCGCTTTCCCTTGGGAATTGTGTCAAAACAAAGAGTTAGAGCGGATCGCCGTTTCCGTGAAACGGTGAACTGCTCTAGCGGTCTGGCCCAGCCGAAGGAGGGTCACCGTTCCTTACCGTCAGCCTCTGAGGCACATACGATTTCGTGCTGGCGATGTTGATATTGAGGAACGACAAGGGAGGCGGGTCCCTGGCTTTTGACTCTGCCGTTCTCTATCCAAATGACATTTGCCGCGTCACGCGCCGTTTCTATGCGGTGCGTGATCAGCAAAATTGTCCTGTTGCCAAGCTGCCGATCAATCGCGCGCCGCACCTGGTCCTCGAGCGCGGTATCGAGTGCGTTCATCGCTTCATCCAGGATCAGGAAGTCCGGATTGCGCAATACAGCTCGCGCCAGGCCAATGCGCTGCCTCTGGCCGCCGGAAAATCGCAGCCCCTCCTGCCCGATCCAGGTATTGTAACGATCCGGAAGATCCTCGACGAATCCCGCAACGCCGGCACTGCGGGCCGCGACAATGATCTCTTCTTCGGTCGCGTCGGCTTTGGCCATCCGGATATTTTCTGTCACCGTTCCCTCGACGAGGTCGACGTCCTGACCCGTTACAGCGATCTTGGACAGCCAGTCGTCCCGCCTGATGTCTACCAGCCGGGTGCCATCAATCTTGATGTCGCCAGAGGTCGGTTCGTATAGCCGCAGGAGGAGGTTCACGATCGTCGTCTTGCCAGCACCGCTTGCGCCGATCAGCGCCGTGGTTACCCCCGCTGGAATCTCGAACGACAGGTCGGTGAGCACCGGCGTGTTCTGATCATACCCAAAGTTTACGTGCTCGAAGACGATATTGGCGTTCAAGTTTCCGAGTGCGATAGTTCCCTGCGATGGATATTCCTTGTCCTCGGACCGGACCATCTCCAAGACTGAGCGCAATTGCGGCTGCATCTGCGCCAGAAACAGCAGGTTGTTCTCGAACTCCTGAGTATGCGGCTGCAAACGATAAAGCAGCGCGACAGCGGCCAGCGTCACCTCGAAGCTGATATGCCACCACCCGGAGACCAGGACGATAGTGCCCAACATTCCCAGATAGCCGATTTCGGTGGTTGGACCGATCCATGACGAAAGGCGAATCATGGACAACGACGCGTTGCGCGCGGCCGCCGACGATTGCATGAAGCGGCGCTGATGAAGCGCCTCCTGTCCATAGGCGCGGATGGTGCGCAACGCCTGGAGCGTCATAAGCATGTGCTCGCCGAGCGATTGATGGATCTTCTTCACTTGATGCCCTAGGTCCCGAGCGGGCCGCGAAAAAATGCGCAAGATCGCCGAGATCGCGACTGAGCCGAGGGCTGCGATCAGCAGGATCTTCCAGGAGATCGTAAGCAGGAAGACGGCGAACACGAAGATCGAGCAACTGTTTATGATGAGCCGGGTGACCGCACCATAGGCTTGCGCGACCAACCACGATTCGGTCCCGAGCACTTCCATCAGTTGTGATTGCTCGTGCTGTTGGATGGATCCGAAGGCGACTCTGAGATATTGTTCGTGGACGAGGTTGCGCACGCGTTCGCTGATCCGTTCGCCGATGCTGGAGCTTATCAGCGAATAGAGCAGCGCTAGTGCTCCTCGCGCGAGGATAAGCAGGAGGATCGCGAAGGCGAGCCGGGTAGGACTACCGAACCAGGCGACCGCCAGGCCCAGCGCTCGACCCTGAAGGCCATCTCCTGCCTCCGTGATCCGGTTGGACACCAAATAGAGGAACAGCAGGATCAGAGTGATGCCGAGCGTCTCGGCCAAGGACGACAAAAAGCCAAGCGCGAGCAGCGCTGGCGTCGCCCACCGCGGCTTTCCAACGATGCGAAGCAGGTGCGAAAGATCGCGCAACGAAGCGCGGACCGCCCCGCGTTGAATGGCGCCACTCGCTTCGCTCATTTCAGTTCCCCGGTCGGGAAGCGTACGGTCACTCGAGGGCGGACCGGCACGCGACCGCGTACCAACCTTGTTACGACGCGCTTGGCCAAATGTGCTCCGATCCGCGGCAAATCCACGGCGATTATCCGCATTGCGATCGCGGGATGACGGCGCAGCAGCAGCGACAGGATCGGAAGCACATAGCGGGGGCGCCTTTGGCGCAAGGTCCGCTCCAGGAGCCACGTCGAATAGAAATGCAGGCCCTCACGCAGCGTGGGTGCCGCATCGGGGTGGCGGCCGAGCATCTCGTCCACCACAAGCATCCAAGATCGCAGCATGCGGGTCATGTTGCTCGACATATTTCCCGGTAAATAGCGATACCCGACCAGCGGCTCTTCGACGACTTCGAAGTGGTACGTTTCGGCAACGCGACAATAGAAGAGGATATCTTCGCAACCCTGCGCGCCCGCCTCGCGCAGCCCACTCTCGAAACCGTGGGCGTCGATCAGTGCCTGCCGGTGTACCAAGGCGGCGCTGCCGTTGCCAACGAAATTGCCGTGGAAAAGGCGTTCGAGCACATCGCCCCGCCAGTTTGGCCGATGCTGATCATCAGTTACCGCACTCTGCGCATCGATCACCAAATACCAGCAGTAGACGAGCCCCACTTTCTCGTCTGCCCGATCGAACGCAGCCAGTTGCCGCTCGATCTTGGTCGGCGCCCAGAGATCATCGGCATCGACGAATGCGATCAGATCAGAGCGCGCCGCTTGCCAGCCCGTATTGCGGGCAGCGGCCACGCCGGAGTTTGCCTGCTCGATCAGCCGCACACGCGGGTCGATCTCCATGTGACGTCGTGCGATGGTAACAGTCTGGTCCCGCGAGCCATCGTCGACGACAATAATCTCAAGCGCGCGGTGGGACTGCGAGCGAACACTGCGCAGTGTCTCGTCGATCGTATCTTGCGCGTTGTGAGCGGGGATAATGACACTGACAAGTTCGCCGTTCATTCGAGCACGGCCTCTAGAAGGGCAACAAAGTCATCGAGTGAACGATCCCCGCGAATCTCGATGCGGGGAAGGTCGATCGGATCGCAATCGAGGTCCGCCGGCCCCGATCTGTGGCCGAAGCCGATTCGATAGCCGCACTCCTTGGCAAGGCGGCCAAGCCGTCGGTCGGTGACAGAAAAAGGAGCCGCGAACGTCGTCGTGGGCCGCCCGGTCCATCGCTCAATGAACATACGTGAGCGCAGCAATTCAACGGCCAGGTCAGAGCTCGAGAGACCATCGATCGCGCGATGCGTCGCCAGATGGCTTCCGAAGAATGCACCTTCGGCGGCAAGGCGTCTCACGGTCCGTGCGTCCATGAGTGGTGTCGGCGGACCGCGGTCGGCATCCCACCGCGCGCTTTCACCCACCAGGTCCGTCACCAGGAACACTTCCGCGGTCAGGTCGTTCGCGCGCAAAGTTGGCCAGGCATGGTCGGCGAAGTTCTGGAAGCCGTCATCGAACGTGATGAGCACCGGGCGGCCCACGAAAGGGTGACGGTTGGCGATGAACCATTCCAATTGCTCGGACATGATCGCGTGGAAGCCATTGGCGCGCAGCCATGCCATCTGGCTGTCGAACACGGCGGGGGTGAAGCGATAGCGGGCGAGCGCGGCCGGACCATCATCGGCGACGCTGTGATACATGAGAACGGGGATGCGCTGCCGGCGCTCGTTGCGCGCCACGTGGCTGCGCAGCGCCCGCGCCCCGCCCCAGACGATCCTTCGCGCGACCTCCATTTCAATGGGCGCGCAGATCGGGAGATGATCGACCGTCGGTTCCGCCGCCAGTTCCCCCGGGGACAGACGGCGAAAGCGGTCTATGCGATAGAGATCGGTCAGGATCGAGCTCTCAAGGACGAGGCCTTCGGTCGCTGCCAGCGTCTCCGAGATTACTTGTGCGCCGAATTTGTTGTCCCAATCGAAGCCCGTCCGTTCCATATTGTCACGAAGCACGAATGCGTGCGCGTTGATGAAACTGCCGCCCGGCGCCAACGCCTCGACGAGTTTTGTTGCGAGGTGCCGCAACTCGTCGAGATCGTCGAGAAAATAGAGCACCTCCGAGCAGATGATGAGATCCATATCACCCGGCAGGGCATCCGCGCGGAAATCCAGGACGCCAAATTCGATATTCAGTTGGTCCCTGCATCGCGCTCGCGCTCGCTCGATGGCTACGGCGGAGATGTCGGTCGCCGTCAAATGTCCCACTCGCGGCGCCAGTTGCCGCGTGAAATGGCCCTCCGCACAGGCCAGCTCGAGCGCCCGTCCTATTGGACCGGCTGGCAGAATTTCGAGCTGCCGCTCATATTTTTCTTGCTCATAGGGCGAACCATAGTTCCAGGGATCCGCGGTCTCGAAAAAGCGATCCCAGAACGACGCGCGATCATTGTCGCGCCGACCCTCCACCTGTGCTTGGCGGGGCGGTGCAAGAGGCTTTGTCGCTTCGGCTGGCGGCCGCGCGAGCCGTTGCGCTGCCGCTGCAAGCTGCGCAAGTCTGCCGTAGTGACTGTCCCGGTCAGACCGGCGTCCGGCCATGCACAGCAACGCCTTTGCCATGAACGGATTTGTCTTGTCGGCTCCAGCGCTCCGTTGCAAGGCTGGTACAGGCGATAGGCTTGCAAGCCGCGCGGCACCCTTCCAGAAGCGGAATACCATGCGTTCATAGCCGGAGAGATGGCGTATAACCTTCTGAGGAGGCACGAAATTGAAGATCAATTCAAACCAATGACGTCTTGTCACTCTCCCGAGCGCGCCGAACTGCACGAGGGCTTCGATTTTGCCGTCCATCATCAGATAGGCATAGATTTGATCGATCCCTTCCGGCACTTCCGTCGAGGCCGGATTTCGAGCATCGACGCGAATCCCGAGTGTCCGCGCTAGCCTTCGCGGAGCGGCAAGGTCGTCGAAGTCGAGAAGCATTTGCTCGAGATGATATTGTACGCGGCGGCCCGCAACGGGATCGCTCCAGATATTGCTTAGTTCAACGATCAAATCGGTGAGGGGACCGCCGAACCTGTCCCATCTGGCAGCCAATTGCTGCGGCGCTGATAGACTTCCTGCCATCAGGCCGTCGAAGACCACCTTGGCGATCTCGGGGGCCCATTCATAACTGGCCGGGAGAGCGCGCAGTGCCTGCGGGTTGATAAAGCCGATGCCGCTGCCGCAATCCGATGCGGCGTTCCATAACGCGAACCACGCCAGTGCCTCGCGGG
>Ga0209233_1000780_pt1 | contig 14361 bp, 12 predicted proteins | sample AraplaCL_Cvi_mCL_FD_184269 | JGI IMG/M metagenome (GOLD analysis project Ga0209233, IMG submission 184269) | Arabidopsis root microbial communities from the University of North Carolina, USA - plate scrape CL_Cvi_mCL (SPAdes) (version 2) | ecosystem: Host-associated > Plants > Roots > Endosphere...
TTGCTGCTAAAAGAATGATCAACACTATGGTCAACTTTATAGCGGGTAACAGATATGTTTTCATCTTCTTTGAGATTTGAGTATTGAGATTTGAGACGTGAGATATTTTTATTTTAAATTCAGCATACGTTTATTATCCCATGTCTGCTAATGAAATAGAAATCATACTTAAACGTCTTTTTTCTTGTTTCATTTTGTTTCACTTGTTTTTATTAATTTATTAATAATCAATAATTTAATCAAATTTCCTGTTTCACTTGTTTCATTTGTTTCACATTCGCGTGAAACACAACACAGGGTCTCACACCAGGAACCCCACAAGTAAGTCAATCACTTTAATGCCGATGAAAGGCACAATTACACCTCCCAATCCGTAAATAAGCAGGTTACGGCGCAGCAGCGCGCTGGCGCCTATCGGCTTATATTCAACACCGCGCAAGGCCAATGGTATCAGCAAAGGAATGATGATTGCGTTAAAGATTACTGCCGATAAGATCGCCGACTGCGGGCTATGCAAACCCATAATATTCAAAGCCCCTAAAGCGGGTATCGACACCATAAACAGCGCCGGCACAATGGCGAAGTATTTAGCCACATCGTTAGCTATGGAGAAAGTGGTTAACGTACCGCGGGTCATCAGCAGTTGTTTGCCTATCTCCACAATCTCGATCAGCTTGGTTGGGTCATTGTCCAGGTCGACCATATTGCCGGCTTCTTTAGCAGCTTGCGTGCCGCTGTTCATAGCCACACCTACGTCGGCTTGAGCCAGGGCCGGAGCGTCGTTGGTACCATCTCCCATCATGGCAACCAGTTTACCTTGTTGTTGCTCGGCTTTGATGTAGTTCATTTTATCCTCAGGCTTAGCTTCGGCAATAAAATCGTCCACACCGGCTTTGTTGGCAATGAATTTAGCAGTTAACGGGTTATCGCCGGTTACCATCACGGTTTTAACGCCCATTTTACGGAGGCGTTCAAAACGTTCGGCTATGCCCGGTTTAATAATATCCTGCAACTCAATCACCCCCAGTATCTTTTCATTTTGCGATACCACCAGCGGCGTACCACCATTTGAAGCAATAACCTTTACGTTTTCTTCCACATCGGCAGGGAAAGCGTTGCCGGCTTTGATACTCATCTCACGGATAGAATCAAATGCGCCCTTGCGTATTCTCAATCCATCAGGAGTATCCAAACCACTCGAGCGGGTTTCGGCAGTAAACTTGATAAATTGCGAGCCATCAGGAGCTTTTACAGAAAGCTGCGGTTTGCTTTGTTCGGCCAGTTCGATGATGGATTTACCTTCCGGCGTTTCGTCCGCCAGCGAGCTTAAGATACAGGCGGTAATGAAATCATTTTCGTTTATGCCTGCGCTTGGATAAAAGTTTGTGGCTTTACGATTACCTATGGTAATGGTGCCGGTTTTATCTAATAGCAAAACGTCCAGGTCACCCGCTGTTTCAACAGCTTTACCAGATTTGGTGATGACGTTTGAGCGTAAAGCTCTGTCCATGCCCGCGATACCAATGGCAGATAACAAACCACCGATGGTAGTTGGTATCAAACAAACAAACAGCGAGATGAATGCGGCGATAGTGATCGGCGTATTGGCATAATCGCCAAATGGTTTCAATGTTACACATACAATTACGAAGATGAGCGTAAAGCCTGCCAGCAGGATAGTCAGTGCAATTTCGTTAGGTGTTTTTTGGCGGGATGCGCCTTCAACCAGCGCAATCATCTTATCCAGAAAGCTTTCGCCTGGCTGGGTACTCACGCGCGCTACGATACGGTCTGACAGCACCTTGGTACCACCGGTTACCGATGACTTATCGCCACCCGACTCGCGGATTACCGGAGCAGATTCACCCGTAATAGCCGATTCGTCAATCGTGGCAATACCCTCAATAATTTCGGCATCAGTTGGAATCGTGTCACCCGCTGTACAGATAAAGACGTCTCCTTTTTTTAGCGAGGATGACATAACGGTTTGCTCTTTGCCGTTTACCAGCATGCGGGCCGGAGTTTCCTCACGGGTTTTTCGTAAGCTTTCGGCTTGTGCCTTACCGCGAGCCTCAGCAATAGCCTCAGCAAAATTGGCAAACAGCACAGTAAGCAGCAGGATCAGGAATACGGTTAAGTTATAGCCAAAGCTACCCTGACCTTTGTTAGCAAATGAATATACGGTCACAAAGAGCATCACCACAGTGCCCACCTCAACAGTAAACATAACAGGGTTGCGCACCAATACACGGGGATCAAGTTTAACGAACGATTGTTTAAACGCAGCCTTCATTTGATTGGCCTCAAATAATGTATTTTGATTAGAGTTCATTTTCTTATTCGTTATTTAAATAGTGAAAAGTGTTCGGCGATAGGGCCAAGCGTTAATGCCGGGAAGAATGACAATGCTGCAACGATGGCTATAACCGCAAAAGTTATCAAACCAAAAGTTGAAGTATCGCTTTTTAAAGTACCTGCCGATTCTGGGATATATTTTTTGCTGGCCAGAATACCGGCAATAGCCACCGGGCCGATAATTGGAAGAAACCTTCCCAATATCATCACAAAACCGGCGGTAACGTTCCAGAAAATGTTGTTATCGCTCAATCCCTCGAAGCCCGAACCATTGTTAGCTGCCGATGAGGTGTATTGATACAACATCTCGGAGAAACCATGATAACCCGGGCTGGCTAACCAGGTAGACGGTTTTACGGCCCAGTCGGCATTTGGCATATGCACCAATACGTATGACGACAATGCTGTACCAACCAATATAATGAAAGGGTGTAAAAGGGCTATCAGGGACGCAATTTTCATTTCGCGGGCCTCGATCTTTCTACCCAAAAACTCGGGTGTGCGTCCTACCATCAACCCGGATATAAATACGGCTATAATGATGAAGATGTAGTAGTTCAAGAATCCGACACCGCAGCCACCGTAGAAACAGTTGATCATCATCCCCATCAACATCATAAAGCCTGATACCGGCATGGAGCTATCATGCATAGAGTTGACAGAGCCGGTTGATATAATAGTAGTAACGATACTCCAATAACCAGATGCCGCCGGGCCAAAGCGTACCTCCTTGCCTTCCATAGCGCCGTTAGGTTGTGCAATACCCATGTGGGCAATAGCCGGGTTACCGCCTATTTCGGCCTGTACAGTAGGTATCAATAGCATCAGCATGCCCAGCGTCATCACCCCAAATATCACATAAGCGAATTTCTTTTTATTGAGATAGAAGCCTAAGGCAAATACCAACGCTATAGGGATAATAGTTTGAGCCACCATCTCGGTAATGTTGGTCAGGTAATTAGGGTTCTCTAGCGGATGTGCCGAGTTGGCTCCAAAATAGCCGCCGCCGTTTGTTCCGAGATGCTTAATGGCCACCATGGCAGCAACCGGTCCGCGAGATACATGGACGGTATCGCCCTGCATGCTGATAAAAGTATCTTTGCCTTTGTAGCTGGTAGGCATACCGTTAAAAGCCAAGATAACAGCAATTATAATTGAAATAGGTAGCAACACGCGGGTAATGGTTTTCAGGAAATATTCCCAGAAGTTGCCCAGCCTGTCGGTCACCTTATCCTTAAATGCTCTGAATACTACCAGCAAAGCCGCGATGCCTGTTGCTGCCGATACAAAATGCAGGAACATGAATACATAATGCTGGGTAAAATAGGTAGCTCCGGTTTCGCCCGAATAATCCTGCAGGTTACAGTTTACAAGGAAGCTAATAGCGGTATTAAAAGCAAGATCAGGTGTTTGGTTAGGGTTGGCATCCGGATTAAGCGGCAGGTGCGCCTGAAACATTAAGCAAAAAAATGCATACACCAACCAAACGCTATTGATAGTTAACAGCCCATACAGGTGCTGTTTCCAGTTCATTTCTTTGCGCGGGTCGATGCCGCAAACACGATAAATTAAACGCTCAACCGGGGCCATGAAATCAAGCCAAGTGCTTTGGCCCTTAAAAACGCGGGCAACGTACCGGCCTAACGGTACGGCTATAACCAACGTCAATACGTAAATGAAAATTATACCTGCTAATTCGGTGTTCATGATTTGTTGAGATTAAAAGTTTTCGGGTTTAAGCAGTACGTATACCATGTAAAAAAACACAGCCACTGCTACGATGAATAATGCTAGCATGACGATCAGATTTTTTCGAAGTAGTTAACAGATTTGAAAAACAGCCAAAAGGTGGCAACAAAGGCCAACAGGTAAAATGCAACTTGTATAATATCCATGATATTTGAATTTTATACGGTGTATGCCAAGCCAGTGCCACTATTCCAGAGACACCTCACAAATTGCTGTATAACAGATTATTATATAATATATCGAACAGCAGAAAGAATAGAAACAAAAAAGACCCTTCCATTTTGGAAGGGTCTTTTACCATAATGAATCGATCAGATTTATGCGATCGAATATTGCTCGAGCTTACGATAAAGCGTGGTCAAACCTATGTTCAACAGGCGTGCCGCTTCTGTCTTATTACCATTGGTATGGCTAAGCACTTTGTAGATATGCTGCTTTTCTATGGACTCCAAATCGAGCGCATCTGTATCAACATAAACAGCGCTAAATTCTATAGGCAGTAAATTGACATCGATAACTCCATCTTCGGCAAGGATTATCACGCGCTCAATCACATTTTTAAGCTCTCGGACGTTGCCTTTCCAGTGATGCTGGGTTAACGCGTTAAAGAATGCGTCGCTTACTTTACTGATGCGGATGTTTACCTTGTCGGCAAATTCTTTTAAATAATATTTGGCGATAATCTCGATATCTCCCTTCCGTTCATTTAACGATGGCAGCTGAATCGGGAAAACAGCCAGACGATAATACAGATCTAACCTGAAATGGCCAGCATCGGCCTCTCTTTGCAGGTCGCGGTTTGTTGCGGCCAGTATGCGCACATCTACTTTAGTAGTTTTGGTGTCGCCTATTTTAATAAATGATCGGCTTTCCAACACCCGCAGCAATTTGGCTTGCAGATCAAGGCTCATCTCGCCTATCTCATCTAAAAATATGGTGCCGCCGTTGGCTTCTTCAAACAAGCCTTTCTTATCCTTTACCGCGCCGGTAAACGAGCCCGCTTTGTGACCAAATAGTTCACTCTCCAATAATTCTGACGAGAAGCTGCTACAGTTTATCGCCACAAATGGCTGCGTTTTCCGATTACTTTCATAATGGATGGCTTGAGCAAATACCTCTTTACCTGTACCGGTTTCTCCCAACAATAGAATGGTTGTTTCAGTAGCAGCAACTTTTTTAGCGACCTCAACAGCCGATTTAATGGCTTTTGACTGCCCCAATATATTTTTAAAGCTACATCTCCCCGCTACCCGAGTTTCCAGGTTAAATACCCTGAGCTGTAACAAAGCTTTCTCAGCAGCTTTATAAACCAGCGGGATAATCTTGTCGTTATCGTCGCCTTTGGTGATGTAATCAAACCCTCCGTTTTTGATGGCCTGCACCCCGTCGTTAATAGTGCCATGCGCAGTAAGATTGATCACCTCGACGTAAGGCTTTTTTTCCTTGATCAATTTAACCAGTTCGACGCCGTTAATATCAGGCAGTTTCACATCACTAATCACCACATGGACGTCTTCAAGCATCAGCGTTTTAAGGCCGTCTTTAGCAGTATAGCTTTTAAACAGGTGGAAACCTTCTAACTCAAGTATCCGCGAAATTAGATCCGCTAAACCCTGCTCGTCATCAATAATGAGCACATTGGCTAATGGTGTACGTTTATTTTCCATACTAAACCCTTAACTAAAGATATGCCTTTTTTGCACACGAATACTTAAACCGCTATGCCAAAGGCTTACGATACCTTGGTTGTAGATTTTGATCTTAATTCAACCTATCAAAATGATATGGTTTATTTTCGTTTTGGATAGCAAACAAATATTCCCGATTTAATTTAAAATTTAGCGAGCACTAAATCACATTTGACGTCAATCCAATTTTATCTCTTGAGTCGATTCAGGTGATCGAAATAGTGATGGCCAGTACCAACGTGCCACTGATAAGAGACAATTGCCGCGTTTTCGTTTTATCCACGCTACCCGCCACAAAGGCGGCGATACTGGCTCCAATACCAAATGCGGCCATTACCCATCCGTAATGCTTATCATCCAAATGAAGCGTCCCTTTAATATGGCCGACCGAATTAACCAAGATCTGTGCTCCTGCGATAGCTGATAAAATTCGATGAATAACGCAAACCGCACTGACGGATTACCGAATAATAGCTTAATGCCTTTGATTACCTCCTGCCATGCGCTACGCGGCTTTTCTGCAGGTTTCTTTTGCCCTGCATTTTATTTGTCGGTAAAAGGAGAATGAGGATACCTGCGATCACAAACGAAGCGGCATCAATAAAAAAAATCTGACGCGAACCAAGCCAAACAGCCAGTATACCGGCCAAACTTGGACCTAACACACCCAAAATCTCAAAAGTTGCAGTTAATAAACCAACGGTTTGGCTATAATGATCTTGTTCTGTCACTTGAGGTATTACCGCGCGATAGGTTGGGGTGGAAGACGTTAAATATGTTTAGTCCAAAAACCAATCCATAAATCTGCCATTCCTTATTAACAAACGGCAAGCACGCCACTATCGCCATACGGATAAAGTGCGTGGTGTAGAGTATAACTTTCCTTGGTAATTTGCCTGCTAATACACCAGCAAAGGTGAGAAGATGATGAAGGCTGTAACTCGCAGTATTAGTGCGCTGGCCAGGATTACCGCCGACTTTCCTTTACCAAACTGATAGGACAGCAAAGCAAGACCTACCGAAGTTATCGCATCGCCAAGTAGGCTAATCGCTTGTGCAAAGAACAGCCCCATACATTCCAAAAGTCATCGGTAACACGCCATTGGCTGTCATCGGACATTATGTGCTAAGCGACTTTGACTGGGATGGTATGCAGCTACAAACTCGATAATTGAGGGTAATATCCTCACGAAACTTTCAATTACTGACATCTATCATATTTCATCCAAACGCCCATCATGTTTTAGCCCGGCCAGTGAGGATACTTTTGTTTCAAATTAAACGACATGAAAAATTTAAACAAAATCCTGAAAGTGACCGCGCTGGTGGTCATCGCAAGCTTAGCTGTACCGGCCTTAACTTTGGCCCAAGGGGTTTATAAATTGGCAGCCGGGCCCGGCGTCGTCATCAAAGTATTAGGCTCTTCCAACGTACATGACTGGGTCATGGCCTCGACCGTCATGGATAGCAAAGGCGAATTTACGGTTACCGGCGAAACGCTAAGCAGTTTAAAAAAGCTGAGCTTCCAGTTAGCTTTTAACAGCCTGAAAAGCGAGCATGAGACCATGGACGAGCGCATGTACAAGTCGGTGAACGAAAGTAAGTTTCCGAATATCACTTATAAATTGTTATCGGCAACCGTTAGTGGTGTTACAAAAGACAAGTTCCTCATCGCCACCAAAGGCGAATTGACCATCGCCGGAGTGACACAAACCATCAGCATGGATGTCAATGCCCTCCTAAATACGGATAACTCGATTACCTGCAGCGGATCGGAAAAGATCAAACTGACTGACTATGGCATCAAACCGCCCACTTTCATGCTCGGTGCGATGAAAGTTTATAATGACCTCACCATTCAATTTAATTTAATCTATAAAAAATAGCACCATGAATCTTAAACATACATTGATCGCTTTAGCCATAGCCCTGCCTTTCGGAGTACAGGCACAGGACATGCAATTTTTTCGCCCCAATAACCAATTGGGCATCAACCGATTTGAGACCGGTAAAGTTGATACCGTACCCTTTACCGGGTTAAAAGTAAAGATAGGCGGTGGTTTTACCCTGGCGTACCAGACGCTGAAAGCTTTTAATACTGCTACGCCGGTAACAAAAACTATCGGTACCGCCACTGGTAACATCAATGCCATTACGCCCTTGTATAATGGCTTTAACCTGCCAATGGCCAACCTTATTTTTGATGTGCAATTAGCAGATGGCATACGCCTGAACCTGACTTCCTATCTATCAACCAGGCACCACGAGGATAGCTGGGTAAAAGGCGGCTACCTGCAGATCGACAAAGTAGGCTTCCTGCACAGCGACCTAGCAGACCGCCTCATGAAGAATGTGACCGTTATAATCGGCCAGTCTGACGTGGATTATGGCGACCAGCATTTCCGCAGGTCCGACGGCGGCAACACGATCTATAACGCATTCGTTGAGAACTACATTATGGATGAGTTCGCGACTGAGATCGGTATGCACGTTTATTACAAATGCCCCCAAACCGGTCTGTTTGCCATGGGTGGCATCACAGACGGCGAACTGAATGCCGTGACCATCGCGCCTACAAAAATTGATGCTAAAACCGGCGAGCCGAATAAATTTCCGCCGGCATACCTGGGTAAATTAGGCTTTGACAAACAGCTGAACCCCGACTTCCGCCTGCGCATTTCCGGTTCATTTTATACCGTGGCCAGCGCCAACAGCAATACCTTGTTTGGTGGTGACCGTTCCGGTTCTAATTATTTTAACGTGATGTCCAATCCGACCACTGCGGCTGGATCAACCCTTACCCAGGCTGTAGACTATAATGCCTTCTCCGGTCGTTTCAATCCGGGTTTCAGCCAGGAAAATCATGCTTATATGGGCAACTTGTTCCTGAAATATAAAGGCCTGGAATTCTTCGGCACTGCCGAAACCGCGAAAGGACGTACCATCACTGAAACTACTAACCGCGGAGCACGTCAATATGCCGGAGAACTGATTTACCGTTTCCCTCAGGGTGCAGAAAATTTTTGGGTAGGTTACCGCTATAACACTGTAAGCGCCACCATCGCCGGCAATACTAAGGATGTGACCATCGACCGTTCTGCAGGTACCGCCGGTTGGTTCCTGACTCGCAACATCATGATGAAAGCCGAATATGTAAATCAGCAGTATAAAAACTATGACGCCACCAATATTTTGAATGGCGGTAAGTTTAGCGGCCTGGTCATTCAGGCAGCCATCTCTTTTTAATATTTAAATGCCCCCTTTGGAGACAAGGGGGGTATTATTTTTTATAGACATGAAAAAAATCCTGATTTCTGGCCTGTTAACCGGTTGCATTTTGTTTATATTGAGTTATAGCGGCCTGTTCCTTTCCGTGCGATTTTTCCCAGCTTTATTTGCAGAGTACAATAATCCGCTATTTAATTCAGATGGCAACCGCGACCTGTTGTTTTACCTGCACGCTTTCGTCTTTAGTATGGCTTTGTCCTGGTTCTGGGACCGCTTCAAAAGCCTGTTTCACGGCTCCTTGCTGGTCAGGGGCCTGGAATTGGGTCTGGTGTACACGTTGGTTGCTCTACTGCCCGTAATGTGGATATCCTTTAGTGCGCTGGATGTGACGCTAGTCATGGTATTCAGCTGGCTGATTTACGGCTTTATTCAGGCCACTATAGCGGGCGTGGTCCTCGCCTTGCTTAACCCTTAAATGATAAAGCCATGTATAGGTTTAAGCTTCTTTGGATAAGCTTATTGCTACTGCTTTCTCCTGGCAAAGAACAATGGGTAATAACCGACACCAGCAACCTGATTGTAAACGGCAGCACCAATATCAATAAATTCTCCTGCGAGATTCCGTCTTATGACCGTTTGGATACGCTGACTATTACCCGGAATGGTAAAGGCGCCCTATTGTCCGGCAATGTAGGGCTTAATGTGCAGAGCTTTGACTGTCACAATTCTATGATGACGCGCGACCTGCGGAAAACGCTTCATCAAAAGGAATATCCAAGATTATTTATACAGTTCCTGTCGCTGAACGAGCTACCCGGCTTAACAGCCAAAGCACAGTCGGTTACCGGCCTGGTTAATATACAGCTGGCCGGAGTGACCAGACGACTGGAGGTCAGCTACCAGATATCAGCCGATGCGGACAGAACGATCCACCTACTGGGTTTCAAAACGATCAAATTTACCGACTTTAACCTGGTACCTCCGAGTAAGCTGGGCGGCATGATCAAAACCAACGATGAGCTCACTGTTACCTTCCATTTGCGGATCAGGACGATTTGAACATAACTGGTGAATAAATCGAATAATTCTATTTATTGGATGACAAAATGTACAGCCCGTTGAATTGATTCAATAATTGAGAGCTCCCCCGGTCATAATCTATTCAGAGTTTGGTCTTTGTAGATACGCTGGGCGTTATTTCGTCGGCAAATCACGTTGAAACATGATCAGGATCATATTTTAGGGGGCTATATCCGCGCACATTTGTGCTATGGAAACGACGATAGATGCCAATACCAAGATCAGTCAATTGTTGCGATTTGACCGCGAACTGGTCATAACAACGCTGGTCAACCTGAACGGTAAATTCTCCAAACTTCGGAATCCTGTCTTAAGGAATCTGCTGGTCAAACGTGTCAGTATTGCTGATGCCTGTAAGATTTCCCAGACGCCCCTGGCGGATTTTTTGCATAGTATGGAACAGATAGGTTTCCGGGTAATAAAGACGGCAGGGGAAGTACCAGATGTTCCTGTTGAAATGGCTTTCGTCGAACCCAGGGATTACCTTGAACTGGATGTCCGGCCAATATTGGCCTGCGATAAGGATCCTCTAAAGGAGATATTAGCTACAATTAAGCTATTGGAAACGAAACAGGGCCTGAAACTCATTAATACCTTTGAGCCCTTGCCGCTCATTCATCTGCTCGCAGAAAAGGGCTTTGCTTATCGCGTAGTTCATGAGGCGCCTGACCTGGTCATAACATATTTTAATCGGGCAGCTCAAAATTCAGGGCCGGTGGAAATACCTGTCGTAGCACCGATCATTGATACAAATCTTTTCGATCAGGCCATAGCCTTGTTTAGTCCTGAAAAGCTGACGACTATAGATGTCCGTGCTTTGGAAATGCCGAAACCGATGCTGTCTATCCTGGAGCTGACCCCAGCACTTGCCTCGGACGAGGCTCTATTTGTTTACCATAAAAAGATCCCGGTTTATTTGCTCCCTGAATTGGAAAAGCAGGGGCTCACTTATCTCTTTAAAAATATCGGCCCGGGAGATGTACATATGTTAATTTTCCATCCATGACGTCCATTAAACAAAATCCCAGTCTCTACCGGATCGTCGTTACCCATTATGCCGTATCGGCCTGTTGTTTCCTGGGACTTACCCTGCTGATGCTACTTTCGGTCCAAGCTTTTACCGGTCATTACTTCCACCCGCAGATTCTGGCCATTACGCATCTTGCCGCGCTGGGTTGGGGCACCCTGATCATTATGGGTGCATCCTATCAATTGATTCCCGTGGTATTAGAAACAGACCTCTACAGCGAAAAGCTGGCCTGGGTGAGTTTCATTCTTTTTATGCCGGGCATGGTCGGTTTAATCTGGTCGTTTTGGATCTTCGTACCAGGTATTTATATGCAAGGCAGCGCCTTGTTGCTGTTGGCCAGTATTATTTTGTTTACGGTTAATGTTTATCTCACCGGCCGGCAAAAGCAGCAGGAGACGATCCAGGAGACTTTCATTTTCAGCGCCTGTCTTTGCCTTTGCCTGACCGTAGCATTGGGCGCGGCGCTGGTGTTTAACTTTACCTTGCCGATCTTTCCCCAGGATTCGCTATATTTTTTAAAGCTGCATGCCCATCTCGGCCTCATCGGCTGGTTCCTGCTGATGCTTATCGGCGTCAGCTCCAAGCTGGTACCCATGTTCCTGGTATCCCGTTACCAGGGTACCCGATTACTTAGCTGGAGTTATTACCTGATCATCGGTGCGTTATTGTATTTTCTGATCGATACTTACCTGTTCGGACTTAGTTACCGAACTTATATCGTGTTAATTATTGGTGGTCCCGGACTGGCGTGTTATTTCATATTTCTTTATAAATGCCTGCGCTCGCGCCTGCGCAAGCAGGTCGACCTGCCGATGCTGAACAGCTTTCTTTCTTTTATCCTTCTTAAGATTGCCGTATTGTTGGTGCCGTTTATTATCTACTTTCACCTCAAACATAATCCTGCAACTATCCGGTTTTCTATGGTTTATGGCGAACTGATGTTTATGGGCTGGATAACCTCGCTGATCTTAGGGCAGACTTTCAAAACCCTGCCTTTTATTGTCTGGGTGAAACATTATGAGCACCTGACGGGAAAATTCAAAACGCCACTGCCGTCTGATCTGTTTGCTGACTATCTCCTCAAGGCACAAACCATCGCTTTCCTGGTGTTTTGTATCACCTTCATGCCCGGCTGCTATTTGATGCTGGTTCCGCTGATTTATACCGGCGTGGCCGCGTTGATGACGACGGCTGTATTATATGTAAGTAACGTATGTATCGTTATCTTTCATCAAACCCGCACTTATGGACAGCTTTGATATCACCGATCCGCTGTCTTTTTTAAAGGCTGACATTATGGAAACCCTGCGCCTGGTTATCGACCCGGAATTGCACATTAATATTGTCGACCTCGGGCTCGTATACGGTATCAACGTCGATGCGGATAAAAACCTGGTATTGGTAACCATGACCTTGTCTTCCGCTTATTGTCCTATGGGCGAAAGCATCATTTCGGCAGTGAAAAACTGTATCGAAGGGCATTATGAAAGCTATACAGCCGAGGTGGTACTCGTCTGGCAACCCGTATGGTCTTATGACAATATTTCGGAGGAAGGTAAACGTTTATTAGGTCTCTGATGCAACGACTACACAACGTTCCTTTTAGCCGCCTTGCGTTGTTCAACTTTATCATGTTATCGCTGTGGGGCGTTGTACTCCGCTACATGCAGCTGGCCGACCTGCCTTTCAACTATCAGTATTTGCTGCATGCGCATTCTCATTTTGCATTTTCAGGCTGGATGTTCCTGTCCATCGCTTTCCTGATAGCCCGGCTTTGCGGGGGTGGCAAGCTGTCCGTCGGTTTCCATTGGGTGCTCATTTTAGCACAGGTCAGCGCCTGGGGCATGTTGCTGAGTTTTTCACTACAGGGGTACCGGGCAATATCAATCACCTTTTCTACGCTTTTTGTGCTGGTTGGCTTTCGAATGGCTTACCTGGTTTGGAAAAGAAAAGGTTTGCATATTGCGGTGAACCCACCTGCCCGTCTGCTGCTCAATTATGCACTGGCTTTCCTCTGCCTGTCGGCGTTGGGCCCGTTCGCCCTGGGGCCACTGGCGGCGCTTGGAATGAAAGCCAGTCCGCTTTATCAGGACGCGATCTACTTTTACCTGCATTTCCAATTGAACGGCTTTATGGAACTGGCTGTGCTTGGCCTTTTAGCCGGCGGGCTTCCAATGGGTAGTATGATGACCGGTGATAAGCGCTGGTTGCAAATATTTACGCTCTCCGCGATACCATTATATGCCATCTTCTGTTTATGGTCCCGGCCGGCTTCGCCAATCTGGTGGATCGCCGGAATCGCCGCCGGTCTCCATATGCTTAGCTGGCTCATCTTTGCCAGACGCTATCGCCATTGTTCGATTCAAATGAGCTGGCTGGAAAGGGTAGCGTTATTAGCACTAACCTTGAAATACCTGTTGCAATTGGCGATCTGTTTTCCGCCTATCGGTGAATGGACCTTTTCTAACCGTAACCTCATTATCGGTTATATCCACCTTCTAACGTTGGGTATCCTGATGCCGCTGCTGATTGAACAACTTATCCGGTTGGGGTGCTTGCCGCAAAACGCAACGACAGGACGGGTTCTGGTGGTATATATGATACTGGTCATACTTTATCTGGCGCTGCTGTTCCTGCAACCGTTCCTAAGCTTGTTCGGGGTCATTATTCCCGTTTACCAATTATCACTGTTCATTTTAAGCTTGTTGTTTTTTTTATGGGGTATCGGTTTATTCGCAAAAACCCATGGAAAAATTAAATATTGAATATGATCCTGGTCATTTTTAAGGCTGGTTAAAACCAGGATGTTTGCTCGTACGATCCCTAAAAATACCTGATCAATGATGACCCATAATCCAGAAAGACTATGATGAACCTAAGCGAAACAGACACCCCGGCTAGAACATATACTGCGGAAGAAGCCTTCCAACTTTCTGTCGCTTACTTCAACGGTGATGAACTGGCGGCGCGGGTCTGGGTCAATAAATATGCCCTGAAAGACTCCGCCGGAAATATCTATGAAGGCACGCCGGAGACTATGCATCACCGCCTCGCCCGCGAAATCGCCCGGATTGAGCAACGTTACCCCAACCCGCTGTCGGAGCAGGAAGTGTTCAACCTGATCTGCGATTTTAAATATATCATCCCGCAGGGCAGCCCCATGACCGGTATCGGCAATCCTTACCAGATCGCTTCGTTGTCTAATTGTTTTGTCATCGGTCATGACGGGCC
>Ga0209233_1000782_pt1 | contig 14338 bp, 13 predicted proteins | sample AraplaCL_Cvi_mCL_FD_184269 | JGI IMG/M metagenome (GOLD analysis project Ga0209233, IMG submission 184269) | Arabidopsis root microbial communities from the University of North Carolina, USA - plate scrape CL_Cvi_mCL (SPAdes) (version 2) | ecosystem: Host-associated > Plants > Roots > Endosphere...
GCACGGTATCGCGCCAGGCTTCGAAGGCGGCAAAACCCTGGTTGAGCCGCCGCGTCTTGCCGCGGTCGAGCCAGACCGTGGCGCGGGTCAGGTCGGAGAGGAAGCGCCGGTCGTGGCTGATGAGGACCAGGGCCGATCGCAGCGACTTCAGCTCCTCTTCGAGCCATTCGATCGCCGGCAGGTCGAGGTGGTTGGTCGGCTCGTCGAGCAGCAGGATATCGGGCTCTGGCGCCAGCACGCGGGCCAGCGCCGCGCGACGCGCCTCGCCGCCCGAAAGGTTTCCCGTCGCCTCGTTGCCGGTCAGCCCCAGTTGCTCCAGCAGATAGCGCGCCCGATAGGTATCGTCCGCATCCACCAGCCCGCTTTCGACATAGGCTAGCGTCGTCGCATAGGCCGACAGGTCGGGCTCCTGCGGCAGGTAGCGCACCGTCACCCCCGGCTGGAGGAAGCGCACGCCGCCATCCGAGGGCAGTTCACCTGCCGCGATCTTGAGCAGCGTCGACTTGCCGGAGCCGTTGCGGCCGACGAGGGCGATCTTTTCGCCCGGCGTCACCGAGAGTTCGGCATCCTCCAGCAGCTCTGTGCTGCCAAGGGTCAAGCGGATCGCCTGCAGGGCGAGGATTGGCGCTGCGGCCATGGGAACAGTCTCTGTGTGCGGAGAGCTGCCATGTAGACGTCGGGCGGCCGAAGATCAACCTGCACGTGCCCGGCGGGCCGCGGGCGCTACCTCGCCGCCAGCGCCGGCACGCCATAGGCCGGCAGGGTGACGTCGTCGGCGCGGGCATAGGCCCGGCCGTGGCGGCCGAACAGCACGAAGCCATCGGCCCCCACCAGCATGTCGTCGGGCGCCATGAAGCGCTGCACCGCCGGAACTACTGCGGGGTCGAGCACATAGAGCGCATCCGGCTCGAACCGGCCCTCCGTCAGGGCGGCGTCGGCGAGGCTTTCCAGCCGGGCATAGCCTTTCTCGTCCCGCCGGCCGAGATAGGCCGCGTCGGACGCCATGCCGTGAAAGGCGGCGAAATAAGAGAGTTCGGCCCAGCGATGGTTGAGCCGGCTGACCGGAATGGCGCGAATCTTGTCGTAGTGCCGGGCGGCGAACAGCCAGAGCGGCGACTGGATGGGGGTCGGCCAGGCCGCGGCGGGAGCCGGCTGCATCCGGGCGAACTGCGTCCACTGCCCGGAAGTATCGACGACCTGCACGACGACCGCGAGGCCGGCCAGCACCGCGACCGTCCGGGCGCCGAACGATCGGGCGACGAGCACGAAGGCGAGCACGGCCGCGAGGTACCCGGCCGGCCAGATCATCCGCCCCGAGGCGCGGAACATCGAGGCGAAGTTGAGCGCCTCGGCCGGCAGCGGCACGACGAAGAGTTCCTTGGCGCCGAACACCACCTTGTTCGACAGCGCGAAGGCCGCCATCGCCAGTACGACGACGAGCAGGGGCAACCAGCGGGGGCCGATGATCGCCGGCAGCCGGCGCGCCGATACTGCGAGCCCGAGCACCAGCAGCAGCAGCACCCCGAGGCCCGGAAATACCTGCCCCTCATAGTCGCCCGACGTACCGGGCAGATGCGGCAGCACCAGCGACCAGCCATAGGGGTTGATGAAGGAGAGCAGGTTCAGCCGGTAGAAGCCGAACCCCTCGGCGCCGAGCGAGGAAGTCATCAGGAACCCGGCGCTCCACAGCACGAAAAGGCTCGCCGCCAGCCCGAGCCCGAGTTCGAGCAGCGCGCCCGCCAGCGTCAGCTGCTTCATCCACAGCCGCCGCGCCAGTGCCGCCACCCAGATCGCCAGCACCATGGCGAGGAGGTAGGCATGCACGGCCGAGACCAGCGCCAGCGTCAGCGGCCACGCCCAGCGCAGCGGTGGCGATTGCCGGACGTAGAGATAGATCGCGAGCAGCAGCACCCAGTGGCCCGACAGCGCCATATGCACCGGCATGCGCCACAGGAAGGCCGGCGTCACCACGAGGCACGCCCCGAGCGCGACGCTGGTGAGACGACCGAGCTGGAATTGCCGGCCGATGGCGTAGCCGATCACCGCCTGCAGGGTCATGGAGACCAGGAACCAGATGCCCCAGTACTGGAATTCCGTCGGCAGCAGCGGCGACAGCAGCTTGAACGGCACGGCGAACAGCGGCAGCGAGTCGGAAAGCGCCACCGAGCTCGAAATCTCGAGCCCGTTGCGGGGGTTTACCCCGATCGGCAGGCTCCACGGCGTGGCGCGGTAGAACCACCAGCCGAGGGTATGCATGGCGCGGTCGCCGGTCCTGAGCCAGGAGACGTTACGCGGGTCGAGGAAGGTCCAGCCGGCCCAGACGAAAAAGGCGGCGGCGCCGAACAGTGCGGACGCACCGTATCCCAGCAGATCGAGCCTGCGCGCCGAAATCGCCAAATCCACCTCGCGGCCTTACTTCGCCCGTCGCCCTCTGGCGCCAATGGTGAGGGGCGTCCGAGGCGCTGGCAACAGCAAAGCTCATGCATGGCGGGAATGGTTCCACCCCGAGCCCTGCAAATATCGGCAGTTGTAGAGGGGAACTAGTTGACCGGCGCCGGCTGCGGGTCGGTGAGCTGCTCGAGGCCGATGCCGAGCTTGGCCCGGATGAAGCGGCGCTTGCCGGCGAGATCGGCGATCGTATAGCTCTCGAGCACGTCGAAGAACGCCTGCAGCGCCTCGCCCAGCGCCGCATTGAGGTCGCAGCCCAAGACCAGCGGGCAGCTGATGTCGCCGCCTTCGAAGCATTCCGCCAGCGCGAAGTTTTCCTCGGTCAGCCGCACGCAATCGAGCAGGGTGATCTTGTCGGCCGGCCGGCCGAGCCTGATGCCGCCATGGCGGCCGCGCACGGTTTCGAGCAGCCCGGCCTCGACCAGCGGCTTGATCAGCTTGAACAGAAACAGTTCGGAAATCGAGTGCGCCCGGGCGATGTCGGCGACCCGGCTCAGCTCCGGCGAATTGACCGCGCAATAGACCAGGGTCCGGATGGCATAGCTAGACTGGCGGGTGAGGCGCATGAGGCTTCCTGTGGGGCGCCCGACTTCCCGCCGGCAGGCGAGGCGCGACACCCGATGTCATGCCTCGCAGTTTAAAACTGTTCTAATGTTTGTCAAGCAAAGCTGAGCGCCCAACTCAGCATTTGAGCCCGCGCCTCTCCTTCTGCTGCTCGCTGTCGAAGGTGCCCCCGACAGGGGCGGAAGGGGGCGACTACGCACTCGAAGATTGCCCGCCCTCACCCGGTCCTGCCGGACCACCCTCTCCCGTTGAACGGGAAAGGGACCGGCGAGTTCGAGCTACTTCCCGATATAGGGCTTGTGCAGCACCAGGTCCGCTTCGCCCATGCGATCGTTGGCCGTCCAGTTTTGGTGCCAGTAGGGATAGATCAGCGGCGGCTGGCTGGCGGCGTCGAGCCGGGCAACCTGGTCGGCGGTGAGTTTCAGCTCGGCTGCCTTGAGATTGTCGGCGAACTGCGCATCGGTGCGGCCGCCGACGATCACCGAACTGACCGCCGGGCGCTGCAGCAGCCAGGCCAGCGCCACCACGGCGCCGGAGACGTCCTGCTCCGCCGCAACCGCGTTGAGCGCGTCGACGATGTTCCACAACTGCTCCCAGTCGCGGATCGGCGGCTCCTTGAAGCCGCGGACATGGCGGCCATCTTCGGGCTTCGAGTGACGGGTGTACTTGCCCGAGAGCCAGCCGCCGCCGAGCGGCGACCAGACCAAGATGCCGAGTCCCTGGTCGACGCTTATCGGCTCGAGTTCGTACTCGGCCTCACGCGCCTGCAGCGTATAGTGGATCTGCTGGGCGACGAAGCGCTGGTAGAAATGCTTGTCGGCGACGGCGAGCGCCTTCATCAGGTGCCAGCCCGAATAGTTCGAGCAGCCGATATAGCGCACCTTGCCCTGCTTGATCAGCGTATCGAGCGCTTCCATGGTTTCCTCGAGCGGCGTCTGCCCGTCCCACTCGTGCACCTGATAGAGATCGATGACGTCGGTCTTCAGCCGCTTCAGGCTGGCATTGGCCTGCTCGACGATGTGGTGGCGCGACAGTCCGCGGTCATTGGGACCGCTGCCGAAGGGGAAGCGCACCTTCGTGGCAACCAGCGCCCGCTGCCGCCGCCCGTTATTGGCCAGCACCGCGCCGGTGATCTCCTCGGAGACGCCCATATTGTAGACGTTGGCGGTGTCGAGCAGGTTGATGCCGGCGTCGAGGCACATGTCGATCTGGCGTTCTGCTCCCTTGAGGTCGGTGTCGCCCCAAAGGCCATCGCCGCCAAAGGTGACGGTGCCGACGCTGATGGTCGAGACTTTCAGGCCGGAGCGGCCGAGCAGACGATATTCCATGACTTTCCTCCGCGACGCACAGCCGCCGCTTTGCGGCGCACTAAACCCGCCCCCCACCTCCCCTGCAAGAGCCTTCATCGGTTGATGACGATGTATGGCGGACTTGCGTCTTTGCCCCCGCCGGCTGAAGAATATGGGCCGGCTGGAGAGGAGTGCGCGATGAACGAGGAGCCCCCGTTGCTGAGCGCGTTCGTCGCCGCCATCAATCGCGGCGACGGCGAGGCGTTTCTCGACTGTTTCCTGCCCGACGGCGTCGTCGACGACTGGGGCCGCCGCTTCGTCGGCCGAGCCGCCATCCGGTCCTGGAGCGATGCCGAAACGATCGGCGCGCACGGCACGCTGACGGTGATCGCGGTGCTGTCGGCCGATCAGCGGCAGATCGTTGCCGACACCTTCTGGAAGAGCGAGGCCTTCACCGGCCCGGGCCGCTTCACCCTCACGCTCGAGGGCGGCCGGATCAGCGAACTGCGGATCACCGAGAGCTGAGCCAGATTCCGACGGTTCCGAGCCTCGGAAGACTCCCACCATTCCTCAGGATGCGATTGGCTTATGCCCGCCACCTCAGCGGGGGGCGGCGTCGAACAGGGCGCGCGAGGTCTGCCCGCCGCGCCCGATGAGCACTACCCCGTCGCCGGCCTCGACCCTGAGGCTGGGCGCCGGTTGCGGAAACACCTCGCCGCTGCGCCGGTTGAGCTGCACGATGAAGAACTGGTTGCCGCCGAGCGCCTCGATTTCCTCGATCGTCAGCCCGGTCATGGCGCCGCCCTCGGGTGCCACCACCACCTGGACGTCGAGGCCGAGTTCGCGCAACGGCCGCTCGAGGTTCTGCATGTCGGCCGAGCCGTGCAGCAGCCGGTCGGTCTCGGGGTAAAGAATGATGTCGGCGATGCGTTCGGCCCCGATATGGGTGGGCAGCACGACACGGTTGGCCCCCGCATGCATCAGCTTGCTCTCGGTCGACGGCCGCTCGCCGCGGGCGATGATTTCGAGCCGCGGGTTGAGGCTGCGCGCCGAGAGCGTGATGAAGACGTTCGCCGCATCGTTCGGCAGCACCGTGGCGAGCGTCCGGGCCCGCGCGATGCCGGCCGCCCGGAGCGCCGCTTCGTCGGTGCCGTCGCCGACGACGCAGAGATAGTCGAGCCCCCGGGCTTCGGCGGCCTTCTGCTCGCTCTGCTCGAGAATGACGAAAGCGGCACCGCCATTCTTCAGTTCACGCGCCAGCATCACGCCGATCCGGCCGAATCCCACCACAATGACGTGGCCGTTCAGGTGGTCGATCTCCTTGGTCATGCGCCGTGTCCCGAACACCTGCTGGAGCTGGTTGATGGTGAGGAACTGCACCAGGGCGCCGGTCAGCAGGATCATGCCGGTGCAGCCCACGATCATGGTGGCGACCGTGATCAGGTGCAGGTAGAGCGTATCGATGGGGCGAACTTCGCCGTAGCCGACGGTATAGACCGTCAGCAGCACCATGTAGAAGGCATCGGCGAAACTCCAGCCGGCCGACATGTAGGCGAGCGTGGCGACGGCCACGACGAGCAGCATGAAGCAGACGATGCTGACCAGCGTTCGCCGCGGCGAGCCGAGTAGTTCCAGCAGCGGTGCCCCCTTGTCGCCCCGGCGATGCCTCGCTGGAGCTTAGCCGATTGCCTCGGCACGACAAAGCGGCCTCTTCGGTGGCGGTGGCGGGCCTCAGGCGGCGCGGCGGACGGGGTCGTTGCGGTTGGCGGCGATTGCCGCCATGGCCTCGCCGACCGCCGCTTCCGCTTCCCGCAGGCCTTCGGCGGCGGGCGTCCGGCGCCGGCGCGTAAACAGCAGCGGCAGCGCGCCGGCCGCGATGGCAAACGGCGCGACGACGGCAAGGACGATGGCGATCGAAACGAGGCTCATGACAAATCCCAGAACTGGAGCCCGGACGTGTTGCACCGCGACTATGTCGCCCTGTGGCCCGGATTAAGGAAAGGTTAAGGCAGGAACGGGCACGGGCCGGCCTCGTTCCACCGCGCCCCGCCTATGGCCGCACGATGCCGCCATCGCGGCGCCTGTCCTCCGCCATGTAGTAGGATTTTGCGGCCTTCTCCGGATCGAGCAGGGCCCGCGCCTTGTCGACGTCGATATCGATGCCAAGCCCCGGCCGGTCGTTGGCATAGAGATAGCCGCCTTCGAGCACCGCGTGCCCGGGAAACAGCTCGTATTCCTCCGGCCGGAAGTGGTTTTCCTCCTGGATGCCGAAGGCGGTCGAGGCGAGGTCGACATGCACCGCCGCCATCTGGTTGACCGGATCGTTGTCGCCGCCCTCCTGCCAGGCCGTCTGCACGCCGAACCATTCGCACAGCGTCGCGATTTTTCGCGCCTGGGTGATGCCGCCGCCCTTCGAGATGCGGACGCGAACGAAATCGATCAGCCGCTCGGTGATCAGCGGCAGATATTCGTGCGGGTTGATGAACAGCTCGCCCATCGCCTGCGGCGTCGCACATTGCTGGCGCACCTGCCGGTACCAGCCGACCTGCTCGGGCGACAGCAAATCCTCGAGGAAATAGAGCCGGTAGGGCTCGAGGAGTTTTGCCAGTTGCACGGCGTTGTGGGGGGCGAGGTGCTCGTGCACGTCGTGGGTGAACTTCGGGCCCCAGCCGAGCTTGTCCCGCAGATGCGCGAACATTTTCGGCAGCGTTTCGAGATAGGCGTCGTCGTCGAACGCCCACTCCTGCGGCCAGTGGTTCTTCGGCCCGCGCGCCGCCGCCCGGTCGAGGAAGCCGCCGCCGCCATAGGGCCCGAGCTGGCAGCGGATGACGGTATAACCCTCCTCCCAGTAGCGCCGGACGTCGTCCTCGAGTTCGCCGAGCGTATCGCCCGAGGCGTGCGCATAGGCGGCGACGGCGCTCCGCGTCTTGCCGCCGAGCAGCTGGTAGACCGGCATGCCGGCTTCCTTGCCCTTGATGTCCCACAGCGCCATGTCGATCGCCGCCTGCACGGTGTTGGTGATCGAGTCGTTGCGCCAGTAGCCGCAGGTATGGATCGACTGCCAGATGTCCTCGATCCGGCTCGCATCGCGCCCCACGAGCAGCGGGGTCACCGTCTCGATCGCCGTCTCCACCACCTTGGCCCGATAGTGGTCGCTGGCCGAGCCGATGCCGTAAAGGCCCGGCTGGTCGGTATGGACGCGCACGAACAGCCACGTCCCCTCGGCACGCGTGCGGATCGTCTCGATGCCGGTGATCTTGGTCATCTCTTCCCTGTGGTCGTTTTTGTTTTGATCAATAATAGGGGCGACCGGGCAGGGGGCAAGGGCGCTTCGAGCTCCCGTCCACACGCCCTTGCAGCTTCCGCCGGTCGTCCGTCACAGCTCTCGCCTCCCCTCGCCCCTCGGGAGAGAGGTCCGGCAGGCAGGGGTGCGAGGCCTTTGCCGCCACCGCCAGCCTGTCGAGGCTCACCCCGGCTGCGGCTCGGTTGAAGTCGCCGTCGCAGCGGCCTATACGTCGGCGCCATGGAAACTCTCGCTCTCGCGCAAGCCACCGCGACTCCGCTGTCAGGCCCCCGCTGGCATGCCGGCCGGGCGGCGCCGTTCCTGCCGATGAGCCGGGCCGAAATGGAAGCGCTCGGCTGGGATGCCTGCGACGTCGTGCTGGTGACCGGCGATGCCTATGTCGACCACCCGAGCTTCGGCATGGCGATCATCGGCCGGCTGCTCGAGTCGCAGGGGCTCAGGGTCGGCATCATCTCGCAGCCCGACTGGCAGTCGGCGGAGCCGTTCAAGGCGCTGGGCAAGCCCCGGCTGTTCTTCGGCGTCACCGGCGGCAACATGGACTCGATGGTCAACCGCTATACGTCCGACCACAAGGTTCGCCACGACGACGCCTATACGCCGGGCGGCGAAGGGGGCAGGCGGCCAGACCGCTCGACCATCGTCTACACCCAGCGCTGCCGCGAGGCCTACAAGGACGTGCCGATCGTGCTGGGCGGCATCGAGGCCTCGCTCCGGCGCATCGCCCATTACGACTACTGGAGCGACAAGGTGCGCCGCTCGATCCTGGCGGACGCCAAGGCCGATCTTCTGATTTACGGCAATGCCGAGCGGGCCGTCGTCGAAGTGGCCAACCGGCTTGCCGCCGGGGAGACGCCGCGCGACCTCGACTCTGTCCGCGGCGTGGCGCTGTTTCGCCGCGTGCCCGAGCATTTCACCGAACTGCACGCCGACGACATCGATTCCGCCGACGAGGGCGCGACCCGCACCCGCGGCGATACCGTCATCCGGCTGCCGGCCTACGAAGACGTCGAGCACGACAAGGAAGCCTATGCCCGCGCCTCGCGCGTCCTGCACCGCGAAGCCAACCCCGGCAACGCCCGGCCGCTGGTGCAGCGCCATGGCGACCGCGACCTCTGGCTCAACCCGCCGCCGATTCCGCTGACCTCCGACGAGATGGACCGGGTCTACGACCTGCCTTATGCGCGGGCGCCGCACCCCTCCTATGGCGAGGCCAAGATCCCCGCCTGGGACATGATCAAGTTCTCGGTGACGGTGATGCGCGGCTGCTTCGGCGGCTGCACCTTCTGCTCGATCACCGAGCACGAGGGGCGCATCATCCAGAACCGCTCCGAGGGCTCGATCCTGCGCGAGATCGAACTCATCCGCGACAAGACGCCGGGCTTTACCGGCGTGATCTCGGACATCGGCGGGCCGACGGCCAACATGTACCGCATGGCCTGCAAGGACCCCAAGATCGAGGCGGCCTGCCGGCTGCCCTCCTGCGTCTTCCCCAACATCTGCCCCAACCTCAATACCTCGCACGACGACCTGATCAGGCTCTACCGCAAGGTCCGCGAGGTGAAGGGCGTCAAGAAGGTGATGGTGGCGTCCGGCGTGCGCTACGACCTCGCCGTGACCAGCCCCGAATACGTCAAGGAACTGGTGACTCACCACGTCGGCGGCTACCTCAAGATCGCGCCGGAGCACACCGAGCGCGGGCCCCTCGACAAGATGATGAAGCCGGGCATCGGCACCTATGACCGCTTCAAGGAGATGTTCGACGCAGCGGCGAAAGAAGCGGGGAAGAAATACTACCTGATCCCCTATTTCATCGCCGCCCATCCGGGCACCAGCGACGAGGACATGATGCACCTCGCGCTCTGGCTGAAGAAGAACAAGTACCGCGCCGATCAGGTGCAGACCTTCCTCCCCTCGCCCATGGCGACCGCCACGGCCATGTACCATACCGGCGTGAACACGCTGAAGGGCGTGCGGCGCGGCGCCAGCGACACGGTCGAAACGGTGCGCGGCGCACGCCAGCGCCGGTTGCACAAGGCCTTCCTCCGCTACCACGACCCCGACAACTGGCCGCTGCTGCGCGAGGCGCTGAAGGAAATGGGCCGCGCCGACCTGATCGGCAATCGCCCCGACCAGCTGGTGCCCACCTTCCAGCCCCCCGGCACCGGCAAGGCCGCCGGCACCAAACGCCCGCTCCGTTCCCTCCGCGGCCCGAAATTCACCACCAAAGGCGTGCCGCTGCCGCTGCCGAAACGCTAAGGCAGGCCGCGGCGCCAACGCCCCCCGCCCGTCAGGGGAGGGGGAGGTCATCCGCTCGGGTCCGCCTGAACAGGAAGGCACGCCACTAAGGCAGCGGCGTTGCCTGGTCTTCGACTTGCCCCGCCGCCTCACGCTGCAGCACGGCGGCGAAGAAGCCGTCGGTGTCGTTCCGGGCGGGGGTCAGCGACAGATAGTCAGGATGCCCCGAGGCAATGAGCCCCGGCGCCGCCTCGCCCAGCGGCACGACGTGGAAGGCGGGGTGCGCGGCGAGGAAGGTCGCGACCTGCTCCTCGTTTTCTTCGCTCAGCAGCGAGCAGGTGGCATAGACCAGCCGGCCGCCCGGCTTCACCAGCCGCGCCGCACTGGCCAGGATCCGCGCCTGCAGCGGCAGCAGGTTGTCGAGCCCGCGCCCCGCCTCCTGCGGCCGCCAGCGCGCCTCGGGGTTGTGCCGCCAGGTGCCGGTGCCGGTGCATGGGGCATCCACCAACACGCGGTCGAAACCGCCCTTGTGGCGCTTCACCCAGCGATCGGTTTCGTTCGCCAGCGGCCGGGTTTCGATATTGTGGAAACCGGCGCGCCGGAAGCGCTCGGCGCTGCGTTCGAGGCGCGGTTCGCTGACGTCGCAGGCGACGACATGGCCGCGGTTCTGCATCTGCGCGGCGATGGCCAGCGTCTTGCCCCCGGCGCCGGCGCAGAAATCGACCACCCGCTCACCGGGGCGCGCGTCGACCAGCATCGCAACCAGTTGCGAGCCCTCGTCCTGCACCTCCACCTCGCCGGTCTTCAGCATCGGCAGGCCGGCGAGCGAAAGCCGCTGCCCGAGGCGGATGCCGTAGGGCGCGAGGCGCGACGCTTCCGCGGCAAGGCCGAGATCGTGCAGCGCCGCGAGCATTGTCTCGCGCGTCGATTTCAGCGGATTGACGCGCAGGTCGAGCGGTGGCGCGCTGAGCAGGGCCACCATCTCGGCGCCGAACGCCGCCCCGAAGCGGCGCCGCAGCGGCTCGATCGCCCACGCCGGGCACTCGACGCGCACCTCTTCGGGCATCGCGGCATGCTCGATCGCCGAACCCTGCAACTTGACCAGCAGCGCGCGCTCATTACCGGTCAGGGCGGCGGGCGCACCCCTGCTACCGTCGAACAGGCCGGCGGCCTGCTCCGGCGTCAGGCCGGCGTCGAGCGCCAGCCAGGCCAGCAGCCGGTTGCGGGGCAGGTCCGGCCGGCCGTGCCGCGCCAGCCACCAGCCGAGCCGCGCATGATGCCGCTGCAATTGCTGCAGCAGCTCGAGGATCTGGCCGCGATCGGCGTCGCCGATCTGGCGCCGGGCGCGAAACCACGCCGAAACCACGGCGTCGGCCGGACGCTGAGCGCCATCGATCTCCGCCATGAGGTCGAGCGTCGATTGCAGGTGGGCGGCAGCGAGCAAGGGGAGGGACGTCCGGGCCTTGGGAAAAACCGCCGCAACATAGGGGAACGCCCCGTCCGCCGCCAATCGTTTATCGCGCCGTCACGGCCTCCTGCCGCTCCTGCCCCGGCCGTTACTCCCCGAGCGTGCCGAGCAGCGCTTCGAGCGCCTCGAATTGTTCGGCATAGCCGCTGACGCTGCCCGAAGCGATCGCCTCCTCGAGCGCCGCCCCGCTCGGATAGCGGTCGGTGAGGACGATGTGGGTCCAGCCGTCGCGCTCCTCGAAGGTCACGGTGGTCACCGGGCCCCCGCCGCCGTCCTCGTCGTTGCTCCACACGATGCGGGTGGGCGGAACCACCTCGATGTAGCGGCCGAAGAACGCCAGCGGCTCGTCACGGCCGGGCACGCCGAATTCGAGGCGATAGGTGCCCCCGGTGCGCACGTCCGCCTCGCAGGAGAGCAGCTTGACGGGAAACGACTCCGGCACCCACCAGCGCCGCAGCAGTTCCGGCCGGCTCCAGGCCAGGAACACCAGCCGCGCCGGGCCATCGAAACTGCGCGTCACCACAAGCTCGCGGTCGCCGCGGCGTTCGGTGGTGGTCTGCCGCGTGCCGGCAGCCTCAGGGGCTCGTCTTTCGTCCATTTGTCTGCTCCTCGTGTTTCAACTCTTCGACGATTTGATCGAGGGCGCCGAAGCGGGCGGCCCACAGGCGGCGATAGCTCTCGATCCACGCTGCCTCCGCCTCGAGCCCGCTGCTGCCGAGCCGGCAGGTCCGCACCCGCCCGGCCTTGACCGTGATGACGAGGCCGGCCTGCTCGAGCACGCCCACGTGCTTTTTCATGCCCGTGAGCGTCATGCCGAATTTGCCGGCCAGCTCGCTGATCGACGCATCGCCCCGCCCCAGTTGCTCCACCACGCCGCGCCGCGTGGCGTCGGACAAAGCGGCAAAGGAGCGATCGACGCTGGTTTGCTGATACTGAACCATATGGTTCAGTATGCATGTGCAGCGTACCGATGCAAGGGGCTACGTCTTGCTGAGCCCTGGTGCGACCCCTCTCCAGCCCTCCCTGCTGCGCAGAGGCCGGGGCACAGCCGTGCCAAACACGCCGCCTACACCCTCCCCCTTGCGGGGAGGGCCGGGGAGGGGGTTCTCTCCCACGAGGCAAACCAGCATTCGGCCACCCCCAAGCCGCACGCTCGATGCCTCCGTGCCGCGCGCTATGGACGCGCCCGCCCGGTGCCCCTAAAGGACAGGCGCGCCGTCGCTTGCGGATCGGAGTCGCCCCCAATGTCTGCCTCTGTCCCCGGCTTCGCCGCCCGGCAATACGGCCGCCCCGCATGATCCATCGCGGCGTGTTGCTGGTCCTTGCGTCCTATGCCGTCTATGCGTGGGCCGACGCGCTGATCAAGGTGCTCGGGCATACCCAGAGCATTTACGAGATCGGGGTGGTGTTCACCACCGTCTCGCTGCTGATGATGCTGGTCACCAAGCCCAAGGGCGAGCGGCTGCGGGACAGCTTCCGCTTCCATCATCCCTGGGGCATCGCGGGAATCTCGGTGCTGCGCGTCACCTCCAGCGTCACCATCACTTATGCCTTCACCGCCATTCCGCTGGCCGAGACTTATTGCATCATCTTCCTCATTCCCGTGGTGCTGACGGTGCTGTCGGTGGTGGTGCTGAAGGAGGATGTGCGTATCGAGCGCTGGCTGCTGGTGCTGATCAGCTTCGCCGGCGTGCTGCTGGTCGTCAGGCCTGGGTTCCGCGAACTGCAGCCGGGGCATATCGCCGCCTGTATCGGCGCCTGCGCCGATGCCGGGGCGACGACGCTCACCCGCATCGTGTCGCGCAAGGAGCGGCGGATCAGCCTCTTCATCGTGCCGACGCTGTGCTCGTTCAGCTTTTATGGCGTCATGCTGCTGGCGACCGGTTTTCGCGCCCCCAGCCCGGTGGAACTGGGCCTGATGCTGCTCTGCGGCCTCTGCTGCGGCGCCGCCTACATGCTCTATGTCACCTCGGTCTCGACCACCCCGACGAGCCGCATCGCGCCGATGCTTTATAGCCAGATGGTCTGGGCGCTGGTCCTCGGCGCCGCGTTCTTCAACGAATTCCCCGACAGCCTCGCCATCGTCGGCATCCTGGTGATCGTGGTCGCCGGCATCGCGGCCATGTTCGCCGACGGCGCCCGCGCCCGCCTGCTCGGTCGCTTCGGCAAAAAGCTCGACGTGCCGCCCGACATGCCGATCGCCCCACCGCCGTAGCGGCGCAATGCACGTGGTGGCGCACGCCGTCGCCCCGACCGGGGCGGCTGCCTGGGCTTGTACCCCCTCCCGGACGGGAGAGGGCACGTGGTGAAAGCTGGCCTCGGCGTTTTCCCGGTGTCAGCCGGGCGACCGGTAGGCCTCGAGTGCAGCACTGGCGCCCTCGGCGATCTCCTTGAACTCGCTGGTGGTGAACGCCCGGCTGGTGCTGAGATTGGTCACCGTGCCGGCCGCCGCCACGGCGAGGATGATGGACGTCACGGTCTTGACGTCTTCCGCCTCGGTGATGAAGAGAAAGTCGAAGTCGCCGGTGGTGATGTAGAAGTCGATGTACCTTGCGCCGGCCGCCTCGGTCAGCCGGCGCAGCGGCGGGCCGCGATCCTCGGGTGTCTTGATGATGCCCTGGGCATAGGCCTGGGTGAACCGCCCGGTCGTGAAGAAGCGCTTCATATGATCCTCCGGCGCCGATGCCGCCTTCCATGCGGCCGCGCGGCCGCCACCCTAGCCCCCGCCGGTCGCGAGCGGATGGAGAACACTGCGCGTAACATCTGCCCCGCATAGAGGCCGCGCCCCTGCGGGAAACAGCGCCCGTGGGACGCGCCTCGCGACCCGGCGGGCAGGCACTTAACCTGTCGATCACTTCGCTCCTCTAGTCTTCGCGGCACGTCACCGGGGACCTCGTCGTGCGACCGTTACTCGCCATCATCGTGCCGTGCTTCAACGAGCAGGACTCGGTCCATCTCGCGGTCGAGACGCTGCTCGCTGAGCTCGACGGGATGGTTGCGGCCGAGCTGATCGCCGAGACCTCCTTCCTG
>Ga0209233_1000785_pt1 | contig 14308 bp, 12 predicted proteins | sample AraplaCL_Cvi_mCL_FD_184269 | JGI IMG/M metagenome (GOLD analysis project Ga0209233, IMG submission 184269) | Arabidopsis root microbial communities from the University of North Carolina, USA - plate scrape CL_Cvi_mCL (SPAdes) (version 2) | ecosystem: Host-associated > Plants > Roots > Endosphere...
CCAAATGGCTCTACTACACCCGCTTCTGGGGCATGGATATCGATCCCACGGCCAGCTACTCGCTGAGCGTGCGCTTCGACAAGACGTTCCCCAAGGGCGTGCATATCGGCCCGGAAACCTATGTGGCATTCGAGGCCGCCATCCTGACGCACGATCTGACGCGGGGGCTCAAGCTCCACACCCGCATCGGCCGCCGCTGCTTCATCGGGGCACGCAGCATCATCCTGCCGGGCATCGAGATCGGCGACGAATGCGTCATCGGGGCGGGGTCGATCGTCACCAAGAGCGTGCCGCCGCGATCCCTCGTCGCCGGCAACCCGGCACGCATCATCCGGCGCGACATCCAGATCATCTCCCGCTACGGGCGCCTCGCGCCGGCCGCGGAAGTGCCCGCCGAGGCGCCTGCGGAGGCGGCCGAATGAACCACAGCATGGCAAAGGCACGGGAGTTTCGTTTGCTGCACAGTTACGGGAGCCGGAAATGAGGCTCTTTGCTTTCCGGGGTAAGCAGCCGAATTTCGGCGACGAGCTCAATCACTGGCTCTGGGACCGCCTGCTGCCCGACTTCTTCGACGAAGACGAGCGGGTCATCTTCCTCGGTATCGGCTCGGTCCTCTACGACACTTTCGATCCCGAGGCGCGAAAGATCGTGTTCGGCGCGGGCTATGGCGGGTATCGCGCCGCGCCACGCATCGATGAGAACTGGCAGGTCTATTTCGTTCGTGGCCGGGAGACGGCGAAGGTCTTGGGTCTCGACCCCAGCTATGCCATCGGCGACGCCGGCATTCTCGTCCGTTCGTGCTGGGACGCCGATGCCACGCCGAAGCGCTACCGGGCGTCGTTCATGCCGCACTATGAGAGCGCCATGTACGGCAACTGGGCCCGGGTCTGCGAGCGCGCCGGCATCCACTTCATCGATCCGCGACTGCCGGTCGAGGAGGTGCTGGGCGAGATCAGCGCCTCCGAAGTGCTCGTGTCGGAAGCGATGCACGGGGTAGTCGTCGCCGACGCCCTGCGGGTGCCGTGGCGGGCGGTCCGGCCGCTCGATCCGGCCAACCGGGCCAAGTGGCACGATTGGGCCAGTCCCCTGGGCGTGACGATCGACTTCACCGAACTGAGCCCCTCGAACGTGGCCGAAAAGCTCGGCTGGTGGCTGCGCGGCAATAGCGGGCTGCGCAACCAGGTGATCTTCCGACACCGGCGCATCGACCAGCTGACGGGCAACTTCGTCTTCGAGGACGCCATCCGCCGGCTGAAGCACGCTAGCTCTCTGCCGGGCCAGCTCAGCGATGATGCGGCGCTGCAAGCGGCCCACGCCGCGATGGTGGCAAAGCTCGCCGAACTCAAGGCCGACCACGCCGCTGCGGGGGAACGGCCCGACGCGATGGCGGGCCGTTCTGTGCAGGCGGCGCTGGAGGCTGGGCAGGCATGAGCAGCGTCACCGGTCGCCTCATCAAGGGCAGCATGTGGCTGACCCTGTCGAGGGCCATCGTCAACGGCCTCTCGACGCTCAGCACATTGATCCTGGCCCGTTTCCTGGTTCCGGCCGATTTCGGGCTCGTCGCCATCGGCACCACCCTGCTGGTCATCGTGACCTCGATCACCGAGCTGTCGCTCGGGCAGGCGCTGATCAGGCATCCGTCGCCCGACGAGTCCCATTTTAGCGCCGCCTGGACGCTCAGCGCGACGCGCGGCACCATCCTTGCCTTGCTCTTCGCGGCGGCAGCCTATCCGACCGCGCGCATCTACAACGAGCCGCGCCTCGTCGTCGTCATGCTGGCGCTCAGTCTCAGCCTGTTCATGAGCGGGCTCACCAATCCGCGCCGCATCATGCTGCAGCGGGACCTGATCTTCTGGCAGGATTTCACGCTCAACGTGTCGCAGAAGGTGGTCGGCTTCATCGTCACGGTCGCGATCGCCGTCATGTTCCGGAGCTACTGGGCGCTGGTGCTGGGGACGCTCGCCTACCAGCTGACCAATCTCATCGTGTCCTACACCGTGCTGCCGTTCTGGCCGCGCATCACCTACAAGCACCTCAAGGAATTCCTGTCCTTTTCGATCTGGTTGACTGGCGGGCAGATCGTCAACACGCTCAACTGGCGCTTCGAGTACCTGGTCATCGGCCGGCTGGTCGGTGCCTCGGCGCTCGGCCAGTACACGGTGGGCAATACGCTCTCGCAACTGCCCACCCGCGAGGCCACGGCGCCGCTGACGCAGACCATCTATCCCGGCTTTGCCAAGGTGCGGGCCAATCCCGAGCGGCTGGTGGCGGCCTATCAGCGGGCGCAGGCGCTGCTGACGGCGCTGGCGCTACCCGCCGGCATCGGCATGGCGGTGGTAGCGCGGCCGCTGATCCTGTTCGTCATGGGCGAGAAGTGGGCGCCGGCGATCGTGGTGGTCCAGGCGCTCGCCTCGGTGTTCGCGCTGCAGACGCTTGGCTCGCTGGTGCAGCCGCTCGGCATGGCCAAGGGCGCGACGCGGCGGCTCTTCATCCGCGACAGCCAGATGCTGCTGCTTCGTCTGCCGGTCATCATCGGCGGGCTGATCCTGTGGGGGCTGCCTGGCGTCATCTATGCCCGGGTGTTCACAGGCATATTGGCGTCGTTCGTCAACATGCTGCTGGTGAAGGAGTTCATCGGCGTTCCGGTCCTCAAGCAGCTGGCGGCCAACACCCGCTCGCTGACCAGCGTCGCGGTCATGGCGGCCGTCGTGTCGCTGGTCGAGAACTTCCTCAGCAGTTCGGGCGACAAGTTCGCCCTGTTCGACCAGCTGGTGCTGCTCATCGCCCTGGGAGCGGTCACCTACACGTCCTGCAGCGTGCTGCTCTGGATGCTCATGGGCCGGCCGGAGGGGGCGGAGACGGAAGTCTTCCGCATCGCCGGCAAGGCCTTCGCGATGGCGCGCCGGCGCGCGCCCCGCTTCACCTGACACCCCCCAATCGAGGCGGATATGGCCAACCAATCCCGTTCGGATCTGATCGCCAAGCTCGACGGTCGCATTCACGAAGTGCTCAAGCCCTATGTGGTCGATGGCCAGCCGCTGGCGATCGTCGACTTTCCCGACATCCGCAATTGCGGCGACTCGGCCATCTGGCTCGGCGAGATCGCCTATCTGCAGCGGCGCCACGGCAAGCGGCCGGACTATGTGTCGAGGATGGTGGACTTTTCCGCCGAGGAGTTGGAGCGCCGCGTGCCCGAGGGGCCGATCTTCATCCATGGCGGGGGGAATTTCGGCGACATCTGGGTGGCGCACCAGGATTTCCGGGAGGCGGTGCTGGAGCGGTTTCCCGACCGGCAGATCATCCAGTTCCCGCAATCCATCCACTACAGCTCGCCGGCGCGCATCGAACAGTCGGCGCGCGCCATCGGCCGCCACAGGAACTTCGTGCTGCTGGTGCGGGACGAAGAATCGAAAGATTTCGCCGAAAAGCACTTCGACTGCGAGGTGAAGCTCTGCCCGGACATGGCGTTCGCGATCGGCGAACTGCCGTCCCGCCCATCCGAATTTCCAGTGCTCGCCATGCTGCGCGAGGACGCGGAAAAGGTGGTCTCCGCGGATCGGGATATCCTGTCGGACGTGCCGGTCGAGGACTGGATCACCGAGTCGCCGCAAAAGGTTCGCGTCGCCAAGGCGCTCGGCGCGGCATCGGCCGTGCTGTCGCTGCATCCGAGCGAAGTCGCCCTGCGCAAGCTGCACGCTGCGGCGACCAACCGCTTCGAGCGCGGCATCTCGCAGATCGCGCGCGGCCGGGCGCTGGTGACCGACCGGCTGCACGTCCATATCTGCTCGCTGCTGCTCGGCCGGCCGCATGCCGTGCTCGACAACAGCTACGGCAAGATCCAGCGCTTCATGAACGCGTTTTCCGGCGGCACGGCGCTGTCCTATCGCGCGACATCGCTGGCGGACGGCGTGCCGTGGGCGCGCCAACAGGCTTTGATGGCCAAATAAGCGAGGCAATCGGCATGGCTCTCGTCACCTTCATCATCCCGGTACGGCATCAGGACAACGCCCGCGACTGGCAGGCGCTGAAGGCAAATCTGTCCGAAACCGTGCGGTCGATCGCCAACCAGACCAATGGGGACTGGCAGGTCGTCATCGTCGCCAACGAAGGGGCGGACCTGCCGGATTTGCCGGCCAAGGTGTTCGCCGAGCGGGTGGCGTTCCCGCCCAATGACCTGCACGAGCTCGGGAAGGGCAGCAAGGAGGATTTCCTCGATGCCTTCCGCGCCGATAAGGGCCGACGCGTGCTGGCCGGGATGCTGCGGGCTCGTGACAGCCGCTTCTTCATGATCGTCGACGACGACGACCTCGTCAGCGCGCAGATCGTCGAGTTCGTCTCGAAGCACCAGTCTGAGAGTGGCTGGACGATCGACAAGGGCTTCATCTGGGACAGCGGCGGAAAACTGCTGCTGGGCCACGACGACTTCAACCACCTCTGCGGCACCTGCCTCATCATCCGCTCCGACCTCTACGGCCTGCCCGAGCGCTTCGAGGATGCCTCGCTCGACTGGATCAAATCGATGCTGGGCAGCCACATGCGCATTCCCGAGGCGCTCGCTGCGAGGGGCACGCCGCTGCGGCCGCTGCCGTTTCGCGGCGCCATCTATCGCGTGGCGCACGGGGGATCGCACAGCCGGGCGCCGAGCCTGGTCAGGACCTACCTGATCAACCGGAAGATGCTGAAGCGGCCGGCGCGCCTTCTCGGGAACCTCGCCAAGGTGAGGCTGGTCACTGCCGACATGCGTGCAGAGTTTTTCGGCGACGGCCGGCCGACGCCGAGAGCCGTCTCAGTGCCACCGCCGCCCGCGAGTTTGCCCGCGGCCACCACCGACTAGTTCCAGTGCAGTCACGGCGAGAAACAGCAATGACCGACCAACTGCCCGCCACGGTGATCTTTTCCTCCTACAACGGCGCACGCCGGCTGGTGCGGACGCTCGATTCGCTCGTCGCCCAGGATCTCCCCCAGGATCGCTGGGAGCTGATCGCGGTCGACAACAACAGCTCCGACGACACGCTGGCGGTGCTCGGGGGATATGAGGGGCGGCTGCCGATCGTGGTGCTGCGGCACGACGTGCCCGGCAAGTCCGGCGCCGTGAACGCGGCCATCGCGCGGGCCCGTGGGGAGCTGATCGTCTTCACCGACGACGACATCGAGGCCGAGCCGCACTGGCTTTCGGCCCTCGTCGACTGCGCCGCCACCCACCCCGAGTTCGGCATCTTCGGTGGCCGCATTGTTCCCGACTGGGAGCGGGTCCCCGACGGGCAGGAGTTTCTCGACTGGATCCCGATGGGTTCGACCTTTGCCGTGGTCGACGAGGACCGGAGCGGTCCGTGCGAGCCCACCAAGGTCTGGGGACCCAACACCACGATCCGCCGGCAGTACCTTGCGACGGAGCGCTACCGGGAAGACATCGGCCCGCTGCCGGGCGGGCTGTTCGCCATGGGCGAGGATTCCGAGATCGTGCTCCGGCTGGCCCGGCAGGGCGTCAGGACCTACCGTTGCGCCGAGGCGGTGGTGCATCACTTCGTGCCTGCCGCCAGCATGACGGAGGCCTGGGTGCAAAAGCGCGCCGAGCGGCTGGGGTACGGCATGCCGGCGGTGTTTCCCGACGAGGTGCCGCAGGGCCCCCGCGTCGGGGGCGTGCCGCTCAATACCTGGATCGAATCGGCGCACTGGGAACTCCGGTCGGCACTGCTCTATCCGCTGCCCAGCAACCGGCTGCGCTTCTGGGCCATCTGGAAGCGCAACTATCTGCGCGGCTATCGCGCCGGCATCCGGCGCTATGCGCCGGGGCAGGGCAGCGTGGGAGCTGCGGCATGAAACTCTCGGTGCTGATCAACAACTTCAACTACGCGGCGTATCTCCCTGCAGCGATTGATAGTGTGCTCGGCCAGGACTATCCCGATGTTCAAGTCGTCGTGGTCGACGACGGCTCGACCGACACCTCCCGTGACATCATCGCGGGCTATGGCGAACGGCTCGTGCCGGTGCTCAAGGCCAATGGTGGGCAGGCATCGAGCTTCAATGCGGGGTTTGCCGCCTCGACCGGGGAGGTGGTCTTTCTCCTCGATGCCGACGACGCGTTCCTGCCCGGCAAACTCAGCCGGATGGCGCAGATCTATGACGAGCACGACATCGACTGGTGCTTCGACCGCGTGACGACCGATCCGCAAGCCGGTCCGCCGGCCGAGCTGGTGGTCGGGCTGTTCGACAAGCGCGAGCAGTTGCGGCGCGGCGGCTTCCCGTCGCTGCCGGTGCCGACGTCGGGCCTGAGCTTCCGGCGTGAGGCCCTGGCCAAAATCCTGCCGATGCCCGAGGCGGCGGACGTCGTGCTGAGCGACAACTACCTCAAGTTCGCCGCCGCCCATCTGGGGGCCGGCGCGGTGGTCGAGACGCCTCTGACGTTCCAGCGGCTCCACGCCGCCAATCGCTATACAGGCGCCGGCAAGGGCAAAGCCTTGCGGCCGCGCATCATGGTCGAGACGGGTTTGCAGCTGGCGCGGCGCTACAGCGGCCTCAGGGCCATGGGACAAAGCCTCGTGGCCGGCGGCCTCGCCGAAGGCGGCACATCGCTGCCGCAGGTTCTCACCGAAATCCGGCGGTGCACGCGCGACGGCACGTTCGGCGTGCTGGGACCGGCGCGGATCGCGGCGCTGGTGGCCTATAAGCGGGTGGGCGCGGCGGTGCGTTCGAAACAGGAAGCCAGCCCATGACGCTCGAACTGATGGACGCGCCAGCCATGGCGGAAGCGCGCGAGCTGCACATCGTCGTGGCCGCGCTGACCTTTCGGCGACCGGAGGGCATCGCCAAGCTGCTCGACGTGTTGCAGCGGCAGCAGCATCGGCCGGAGCGGCCGTTCCGACTGACGGCGCTGGTGGTCGACAACGATGCCTCAGGGAGTGCCCGGGAGACGGTCGAGGCGTTTCGCGGCAATGGCGCCTATGAGCTCATCTACGTCGTCGAGACGCAGCAGGGCATCCCGCTGGCTCGCAACCGTGCCATTGACAGCGCTCCCGCCGACACGGACCTCTTCTGCTTCGTCGACGACGACGAATGGCCGGTCGACGGCTGGCTCGACGCGATGCTTGAGGTGCGGGCAAAAACGGGAGCCGATTGCGTCTATGGGCCGGTCGAGCCGGTCTACCCCGACCAGCCGCCGGCGTTCTTCGTCCGTAGCCGGGTGTTCGAGCGGCGGCGCAACCGGGACGGCGCGCGTATCGGCTACGCCGCCTCGAACAATGTGATGATCGACTACCGCTATATGATCGAGCATGGGCTCCGTTTCGACGACCGCATGCGCTTTACCGGCGGCACGGACTATCTGTTCTTCAACCAGGCGGTGCGCGGCGGCATGAAGATATTCTGGGCCGACGCGGCGCTGGTCTACGACATCGTGCCGGCCAATCGCATGACCTGGAAATGGCTGCTGCAGCGGCAGTACCGGCTGGGCAACACTTTCGCGGTACGCGACACGCTTTACGGCACGCCGCGCGAAAGGGTGCGGCGGCTCGCCTATGGGGTGGCGCGGACGGGGCTCGGGGTGGTCATGCTGCCGCTCCTCGCCGTGTCGCCGCGCTGGGGCATGCGGTCACTGGCCCATCTCTGTCGCGGCGCCGGCATGGTCAGCGGGGTGCTGGGGCACGCCTACCAGGAATATGCTCCCGCGCGGTTCGAGCCGCCGCGCGGCACCAGCTAGGAGCACCAGCGTGACCGATATCGCCGCAGAGCCGGCATCGAGACGCGCGTCGGTTGCGTTTGCCCCGGCCATTCGGCGGGCGCGACGCGGCCACGCCATCACCCGCACGGTGTTTTCCGACCGGCTGCTGTACTTCCTCACCTATCTGACGCTGCTGCGCGCCACCGGCATGTGGTTCGGCTATCCGCCGAGCCAGGATGAGAACGCTACCGTGGATTCGGCGCCGCAGCAGTTGCTGCTCTATTCGCTGATCCCGTTCACGCTGGTCTATATCGCGCTCAACTACCGCACCGTGCTCGGCTATCTGGGGCGGGTGCCGCTGCCGATCATTGCCTTTGCCGGGCTTGTCCTGACCTCGACGATCATGTCGGTCGATCCGACCGCCTCGATCCGCGGCCTCACGGCGGTCGTGGTCATCTCGCTGCCGGTGCTGCTCTTCAAGCTGCGCTTCGGCTCGGTCAAGACGGTCGAAATGCTGCGCAATTTTGCCGTGGTCGCGGTGTTCCTCAACCTGCTCTACACGGCCGCCCTGCCACGCTACGGCATCATGGGCGGCTCGCTGGTGGGCTCGGTGCGCGGCATGTTCCTGCACAAGAACTTCTTCGGGCAGTTCTCGGCCGTGGCCTTCCTGCTCCTCGTGCCGTCGCCGTCGCTCAAGCCGATCTTCAGCTATCGCAACCTGGTCATGGCGGCCGGGTGCGTACTGGCGCTCGGTTCGGCGGCGATCTCGAAATCGTCGACGGCCCTGGTGCTGTCGGCCGTGGGGCTGATGAGTCTCGGCATCTCGTGGACCATCAGCCAGTTCCCGATCCGCTCGATGCGCGGCTATCTGCTGCTGGCGGCGCTGATTTGTGGCGCGGCGTTCGCCTATTTCTTTGGCCTGCAACTTGCCGGCGACATCGCCGGCAGCTTCGGCAAGGACATCACCCTTTCCGGCCGCGGCGAGCTCTGGGATGCCCTGCTCGACGCCCTCTACGAGCGCCCCTGGTTCGGGCACGGCTTCGCCATGTTCCGACAACCGGACTATATCGCCCAATTCACCCAGTCGGTGGCCTGGGGGCCGCGCTCGACCCACAACACCTACCTCGAGATGGCGCTCAATCTCGGTATTCCGGCGGTGCTGGTGTGGATCTTCTTCCTCGTGACGCATTTCGTCAGCAAGGCCGCCAAGATTCCGGCGGCCCCGCGCGAGCGCATGGCGAACGCACGGGAGACCGCGGTGATGCTGATGATCATGATCGGCTCGTTCACCGAGGCGGGCATGATGCTGGCGCCGCTCGCGACCTGGCCGTTGCTGCTCGCGGTCTTGCCCAACCGCTACCAGATGCCGATTTCGAGATCGCGCCGCGATCCATCCGCCGGCAGGGCCGTGGCCGAATATGGTGGCCCTGCCGGGAGCTTAGCTAGCCGGGGGTCTCGAAGCGCGCCCGGCTGAGGCTCACCACGCCCGACAAGGCTGCAAAGCCGGCGGCGATCAGCAGCGCCGTTGCCGGCGCCATCGGCAGCGGCACCACGCCGAAGACCAGCGACATCGCGACGGCGCCGAGCGTCTGGCCGAGTAGGCGCGCCGTGCCTTGCATCGCGCCGGCCGCGCCGCTCCTCGACCTCGGTGCCGAGAGTAGCAGCACGCGGTTGTTCGGCGTCTGGAAGAGCCCGAAACCGGCCCCCGCGAGGATGGTGCCGAGGATGAAGCCCGCCGTCCTCAACTCGGTCGGGGCCCAGGCGACGATCACGAGCCCGATGGCCAGCACGCCGGCCCCGGTGGCGGCGAGCCAGGCGGTCTTGATCCGGCCGGCGAGACGGCCGGAGATCGGCGCCACGACCGCCACGGCCAGCGGCCAGGGCATCATGTAGAGCCCGGCTTCGGTGGGCGTCATGCCGAGCAGGTGCTGCAGGTAGAAGGGCAGGGCGACGTAGCTAAGCATCTGCCCGAGGAAGCAGAGCACCGAGGCGATGACGGCGACGCGAAATGCCGGATCGGCAAAGAGGTCCACCGGAACCAGCGGGGCGGCCACGCCGCGTTCGAGGCGCAGCAGCAGCGCCAGGCAGAGCCCGGCGGCGACGAGCAGGCCCACTCCGAGCACGGGCGTCGCCAGCAGGCGATCGGCACCGAGGAACAGCAGCAGGAAGAGCAGCGTATTGATCGCCAGCGCTCGCACGTCGATCCGGCGGGCTCTGCCGGGCTCGGCCGGCAGCAGCCCGCCGCCGAGCAGCACGACGGCGCCGATCGGCAGGTTGACGGCGAACAGCCACGGCCAGTGTGCCACCGCGAGAATAGCGCCGGCGATGCCGGGGCCCGCGGCGGAGGAGATGGCGATCGTCATGGCGTTGATGCCGATGATGGTGCCAAGCAGCCGTTGCGGCACCGAAAAGCGCAGGTTCATCATCGACAGCGCCATGATGGCGCCGCCGCCCAGGCCCTGCACGAAGCGCGAGGCAACCAGCATCGGCAGGTCGATGGCGAAGGCGCACCCGGCCGACGCCAGGACGAACAGGGCGACGCCAAACAGGTAGATACGGCGAGGCCCGAACTTTTCCCCGAGCGCGCCCGAGGGCAGCAGCCCGATCAGCACGGCCAGCTGGTAGCTCGAAACGACCCACACCGTGTCGGCGGCGCTGGCGCCGAAGGAGGCGCCGATCGAGGGCAGGGCGACGTTGGCGATGGCGCCGTCGAGCACGACGACGACGAGCCCGACGAGCAGGACGGCAAGCGCGAAATACCGGCGCGGCGCCTCGAGACCGTCGGCGGAAGGGGAGGCAGTGGCTGCGATGGACATCTGTGCGTGACCCGGGATGGCTGGAGACGGCCCTCGATATATCGCGTTCCAGGAGACGCGCCAGACGCAACTCGTGCAGCTTACAGTTGCGCACGACGCCATAGGTGATACGGTGGATAAATGTCCGACCTCGACCTCAACCTGCTGGTGGCCCTCGATGCGCTGATCGAGCAGCGGAGCGTGACGGGCGCCGCCCGAACGCTGCGCCTCAGCACCTCGGCCATGAGCCGGACGCTCGGCCGCCTGCGCGAAGCGCTGAACGACCCCATTCTCGTGCCGGCGGGGCGCGTGATGGTTCCCACCGCGCATGCAGAAACCATTGCGCAGCAGGTGCACCTGCTCAATCGGGAGGTGCACGGCGTCCTCGGCCCGGCCCGCCCTGTCGCGCTGGAGCAGTTGAACCGCCAGTTCAATATCCGCGCCAACGAAGCCTTCGTGGTGTCGCAGGCGGCGCGCCTTGCCGAGGCGGTGGCGCGACAGGCGCCGAACGTACGGCTGCGTTTCGCGCCCAAGCCCGACCGTGATTCAACAGCGCTTCGCGACGGCAGCATCGACCTCGACATTGGCGCCAAGCCGGGGGAGGGAGCCGAACTGCGGGTTCAGGCGCTGTTTCGGGACAGGTTTGTCGGGGTGGCGCGAGCCGGGCATCCGCTGCTGGGCGGCGCGTTGCCGGTCACCGCAGAAGAATTTGCCGCCACCGGCCAGGTGGTCGCCGCCTGGAGCGACCGGTTCGAGGGACCCATCGACGAGGCTTTGGCAGCAGTCGGGTTGCAGCGCGAGGTGCGGGTCGTCGTACCGAGTTTTCCAGCGGTGCTCGCCGTCGCAGCCGACTCCGATCTCGTCGGCGTCGTGCCGCGGTCGTTCTGCGAGCCGCGACTCGTGCCCGCGATCGCCATGTTCGAGCTGCCGGTCGCGACGCCGCCCATCGTCGTGTCGCAGATGTGGCACCCCCGCCTGGATGCCGACCCCGCCCATCGTTGGCTCCGTGGGGTGGTCTTTGGTGCCTTCCGGACGGCGCCGACCGACGCGGCCGAGGCACGGGTGGCCGGCCAGGAAACGGAGGGGGGATGACTCGCATCCTGGCCGGCAGTTTTCCCCCCGAACAGGGAAACGGGGGGAAATTCGCGCCGTCTAGGCGAGTTCGCGTTCCTCGAACCGCTCGGGGGCTGCGGGCGTGGTCAGGCCGAGCGCCTCGATCGCCAGCCGGAAGTCGTCGGCGATGTCGGGCCGGTCAAGCGCAAAGGCAATGTTGGCGCTGAGGAAGCCGATCTTGGAGCCGCAGTCGAAGACCTTGCCCTTGTACTTGACGCCCGTGAAGGGCTGCGACCGGATCAGGACCTGCATCGCGTCGGTGAGCTGGATCTCGTTGCCGGCACCGCGCGTCTGTTCGCTGAGGATCGAAAAGATCTCCGGCTGCAGGATGTAGCGGCCCGAAATGAAGAGGTTCGACGGCGCCTCGGCCGGCCGCGGCTTCTCGATCATGCTGGTGATTTCGAAGCCGGAATCCGGACCCCGGCCGCGGCCGACGATGCCATAGGAAGAGACGTCCGCCGGATCGACTTCCTCGACGCCGATGACATTGCCGCCCGTCTCTTCATAGGCGGCGATCATCTGCTTCAAGACGCCGGGCTTGGCCTGGAAGACCATGTCGGGGAGCAGCAGGGCGAAGGGCTGGTTACCCACCAGCTGGCGGGCGCACCAGACGGCATGGCCGAGGCCAAGCGGCTCCTGCTGGCGCGTGAAGCTGGTTTGGCCGGCGGACGGCAGGTCCTTCTGCAGGCTCTTCAGCGCTTCGGTCTTGCGGCGGATGTCGAGGGTCTGCTCAAGCTCGAACTGGCGGTCGAAGTGGTCCTCGATGACGCCCTTGTTCCGGCCGGTGACGAACACCAGGTGCTCGATACCCGCCTCCCTCGCCTCGTCGACCGCGTACTGGATGACGGGGCGGTCGACGACGGTCAGCATCTCCTTCGGCATCGCCTTGGTGGCTGGCAGGAAGCGGGTGCCGAGGCCGGCAACTGGAAAGACGGCTGTTCGCACTCGGTTGGATAGCATCACTGTCTCCATGGGTTGGTCGTAGGCGCTGCCGCAATGGCGGCGGCGAGGGGCAAAGCACGGCCGCACAGGGAAGCGCTCGCTGGGCGCCCCCGTTCTCCCCCTGCGCTGGCCACCGGAGCGGCCAGCCGATGTTCGTGGTCTCTGGTCCGGGGCGCACCGAGGCGCCTTCGGACCGAACGGCTGCGCGTCTCAGCCGGTTTGGCTACTGCCCCTTGCTGAGATAGTGCGCATCCCGCGCCAGGTTCACGCCATTGTCGGTGACGCTGATGCCCAGCCCGATCAGGTTCAGGAACTTGTTGAGTTCCACACTGCCAGCATTGGAGATGTAGATTGTGTCGCCGTTCCGCATCGGGAACTGACGGGCATAAAAGAAGCTCGACGGGTCGGTGAAGTTCGCCCGGTAGATGGTCGGGATCGTCTGCTGGCGGGGCGGGAACCGGGAAAGGTTCACGCCTTGGCGCTGCAGCGTCGAGCGGGCCTCCTGCCGATAGAGGAAGACCTGGCGTGGGTCGGCCCGGCTGTCGAGCAACCCGCCGGCCTTGCCCACGGCGCTGTCGAGCATCATGCTTTCCGCATCGAAGTCGAACTCGCCGGTGATGCCCGTCGAACCGAAAGCGGTGAACTGCCGCTTCTGGTTGTCGACGAAGATGGTGTCGCCCGGCTGCAGGTAGACATTCTCGCTCGCCTTGCGGACGAGCTGGTTGAAATAGATCGTCGCCTTTCGCCCGTTGCGGGTGACCGAGACGAAGTCTTCATAGGGCGGCGATTTGATGCCGCCAGCCCGGGCGATGGCGTCCAGCACCCGGTCGCCGGTATCGTTGATGACGAGCTTTTGCGGGGAAACGACGTCTCCCAGCACGGTGACCTCGGAGGCCGACTTCCGCGTCACGGCGGCGATCACCTGCGGCTCGATGGCGCGCTTGGCGAGGCGGTCCGCGACCAGCTTTTCAAGCTGCGGCACGGTCAGGCCCGCGGCGTGAATGTCGCCGTCGGCATAGGGAATAGTGATCATGCCGGACGTCGACACGGTCTGGGTCGGCATCTTCACGCAATGGCAATCGGTGGTGTTGCCGGTGGGGATGAAGAGGCCGCCGTCGGAGGATTCGAACACCGTCACGTCGACCGTATCGCCCACCCCGATCGTCACCGTGCCCGCAGCGCCCGTCCGCATGTTGAGCGTGGCGTCGAGCGACCCCACATTGTAGTCGGGAACCTGGTTGACCACAGCCGGGCTGAGGTCGACCAGGGCATACTGCAGGCCCGTCGCATTGGCGGGGGCGGTGAGGCTAGCGGACGCGGCTGAAACTATCTGCTGATCGCTGGGGCCGACCCCCGAAAGCGTCGAACAAGCCGACAGCAGCATAGCCAAGCCAATCCCGACCAGGATTCTCAGCAACATCATCTCCCCGTTACTTTGCACACTTAGGGGCGGGTCGGAACGCTTCCGACCGCGCTATGAAAACCTGATTGTTGCGACCCGTTGCCTCGAGCGGCGGTCGCGCGGGAGACGCCGTCGGCCAGCGAGCGGCCGGCGGCAGCTGGCGAGCCTAGACGCCGGTCCCGGTGACGAACTCGCGCCATGCCGTCTGGACGATGATGATCATGTCGAGCCGCAGGCTGAAGTTCTGGATGTAGGCGATGTCGTGGTCGACACGCTGGCGCGCCCGGATCGGATCGATGGTGGGACCACGAAAGCCATTGGCCTGGGCCCATCCGGTCAACCCGGGCTTCATGGCGTGCCGAAGCTCGTAGTAGGGGACGAGCTGCTCGTACGGCAGGC
>Ga0209233_1000786_pt1 | contig 14295 bp, 12 predicted proteins | sample AraplaCL_Cvi_mCL_FD_184269 | JGI IMG/M metagenome (GOLD analysis project Ga0209233, IMG submission 184269) | Arabidopsis root microbial communities from the University of North Carolina, USA - plate scrape CL_Cvi_mCL (SPAdes) (version 2) | ecosystem: Host-associated > Plants > Roots > Endosphere...
CTGCAAAGCAAATAGATTCGCGCTGTTCTGGTAGGAGTAGCGCAGGTTCGGATAGCGTGCGGCGAAGGCCCACGACAAGTTGTTGTAGTTGCCGACGAGCTGCGTCAGCCGCTGGATGTCCGACAGGATGTGCTGAAAGCGCGAGAGATAAGAATTGAAGATCTGCTGCGGCAGGTTCTTCAAGTTCAGCAGTTCGTTCGCGATCATCTGCGCTTCATTGATGTTCGACTGCAGCGTGCGCGCCGCGGTCAGAATCTCCTGCGCCCCGTTCAAGTAGTTCTGAAACAGATTGGCGGCATCAATCACGGCAAACTGCGCGCGGGCGTCCCGGACGGGCGCCGCGACGATCAGCACCGCGGCCATCGCGGCGCATAGGATCTTGCTATACGAGAAAGTCATGGATTCCTCCATTCACGCTGGTTGCGAGAGTGACGAAGCGTGTTCACGCAGAGTCGACGACGCCCATGCCACGGGCAGGCGGCGCTCGAGAGCGGGATCGTTGGCGCGCGCATCGAGGTAGCGCACGTTGAAGTCATCCTGGTGGCTCGTATGGACGGATTTCGCGAGACCTTGCAGCTCAGCGCTCGTCGCGCCGCAGTACGCAAGCGCCAGCGGCCCCAGACCCAGGTCGAACAGCCGATTGCCCTCGGGCGAGGTCAGGTAATAGTCCTTGCGCGGCCGCGCGTGTTGCAGGATGCGCAGCTGCCGATCGTTCAACCCGAACTTGCGATAGATCGCCGCGATGTCGTCATTGAGCGCACTCGCGTTCGGCAGATAGATCTTCGTCAGGCACGCTTCCTTGATCGTCGCGACGATGGGTGACGCGTCGACGTCGGCCAGCGATTGCGTGGCAAAAATCACCGAGACGCATTTCTTGCGCAGCACCTTGAGCCACTCGCGAATCTTGGCGGCGAAGGCGGGATGGTCGAGAAACAGCCATGCTTCATCGAGCACGAGCAGCGTCGGTGCCGCGGCGTTGAACCGCTGCTCCAGACGATGGAAGAGATACGCGAGCACGGGCATCACCGCGCCCTTGCTCTGCATGAGTTCTTCCATCTCAAACGCGATCCAGCGGCCGAGGTGCAAGGAATCGTGCTTGGCGTCGAGCAGCGCACCGTGCGCCCCCTGGATCGTGTACGGGTGCAGCGCGCGCTTGATCTCGGTGTCCTGCACAAGAATCGACAGACCCGTCAGCGTGCGATGCGAGCGCGGACTCTCGGCCAGCGAGGTGAGGGCTTCCCAGAGCGCCTTCTTCGTCGCCGGCGTCACCGTGACATTCTCGGCGATCAAGATATCGATCAGCCATTCGCTCGCCCAGGTGCGCTCGGTGCCCAGGTGGATGTCGGCCAAGGGCTGGAATGCGAGACGGCCATCCGATCCCAGGTCGTAGAACGTGCCGCCAACACCATAGGTCGTGATGCGCGAGCTGCCGCCCTTGTCGAAGATGTACACCTGCGCGTCGCGATAGCGCAGGAATTGCGCCTCCATCAGGTTGAGCAACACGCTCTTGCCCGCGCCAGTAGGGCCGAGCACCAGCGTATGTCCGACGTCGCCAACGAAGTTCGTGAAGCGAAACGGCGTTGAGCCGCTCGTGATCGCCGTCAGCAGTGGCGGCGAGTGTGGCGGAAAGAGGTCGTTCGGACATTCGAGCGGACCGGCCCACACCGCCGACACCGGCATCATGTGCGCGAGGTTCAACGTATTGACCAGCGGCACGCGAACGTTGTGGTTGCAGTGCCCGGGCAGACTGCCGAGCCAAGCGTCGAGCGCGTTGAGGTTGGTCAGCTCGTTGGCCGTGACGAAGCCACGGCCGTTGACCTCACGTTCGAGCAACAGCAGTTTCTTCTCCAATACCGAAAAGTCCTCGTCGAGCACGACGATGGATTGCGTGAAGTAGCCGTATCGCACCGCGTCGGCGGAGATTTCCTGCCGGGCGGCATCGGCGTCCTGCGCCTTGTTGATCGCATCGGAGTCCTCCAACGCGCTCGGCGCATTGGTCACGATCTCCTTGACCAGCGTCGAGAGATTTTTCCTCTTGGCGAACCACTTGCGTTTTACTCCGTCGATCTGGCGCTCGGCTTCCGCCTTGTCGAGACAGACGAAACGGGTGACCCAACGATAGGCAAAGCCGAGCCGATTGAGCGCATCGAGCAGGCCGGGGAAGCTCTCGTTCGGAAACGACTGGATCGACAGGACGCCGAGATAGTGTCGGCCGAGCTTGGGCTTGCCACCGCCCGTCAGCGGCTCGTCGGTCAGCAGTGCATCGAGGCAGTCCGGTACGACCGGTACCACGATCGGATGTAACTTGGTCGAGACCGTCGCGTGCAGATAGGACAGCGTCTCTGCATCGGTGAGCGGCACCACGCTCGGGAACAGGCTCGCGAACTGCGAAATCAGGCGCGAACGCTCGGCGCGGAACAATGCCAGGTACTCGCCCGCCGCGCGGTCAGCGCGGCGCTGGCCCGTTTCGCGCCGAGTTAATCCATCTGGCTCCGCATCGTCGTCGAAAAACAGCGCTTCGGCCGCGGCTTCGATCAGCGGTGGCGGCAACCAGATCAGAGTGACGTAGTACGTGCTCTCGAAGTGCTCGCCGCTCTCGAAGCCGGCACGACGTTCCTCGTCGATCAGCGCGCTCAACGGATCGGGGAAGCGCGTGTTCGGATAGGCGGTCGTCTCGCGACGCACGGCATCGAAGTACACCGCCCAACCCGATCCCAGGCGGCGAACGATGTTGTTGAGTCGAGCGCTCGTGCTGACGAGCTCCGATTCGGTCGAGCTGTCGAGGTCGGGACCGCGATAGCGAAACGTTGTCTGGAAACTGCCGTTCTTGTTCAGGACGACACCGGGCGCGACCAGCGCCGACCACTTGATGAGATCGGACAGCGCGTTCGGCACGGCGATGCGGCGTTCGCGGTGTTCGCGCATCGCCTCAACGCCGAGCCAGCCGGTCAGGCCGAGCGCGATCGAGCCGGCCAAAGCGGAGACGGCGGGCAACAGGAGGGGAGTCAGCATGAGGGATTTCGCATGCGAAAAGGGTCAGGCGCGGTAGAACGCGCGGAAACGCAGCGAGCGGCGCAGCACGTCGAAGAAGCGGTCGTCGTGCCGCGTCAGCCGCAACGTGAGCCAGTGCAGACCGATTCCGACCGGTAACGCGTACCAGCACTGCAACCCGAACACGAACGCCGCTGTGAACGTGGCGTTGAGCAGCGCCGCTTCGCGCGGCACGCCGGCGAGCAGGATGCGTTCGGTCAGACTTCGGTGAATGGGAATCTCGAAGCCAGGGATACGGTCGGACATCGGACGCTCCGGGTCAGAACGCCACGCCGCCGGAAAAGCCGAGGAAGTTCAGGAAGAACGACACGGCCGTGAATGCGATCGACAGGCCGAAGGCGACCATCACCCACTTGCGCGCACCTGCCCCACCCTCGCCCGACGCCATGCCGAGTCCGGACAAGATGATGACAATGGCACCGACGATCTTGGCGACCGGGCCGGAGATCGAATCAAGAATCTTCTGCAGCCACGACTCCCACGGCATGCCCGAACCCGAGGCATGGGCGAGTACGGGAATCATCAAGACAAGAAATAGGGTAGAAAGAACGAAGCGATGGCGGCGATTCATAGATTACTCTCCTGAACAGACCGCCAGTCGGCGGCAGGAGTGAATCCTATGTAGATAGTCTAAATTGTCCAATATGGCGAGAAGTCAGCATGCCAATACATGTTTTGGGACAACTATGGAAGGTGCCTTCACTTTTTGTCGCGAAAAACTGTGGTGCTTAAGTTCCGTGAGAAACTCAGAAACACCACCGATGCAAGAGAACAAACAGCTGCATCTGATGGACTGATCTTATAGACTAAGCCGGCACGTACTGCCGGAAGATCGTCTAAGCTGTTGCTCGCAGAAAGATCTCGATCAATGCCCATACCTGCTTTCACTATTGACGGTGTCATACCACCCTATGTGGGTCCAGACGGACCAGGTGGTACATCCGAAGATTTGTCTCCCTATGCCGTCTCAGCCTCTGAAGTAGTTGCTACGCTCGGTACGAGCGATCAACGCAAAATAATCTTGCGAGGCTGGTTTCGGCACCGCGCTGCACTTCGCGCAATCGGATTCAATCGGGGCTTTCAGTGGCTCGATGGCAGCTTCGTAGAGGAAAAAGAACCTCGTGATCTGGACGTCGTCACCTTCATATATCGTCCCCGAAACGTGACAGACTCAACGGCGCTAGCGCGATTGCTTCGAGACAACATCGCACTTTTTGGGCGCGCGCAGGTCAAAGAGAGCTATGGATTGGATTTCTTTCCCATAGACCTCAATGGGTCACCCGAAGCACTGGTCAGCCTCTCGCGCTATTGGTTGGGACTTTTCTCGCATCGACGGGAAGACGATCTTTGGAAGGGCATGTTACAAGTCAGGCTGGAAGATCCAGACGATGACACTGCTGCACTCGCTATGCTGGGACCAGCTCCAGACTTACCGGACACCCTTGAAGGACCCCGCACATGAGCAGCTTGCGCAAACTCGAAAGAGACTTCGCCCATGCGGACTTCGTTGCAGTGTCCGCACTTCTAGCTCAACTCGGTGACGAGGATGTCATGTCTCGCCTGGGGCTTGAAGCACGTCTAGAAGAGCTTCGGCAACGGCTTGAACGGTTCAACGAAGAAGTAAGCGAACCGACCGCCTCAGCATCATTGTTTTTTGGCGGGCGTCCGGTCGTCGGCGGACGCGGCATCGAGAGCGAATTCGCGGGCGCAGCTGTCACGAGGTTTCAAGACATCGTTGCAAAGGTCTTGGCCCATGAAACTCGTGGTTTGGGCCAACGTGGAATTGTTCCTAACAAGGGTGCGGCAACGCTGCACATTACAAACATCGTTCGCGGATCGTTCGGTTTTCTCCTCGAAGAGGTTCAACCGCATCAGCAACTCATGGGGACCCCACTGAAGGAGGCGGTAGACGAAACCACCCGGCTTCTTGACGCGTTCGGAGAGCCCGATGAGGAGCGGTTTCGTACAGCTGTAGAAGTGATCGATCAAAGACTTCTTGCGACAACGCGCGAGTTCTTCGACCTTTTACGCCAAAGTGGCGCCACGCTCCGCCTCGTTACGGATACGTCGGACCAAAGATTTGGTGATGAAGCTGTCGCGCGCGCTGCTGAACGCGCCACCTCGACCACTGTCGAAGATGCCGATGAAACGATAGCCGGTCAGCTCGCGGGTGTACTTCCCGACGCGCACCAATTCGAATTTAGGACCACTGATGCCCGCGGGACCCTACGCGGAAAGGTGGACCGTGCCTTAACGGCAGAGCAGCTTGCGCAATTCAATCGAGATTGGGTAAACGTCGATGCTGCTGCGAGAATCCATATAAAACGCGTGCTACACAAAGGCGCCGTCGTGCGTGAGGGCTTTACTCTGCTTGCTCTCGAAGCACCCAGCCAGCATTGATGGCGGACGCTGCGACGTCAGTCACACCATATGATGCGCCCGCCGCGCAACCAAAAATGCGACTGACACCCGGATGTGAGGAATACTGATGGGTACAAGCTTGGATAACCTAGCGAATCCACGCTGAGCTGCCAGCGTGGATTCGCTTCGGGGATCACTAAGAGCTCGATTGCACGCTCGCAACCACAGGGACAACGCAAGCCAACACACCAGTTTTCGTTTCCTTCGCGTGCGAGAACAACGTTTCGTCGAGGTAACGTAGCCGGCAAGCTGTCGCTTTCGATCACCACGAGCCTTCGGCGAGGTGCGACCCATAAGCAAACAGTTCGCCACCAGCGACGAAGGTTCAACGATGTACTCCCGTTCGAAGCGGAGCCAGCACTGGAAGACCAAGAAGTGGCTCACATGCACCCCGGCCCAACATGGGATTCTCCGTTACCGGGAAGCTCTGCTCAGGCGTGAATTCTTCCTCGCACGCCGCAAGGCTGAATTCCGTACGCGCATAGCGCGAATTGGACTCCAATCGAAAGGGGTAGGCGCGTGCGATGAATTCGTTCACTAAGGCCGAACCAGCTCGCATATTCAGTGTGATTACGGCCGGCGCCTCTTCAAGAAGCCCTCTGATATAGCCCGCATCGACTTCCGCCTTGTGCGCGTCAGGAGCGGTTCTACGCAAATACTCTGCACGAAGACTCGCAGCTGTGTAGACACCTCGGTCCTGCAGTGTCGAACGTCCAGGCTGTACGTAGTCGAGTCGGCCACAGACATCAGCGATGGCGACGCCATCACCAGCTTTTCGCATAGGGACGACAACACCCACGTCGAATAAGGGCAGCAAGAATGCCGCGCTGAGAAGGTCCGCGATCTGCCGAGCCTCTAGTGTGTCGACGCAGCAGAAGAGGAGGTCACTCTGACTCGCCGAAAGAACGGCTTCGCGTGTTGCCACTGACGCGGCGACGGCTTGCGCGACGCCGTCGCCGCGATGCACCTTTATTGCGTCGGCAAACATTTCCACCTTGAGTCGCCGCCGATCCGCATCGCTCCGTGTCGCGTTGAGTATTCGGTTGAGATTTCGATGCTCAACGCAGTCATAGTCGATCAGCCTGACGCTCCCAAGTCCGAGACGGCCAAGCTGTTCACCGACTACGGAACCCGTCCCTGACACGCCGATGAGTGCCGCCGACAATCGACCGAGCTCCTCTCTCATGCCATGCGTGAACGCGATGGGACGCGGCGTTGCGGCTCCCAACTGGCGAGCGTCGATCTCCCACCAGTAGTTCAAATCATGTCCAGCAACGGTCACGAGTTCGATGGGCAGCGATACGAGATCGGGTTCATAAAGGCGAGCTCGGATGGCACCATCAGCGGTCATGATCGCCGATCCATGCCGATCACCAAACGCCTGAAACACACCGCCCAGCGTGAGCTGATCGCTCTCGTCATCCATTCGCGAAAACCCGAAGAGCCCGCCCGGATGCGAATGAATCAGAATCAGCGAAAGAGACTCATCTTCGGCACGGTCGATCGCATCCTCGATGTAATTGCCCGGCCAGTTGATCGCGTCGCGTTCCCGTCGGCACACGTTATGGGGGATCACGACGATATCGCGAACCAGTAACCGTAGTCGCGGCGGCGGCACCCGCGAACAAATCAGAACTGCTGCCGCTTCTCTTCCATCCCCCGGAAAAAGGTGCGCTCGCAGGAGATCGTGTTGGACTCCTGTGAGCGTGAGTGTCGTTGTGGGCATCACTCGCCGACTTCCTTTGACAACGCGGATTCGACCAGCGCAATGTGTGTCGCTACGTTGTCCGTCACCGGATTCCACAGTGATCCCGGTCCGCGGTGGCGCGACCATCCAATGAACGGCGTGCCCAAGACTGATGCAGCCATATTCGCACGATCGATCATCCGGCCAGAGCACAGAACCAATGGCGGATGCATGTAGAACATGTCGATCTGAGCACCCGGATACGTAGTCGGAATCTCCAATGCGAGGACAGTCTGCTTAACGGTAAATCCGTGCGGAACTGGAAAGTCGTGGATCAGCAACCACCGACGATTCACGTCGACCACTGTCTCCCAGCGCAGACCCAGCTCGTCGAGATACTTCTCGTCGATGCCGAGAAGGGCAAATTCACGACGAGGAGGCGCCAAAGGTCCCTCTCCATTCGTGACTTCCCTAGGCGTCAGTCGGAGTTTTTCAATGCCAGGAGTGCGGAGGTCAATCACATCCGTCAGTTCCACCGGGCGCTTAGGCTGTCCCTCCACCTTCAGAAAGATGTACCAGCCTTTGTCCGGATCGAAGCCGGCTCGCGTGAGCGCGTCCCGCACTCCGATCACCGGAGTATGGATGTCTAGGATGACGCCTTGGACGTTGAGCTTCCAGAGCCCGGCGCGGGTCAAGAATGATTCGACCCCTGGTGCATCGAGATCGATCAAGTCATGTGATCCGACCACCCGGTCGGCGTCATCAACGCGCTCCAGGTAGATGTCCTTTTCCGTTGGCACCCGCCCGAGCTTTCGAATCAATCCACCCGAGACGATCCGGTAAGGCCAATCGAAGCGTTCGCCATCGACTGCAAAGCGGTAGCTGCGGTCGCTTTCGACCGCGACGAAACGGCGACCGCGATGAAGGTCCGCGACCTCCAGGGGCCGAATATCTTCCAGTTCGCCGTCAGCCAGGATTTGAAGGACCGAGGCTTGCTGTGCAGGTCGGAAACCGGCAGCAGCCGCGATTTGCGCCCCAGTCGGGGTGGGGTCGGAAATAGACACCGCACGAAACGTCAACGCCTCATCGGCGATCTCGATCATGTGGGCGGAATAGCTATGTTCAGGCGCATTCAGGCTTACGGCGTTCATTTTTTATTGACCTCATCGGATACCGGGCTGGGTGCCGGACGACGCTAATATTACGCTGCATGCTAAGTTTGTCAAGCATTTATTTAGCGTGCTTGTCGTACTTAGCAAACGGGCCTATCCTTGCAGTGCCGTACGTTCGGCATTCGCCAATCAGGAGCATCGATGCCCGATGAAAAAACTATGGGTACACCACAGTCCAATACCCTCGGCCTCTTCATAAAGAAGGCCCGGCAAGACGTTCACATGTCGCAGCGCGATGTGGAGGAAGCTACTGGAAAGGAAGTGTCTAACGCCTACCTCAGCCAGCTCGAAAGCGGAAAAATCACCAAGCCCTCGCCACACGTTCTCTATGCACTATCGACCGCACTTGGTGTCGCCTACGACACCCTCATGGAGCGAGCGGGCTACATAGTCCCCTCGGGCAATCGCACAGATGGCGAAAAGCACGGAAGAGCCGCCACTTTCGCGATCGACAATCTCAGTGCGGAGGAAGAGTCCCAAATGCTCGACTACCTCAGCTATCTTCGTTCTAAGCGGAAGTAACTCATGAGAAGACCGGACGATTGCACATTGACGCCACAACAATCGGCCCGCATCCGCAAGGAGGCCGAGCGCGCCCTACGTGAAGCAGGTGCGCTCGGGGTCTTCCCGACCCCCATCGAGCAGATCATGTCGGTTGCTCGGGTAGAAGAAGTGAAGGAAGACGTACTTAGCCCCAGCTTTATCGACAAGCTAAGGGCGAAGGTCCTTCAAACAGGCGATGCGGTGAAGCGAGCAGTCGGCAAAGTTCTTGGTCTATTCCACGCATCAGAGGGGCTCATCTTCCTCAGCCAATCGTTGATGGCCGTGAAGCGCCGCTTCATCGGACTGCATGAAGCAGGTCACGGCTTCCTGCCGTGGCAACGTCCGATGTATGCGCTTGTCGAGGACTGCGAAAAGTCGCTCGATCCTTCGACAGCCGAACTTTTCGATCGTGAAGCGAATGTGTTTGCATCGGAAGTCCTTTTCCAGCTCGATACGTTTCACGACATGGCCGACAGCAAACCCTTCGAGATTTGGACACCTGTGCGGCTCGCCAAAAAATTCCACGCTTCAAACTACTCGGCTATTCGCCAATATGTATCAAAGAATCATTGTGCTTGTGCTGTACTGGTACTCAACATGCCCGTGATGGTCGCTGGAGATGGCTTCCGTGCCGATCTTCGTCGCCCCATCCAGTCTGTTCGGTTCACAGAACTTTTCGGCAACTATGCTTGGAAGGATGTATACACACCCGATGATCAGATAGGCGCGCTCGTCCCTGTACATGGCCGACGATCTTCCGGAAAACAATCCATTGCACTAACTGATAGGAATGAAATTCTCCACGACTGCGTCGCGGAGTCATTTTCGACTGGACATCAAGTCTTTGTACTTATCCACGCCGTAAAGACTCTCACTGCAAAATACTTCATATTGCCGGCCGCATAGCTTGCTTCTCTAGCGAACTGGACATCACGGTATCGAAGCTGTTGTGCAAGGCCGCGCGGGGGCTGCTGTTTACCATCGGCTAGCTAGGTGGAATCAATGGTCGTTCAAAGGTGTATTCGCGCCCAGCTTCTGTCGCTCGAACACCAGTCACGCACAATATATCGCGCAGACGCCGCTGCGCACGCAATCCATGCTGCGTCTCGACAGTCATATTGCCGACGAACAAAATGATGTTGATTGCCTTTACGAGTTGGCGAGGCACGGGGGTGTAGCCACCCTGAATGAGCAGGTCTTCGAGTCGATCCATCGCATCCGGCGCCGAGTTGCAATGGATCGTCGCGACGCCCCCAGGGTGGCCTGTGTTCCACCCCTGAACCATGTCGATCGCTTCCGGCCCGCGCACCTCTCCCACGATGATGCGATCAGGCGACAGGCGCAGCATGTCTCGCACAACATCCTGCATCGTTCGGCGCACGACGTTGCCGGTGCGCACGGTGCGCTGCCGGACGACTTCGTCGGCTTCGACCTGCAATTCGAGCGTGTCCTCGACCGTCAGCACACGACCGGCGACGCGACCGATCTCTTTCAGGATTGCATTGGTCAATGTCGTCTTGCCAGACCCCGTGCCTCCCCCGACGAGAATGTTCTCCCGTTTCGCCACCGCCTGTCGGATGTAGTCCGCCTGCTCGCTCGTCATGATTTCCGCAACTACGTAATCGTTGAGCGAGAACACCTTCGTCGGCTTCTTGCGGATGACGAAGGTCGGCCCGTCTGGACTCTGCGGCGGAATGACCGCATGGAAGCGATAACCGGACTCCGGCAGTTCGGCCGGAAAACTCGGATTGGTTTCGTCGACGGTCACGCCGACGGCGTGCGCGACGATGCTGATGAGCTGCCGCCTTGCGGTTTCGCTGAGCACCTTCCCGGTGTTGAGACGCACGCCTTCGCGCACGCACCACAGTCGGCCTTCGGGGTTGGAACGCAGTTCCTCGATAGTTGGATCGTGCAGCAAGTCGCCAATCGCGGCGCCCATCGCGTTCGCCAGCATTTCGACCAAGCGGTCTTGCGTCGTTTCCTGCGCTTCACTCATCGATCGTTTCCTCCGGTCTAGATACATGCGGGGTGGCATCGTGGCGGACGACCGCGAGCGACAGCACGCGATCCATCAACGCATCGTCGTTTTCGATCGCTACGATCACGGCATCGATGAATCGGGCATAGAACTGATCACCTATGAGGCGGGCCTCGGCCGAAGGCGGCGTTAGTGACGAGAACAGGTTCTTGACGAGCAGCGCGAGCGCTTCGAACAACACCTTGTTTCCCGCGCCGACCTGCAAGATCTCGCGCCGCAACGTCTTCAGTTCACGGATCACGAGCTGCTTCTCGGTCGCAGACCGTTCCGGGTCGTAGCGATCGCGCACTGCCGCTTCGAGGATCGCGCGCAGGGACACGCTGCGTTCGGCCGCCTCCCGCAGCGCGACGCGCTTCAGGCGTGACGAAAAGCGCGTATTGATGATCTCGGACGACTCTTTCTCGGAAAGCGTCATGCCGGCAGATTCCATCCGATATCGGGATCGGCGTGCTGATGACGATCGTGGTTGTCGAACCCAAACACGCCCGATCGCGCCGACGTCGAAGCGGCATCCGATTCCTGGGCGGCGACGTCTACAGACAATTCACTGGCATCAGCGTCCAGCCCTGTCTCGGTCGCGATGGCGTGTTCCAGCCCATCGCCCCCGCTTTCACCTTGCGGTGCCTCCACTAGAGGTTTCGCATGCGAAAGGGTCCATGCAGGCGCAGGTGTCGGCGGCCCATATGGATATGGCCGCGCCGCAAGATTCACAGGCGGGTTCAAAGGGTGACCGGCGACCGCGATCCGCCCCTGTGCATCGGTCGGCGGCACGCAACCCTTGAACGTCGGATCGTCAAAGAAGCGCAACTTCTTCGCCCGGATCGGCGGCAGACCGGCCACGATGACGATCTCATCGGATTGCGATAGCTCGCGGACTTCGCCCGGCGTCAGGAGCGCCCTCGCCGTTTGCTGGCGCGACACCATGATGTGTCCGAGCCACGGCGCAAGCCGGTGACCGGCAAAGTTCTCTTGCGTGTGGATTTCCGTCTTCATGCCGAGCAGGTCGGAAATCTTCTTCGCCGTCTCCTCCGTATTCGGCGCGAAATACACGTGCACGTGCGCCCCGTCCATGACCGTGTTGTGCGGCCCATAGAACTTGACGATCTGATTGACGCTCTGGCTGACCATGAGCACCTTGATCCCGTAGCCCGCGATGAAGCCGAGCGTGTCCTCGAAGAAGTCGAGGCGGCCCAGGGAGGGAAACTCGTCGGGCATCAGGAGCAGCCGGCGCTTGTTGGCGGGCGGATTCAGTTCTTCAGTGAGACGCCGGCAGAACTGATTGAGCAGGAGGCGGAACAGCGGCTTCAGGCGCGCCTTGTCGCTCGGCGGCGAGATCAGGTACAGGCTCAGCGGATGCTCGGCCTGCATCAGGTCCGCGATTCGGAAGTCGCTCTCGCTCACCGATGCGGCGACGACCGGATCGAGATACAAGCTGAAGAACGACCGTGCTGTCGAATGCACGCCGCTGCGCTCGTTCACACTCTTGTTGAGCATCGCGCGCGCCCCGATTGCGACGACCGGGTGTGGCCCGCCCGACAGGTGCGGCGTGACCAACATTGCTTCGAGCTGTTCGTGAATCGTACGATCGGGATCGTTGAGGAACCGGGCGACGCCGCCGAGCGTCTTGTCGGCTTCCGCATAGAGCACGTGCAGGATGACCGCGAGCAGCCAGGCATCGGCCTCCTTGCTCCAGTGATCCGGTTTACCCTTCCCTTCCGGATCGACGATCATGTCGCAGACGTTCTGCGCGTCGCGTACCTCGTTGTCGCCCGGCCGGATTTCCATCAGTGGATTGAACCGGCAGGTCTCGCGACTCGTCGGATTGAACGCCAGCACGTAGCCGAAGCGCCGGCGGTAGCCGGACGTCAGCATCCAGTTCTCGCCCTTGATGTCGTTGACGATCACCGAACCGCGCCACGACAGCAGCGTCGGCACGACGATGCCGACGCCTTTACCCGACCGGCTCGGTGCGGTCACCTCGATATGCTCCGGCCCGTCGTGCGTCAGGTACTCGCCTTGCTCCGTGCAGCCAAGCACAACGCCACCCTGCCCGATCAGCCCGCTCTGCTCGATATCGGCATGGTCCGCCCACCGTGCAGAGCCATAGGTGGTGGCGACCGCGTTGCCGCGTGCACGCCAGACATTGAAGCCAATCGCGACGAAGAGGCCAGCGAGCACGACGCCGTAAATCCAGAACAGCGCGAGATCGAAGCGATGTGGCGCGTAGGCGTTCCACTGGTTGAGCCAGACGAAGTATGCGAACGGCTGATAGACGGCGTGACCGGCGATCCAGCACCACGGGGTGCCGAGTTGCGGCTGGTCGGCAAATCCTTCGGCGACGTATTCGGTCGCGCACCAGCAGCCGATCACGGACGCCACGAGCAGGATGCCGAGCGGCGCCAATACCAGGCCGCCGGGAATGCGTGAGTGATCGTTTTTCTTCAAGGTCATCGTTACCTGCCAAGGGAGGGAGAAAGATCCATCGCATCGAGCACGCGGAAGCGCACGCGCACCTGCTCAGCCTCGCGCGCAGGCGTTCGATCGAGCGTGAGCGACACGTCTTTGCCGACCTGATTGCCGAGTCCCCGTTCGGCCGGCGCGAGCGTGAACCGCCCGTCGCTCACGACGACGGCATGCGAGCCCGAGTGAAGGGCTTCGAGCGCAGCGACGCGACCCCGGAAATGCCGTGCGTCATCAAGGTCGACGAAGCGTCCGTACTGCGCGCTCAGCCGTTCCGCCACCGCTTCTCGCTCGATGCGTTCGAGCTTGGGTTTGATCTGCGAATCGAAGGCGACCCGATCGCCGTCAATGTGCGCGAGGCCGAGCTGCACGAGCCGCTTCACGCGCTGGTCGGCGGCTTCAATAAATTCGTCCTGGAAGCGCGTGCGCACGGCGGCCTGGGCGACCTGCTGCGGTACGCCGGCGACGAGCTGGTCGTCGAGCCAGACATAGGCGCGTGCGGCGGCCTGTGCTTTGAGATCCCGGCCATGCACGTCGACCTGAATGAAGGCGCTATCGCGGGCGATCGCCGGATCACGAGCCAGCCGCTCGATCAAGTCGGGCGGGACGCGATAGCGACCACCCTCCTCGCGGGTCACGAACCCGCGACTCGCCAGCGCATCGAGACGACGAATATGTGCCTCGACAAAGCGTTCGGATGTTGCGCCATGCGGCAAGGGCCGATCACCGAGTTCCGCCCGGTGCGCTGCTGCGTCATAGACGCCGCTGTGCTGAGCCGCGAGATCCGCGATCGCCCGGTCAGTCCGACCGCTGGCGCGAGGTTCGACCCGCTGCAGCGTGACGATATCGCCCACGCGCGCGCCCTGGTCGAGATGGCGTTCGGCGTGTGGCGACAGCGCGGCGTAGTACGTCTTGCCGTCCGT
>Ga0209233_1000790_pt1 | contig 14239 bp, 9 predicted proteins | sample AraplaCL_Cvi_mCL_FD_184269 | JGI IMG/M metagenome (GOLD analysis project Ga0209233, IMG submission 184269) | Arabidopsis root microbial communities from the University of North Carolina, USA - plate scrape CL_Cvi_mCL (SPAdes) (version 2) | ecosystem: Host-associated > Plants > Roots > Endosphere ...
TTTTTCGTCAATAAAATTAAATACAAATTTAAGCTTGTATATTACCGATTTGTTATGAAATTAATCATTTGATTAACAAATGACGCTCCGTTTACCTCTCTATGACAATGAATTATGTTTTGCATAAAAAGCAGAAGCGTCTAAAATAAAATACGGCACAGCGTGCATCGCTCTAAAACACCGTGTTGTTTCACGCGAGTGTAAAACAAATGAAACAAGTGAAACAAGATTTCATGATAAATTATTGGTTTGTAGATAATTAATAATTTTGAGTGAAACAAAATGAAACAAGAAAAGCCCCGTCTGTATTCCAGACGGGGCTTCTATATTTGATTTAGCCCTGGGGCTATGATATTACATCATACCGCCCATGCCGCCGCCACCCATTGGCGGAGCAGCCGGTGCATCTTCAGGATCGTCAGCTAATACGCACTCGGTTGTTAACAACATTGATGCGATAGAAGCAGCGTGCTCTAAAGCTACACGGCTTACTTTAGTTGGATCGATAACACCTGCACCGATCAAGTTTTCAAACTTGTCTGTACGGGCATTGTAACCAAAGTCGGCTTTACCTTCTTTTACTTTTTGTACTACGATAGAACCTTCGATACCCGCGTTTTCGCAGATCTGACGCAATGGTTCTTCAATAGCACGACGGATGATCTGGATACCTGTGTTCTCGTCATCGTTGTCGCCTTTCAAGTCAGCTAATGCTGCTACGGCGCGGATGAAGGCAACGCCACCACCTGCAACAATGCCTTCTTCAACAGCGGCACGGGTTGCGTGTAAAGCGTCGTCAACACGGTCTTTTTTCTCTTTCATCTCAACTTCTGATGCTGCACCAACATATAATACAGCCACACCGCCAGATAATTTAGCTAAACGCTCTTGCAGTTTTTCTTTGTCGTAATCAGAAGTAGTTGCTTTTATACCAGCCTGGATCTCAGCAATACGGCCTTTGATCAGGTCTGAGCTACCGGCACCGTTGATGATGGTAGTGTTATCTTTATCGATAGAGATTTTTTCAGCCTGGCCTAAGTCGCTCAATTCAGCCGACTCTAATTTGATACCTTTTTCTTCAGAAATTACAGTACCGCCAGTCAGGATAGCGATATCCTCAAGGATAGCTTTTCTGCGGTCGCCAAAGCCAGGAGCTTTAACAGCAGCTACTTTCAGTGAACCACGGATTTTATTAACTACTAAGGTTGACAGCGCTTCGCCATCCAAATCCTCAGCAATAATTAACAATGGTTTACCGGTTTGTACTTGTTTTTCCAAAATCGGCAATAACTCTTTCATTGAAGAGATTTTTTTGTCGTAGATCAAAATGTAAGGGTTTTCCAACTCAGCTTCCATTTTGTCTGTATTAGTTACGAAGTACGCTGAAAGGTAACCACGGTCAAACTGCATACCTTCAACAGTTTTAACTTCGGTTTCAGTACCTTTTGCTTCCTCAACGGTGATCACACCACCGGTACCTACTTTTTGCATCGCGTCAGCAATCATTTCGCCGATAACGTCGTCGTTATTAGCTGAAATTGAAGCTACTTGTTTTACTTTGCTAAAGTCGTCGCCTACGTCTTGTTTTTGAGTTCTTAAGTTCTCAACTACTTTTACAACAGCTTTATCGATACCACGTTTCAAATCCATTGGATTTGCACCGGCAGCAACGTTTTTAATACCTGCAGTAACAATAGCCTGAGCCAATACAGTTGCAGTAGTAGTACCGTCACCTGCAATATCAGCAGTTCTTGAGGCTACTTCTTTAACCATCTGAGCACCCATGTTTTCAATTGGGTCCTTCAATTCAATTTCTTTTGCTACAGTAACACCGTCTTTAGTAACCGCTGGCGATCCGAATTTTTTGTCGATGATCACGTGACGGCCTTTCGGACCTAAAGTTACTTTAACCGCGTTAGCCAAGGTATCAACGCCTCTTTTCAGAGCGTCTCTTGCTTCAACATTATATTTTACTTGCTTTGACATGCTTTTGATTAATTTTTGAATTATTGATTATTGAATTATTGATTGAAGTAACAAGAAAAACTCATTCATTCACTCAACCACTCTCCCGATAGCTATCGGGGCACTAATTACTACAGTACGATATAAATATCAGATTCTCTCATTATCAGGTAGTCTTTACCTTCAATAGTTACTTCCTGACCTGCAAATTTTCCGTAAAGAACTTTGTCGCCGGCTTTCACTGTCAATGGGATTAAGTTACCTGTAGAATCAGCATATCTACCCGGGCCCACAGCTACAACTGTTCCATGCTGCGGTTTTTCCTGAGCGGTTTCCGGAATATAGATACCAGAAGCGGTTTTGGTCTCGGCCGGAGCAGCTTCCACTACTACCCTGTCTCCGATAGGTTTAATGTTTAATGACATAAAAATATTATTTTTTGGTTTTTTAAGTATTTAGTTGTGCTTTCCTCACTTCATCAATTATGCCAATTGTACTATTGACACTTTGATACTGTTGTATTGTCAGATTTAAGTAACCTTGGGTTTTTATCTGGCGGTTAAACTAGCAGTGCAGTGTCATGATGACAGTGCGAAAGTACATAAAAAAGGCTTTGAAGTTTTGCTTCAAAGCCTTTCTATATCGCATTTTTTACAGCTTATTTTTTTGCCGGCAATTGCAACGGCGCAGTCTGACCGGCAGGTGTTGCCGATGGCGCAGCTACAGGAGCTTTTAAAGATTTATCGATCTGATCTTTATATTGTGAGCTTGAAGATGCAGCCGGGCCGCCTTTGCTTACCACATTAATTACTAAAGCCAATACCATTAATGTGATGGCTAAAGTCCAGGTACCTTTTTCTAAAAAGTCGCCGGTTTTTTGAACACCCATTAATTGAGATGAGTTTGAAAAATTCGATGTTAAACCACCGCCTTTAGGGTTTTGGATAAGTACGATAAGCCCTAAAAGCACGCATACTATCACAACGATAATCGATAATACTAAATACATTTCTTTATATTAATTAATTTTATTTTCTAATTGTTCAATTTGGCCTGCAAAGTAAAGGCTTTTTTCCGGATATTTCAACATCAATTTTTTATACGTGATGATGGCTTTGTGGTAAAGCATCTGCTCGGTATAAATACGTGCTAATGTTTCAGTTACCAGCTCCTCTTTATCTTCTGAACTGCGCTTGGCTTTATTCTCATTATCCAGCTTCATATCGGTTGGATGTTTGATGTGCGGTTCGTCTTGTATAAAGCGTTCAATGATCTTATCTTCTTTACGCGGCGGATGTGTATTTGCTATCAGCGGAGCGGCTTTGTCAAACTCTGTCAATGATGTATTGGCAACTATGCTTTGATAGTATTGCTGCTGCAATTCATCAACCACAGGTCTTTTTGGCTGCTCCTGCTCAGCAGGAATCACAGCCGCTTGCCTTGAGACTATAGCGTTTGCATAAGGCTGATAGATGGCCGCATGCTCTTTACGGGTTTTGTCAAGCCACCACATAAAAGTATATGGCATTTTCTCATCATTATACCTTGACAAATCATCCTTAAAATATGGGTTAGGATATTCTACATCCGGAGCCTGTATTTGCTGAGCAAACAGTTCAGACTCTTGCACGGGTTGTGGCGCCGGTTCATTCTGCTGATTTGCATATCCGGTAATTTCAGGTTCAAAAACAAAATAGTTTTCGTCGTTTACCTGTTCATGTGTCGATTTATTTAAGATGGCCAGTTGCTCCAGGCCAATATCCTCAATACTAACTATCTCATCATACACCTCGTCCTCTATCGGTTGATGGAAGTACCTAACCTGGTCTTCGTCATAAGATGACACCGGCTCGGTTGGCGTAATTTCTGTTTTAGCCATGTACGCTTCGTACTCTTTAGCCAGGTTATTTTTTTCTTCTTCGTGAGATGATATTATATCCGGTTCTTCATGAAAGGCTAAAGGCACTACTTCAGCAACATGCTGAGGTTCTACAACCCCGGCTTCAGCAGCCGATTCATGTCCATAGGCTGTGTGCACGGGCTCGTCATCAATAAGCTGAGCATATGCTTCATCTGATTCAGATGCGAGCGACACAAAGGGCTCACCCTGCGGAACGCTATAATGAACATCGGACGGTGCGGCAGCAGATCTTTCAACAAATATGATTTGCTCGTTTGATACTTTCGGCAGGCTGTCCGGATCTGTCGTCAGCTTGTGCAGCAAGCCGGGGTTAAAATAAGCAGCAGCATGTTTTAGCTGACTCTCATCGCCGTTAGGCATTAATAAAGCACGCAGGGCCCCGCTTTGCGGAAAGTCTGAAACTAACGACTGTAAGCCAGAGATATACGATTGGTTGCTATCGGCAGGATTGGCCAAAAGCTCCCATAAAAAGTCGTATTCTGCGTTATTTATTTGTCCGTTCACGGGTTGAAGCTATAAAATACTTACCAATTATTAAAGGCTTTGTTGAAAATGTCGTCTATCAATTGTGTAGTAACGGTTTTAATTAACCCTTGTTCCTGCGTACTCAGATCGCCCTGAAAGTTGACGTTTTTTGAGAATGTTTGATCGAAATTAAGCTTCTTATCGGCAGCATATACAAACTTAACTTTTACCGTAATGGTTAGTACCGATGCGTTTGCAATAGGCCGTGCATTGCCACTGGTAGCCTGTACCGAAACCGGAGCGTAGGTATAACCAATAATTGCTCCGCTCATATTAGCATCGCCCTCGCCGCTAACGATACTCAGGCGAGTAGTGGTACGGATACGATCTTTCAAAGCTTCGGTAAAAGTTTGACTCAGGTTAGCAACTACTATGGGCGCGTTGTTTTCGAAAAAACCTACGTTGATAGTGCGCATAGCAGGCGGCACAGCCGATCCTGACAACGAATAACAGCCCGGCGAAACAAATACCACCACAGCCAGCATCAGCCCTAAATAGATACTTATCGATCTTTTCATCAACCCTTATAAATTTAATTCTTTTATTTTTCTGTATAAAGTACGCTCTGATATGCCCAGCTCATTGGCGGCCAGCTTACGTTTGCCTTTATGCTTTTTCAAAGCCTTACGTATCAGATCTGATTCTTTTTCGATCAGCGATAATGACTCTTCCACCTCTTCGGCATCATGAGTAATATTATAACTGTCGTTGGTATTAACGGGTTGTTGAATGGTAAATTGTTGGTCTGCGCTGCCCGGCATCTCAATATCGCGATATAGCTGGTTAATAGCCTGCGAATGGTTAGCAAAACTTGGTGTAACACCGCCATGTTCAATAATGTCGGCCACCAGTTTTTTAAGCTCCACCATATCGCGCTTCATATCAAACAATACTTTGTAAAGTATATCGCGCTCGCTAAAATCTTCTTTAGGCTGATTATCGAGGCGCATCGGCAGGTTTTTGCCGTTGGCTTCCTGCGGGATATAAGTTAACAGCGTTTGAGCACTGATGGTGTGATCGCGCTCTAATACGGCCAATTGCTCGGCCATATTTTTTAACTGGCGCACGTTACCCGGCCATGAGTAATTGATAAGCACCTGTTGCGCTTCCTCATCCAGTTGGATAGGCGGCGTGCGGTATTTATCGGTAAAGTCTGACGTAAATTTCCTGAACAGCAGGTAGATATCCTCTTTCCTGTCGCGCAACGGCGGTATACGCAGCGGAACGGTATTTAAACGGTAATACAAGTCCTCACGAAACTTGCCATTTTTCACTGCCTCGTACACATCAACGTTGGTAGCTGCAATAACCCGCACGTTGGTCTTCTCCACTTTAGACGAACCTACTTTTATATACTGGCCAGACTCCAATACGCGTAACAAACGCGCCTGGGTACCCAGCGGCATCTCGGCAATTTCATCTAAAAAGATGGTACCGCCATTTACGGTTTCAAAGTAACCTTTACGCTCGCCCACGGCACCGGTATAGGCGCCTTTTTCGTGGCCAAACAGTTCTGAGTCGATAGTGCCTTCAGGTATAGCACCGCAGTTAACCGCAATAAACGGCCCATGCTTACGCGGGCTCATTTGGTGAATAATGTGCGAAAAAACCTCTTTACCGCTGCCGCTCTCCCCGGTTATTAAAACAGAGATATCAGTAGGCGCTACCTGGTTTGCAATATTTATAGCCCGGTTCAACAACGGTGAGTTGCCGATGATGCCGAAGCGTTGTTTTATATCTTGTATTTCCATATGGATTAGAGTCAAGAATCAAGAGACAAGAGTCAAGACACTGATTTATTGTTATTTTTAATATGATCTCTGAATGAAAAGATCATTTTTTGTATTTCTACTACGAGCGTCAAACACTCGATCAATTTATTACTATCGCCATATTGCCTGCGCTCGCAAATCAACAATTGAGTTTCCAACTCAAAAGATGATGTCAATGCGGTAGACAAGAATTCCGCGAAATGAATATTCGTCCGCTTACCCGATCCTTCTGCAATATTTGACGGGATTGAGCAAGAACATCTGTTCATTTGACTCATCAGACCATATCTTTCATATTCTGGTAAGTCTCTAACATAATCAAAAACCAAATCTGTCAAATCCATCGACTTTTGCCATATCTTCAAGTTCTTAAAATTATGACCCATCAATTTATCTTGACTCTTGGTTCTTGATTCTTGTTTCTATTGCACAATGCGCCCTATCAATGTCGCCGTCGTGCAACTTTCAGCCATTACGTAAGCGTACTGCCCTGGCTTATAGTTTTCATTTTTCGGAAACACCATCATCGCGTTTTGATCGGTGCGGCCGCAGTAGTCGTCTTTTGATTTTTTTGAAAGACCTTCAATCAGCACTTTCTGTACCTTCCCAATTTGCTGTTGCAAACGGGCATGCGATGTTTTTTGTTGTAAAGCGACGATCTCTTTCAAGCGTTCAGCTTTTACTTCTTCAGGGATATCATCTTCGTAACGTTTAGCCGCTAAAGTTCCCGGGCGCTCAGAGTACATGAACATGTAAGCAAAATCATATTGCACATATTCCATCATGCTTACGGTTTCTTTGTGCTCTTCTTCGGTCTCAGTACAGAAGCCGGTGATCACATCAGTCGAGATAGCACAGTCAGGCAAAATACGGCGGATAGCGTCCACACGGTCAATGTACCATTCGCGGTCGTACGTACGGTTCATCAGGTCCAGAATACGGCTATTGCCTGATTGTACCGGCAGGTGAATATACTTGCAAATGTTATCGTGCTTAGCCATGGTGTATAGTACCTCGTCGGTAATATCTTTTGGATGCGATGTCGAGAAGCGCACTCGCAGATCAGGATGGATCAAGGCTACCATTTCCAGGAGACCGGCGAAGTTCACCCCTCCAACCTTCCCAAGGGGGAGGCTTTGATTTGCGGCTTCAACTTCAACTAGCTCTCCGCCTTGTTTTTCAGAACCCTCTCCTTCGGAGAGGGCAGGGAGAGGTCTCCATTTATAACTATCCACGTTCTGGCCCAGCAAAGTCACCTCGCGGTAGCCATTATTGAACAGATCTTTACACTCCTGCACAATTGAATATGGATCACGGCTGCGCTCGCGACCGCGGGTGAATGGCACCACGCAGAATGAGCACATATTATCGCATCCGCGCATAATGGATACAAAGGCATTAATACCGTTGGTATTTAAACGTACCGGATTAATATCCGCATAAGTCTCCTCACGCGAAAGCAGTACGTTTACAGCTTTTTGGCCACTATCTACCTGATCTATCAGGTTGGGCAAATCGCGGTAAGCATCGGGGCCCACAACAACATCAACCAGTTTTTCTTCCTCTAAAAATTTGGCTTTTAAGCGTTCGGCCATACAGCCCAATACGCCAACAACCATTCCCGGGTTTTTGCCTTTGGCCACTTTGAATTCTTTCAGGCGATTACGTACGCGGGTTTCGGCATTTTCGCGGATAGAACAGGTGTTGATGAAAACCACGTCGGCGTCGTTAAAATCGCCGGTAGTTTTGAACCCCTGCTCTGACAAAATAGACGCAACTATCTCACTATCAGAAAAGTTCATGGCGCAGCCATAACTTTCAATATAAAGTTTACGCCCGTTATTTTTACCCTCAACAGGTTCTAATACCAAGGCTTCACCCTGCCTGCTCTCATCATGCGTCTTATCCTGACTAACCAAATCCATCATTATTTATAAAAATTTGAGCAGCAAAAATACATAAATTTTAAATACGATGTGACAGATTGGCAGAATTGTGAAATTAAATAAACACTTCTAATCTTATTTGATGAAGCAATTTTAAACAACCTTTAAGTATCAGTGTTATCAGCAAAACAAAGTGGAGTAAATTAAAGTAATCATTAAAACCGCGGCTTAACCGATAAATTCGATATTTTTAAGCCAACGGAAATTAAAAAAAATTAAATACGGCACATCGACAGATAAGTGAGAGTTCGATAACCAATTAAAAACAACCAACATAAACGGCTAATGGCGTTAAAGATCTTGAAGCATAAATGGCACAAAGTAACGCTTATTAGTACAGGAGCATTCGTCGCGCTGCTTTTGGTTGCGGCATTTTTTGTCAATAAGTATTGGTCGCCTATTCTTTCGTCAAGGGTCAGGGATGCAGTCATTAATGGTACGGACAGCCTGTACACCGTCGATTTTTCGGCAGCCGAACTGCATGTGCTGGAAGGCCGGATACTGATCTACAACATCAATTTAAAGGTCGACACAAACGAATACAATCGCCGTAAAGCCCGCGGACTGGCCCCTAACAACCTGTTTAATGTCCATGTAAAGCGATTGATCCTGTCGCACATCCATCCGTTTAAACTGTACTATAAACACATTATTGATATTGATCGAATCACGCTCAACTCGCCCGATGTACAGTTAAGTTATCAGCTCAATCATACTAAGGATACTGTCAACAAAGACCATCGCACGGCCTGGCAAAAAATCAATAAGACGTTTAAATATATTCATGTAGGCGATATTTTTCTTAACGATATCAAGTTTAAGTACAAAGACTACTCGGGCAATAAACTGGAGGTTTCTGAACTGAAGGAAATGAACCTGCAGGCCAGCGACCTGCTTATCGACTCGGCGACCCAAACCGACAGAAGCCGCCTCATGTACTGCAAAAACATCGTCGCCGATCTGAACGACTACAGAGGTAACACAAGCGATGGCCTGTACAAATTCAATATCAAAAAGCTAAAGCTATCTACCGAAATTTCGCAGCTGATGGTGAAAGGTGCAACCTTTGAGCCGGTTAACCCGCATACTTTTTTCGAGAAGACGGATAAAGACCGTATTGCTTTCGGCATCGATTCTTTGTGGCTCAACAATTTCGACTATCTGAATTATCACAAATACCGCATTATTAACGCCTCAAGTATGGTGATTCACGGCGGCGATGTCAGTTTGTTTACCAATCCCAATAAATCGCAGGCATTTAGAGATAAGATTAAAAGTTTCCCGAGTGTTGCTATTTACCATATCGATGCAAACCTGAAGATTGATACCGTCCGGATAAAACACCTCAACATAACGTATTCAGAGCATACCAAAAAATCAAATCTGGATGGCAGCATCCATTTCAATAGTACGTCGGGTACTTTATTAAATGTCACCACCAATAAAGATGCGCTTCAGAAAAACAACCTTACGCGCATCAATCTCACCACCTATTTCATGAACCGCGGTAAATTTGAAACGGCCTTTGTTTTTAACATGACTGATCCAAACGCCGCTTACAGCTATACGGGCCACATGGGCCCGATGGATCTGTCGGTGGTGAATACCGCTACCATGCCGTTTGCGATGATTAAAATTACCTCAGGTACGCTAAAGAGTTTGGATTTTAAGTTTGACGCCAACAGGCACCATAACAAAGGTAAGGTCGCCGTGCTGTATAATGATCTGAAAGTTAAGCTCCTTAAGCCAGACACCGTGCATTCAACCTTAAAAGGTAAAATTGTGGCGTCGTTGTTTGCCAATATCTTTATCCTTAAGCATGATAATCCCGATGGGCCCGGCGTCGCACCGCGCATTAGCTATGTCGATTTTAAACGACCGGATAATTTCTCGTTTTTCAAATCAATCTGGCGTAGCTTGTTATTGGGTTTGAAGCCATCAGTAGGTTACGATGTGAAAACCCAAAAAATAACTACCGAACGCATAGCCCAAAGCGAGCTTAAAAAGAAAACCCGCAAAATCAAAAAAGAACAGCGCAAGGCACGTCGCGCAGAGCGCAAATTAAAAAGGGAACAGAAAAAAGCAGAAAAAGCCGCCGAAGCAACGCCATAACCCCCTACTGTAATAACAGTTTCAGGTTAACCCCAAAGTTGGTAAATGAGGTATTGAACGCCTGCGAGGTATAAGGCCGTGTCATGTTTGAATCGTAAAACAGGTTAAGTACAAAACGCTGACTGATGGCATAGTCAATGGACGGACGATAAGTGATATTTTGTGCGCCTGATGATATTTGCGCAGCAGTAAGATCAGCCTGATAAATGAGTGTTTTATTGTTTCGCAAAGCGAAGTCGACCTTAAAGGTCAGGTCATTTTTAAGAATGAGGCCGTCAAACAACCCAAATGGGAAACGGAAATTATTCGTCTTATAACCGAAACCAAAGGTAACTACCTGCTCATTCTGCTGTGTTAACTGGCTATTCAACAAGCTTAGGCTCAATACCCGGCTTTTACGGTACTCCAGATTGGTGGTCATGTTGTTTTTGAAACGGATATCGACACCCAGTAAAGGCACAAACTGTTCCATGATGGTAATCTGCGAAAACTGATATTTAGGCAGGAAATCATTATTCACATCGCGCTGGCTTGACGCGCCGCCCAGCTCCTGGTATTGCAGCAAAGTGCTGTACTGGCTCACCGAGAACGACGATAAATAGCCATGATTAATATCGAAAGAATCAAACAGCTCCTGGAAGAAAGGCATACGGCTCAAGCCTGTGTACCTGACCTGCCAGTTTGGTATCGGTGTGCTCGGGAACTGGCTCAGGCTGGCACTGCCGGCGCTCTTGCCGGTATAAGCCGCCAGGAATGCGGGCACCAATACGTTTTGCGAGTTCGGTCCGTAACCATCGGCATAACCGGTTGCTCCTACTCCACCCGAGTTAGGGTTGGCATCGCCCAGGCGTTTAGAGATAGTTTGCCGGTTGTCTAAAAACTGCTGGAACGGCTTGGAGGTGTTGTTCACTCCGCTTTCTTTCGAAAACGCCGTTGCTAATGTGAAGTAAGAAATACTGTAGTTACCTGTAGTATTTGGCGTCAGGTTTTCAAATGTGCCGCTGCTGCTTAAAAACTTAAAGTTGGTTTGATAAGTATGATCCTGTGTTTTGTAGGCTGATAACTGGATCTGTAGATCAGGCGTTGGCTCTACAGTGGCTTTCAATCGCAGATCAACGTTTACCGACTGTACATATAACTGATTCTGCAAAGTATCGCGCGAAATCCAGTTGTTGGTGATGGCACGGCCTCTGATATCGGCCTGGCTACCCAATAAGAAACCAATTCCCGGCGCATCATAACTTAAATCCTCACCAAACAAATTCGATTGCGGTAAATATCCCGGCAGGAAGGTTGCATCTGTACGGGTATAGTTAGCACTCACGCTCTTAACGCTGGTAAGCAACCCTGTAAACACCCGGGTAAACGCGCTGCTTTGGGGGCTGTTACCATTCCGCAAAAAGCCGATCTTGTTATACAACGTAGCCATGGTAAGCACCGGGTCCAGCTGAATTTTGCGTGCGTTCTGGATACTGTTACCCACGTTAAATTGCGGGTTGCCGATGGCAAACTCTGGGGCCGCCTGCCAGTTAAAGTTGGTGCTGTAGTGAGATGTCAACGCGACCCAATCCATACCCGGTATTTTATTCAGCGGAAGGATATAGTTGATGTTGAGCGTATGGTTGTAATTGGTGGTACGCCCCAACTTGCGTATGTTTTGCCAAAGCGTGTCAATTTTCAAACCATCCAGTTTGCCATAAGGCTCATCCACTACGGATAGATTGGTTGCATCCACATCGACAGATAATGACTTTGTAAGCTGCCACCCAAAACCATACACACGGGTAATGTTAAAGTTTTTGTTGTAGGTGGTTGGGATAAACACCAGATTATTCGGATCATTATTTCGCGGCGAATTTTGCGAATAGAAACGGTCAAAATTGATACTGAAGTTCAACCGCGTTGGCGCCAGTGCAAAGTTAATATCCCGTATCAGCGCAAGAGTGTTTGACTTGATAATCTTCTCGAACGGACTGATATATTTAGGCGGATTAGCGTAATTGTAAGCAAAAGTCAGGTGGTAGGTCTTTTCCAGATCGCTCTCTGTAGTGAAGTCATGATGCGTATATTCTGTGTAAGCGTAGCTGGCATTAAAGTTCTCGACGTCGTAAACATGCACCGTCTTTTTGTCTGGCGATCGCTCTTTGTGTACGTTGGTAAAGTTCACGCTTTTGCGCAGCGTGTAATCCTCAGCGGCATGCTTGATCGAATCTCGCTGCTGGGCAGATTGCGTCGAATTAAGTGTTTGCTTCAGCAAGATATCGGCTTGCGCCGGATCATATTGCGGCGTGTTTACCTGGTTGGATACATTGACATAAGCCGGTATTTTAATACCACTCTTCGCCGGCAGGAACCGGCCCAAATCCATATTGGCAGACACATCGTAACCCTGATTATTGGTAAGCTGCCGGTCTTCCATTTTAGAATCGAGCGCGCCGAAGCCTGCCGTACTCTTATTGCCGGCGACGGTAATGGTACCTAAATCGGCCAGCTTCAAATCGGCGCGTACCACAGCCGCCCAACCACCCTTATTATCAAAATCCGTCAAACGCAACTCATCAAACCAAACAATCGCCGACTTTGCCAAACCATCATCAACCCCGGGCGCAGAGTTGTTTCGATAAGGGTTACGCACACCCAGCATGATCGTTCGTAACCGGCTCAGATCGGGCACACCCATAATGGTAATGCGGTTTCGGCCATTTGAGTAACTGAACGGTTTATTTACCGGCCATGGCTGCCCATTAAACTTGGCGCTGTTGCGGGCTATTTTGGCGTCCGTCAATATCGACAGATCGATATCCAGTTGGTTCGCATCCGGCCATATTGAATTTTCGTTAGTCGTACCCGGTCCGGTTACCATCAACGGAATTTCATATTCGTAATAGTTATCCTGATAATCGGCACCTAAACGGATGAATGCACTTACATCATTATTGTGCAGCGTACTTTGGTTAGCCTCTGCGTGAATAAACATTTGCAAGTGCTTGTATTTACGCAAATCGTTATAGAAAGTTTTGAAGGCCGCTTTTGAGTAACCATCGCTCAGGTTTTTAACGTTCAAAGAAAGCGATTGCTCATTCAACTGCGTGTTGCTCTGCAGGTTGTTGTAATCGCGCTGGCGAATAATGCCCGGCGGCACCACATAAGGTATCGGGACACGTTTACCGTTTTCCTCAATATTTACTGTCTCTACGCTGAGAACCGAGTTATCCAGCGGCGGATTGGTGATGGCCGGGTCGGCAATTACATTCAGCGGATTATTTTCGGTATTGTAGGCTCGCCAGTCGCCGCGAACCAGTTGTAGCGTAGCAAAACGCAGGATGGCCGTATCGGCAAAGTTGGTCATAAACATACGCATGTAGCGTATGGCCTTAAAATCTTGTATGCCGCCAACAGCTTGTTGATAGGCAGTGATAGGTATTCTGAACTGATACCAGGTAACCGGTTGTGTAGTACCATCAGCCAGTTTAACCTGGGCGGTGATCTTATCGTTTACAAAGTTTTGGCCAACAACCAAATCTTTAGGGCGCATGGACACCTTGTATTGAAAATACTGATCGTCCTGGCTCATGTTGTTATCTCTGTCGATGTCCTCGCCGTCGGGCAAAGAAGTATTGGCCGATGTTTGCAGCCCTAACAGCGCTTGCGATTGCTCGGCCGTCTTTGAGTTGCCTTCATTGCCGTTGTATTTAGAATAACGCTGCAAAATGCTGGCTTTAGCTTTATCTTGATCAGGGCCAAGGTAATATTCATAATCATCAGATGATGGGTCGGCTGCCAGGGCGCTTGCCGCTCCCGGGTTTAAGGTTGCTTTGGCCTGGTTAACCACCGGCGCAAATTTTGCCTGCTCGTCGGCATCGCTCAAACCATCCAAACCCACGTCCTGCAAAGCGCGCGACGCCGGGTTACTGTCGAAAGCGTTAACTACCGGTTGGGTTTTAGGCACGCGGCCCCAGGCTGTGGTATCTACCGTGCTCATGTCGCCGTTAACTGGC
>Ga0209233_1000791_pt1 | contig 14218 bp, 11 predicted proteins | sample AraplaCL_Cvi_mCL_FD_184269 | JGI IMG/M metagenome (GOLD analysis project Ga0209233, IMG submission 184269) | Arabidopsis root microbial communities from the University of North Carolina, USA - plate scrape CL_Cvi_mCL (SPAdes) (version 2) | ecosystem: Host-associated > Plants > Roots > Endosphere...
GGGTGCACTGCCCGTGCCGCTCGGTTGTTTGTTCCTCTCGCAGCGAGTGACGGCAGGTTACCCCATCAAGCTAATCACTCATCCTTCGCTCTGCTGAGCCTTTGCCACAGGCGCAAGCCTCCGCACCGCGTCATCCACGCTGCGGAAGACGTGATCCCGCGGCAGCATCTCATAGAGGCCGAAGCGTTCGAAGGCGGCTTGCGCGCGCAGGGATTCCAGCCGGGCCACCGCGAAAGTGACGTGGCGGTCTTGGCAGACCTTGATCAAGTCGCCCAACGCTTCTGCCGCCGTGAAGTCGATCTCCGGAATGCCGCCGGCCTCCAACACCAGCAGCCGTGGCGCTTTCGCTTGCAGCACGTCCTGCAGGTCGGCGCGGAAGGTCGCGGCGTTGAGGAAGCTCAGCGGCGCCTGGAAGCCGACCACCACGATGTCGTCGATGGTCTCGCCAGTGATGTGCCGATGCGCCGGCCACCAGACCGTCGTGCCCGGCACGCGTTCGAACAGCACGAGATGCGTGCGCGTCGTGCTCCAGATGCCGTGCAGCAGCGACAGGGCGATGCCGAGCGCGACGCCTTGCTCGATCGGCAGCACCACGATGGCGGCCGCGGTCGCCACGATCAGCAGGAATTCGGCGCGCGACTGGCGATAGATCCGGGCGATCTGGGCGACGCGGATGATACGCAGCGCCACGAACAGCAGCACGCCGCCGAGTGCAGCGTCCGGCACGTGCGCGAGCAGGGTCCCGCCGAAGACGAGCAGCACTAGCACAATCACCGCCGCAATCAGGCTCGACGCCTGCGACCGTCCGCCGGTCTCGACAACGATGCCCGTGCGCGGCGGGCTGGCATTGACCGGGAATCCGCCGAGCAGGCCGGCGATCAGGCTGCCGGCGCCGGTGCCGAGAAAGTCGCGATCGACATCCGCCGGCCGATCCGGATCCGATGGGAACGAGCGCGTGGTCGCCGCGGTCTGCACCATCACGACGATGGCGATCAGGAAGGCGAGCGGGACCAGTTTGGCCCATTGTTCGGGCGCGATGATCGGCAGCGAGGGAACGAAGCTGTGCGGTGCGTCCTTCAAGCTCCCGACCACGTGGACGCCTCTGCTTTCCAGATTGCCGGCGATCACCAGCAGCGTGGCGCCGACCAGCGCGATCAGCGCGCCGGGAATCCGTGCGCTGATGCGTTCGGACAACCCAACCACCGCAAGCACGCCGAGACCGATCACGACCGTATAGAGGTTGGCCTCACTGATGTGCTGCGCCAGCGTCGCGATGCGTTCGAGTGTCGGCCCGTGCGGTGTCGGCAAACCGAGCACGCCGGGGAGCTGCGAGACGATGATGTGCACCGAGATGCCGGCGAGGAAGCCGACCGTGACCGGCTGCGACAACAGATTGGCGATGCCGCCGAGCTTGAACACACCGCTGCCCATCAGCATGATGCCAACCAGAAGCGCCAGCGCGCCCGCCAGCGCCTGGTAGTTCGGTGAGCCGGTCGCCGCGAGCAGCGCCAGCCCACCGGCGAAGATCGGCGTGATCGTCGAGTCGGCGCCGCAGGACAGGAAGCGGTTGGCGCCGCAAAGCGCAAAGCCGAGCGAGCCGGCGATGAAGGCGAAGAAGCCGATCTCGGGCGCGAAGCCGCCGAGCCTGCTGGTTGCCATCTGCTCCGGGATCGCGATCGCAGCGAGCGTCAGCCCGGCAATCAGGTCTGATGGCAGCGATGCCGCGCTGTAGCCTTGCAGTGAGCGCAGCAACGGCCATGGTCGCTTGCCTGTACCGGATATCTGATCAGTCATCGCGTTCTCTCCGGTCGTCGTATCGGGTTCGCACCAACGCTTTAGTTCGTTGCGAAACTCTCACGCGGAAGGCGGTGCGCTCCCTCTCCCCGTTCTTACGGGGAGAGGGTTGGGGTGAGGAGCAGACGCACGAACGATATGAGTCGTAAGACCTGTACCCACTCACCCGATCGCTTCGCGATCGACCTCCCGCAAGCGGGGAGAGGTTATAGCGCGCAAGCGCAAGAGCTGTGCGTCTCTCCATGATTGCCGCAGGCAAGAGCAATTCGCATCCTTACGCAAGGCCGTGATCCCAGGGCGGCTCGGGCGCGAAGGCGTCGGCGATGAAATCGATGAAGGCGCGCACTTTCGCCGAAGGCGTGCGATCCGGCAGATAGACCGCGTAGACGGCAAGCTGGTCGGACGGAGGCAATTCCAGCGTGATCGGCACCAGTTCGCCGCTACGGAGCGCGTCGGCGACGATGAAGGTCGGCTGATAGATAACACCCTGGCCCGCGAGCGCCGCCGCGAGCAGCGCATCGCCATTGTTGGCGCGGAGATTGCCGGAGACGGGGACGTCGACCGCGTCGCGTCCGCCGATCCGCCAGCGGCCGGCGCCGGCTTGCGCGAGCGTGTAGCCAAGGCAGTTGTGGCTGGCGAGATCGGCGCTGGTGCGCGGTGTGCCCTGCGCAGCAAGATAGGCGGGCGCGGCGCAGATCACCATGCGGCAGCGGGCGAGCCGCCGCGCCACCAGGCTGGAATCGCGCAAGGCGCCGATCCGGATCGCAAGGTCCCAGCCTTCCTCAGCGAGATCGACCAGCCGGTCGTTGAGGCCGAGCTCGACGCCGACGCCGGGGTAGCGCGCGGCGAACGCCGCCAGCCGCGGCGCAATCTGCCTGACACCGAAGACGAGCGGCACGTTGAGCCGAAGCAGTCCGCGCGGCTCGACCCGCTCGTCCGCCACTGCCGTCTCGGCCGCCTCGATGTCGGCGAGCAGGCGCTCGGTCGAGTCCAGATAGCGGCGCCCGGCTTCGGTGATGGTCAGGCGGCGGGTGGTGCGGTGAAACAGCCGGGTGCCGAGCCGTGCTTCGAGTGCGGCGAGATGCTTGGTCACCATGGTCTGCGACAGCCCCATCGCCCGCGCCGCGCCCGACAGGCTGCCGGCGCCGGCCACCCGGACGAAGACCTCCATGCCGGTCAGGCGGTCAAGCATCGGTAATTTCACTCTCCTGGTTTGAGCTGTCTTTCCCAAATAGCGGATTATCGCCTTTCAGGAAATGATCCATAGAGAGATGAAAATATCCCTTTTCGGAGTTTGCGATGATCGATTCCCGTACTGCGCCTTATGCCGCGCTGCTGCTTCGCCTCACCCTCGGCGGCTTGTTCCTGACCCATGCCAGCCTCAAGCTGTTCGTGTTCACGCCGGCGGGCACCGCGAAATTCTTCGGCAGCATCGGTCTGCCGCCCGAGCTCGCCTATGTCGTGATGGCAGCCGAAATCCTCGCCGGCATCGCGCTCATCCTTGGCGTCTTCACCCGCTGGGTCGCGCTCGCAGCCACCCCGATTCTGCTGGGCGCCATCGTCACCGTGCACGGCGCGGCCGGCTTCTTCTTCAACAATCCGCATGGCGGCTGGGAATATCCGGCGTTCTGGACGATCGCGCTGCTGGTGCAGGCGCTGCTTGGCGACGGCGCTTATGCCTTGCGCGCGCCTCGGACCGCTCTTGCAGGCGAACTGCGCAGCGCGCATTGACCTCTTAACGGGAGGATTGACCATGACGCTGCCGAGCCTGTTCGTGTCGCACGGGTCGCCGATGCTGCCGCTGACGGACGTGCCGGCCCGGCAGTTCCTGATCGATCTCGGCCGCAGCCTGCCGCGGCCGAAGGCCATCCTGGTGATCTCGGCGCATTGGGAGACGGCGGAGCCCGAGGTCAATGCCGTCGCCGGCAATGAGACCATCTACGATTTCTACGGTTTTCCGCGCGCGCTCTATGAGCTGCGCTATCCTGCGCCCGGCTCGCCCGAGCTCGCGCAAGGGATCGCGGCGCAGCTTGCGGCCGCCGGCCTTCCGACCACGATCGATCGCGCCCGTGGTCTTGATCACGGCGCCTGGGTGCCGCTGCTCTTGATGTATCCGGACGCTGATATTCCGGTGCTGCAGCTCTCGATCCAGACCGAGCGCGGACCGAAACACCACGTGGCGCTGGGCCGCGCGCTGGCGCCGCTGCGCGAGCAGGGCGTGCTGATCATCGGCAGCGGCAGCTTCACCCACAATCTCGCCGAGTTCCGGACCCGGCGGCCCGAGCTGAATGCGCCGGCGCTGCCCTGGGTCGATGCGTTCGCCGAGTGGGTGCATGAGGCGGCGATCGCGGGCCGCGTCGATGATCTGCTCGACTATCGCAGCCTTGCGCCATTCGCGGTCAAGAACCATCCGACCGACGAGCACTTTCTGCCGCTGTTTGCTGCACTCGGGGCAGCCGGCGCGGGTGCCCAAGTTGAGCGTTTGCACAATAGCGCCAATTATGGCGTGCTGCGCATGGACGTCTACGCGTTCCACGCGGTGAATGAGACCGCTGCCGCAGCGTAGTCCAACGAAATCAAACGCGAAACGGCCGCCGGTGCGAGCTCCGGCGGCCGTTTTGCTTGTGTTGCGATCGCGTGCGTCCCGCAATAGCGGCGACCCACGCGACGAACACTTCCATCTTCCGACGCCTCAAGGGCCGCCGGTTCAGCGCGATTCTCGCAACGTCAACGCAACGCCTGACGCTGCTTGGAGCGCTCGGTGAACGCTACGGGGGATTGTCGATCAGGTCCAATCGTATTAATCTAGGATCAGGATAAGAAAACCTGATCATGAACATCTCTCTCAAGCAGCTCCGATATTTCGATTCCGTGGCGCGGCTTTCGCACTTTGGCAAGGCTGCGGCGCACTGCGCGGTGACCCAGCCGGCGCTGTCGATGCAGATCCAGGAGCTGGAGAAGACGCTCGGCGTGCAGCTTCTGGAGCGCAGCCGCAAGGGCGTGATCCTGACCGAGGCGGGGCGCGAGATCGCCGCGCGCGCCGAGCGCGTGCTGGCTGACGTTCGCGACATCGTCGACACCGCGCATCGCCAGCGCGGCATGCTGGCGGGCGCGCTGCATCTCGGCGTGATCCCGACGCTCGCGCCCTATGTGCTGCCCGCGGCGCTGCCGCTGGTGCGCGACAAATATCCGCAGCTCGATCTGCATCTGCGGGAGACGCAGACTCAGAACCTGATCGAGGAATTGCTGGGCGGCGAGCTCGATCTCTTGTTGCTGGCGCTGCCGGTCGAGCATCCGGATGTCGAGACCATCAAGCTGTTCAGCGACCGTTTCCTGCTGGCGCTGCCGAAAGCGCGGCACATTGCGGCCAATCGCGTCCGCGCCACGCCGGAGCTGCTGCAGCAGGACCGGCTGCTGCTGCTGGAGGAGGGGCACTGCCTGCGCGATCAGGCCCTGTCGTTCTGCAACCTGCGCCGGGTCGACAACATCGACACCTTCGGCGCCTCCAATCTCTCCACTATCGTGCAGATGGTGGCGAACGGGCTCGGCATGACGCTCTTGCCGGAGCTGTCGGTCGATCTCGAATGCCGGCGCGGCAACATCAAGCTGATGCGCTTCTCCGATCCCGAGCCGCGCCGCGTCGTGGGCCTCGCCTATCGCAAGACCTCGCCGCGCAAGCGCGACTTCGCCGCGCTCGGCAAGCTGATCGCTCAGGCCGCCTCCGCCCAGATCAAGGAGATGGAGTGGGTGTAGCGCTACACTCGGTGTAAGACATCGTCATTGCGAGCGAAGCGAGGCAATCCAGAGTCAAAAAGGGAAGTCTGGATTGCTTCGTCGCCTTTGGCTCCTCGCAATGACGGGACCGGTAGCCAAAGCGCCTTGCCGTCCTCATTCCGTCTGTTAACCTGCCGTCATAAAAAGCCCGCGCGACGCCATCGAACGAGCGTTGCCGGGCGGACGAAATCACGGGGGAGGACGTCACATGGGCATCGCTTCGGTGCGAGCGGCGCATGACGCAAGCCAATGCAACAAGGCGGCGGCGAGCGGATGGATCGGCTCGGCGCTCGAATATTATGACTTCTTCATCTACGCGACCGCGGCGTCGCTGGTATTTCCGCAGCTGTTCTTTCCCTCCGGCAATCCGGCCGCTGCGATCGTCGCCTCGCTCGCGACCTATGGCGTCGGCTATGTGGCGCGGCCGATCGGCGCGTTCGTGCTGGGCCATTGGGGCGACACCCATGGCCGCAAGACCGTCTTGCTGGTCTGCCTGTTCCTGATGGGCTTCTCGACCATGGCGGTCGGGCTGCTGCCGACCTATCAGCAGATCGGCGTCGCGGCACCAGTGCTGCTCGTCGTGCTCCGCCTGATCCAGGGTTTTGCCGTGGCGGGCGAGATCTCCGGCGCGAGCTCGATGGTGCTCGAGCATGCGCCGTTCGGCCGGCGCGGCTTCTATGCGAGCTTCGCGCTGCAGGGCGTGCAAGCCGGGCAGATCCTGGCCGCCGCTGTCTTCCTGCCGATCGCGGCCTACATGTCGCCGGACGCTTTCGTCAGCTGGGGCTGGCGCGTGCCGTTCCTTGCGAGCTTCTTCGTCATCATCGCCGGCTACATCATCCGCCGCGAGGTGGAGGAGACGCCGGCCTTCGCGGCGGAGGAAGACCAGGGCCGGGTGCCGAGGGCGCCGGTCGTGCAGGCCTTCAGGACCAGCTGGCGCGACATGCTGCGCGTCGTCTGCATGGCGCTGATGAATGTGATCCCCGTGGTCGCGACCATCTTTGGCGCCGCCTACGCGGTGCAGCCGGCCTACGGCATCGGCTTCGCCAAGGACGTCTATCTCTGGATTCCCGTGCTCGGCAACATCGCCGCGGTGCTGATCATTCCCTTCGTCGGCAGCCTCTCCGACCGGATCGGGCGCCGGCCCCCGATCATCGTCGGTGCGCTCGGCTCCGGCCTGCTCGCCTTCGGCTATCTCCATGCCATCAGCATCAAGGATGTGCCGCTGGCGATCGCCCTGTCGATCCTGATGTGGGGCATGGTCTATCAGGGCTACAACGCGGTGTTTCCGAGCTTCTATCCCGAGCTGTTCCAGACCCGCTCGCGGGTCTCGGCAATGGCGATCGCGCAGAACACCGGCACCACGATCACCGCGCTGTTGCCAGCGCTGTTCGCTGCCGTCGCACCGCCGGGTGCCGCGCATATCCCGCTCACGATCGGCGCGATCACCTTTGCGATCACGATTGTAGCCGCTGTCGCCGCGGCCTCGGCACGCGAGACCTACCGGTTGCAGGTGCGTGATCTCGGCAATCCACAGGCCGTGCCGATGGACAAGCCGGACTACGACCGGCAGCGCGCGGCCTCGTTGGGCGGCGCCGCACCCGCGTGAGCAGCACACCGCTCGCGCGCGCAAGCCTCTGGACATTCTCCACGCGTCGGGTTCAACTCGTCACGCGATGACGAACTATGGCCGTGAGAGCCGGGCGTCGTCCGCCGGACGTTCGCGCATATCATGACGCGGAAAAAGCGCATGACGTGACAAGACGGACGCCGAGTTGGGAAACGAACGGGAGAATGTCATGGCGGTTTCGCGTCGCGAGCTGTTGGTGGGCGGTGCCGGTGCGCTCGGTGCGGCCTCGTTGTCTTTTCCGATGCCGGCGCTCGCGCAGACCGAACCGATCAGGATCGGCTGCCTCGCGGCGATGACGGGCCCAAGCTCGGCGCCGACCATCGGCTTCAATCGCGGCGTCGACTTTGCGGTCAAGGCGATCAACGCGGTGGGCGGCGTCAAGGGCCGCAAGATCGAGATCGTGATGCGCGACACGCAGGGCGATCCGACCAAGGCGGTCAACGCGACGCAGGAGATGATCAGCCAGGTCAAGGTGCACGGCATCTGGGGTCCGCTCAATTCCGGCGAAGCGCTAGCGACCACGCCGATCATGGCGCGCGCCAAGATGCCGGATATCCATCCGTGCGTGGTCGAGACTCTGATCGATCCGACCAAATATCCGAACGCGTTCCGCATGGCGCCGTCGAACAGCCAGTGGGACGACGCGGTGCGCAATTATTGCCTCAAGGTGCTGAAGGTGAAGAAGGTCGCCGTCATCGGCGACACCACCGGCTATGGCGTTACCGCTGTGGGCGCCTCGGTGGCGGCGTTCAAGAAGGACGGCGCTGATGTGGTCTATCAGGCCAATATCGATGCGACTCAGCCGGACATGACGCCCGACATGCTGCGGGCGAAGAACGCGGGCGCCGAGGTGATCGTGGTGTGGAGCGTCACGACCGGCATGGAGGCGCGCATGTTCAACACCCGCGCGGCGATGAACTGGGACGTGCCCTTTGCCGGGCATCCGTCGCTCGCCTCGGGCGAGATCGCGGGCCTGGTCGAGAAGCCCGAAAACTGGAAGAAGGTCTACGCCATCGGCTACAAGAGCTGCAGCTACGATGCCTCGGGCAAGCTGCCTGCGAAGAGCGAGGAGCTGGTCGACCGCCTGACCAAGGCTGGCGTCTCCCTCAACGACACGCTGCTCTGGTGGATCGCTGGCGGCATCGATGCGATCGAGCTGTTCGCGAAAGCCGTCGAGGCCAGCGGCGGCACGGAATCGGCCGGTATCATCGCCTATCTCAACGGCCTGAACAAATATCCCGGCTATTTCGGCAACTACACGTTCTCGCCGACCCAGCACAACGGTTATCCCACCGAGGAGATCGTGATGTCAGAGGCCTCGACCGCCAAGAACGGCACCTTCGCGCTGGCGCCGGGCTATAGTTGACATTGGGCCAAGGGGGCAGCGCGCATGCTCGCCTCGATCATCGCTTCCGGGCTGGCGGCGGGCGCGATCTATGCGCTGGTCGGCGTCACCTACAACACGATGTTCTCGACCTCGCGGGTAATGAGCTTCACCGCGGGACAGCTCGCCATGCTCGGCGGCGTGTTCGGCTCGCTGTTCACCTTGAAGCTGGGCTGGCCGGCGATCGCCGGCTTCGCGATGACGCTGCTCTGCTGTGCCATCATCGGCATCATCACCGAATTCGTCGCTGTCCGGCCGGTGCTGAAAAATCTCGACCAGCACCTCTACGTGCTCTCGACGCTGGCGCTCGCCTTGATGATCCAGCAGGTCGCCGCGATCAAATGGGGCACCGAGCCGCAGCCGTTCCCGCGCCTGGTCGGGCTCGGCAGCGGCGTGTGGGACGAGAAATTCTGGCTGCCCGTGCTCGCCTGCGCGGTGACTATCATCGGGCTTGAATATCTCTATCGCCGCACCTTGGTCGGGCGCGCTTTTCTGGCGATCGCCGAGGACAATTTCGCCGCCCGTGCGCTGGGCCTGCCCGAGCGCAATTTGCGCATCGCGAGCTACGCGCTGGCAGGCGTGGTGGGCGGCATCGCCGGCTTCTCCGGCGGGCAGCTCTTGCTCGCGTTCTTCGCCAATGGCGCGCTTTTGAACTTCTACGGCTTCGTGCCGGTCGCGCTCGGCGGCCTCGGCAACAACCGCGGCGCCATTGCCGGCGGGCTGGCGCTCGGCCTGTTCCAGCAGGCCGCGAACTTCCTGGTCGGCGGCATCTTCTCCTCGGTCGCGGTGTTCACGCTGTTCATCGTGGTGCTGCTCGCCGCACCGCAGGGCCTGTTCGGCGCCGCTACGGCGCGGAGAGTGTGATGGCGATGCTGACCGCGACCTCGGCGCCGAAGCCAGCTCGTGCCGCGCCATTCCCTTGGGCGCGGCTCGCGCCGTTTCTCGGCATCCTGCTGGCGGCGATCGTTCTGCCCTTCGTCAGCAATGATTATTGGGTGCTGATCGGCACCCGCATGGCGATCTACTGGGTGCTGGTGTCAGGCCTCAATCTCGTGGTCGGCTTTGCCGGGCATCTGGCGATCGGCTATGTCGCGCTACTGACGCTCGGCGCCTACACCACCAGCGTATTGGTTGCCGGCAATATGCTTCCGGCGCTTCCGGTGTTCGCGGCGCTTGCCGTTGCGGCGATCGTCGGCGCGGTCTTCGGCGTCGTCGTCGGCCTGCCGGCGCTGCGGCTGCGCACCTTCTATTTCGCGATGTCAACGCTCGGCTTTGCCACCATCGTCACCCAGATCGCGCTGGCCTGGCAGAGCGTCACCGGCGGCGGCATCGGCATCGCCGGTCCCGAATTTCCGTATCCCTTCGACACGGCCGCTGGCTTCTACGCACTCTGCATCGGTCTTGCGACGTTCACCACCTGGATCAGCGCCAATGTCGGCCACAGCCGCTTCGGCCGCGCGCTGATCGCGCTGCGCGACGCTGAAGTGGCGGCCGAATCCGCAGGGATTTCCAAGCAGGCGCTGCTGATCGCGATCTTCCTGCTCGCCGGCGCCTGCGCGGGCGTCGCCGGCGGCCTGTTCGCGAGCCTGCAGACCTACATCACGCCCGACGCCTTCACCTTCGATCTCTCGGTGCTGTTCTTCATTGCGATTTTGATCGGCGGCCGCGGCTCGATTCTCGGCCCGCTGCTCGGCACCATCATTCTCACCATCCTGCCGGAGGTCGCGGCACCGCTCGCGGCGTGGTCCACGTTCCTTTACGCGGTGCTGCTCTTGCTGATCGTGCTGGTGATGCCCGGCGGCATCGCGGCGCTGCTCGATATCCGCAATCGCCAGCCGCTCCCCGCCAACAGGGCCATCCTGCCGCGGCCGTCAGCGCTCGCCGACATCATGCACAGCAAGTCGAGCGGCAACGCGCTCAGCCTGCGCGGCATTGCGCTGTCCTTCGGCAATGTCCGGGCCATCGACGGACTCGATCTCGACGTCGCGCCGGGCAAGATCCACGGCCTGATCGGCCCGAACGGCTCAGGCAAGACCACGACCTTGAACGTGATCTCCGGCTATTATGCCGCCAAGGCCGGCACCATGGCGCTCGGCAACACGCCGCTGCCGCCGGGCCGGCCCGCTCTGCGCGCGACATGCGGCATTGCCCGCACCTTCCAGACCCCGCGCGTGATCGGCGAGGCCTCGGTGCTGGAGAACGTCATGATCGGCGGTACGGTCGAGGGCCGCGCAAGCTTCGTCGAGGCGATGCTGTCGCTGCCGCGCAGCCGGCGCGACGAGGACCAGCTTGCCGCGAAGGCGCGCGCCCTGCTGGGCGTCGTCGGTCTCGACGGCCTCGGTGAGGTCCGCGCCAACCGGCTGCAGCACAGCGAATTGCGTTTCGTCGAGATCGCCCGCGCGCTGATGCTGGATCCGGTGATGCTGCTGCTCGACGAGCCGGCCGCCGGCCTCTCCAATGACGAGATCGCACGGCTCGCCGAGCTGATCCGCGCCATCGCCGCGCGCGGCACCGGCGTGCTGCTGGTCGAGCACCATGCCGACCTGATCTTCGACATCTGCGATGAGGTCACCGTGCTCAATCTCGGCCGCACGCTCGCCGCCGGCACGCCGGCCGAGATCCGCGTCCACAGGGAGGTCGTCAGTGCTTACCTCGGCGGCTGAGGCGCTGCTCAATGTGCGCGCGCTCGAATCCGGCTACGGCAAGATCCGCGTACTGCACGGCATCGACATGTCGATCTCAGCCGGCGAGGTGGTTGCGCTGCTCGGTCCGAACGGCGCCGGCAAGACCACGCTACTCCGCGCATTGTCCGGCCTGTTGCCGGTCAACGCCGGGCAGGTTCGCTTCGACGGCCGCGACATCAGCAACACCACGCCGCGCGAGGCGGCGCGCGCGGGCCTCGTGCATGTCATCGAAGGCCATCGCGTGTTCACGCAGATGTCGGTGACGGACAATCTCCTGCTCGCGGCCTATGACCTGCCGCGCGGCGAGCGCATGGCGCGGGTCGAGCAGGCGCTGTCGTTCTTTCCCGAGATCGCTGCCAAGCGTCACGAGCGCGGCGGTGCGCTGTCCGGAGGGCAGCAGCAGATGCTGACGGTGGCGCAGGGCCTGGTGCGGCAGCCGCGCCTGTTGATGCTGGACGAGCCGTCGGCCGGCCTGTCGCCGGTGCTGGTCGACCGCGTGCTCGATGTGATCGATCGGCTGCGCAAGCAGGGCACCGCGGTGCTCTTGGTCGAGCAACTCCTGGAGAAGGCGCTGCGCTGCGCCGACCGCGTCTACGCGCTGGTGCAGGGCCACATCGTGATGCAGGCATCTACCAACGAGGGCGATCTGCCGCACCGGCTCGAGCGCGCATATTTCGGCCATGAGAGCCACGTGCTGGCCGGGCCGTGAGCCTGCTTGCGTGCATCGCGGCTTTGATCCTACAGTCATCCCGCAAGCCGCGCGCCTGACGCGCGGCGCCAACAAACAAGAACCGGGGAAACGTCATGACCTCAGCACCTGTCAGCCGTCGTCAAATCATCAGAACATCGGCGGCCGCCGCGTCCTGGCTTGCGGCGAGCCCGGCAATCATCGGCCGTGCGCAGGCCGCGACCTTGAAGCTGAAATGCTCGTCGTCATTGCCGAACGATCCGAAATTCGCCAATGGCCGGGTCTATTACGACAATTTGGTCAAGAGCCTGAAGGCGAACGGGCTCGGCGAGACCGTTGACGTCGCCTTCTTCCCCGACAACCAGCTCGGGCAGGAGATCGACGTCATCAACTCGGTCAAGCTCGGGGTCATCGACATGATGGTGTCGGGCTCGTCGATCTCGGCCAATCTGGTGCCGCTGGTTGGAACATTCGACCTCGGTTACCTCTTCTCGAGCTTCCCGCAGCAGACCAAGGCGTTCGATGCCGGCGCGGCCAAGCCGATCGAGGAGGCGCTGCTCAAGGGCGCCAACATCCGCATCATCGCCTGGGCCTATAATTTCGGTTCGCGCAGCGTGCTGGCACGCAAGAAGGTCGAGACGCCGGATGATCTCTCCGGCCTCAAGATCAGAACGCTGCCCAATCCGATCATCACCGAATGCCTGCGCCTGATGGGCGCGGCCGCGACGCCGCTCGCCTTCGGCGAAATCTACACGGCGCTGCAGGCCGGCGTGCTCGACGGGCTGGAGCATGATCCGCCGACCATTCTCGCCAGCAAGTTCTTCGAGACCGCCAAGAACTACGCGCTGACCCAGCACAATTTCTCGCCGCTCGCGATCTATTTCAGCGAGACGACGTTCACCCGCATGGACCCGAAGCTGCGCGAGGGCTTCCTCGACGCGGCGAAGAAGGCGGCGATCGACAGCCGCGCCCATGGCCTCACTGTCGAGAAGGAGGCGCTTGCGGCATTGGCGGAGAAAGGCGTTTCCGTGGTCGAATGCGACCGCGAGGCGTTCCGCAAGCGCGTCGCACCGCAGACCGACAATTTCATCAAGGCGCGGCCCGAGGCGAAGCCGGTGGTCGAGCTGATCCGGTCGACGCCGGCGTGAGCTGGTTAACCTCTCCCCGCCTGCGGGGAGAGGTCGGATTGCATCGAAAGATGCAATCCGGGTGAGGGGGTACAGGTCTAACTACGCACACTGATCGTGCGTCTGCCCCTCACCCCAACCCTCTCCCCGTAAGAACGGGGAGAGGGAGCGCACCTTCTTCTCGGCGAAGCACCGCCAAACTGATTGGCGCAAACATGTATGTCCATGTTGCCCCTGAACATAAGAGCTCCGAGACCGAGCACGCGTCAGCAGCAATGACCCTCGCACCAACCGCCCGGCGCGGCATTGTCGGCGCGCTCCTGCTCGCGAGCGACGCGATCGCGGCGGTGCTGCTGCTTGCCGATCTCGTCGTGGTCTGCGGCTCGGTGCTCGCGCGCTTCCTGTTCAACGCGCCGGTCGAATGGTCTGACGATGTCGCGCGCGGGCTGATGGTCGGGTCGAGCTTCTTTGGCGCGGCGAGCGCGCTGGCGCGCTCCGAAAATCTCGGCGTCGCCTTCTTTGCCGACCTGCTGCCGGCGAAAATCCGCCCGGTGGTCGATGCCGTCAGCGCCGTACTGGTCGTGCTCGTCTCGGCGACCGTCGCGTTCAACGCCCTCAAGCTCGGCGCGCTGACGGCCGGGCAGACCACCGGCTCGGGACTGCCGCTCGAATTGACCTTCTATCCGATGGGCGTCGGGGCCGTGTTCATGACCGCCTTCGCGCTCGACATCCTTCGCACGCGAGACCCCAAGCACATGATCGCGGGCGTGATCATCACCGCGCTGATCGCGGGCCTCTATATCGCCTGGGATTATCTCGCGCCCGATACGGTGCCGTCCTCCGGCGTGCTGATGCTGATCGGCTTCTTCGTTACGCTGTTCGGCGGCCTGCCGATCGGCTTTGCGCTGGCGCTCGCCGCGCTGATCTTCATCTGGGTGGAAGGCACGCTGCCCGGCGTCATCTTCGCGCAGCAGATGGCGCGCGGCATCGACAATTTCGTGCTGCTGGCGATCCCGTTCTTCATCCTGGTCGGCTATTTGATGGAAGCCAATGGGATGTCGGTGCGGCTGATCGAGTTGCTGCAGCGCGGAGTCGGGCGCATGCGCGGCGGCCTTAACGTCGTGATGGTGACGTCGATGG
>Ga0209233_1000792_pt1 | contig 14188 bp, 14 predicted proteins | sample AraplaCL_Cvi_mCL_FD_184269 | JGI IMG/M metagenome (GOLD analysis project Ga0209233, IMG submission 184269) | Arabidopsis root microbial communities from the University of North Carolina, USA - plate scrape CL_Cvi_mCL (SPAdes) (version 2) | ecosystem: Host-associated > Plants > Roots > Endosphere...
GGGAGAGGCGGTCATGAACCCGCGGCGCGAGAACGGCGCGGTTTTTGTCAGTCCGATGACATCTGGTGTCAGCAACGGCTCGGCAGTCATTGGCGGCTCCTCCGCAAAATTACGGGGGGAGCATTCAGCAAAGAATTGTTTGCGAGCGCAAGTCACCGGCGTGGGAGAAATTTCGCTGGGCGCAGCGGAATAATCGGCCGAGCGACGAAAACGGGAGAGCGGGAAGGGGCAGAAAAAACAAGGCCGTCGGCGCAGTATGACGCCAACGACCTTGCCAGCCCCGGATATTGAAATTGGCCCAGCGCCATCCTGAAATTGGCTGCCATCCGGTGAGATCAGCATGGACCGAAATGCGACCGCGTTCTGTGAAGCAGTTCACAAAGAGCAGCGAAAATTCGGTGGGACTTCTACTGATGGCGACCTCGTCGCACTGTCACAGGATCAGCAAGCGTCGCTCAAAGATTGCCAGCGCAGATAACTAACTACTTCCAGATGCCGCTGCTTGTGACCGCCGCAAAGCATTCCCTGCGCGTGTTGGCGGCATCAGGACCGGCTGCGGCGACGGTGATGCGCGCTTTCTCCGGCATGGGCGCGGGTGCGAAGCGAGCGGTTGCCCGTCGGCGCCGGCGAAGATGTCTCCGAGTTCCGGGCGCTGGCAAAGGATTGCCGCAGCCCCTCGACCGTCTCGGTCAGCGCGGCGACCTGATCGGACAAGTGCTTGGTGTCGGCCTGTTCTGCGGCGAGCAGGCGCCTGACCGTCTGTAGCTGCTCCTGCAGCATCTGCAGCTGATCGATTGATTCCTGCTGGGTCGCCTCCAATCCCTTGGTCTTTTCGATCAGCTGCTCAGACGCGCGAGCCGTGCGGGCCTGCAATTGGTGGACGGCGCTGGTGCGATCGGCCTCCGGCGATGCGCCATTATAGGCGCGGGTCAACAGGACAGCGGCAGCGCCGACGATCAGGAAGACCAGCGCCGCGGCGGCAAGCGCGATCGGTTGAGAGCCCCTGAGGGCGAAGGCGCTCGATCCGTGAGCGGAAGGTCTGGTCTCGCGTGTCTGCGGATTCATGAAGGCCCAGCCGCCTCGAAAAACCTGAAACGCTCCCTTTGACGCTTTGCCGGGTGTGGAAAGCGAAAAAAGCTCAAACAACCTCAACGCTCGCAATGGCGCCATGTTCGCGCCGCAAGCGTGAATTTCCGTCAGCAAATTAGAAAAATCAGAGGCTTGCAAGGCCCGTAGCCGAGCTGTCGCATGCTATGATGGCTGATGTTGCGCTGCAGCACGCGATCGCGCGGTCGAAACGAGCTCGGCAGATCGCCGGTCAAGCGCTCGAGATCACTCGGAGGCAGAGCAGTTCTTGCAGATGATCAGCTTCTGCCTCAGCCGGGCATCGTCGGCCCGGTCGGCCGCCTGCTGCTCGTCCCAGTTCAGATCGTCGCGAGAGCGTCTGGCAGACTGAGACGACATGGCATCAATGCTGGCTGCCCTGCTGCGCCGAGGCTGCTTCTTCAGCGGCGTCACGTCGACCGTGGCGTCGGTGTCCGCGGCCGGCTGCTCGCTCAGCCCGTCCCAGGCCGCTGGCGCGGCCGCGACCGCCGCCGCGGCAGGAGCGGGGGACGCGTTCAGCGCGACCGGCCCGTTGCAGCCGCTCGATGACAGGCAGCAGTTCGACAGACTGAGCGCTGCGGCAAGCAGCATGGCGCATCGCAATATCATCATGCCAACCACCTAAGACGTAGGAGATGGTGAAATTCAAGGCCGCCCCCTGGCCGCCAGACGAATTCGCCTCGTACGCCCAAAGCAAGGCCGAAAAAAGTTGCGGCCAGGCTTGGGGGAGCCTGGCCGCGCGCGAACCGGTCTGGGACGGGGAGGGGTGGGGATGTGACCGGGTCGCGTAACTCAATCTGTGTTGTGGCGGTTCAGTGTTACCTGTCAGTGTTACTTGGCGCTCGCCGTGGCCACTGCCGGGCGACCGTCGCCAAGCGAAACCCACACGTTGGGATCGCTCTGCGACTGCCGCTTGACGAAGCGGTAGCCGGTCTCGGTCCAGGCGACGACGTTCTCATTCTGATTGTCGAGAATGTACTCGCCCTTGTCGGTCTTCACGGTCAGCACCGCATGGCCTTCACCCTTGCGGTCGCGTACCACCGTGATCAGCAGCGCCTCGCGCGGCCAGCCGGCATCGACCAGCAGCTTGCGCTTCAGCAGCACGTAATCCTCGCAGTCGCCGTAGCCGTCCGTCGGCAGCGACCATTTCTCGATCACGCCCCAATGATCCATGTCGGTCATCGGCTTGACGTTCTCGTTGACCCAACGGTTGACCTTGGAAAGGTCGCGCCAGGCAGTCTGTGACAGCACGATGTCGCGCGGCTGAGAAGCACCGCCGCGGCACTCCTCCGGATTATCGGAGCAGAATTCGATCCATCCGATCGGCGCCCTTGTGGTATCGCCGAGGCTTGCATACAGCACCCGCTCGTCGCCGGCACGTGCTGCGCTCCCCATTCCCAGCAACAGGGCGATGATCGCCAATCCCTTGCTGCCCTGTCCCGTCCGTTTGAACATTATGGCCCCCGTTTTCGTTGGGACCATGTGTCGCATAAAGATTTTGCGCCCACGCTAAGTGCTCGAAGCAAAGTCGAGACAAATGCTAGTAAAAACAAGGACTAAGTCGAGATAGACTTGAATCGAATTTGGCTAAAATGCGAGACGTCTGTAATTGATTCAAATGCGATGCATTAAGTCGCGAAAGGCTGGAATCGCAGCGTTTCTGGGCACGAGAAAACGCCCGCGTTAACCCTGCTGGCCGGGGCGAGAACGCGGCACGATAACGCCGGCGCCGCGAAAAACGGGCGCCGCCCTATCCGGAAAATTGCGGGAAAAACAGGGCCGGCGGCTTTACCGCGCGGTAACGCTGTCTTCGAGCGTGTCGGCGCGCTGCGGATGTACGAACTCGATCGCGAAGCCGTCCTCGAGATTGCGCACCACGCGCGCGGCCACGCGGCCGAGCATGACCTGCGATTTCATCTGTGGTCGGGTCTCGGCGGCGATCGCGGCACCCGACAGCGACATGTCGATGATGCGGCAGGTCATCTTGGTGCCGTCATCCAGCGTCAGCACGGCGATCGGGTTGCGTGGGATGATGCGGTCGTGGCGGCGGTCTTCCGGAAGGTTCAGGATGTCGCGGTTGGCAAGCCAGGTGAGCTGGGCGGCGAGCTTGTCGCGCTTGCGCGCGGTCGCGCCGACCGTCATCGCAAAGCCGTTGTCGATGATGCGGGTGATCTTGCCTTCGACGCGGCCGATATGGTCGAGATAGGCGATGACACGGTCGCCGACGGCGCCGATACCCGGCGCGAGCAGGGCAAGCCCGCCCGGCGACATGTTGATCACCTGGCACGGAAACTCGCGGCGGTCGGGCAGCATGTAACGGCCGAGCAGGTGGACCCTGACGCGCTGAAAGCGGCGGCGCTCCTCGGCTGCCGGCAGAGACTGTTTTTTGTTCGGCAACGCCATGTTGGCCACTCGAAACGGGCTTACCCAGGTTCGAACGACCCTACGGCCAGCAGGGTTAATGCGGCGTTAGCACTGGCCGTGGTCATCCGGATTTCACAGGGCATGCGACGCCAGCGGGACGGGCTCTGTTGGCTTGGCAGCGCAGCTCAAATAGGCTTGCCGCATCAACGACACCAACGACATGTTGGGACATGCTCAGGAAACGGCCGATGCGCTTGAGGCTCAGTTTGGTGCTTCTCCTCGCGGCGACGCTGTGGTCGCAATCGGGGCAGGCGGCCGAGATGAAGATCACCCTGCTCGGCACCGGCACGCCGACGCCGCGCCTGTCGAGTTTCAGCGCATCGACGCTGATCGAAGCGGGGCCGGAGCGGCTGGTTTTCGATTTCGGCCGCGGGTCGAGCATCCGCCTGTTCCAGCGCAATATCCCGCTCGGCTCCATCACGGCGCATTTCATCACCCATTTGCATTCAGACCATGTTGTGGGCCTGCCGGACATGTGGCTGACGGGGTGGCTCGGCACGCCCTATGGCTCGCGCAAGACGCCGATGGTGATCTTCGGCCCGAAGGGGACGGTCGCCATGACCGAGAACCTGATCAAGGCGTTTTCGGAAGACATCCGGATCCGCATCGACGACGAGGGCTATCCGCCGGCCGGCGTCGCCTTCGCTGCCTCCGATATCGAGCCGGGCGTGGTCTATCAGCGCAACGGCGTCAAGGTCACCGCGATCGAGGTCAATCATGGCGAGAAGATCAAGCCGGCGCTGGGCTATGTGGTCGAGTTCAACGGCAAGAAGGTGGTGCTCTCAGGCGACACCAAGCCAGATGCGCGGGTGGAGAAGGCGGCCGAAGGCGCCGACCTCTTAATCCATGAGGTCGCAATGATCGATCCCGAGCTGCTCAGGGATTATCCGAACTATCGCGCCATCGAGGATCATCACACTTCGCCGGAGGAGGCGGGAAAGATCTTCACGCAAGCCAGGCCCAAGCTCGCGGTCTATTCGCACATCGTGTTCGCGACCGTGAAGCCGGTCCAGGATGTGCCGGAGGACGCGCTGGTCGTACGCACGCGCACGACCTATCAAGGGCCGCTGGTGGTCGGCCGCGATCTCATGTCGATCGTCATCTCCGACAAGATTGAGGCTTTCGCGCCTGATGGCAGTGCGTTGAAACCTGCGTCAGGGACGCCCTGAGCCGCTAAACCGTCTCGCCTGAATATCCAACAGAACCGCAATCCCTCATGACGACCAAATTTGCCTCGCTCTCCAAGCTCGCGACCAAGCCGCCGGTGTTCGAGCACATCATGGTCGAGCCGTCGGAATCGTTCCTGTGGCGCTGCGACGACTATCCCTGGGAGCGCAACGTCTGGAACTATCATCCGGAATACGAAATCCATCTGATCCGTAATGCCTCGGGTGTCGCGCTGGTCGGCGATCATATCGGTCATTTCGGACCCGGTCATCTCACCGTGGTCGGAAGCGGCCTGCCGCACGACTGGGTCACCGTCGTCACGCCGGGCACCCGGATCCTGCAGCGCGACATCGTGCTGCAGTTCGATCCCGAGCGTATCAGAAGCGCCGCATCTGTCCTGCCCGAATTGGCGCAGGTCGACGCGTTCCTGAAGCGAGGCCTGCGCGGTTTGTCCTTTCATGGCGAGACACAGCGCGTAGCCGCCGCTATGCTGGAGGAGATGGGGCAGATGAGCGCGCTCGCCCGGCTGTCGCATTTCCTCCGCCTGCTGCATCTCCTCAGCGTGTCCGAGGACTACGAGATCCTGTCGTCGGAAACTTTCACGCCCAACCTCGATCTGAGCGCTCTGGCGACGATCCAGCGGGCGTTGGGGTTCATCCACCAGAACTTCAATCGCGAGATTGCGCTGGGCGACGTCGCATCGATGTTCGAGATGAGCGAGACTGCGTTCTCCAGGTTCTTCAAGAAGAACACCGGCAACACCTTCACCGAGCACGTCACGATCCTGCGCGTCGCCGAAGCCTGCAAGCTGCTATCCGATACGACGACGGCGATCACCGATATCTGCTTCGAAGTCGGTTATTCGAACATCTCGAACTTCAATCGTAAGTTCAAGGAACGCCGCGGCATGACGCCGTCGCGCTACCGTGATCTGGCTCGCCGTCGCACCCGATCCCGCATGGCCGTGTAGCCGCCGAAAGACGGCCTGGGTCGAGCGTCGCTCTTGGCGTGCGAGGTGATGGACGCGTCTGGTAAGGCACGGCTTCTTTCAGCAGCGTGCAAAAAAGTACAGGTTTTGCGCATGGCGCCCGCTAGGAAGCGATCGGCCCGCTCGTATTTTCGCAATCAGCGGCGCATCCGAATGGCTGACGCAGATCAGGACCCAGCGATGAAGGTCCGAGCGCCGTGGTTCAGGCAATGCCTTTGTTATCCAGGGAGGGAAGCATGGCACTTCATAACCGGCTGTCGGTTTATCTGGGCAGCATCCTGCTATCGACGGCGCTCGCCGGGTCCGCATTTGCCCAAAGCTGCACCGGCTCGATCAAGGTGCTGGCGCAGTCGCGCGACGGCCTGACGCTGGCCGAAAAGTACAAGAGCGAGTTCGAGAAGCTCAGCGGCGGCGCCACTTTCGATATCGACTATCTGAACGAGAACGACCGCCGCGCCAAGACCAAGGCGGACGCCTCGACCGTCGGCAAGTACAACGTCTATTACATCGACGAAGCCAATGTGGCGTTGTTCGCCTCGTCGAAATGGATCGTTCCGCTGCTCGACTACTACCCCAAGCAATACGACTTTTCGGATTTTGATCCCGGTCGGCAGAAGGTCGCGACCTACGATGGCAAGCCGTGGTTTGCGCCGCTGACCGGCGGCGGCGACCTGCTCGTCTATCGCAAGGATCTGTTGGAGAAGGCGGGCGTCCAGCCGCCGAAGACGCTCGATGAATTCATCGCTGCGGTGAAGAAGCTGCACGATCCCGAGCACGGCGTCTATGGCGTCGCGCTGCGCGGGCAGCGTGGATCGGGCGCCAATGTCTGGCGCTGGATGCCTTATTTCCGCGGCTTCGGCGGCAACTGGTTCGAGGGCAACACCCCGGTGTTCGATAGCGACGCCGCCGTGAAGGCGACGAACACCTATCTCGACCTGTTCAAATACTCCGCGCCGGGCACGCAGACCGGCAGCTGGGACGAGTCGGTCGGCGCATTCCTGTCAGGGCAGGTCGCGCTGCTGATCGAATCCACACCGCTTGCCGGTCTTGCGATCGATCCGAAGGTCTCCAAGGTCGTGGGTAAGGTCGGCTATCTGCCGCCGCCGACGCCGCTCACGGGCGGCGGCTATGGTCACGGCCTCGCCATCGGCGCCAAGGCAAACAAGACCGAGGAGGCGAAGGCCTGCGCTGGGCTGTTCATCGGCTGGGTGACCTCGAAGGAGAACGAGCAGCGTCGTCTCGATGCTGATCAGTTCGGCGAGCTCAACCGCACCAGCATCCTGACCAGCGACGCGTTCGCCAAGCGATATGGCGCCGACCTCGGCAAGGCGCTGGCGGACACCGCAAAGGTGACGACGGTCAACTTCTGGCAGGACGCGCAATGGCCGGATCTCGGCGACCATTGGGGCATCGAGCTGGAAGAGCTCGTGACCGGCACCCGCAAGGACGTGAAGGGCAGCCTCGATGAGCTCAACGAGTTCGCAAAGGGCCTGATGGCGAAGCGCAAGTCCTGATCGCCAACGCGCAATCAAGCGAGTGAGGGGGGGACGGCATATCTGTGTCGTCACCCCGCCGTTGCGTTAATCTCACCGTTCGGATGCAAAGGGACGGGATCACCACGCATGAAGTCCAAAACCTCACTTCCGGCGGTATTCATCTCGCCCTCGATGATCGTGCTCGCCGTGCTGGCCTTCGTCCCGACCGTGTTCGCCGTCAATATCGCGTTTCAGGACAAGCAGCTCAGCAGCGAGGACAGCCATTATGTGGGGCTGGCGAATTTCATCGCGCTGTTCTCTGACCGGCGCTTCCTCAACTCGGTCGTCGTTTCCCTCACCTGGGAGGTGATGACGGTTGCCGCTACAATGTGCGTTGCCGTGCTGCTCGGCATTCTCATGTTCGAGGCGGCGTCAGCGCGCATGCGCAACATCCTGTCAGTCGTGTTCCTGATCCCGGTGCTGATGCCGCGGGTTTCGGCGGCCTTCGTCTGGAAGTTCGCGTTTCATCCGCTGTTCGGTTTGGCTGTTTATCCCTACAAGGCGATCACCGGACAGCCGCTCGACCTGTTGGCCAATCCATCGACAGCACTCGCCACCGTCGCCTTCGTCGATGTCTGGCAATGGTCGCTGTTCTTCTCGGTGATCATCCTGCATCTGCTCGAGAGCCTGCCGCATGAGCCGCTCGAAGCTGCCGAGCTCGATCACGCACGGACGTGGGAGCGCTATGCCTATATCGCGCTGCCCATGCTCAAGATCCCGCTCATCAGCCTCACCTTTGTGAAGATGATCGAGTCGCTGCGCTCGTTCGACTTGATATACGTCATGACGCGCGGCGGCCCCGGCATCAAGACCGAGACGCTGGACATGTACGCCTTCTCGCAAGGCTTCATCGAATCCGGCAACATCTCCTATGCGTCGAGCATGGCCGTGCTGATGATGGTCGTGACCACGATCGCCTTCACTGCGCTCTGGAAGCGGGTGCACGCATGAGCCGCCGTCGCAAGGGCCAATGGATCGCGAAATCGGCCGTCGCCGTCGCGGCTGCGATTGCGGTGATTCCGGCACTGTGGACGCTTCTGAATGCATTCAAGAACAGGGTCGATATCGTGACGCCTGTGCCGCTGCTGATCTTCCAGCCGACGCTGGACAATATTCTGTATGTACTCGGACGCGAGAGCGTCACCTCGGGCCTGATCAACTCCGTCCTGGTCTCCGGCGCCTCCGTCCTGATCGGTATGGTGCTCGGCCTGCCTGCGGCCTATGCGGTGGCGCGCTATCCGATCAAATGGGCTGACGACATCCAGTTCTTCGTCCTGTCGCTGCGCTTCCTGCCGCCGGTGGCGGTCGCCATTCCCCTGATGGTGATCTGGCTCGATCTCGGCCTCTATGACAGCCGCATCGCGCTGATCACGACCTATACGCTGCTCACATTGTCCTCCATCGTCTGGCTCGCGGTGCCTGCGTTCAAACGCGTGCCGAAGGAGGTGGAGGAGGCGGCCAAGGTCGACGGCTATGGACCTTATGCGATCTTCTTCCTGATCGCGCTGCCGATCGCATCGCGATCGCTGATCGGCGCGGTCGCCTTCAGCTTCGTGCTGGTCTGGAACGAGTTCCTGATCGCGCTGATGCTGACCACGTCCGACGCCAAGACGCTGCCGATCGTCGCCTCTGAGTTGACCCAGCTCGGCCGGGACGTGCCCTGGGGCATCTTGAACGCGTCCGTCATTCTGCTTTCGCTGCCGCCGCTCTTGTTTATCGGGATCCTCAGCGGCTTCCTCAACAGCGTCATCAAGAAGAAAGCCTGAAGGAGGTTTCGTCATGCGCGCCCTGGTCCTGGAGAGAAAAGGCGAGCTTGCGCTCCGCGACATCCAGCTGGACGACCGTCTCGGGCCGGAGGATGTCCGCATCAAGATCCATACCGTGGGCATCTGCGGCAGCGACGTGCATTACTACACGCATGGCCGCATCGGCAGCTATGTCGTCGAGGCGCCGATGGTGCTGGGTCACGAGGCCGCCGGCACGGTGATCGAGATCGGCGCTGAGGTGAGCGGGCTCAAGGTCGGCGATCGCGTCTGCATGGAGCCCGGGGTGCCCAATCTGGCCTCGCGGGCCTCCAAGCTCGGCAAGTACAATGTCGACCCTGCCGTCAGGTTTTGGGCCACGCCGCCGATCCACGGCGTGCTGACGCCGAGTGTGGTGCATCCGGTCGCCTTCACATTCAAGCTGCCGGACAATGTCTCCTTCGCTGAAGGTGCGATGGTCGAGCCGTTCGCGATCGGCATGCAGGCGGCGGCGCAAGCCCGGATCAGGCCGGGCGATGTCGCAGCCGTGGTCGGATGCGGTCCGATTGGCATCATGGCGGCGCTGGCTGCGCTCGCCGGCGGCTGCGCCAAGGTCTACATTTCCGACGTGAGTGCGGAGAAGCTCGCCATCGCGGCGGGCTATGACGGCATCGTGCCGGTGAATATCCGGAACGAAAGCTTGGCCTCCGTCATCGCGCGGGAGACGGATGGCTGGGGCGTTGACGTCGTGTTCGAGGCCAGCGGCAATCCGAAGGCGTTTGAAGATCTGTTTGCGATCGTGCGGCCTGCTGGCGCGGTGGTGCTGATCGGCCTGCCGGTCGAGCAGGTCGCGTTCGACGTGACCGGCGCCATTGCCAAGGAGGCACGCATCGAGACCGTTTTCCGCTATGCCAACGTGTTCGACCGGGCGCTCGCCCTGATCGCCGCCGGCAAGGTCGATCTCAAGCCGCTCGTCACCGGCACCTATTCATTCGAAGAGAGCATCACCGCATTCGAGCGCGCCGCCCAGGGACGGCCGACCGACGTCAAGCTGCAGATCCTGTTCGAGGGCTGACCGTCGTGGCCACAATATCCTGCTCGCATGTCAGCAAGTCTTACGGCTTCTCCCTGGAGGTCGTGAAGGACTTCAATCTTGAAGTGGCGGATCATGAGTTCGTCGTGTTCCTCGGACCATCCGGCTGCGGCAAGTCGACGATCCTGCGCATGGTGGCCGGGCTCGAGGACATCTCAGGCGGCACGATCTCGATCGACGGCAAGGTCGTGAACGATCTGCTGCCTCGGGAGCGGGGCGTCGCGATGGTGTTCCAGAACTACGCGCTCTACCCGCATATGACCGTGTTCGCCAACATCGCCTTCGGCCTGAAGCGGATGCGGGTGGCGCCGCAGGAGATCGAACGTCGCGTCCGCGAGGTCTCGGAAATCCTGGGTCTCGAGACGTTGCTCGATCGCAAGCCGGCGCAATTGTCCGGCGGGCAGCAGCAGCGGGTGGCGATCGCGCGCGCCATGATCAAGACGCCGGCCGTGTTCCTGTTCGACGAGCCGCTGTCGAACCTCGACGCCAAGCTGCGCAGCCACATGCGCGTCGAGATCGCGCGGCTGCACAAGCGGCTGAAGACCACGACGATCTACGTCACCCACGACCAGCTCGAAGCCATGACGCTGGCGGATCGCATCGTCGTGCTGCGGGCCGGCCTGATCGAGCAGGTCGGCACGCCGGCGGAGATCTATGGCTTTCCGAAGAGCCGTTTCGTCGCCGAGTTCGTCGGGTCACCGCGCATGAACCTGCTCGATGTCACGGTCGGGGAGGCGCCTGACAACAAATGGGCGCTGTCGACCGGGCACGAGACGTTCCTGGTTGACCGCGGTCGCTTCGACCTGCGGCGCGGCATGCGCGCCGTGCTCGGCATCCGGCCCGCCAATTTTAAATCCACCGCGCCCGATATCAGGCTCAATGGCCTTTCGGGGGGTGTCGATCTCGTCGAATATCTCGGTGACGGCGTGCTACTCACGATCGCGCTTCCCGGCACGCCGACAAGGCAGGTCACGGCCTTGGTGCCGGCCGAAGCCGCGCCTACGGTCGGGACGCTGGTCGGCCTCAGTGCGCCGCCGGAGGCCATCCATGTGTTCGATGCCGAGACCGGCGTGTCGTGCCGGAGCGTTCATCCCGGTGCCGCGGAGGCCAGGCAAGGCATGCGGGATGCGTCGTAGTGACGGCTTACCGTAAGCCCTCATAGACCATCAGGCCACGCGCGAGCGCGAGCTTGCGCAGCGCCCGCGGCACCATGCGCTCCGGCGGCCGGTGCATGTAGCGCCACGACACGATCTCGAGCGGACCGAGCGGGCCTTGAACTTGTCCGAACGGTGCCAGCAAGCCGGTCAGGCTGATCGGCTCGTGCGCGCGCGCGTTGAACGGCAGCAGCAGCAGCTCGAAATGCGCGGTCGAACCATCGGATGAGGGGGCCCTGATGCCGGCGATCGCCGGCAGCATCTCCTCGCAGACGATCGTGACGATCTCCTCGATCTCGCCGCGGCTCTGCGGCGCGAACTGCGCCGGAAAACTTTGGCTCTTCACGTCGCCGCCGAGCAGGGCGCACAGCCGCGTGCCGGCCATGCGGAAGGGAAAGCCGGCCTCTACATCGCAGGACAGCACGAAGATGTCGCCGAGCAACTCGCGCACCGCAGCAGGCTCGATGTCGCTGCGGTCGGGCGCACGCCCATAGCCGCGCCGCTCGTCCCAGTAGGCGAAGAAATCGCGGTTCGACGGATGTTTCATTGCAGCTCACCCTTGCGCCTGCAGTATTCGGGACATCTCTGTCCCGCTTTCGTGCAAGCGCGATCCCGTTTCTGTTGTGCAGGAGAGGTGGTGCAGCGTCCATGCCGATGGTGCGGTTGTGCCTGGTTTCCCCGGCCGTTCTCGCCGTTAAGGTTAAATTAACGATGATGTTGGCAGCCGCGGAACAATGGGTATGATCGTGCGTATCAGGCTCGTGTCGGGAGGTGGAAGGCCCGGCACGATCAGGTGAATTGGAAGTACACGAGGCGGCGTCAAATAGTCTGGTCATCGGTGGGGAGAGCGGGGAACACACCTCTGTCTCTTCGCAAGTTTAAGACCGGCGGTTACCAGGGGGAGAGGCTTTCTCAGAGCCTCTCCCTTCGCTTTTTCTCACTCGCTTCGTGTGATCAATCGCTCATTTGTGCGCTTGCGTCAGGCAGGTAAAGCCGCCTATCTGAGCCCGACACCCCTCTCATCGAAGGTGCTCGGCGCTTTGGATTCACCCGTACCCGACGTCTCGCCACAACCGCTGCCGGACCTGCCACGGCGCGAGCCGATCCTGACATTGCCGGGCGCGCTCACCGCCTATGTCGTCCTGATTGCGGTCATCCATCTGCGCGTGCTGCTGCCCGTCGAATGGGAGGATTGGACCGTCGACGTGTTCGGCTTCATTCCGAAGCGCTACGATTCCACGCTGATGGATGTCGATTTTCCGGGCGGCACCGCTGCGAAAATCTGGACCTTCGTCACCTATTCGCTGCTGCATGCCAATCTGGCCCATATCGGTTTCAACGTGCTGTGGCTGTTGCCGTTCGGCAGCGCGCTGGCGCGGCGCTTTGGCGCAGTGCGGTTCTTCCTGTTCATGGCGGTGACGGCGGCGGCCGGTGCACTCGCCCATCTGCTCACCCATGAGCACGCGCTGGCGCCCGTGATCGGCGCCTCTGCCTCGGTCTCCGGTACGATGGCGGCAGCGATGCGCTTTGCCTTCGTACAGGGCAGCTTCCTGTCATTTGGCCGCAGCGATGCCGATGCCGCCGCGAAAGTGCCGGCGCTCTCGCTGGCGCAGGCCCTGCGCAATCGCCGCGTGCTCAGCTTTCTTACGGTCTGGTTTGCCGTCAACATCGTGTTCGGCGTCTGGTCGCTCTCGATCGGAACGGAGAACGTCAGCGTGGCATGGCAGGCGCATATCGGCGGCTTCCTGGCCGGACTGCTGTTGTTTGCGCTGTTCGATCCCGTGCCGCACACAAAATATGCTGCAGGCGCGCTGCCGCCGGACGTGCCGGAGCATTGATCGGGACGGCGCTTGCGGCGCCCCGCGATTTCATTCATCATCGTGAAGTAGAAGAGCGGGCAGCAAGCCCGTGCGAACTTTGGCCGCGGCCTGCAATGCCCCTGCGCATACGCCGGCCCCGAGCGGTGCCCGAACCAAATCGGCGCCAAACTGTTGATTGAAACTCGTAGTCGAACGAAGACCGAAGCCGCCACGGCAGAAGGGCGCATCGGCTTCTCAAGGAGACGACAATGACAGTACGCGCAATCCTCGACACCAAGGGCCATGACGTCGAGAGCGTGGAACCCGGGGTAACCTTGGCCGACGCCGTCAAGCGCCTTGCGGAGCGCAAGATCGGCGCGGTCTTGGTCATGGCGGGCACGCGGATGGAAGGCATCCTGTCCGAGCGCGATATCGTGCGGGTGCTGGGCGAGCAGGGCGCGAACGCACTGGAGCAGCCGGTGTCGAGCGTGATGACACGCCGCGTCGTCAGTTGCCGTCCGACCGATACGGTCGCCTCCATCATGGAGATGATGACGCTCGGCAAGTTCAGACATCTGCCGGTGATCGAAGGCGGCGTCGTGGTCGGCCTGATCTCGATCGGCGACGTCGTGAAGTGGCGTGTCCACGAGTATGAGAGTGAGCAGGAAGCGCTGACTCACTACATCAAGACCGCCTAGCGTCACCTCAAGACCGCCTAGCGTTACGGCGCCTCGGCGTCTCCGGTTGCGGGCGCCATCACTCCGATCGCTTCCTCGATTGAGTCGAGTGCGCGCTCGGCGGCGCGCGCCCCGAACGCGATCAGGTCGCCGGCGCGATGGAAATCGAACCAGCCGATCTGGCCGACCCGCGGCGTGATCAAAAGATCGGGCGGATCGCCGGCGAGCCGCGCGCGGGTGATGCGGTCCTGCATGATGTTGAACGCGTCGACCATGACCGAGGAGATGCCTGGCCGGCCACCGCCGCCGAAGAACTCGCGCTTTACGGTGCGCTCCGGGGAGAAGAACTTGCCGAACCTCCGCCGCGGCGGCGGTTCGGTTTCGATCACCGTCTCCGGCACCGCGACCGGCTGGCCGTGTGAATAGATGGTGGTGGAGTGGGTGAAGACGTCGCTGGACAGGTTGGCGGCGATGACGATCTCGGCGCCGAGCGCGCGGGCGGCCG
>Ga0209233_1000794_pt1 | contig 14173 bp, 14 predicted proteins | sample AraplaCL_Cvi_mCL_FD_184269 | JGI IMG/M metagenome (GOLD analysis project Ga0209233, IMG submission 184269) | Arabidopsis root microbial communities from the University of North Carolina, USA - plate scrape CL_Cvi_mCL (SPAdes) (version 2) | ecosystem: Host-associated > Plants > Roots > Endosphere...
GACGTCGCCGTTCAGCCGGATCTCTCCGGAGGTCGGCTTGATGTGGCCGCTGATCAAATTGAACGTCGTCGACTTGCCGGCGCCGTTCGGGCCGATGATGGCGTGACGCTCGCCTTGCGCGACGCTTAAGTTGAGGTCGCGGATGATGGCCACGTTGCCGAAGCGCTTCTGCACGGCGTTGATTTCGATCGCTGTGGTCACGCGAGATACCCCCGGTCACGGGCCACGGTGGCGGCGCGGTCCCAGGCCTCTGCGATCCGCCGCCAGGTGATGCGGGACATGAAATAGCCGCCAACGAGCAGCACGGCCGCGACCGCCCAGTTAACGGGCGCCCTCGGATCGAGCGAGATGCCGACAAGTTCGATGGTGTTGCTATCGCCGGCCGACATATGCGCGACCGTCTCGATGGTGAGGATGACGCCGAACGCCAGCACCAGCGTCGGGATCACCGCGACCAGGTAGGACGGGATCACCGTGCGCAGCGTGCCAACGCGGATCAGCGGCCGATGCATCATCAGAAGGCCGGCGATGCCGCTCGGGGCAAACATCACGATTCCGATGAAGATGATGCCGAAATAGAGCTGCCAGACCGTGGTGAGGTTGGTCAATCCGAGCTGCAGATAGGTGACGAGAATGGCGCCCAGAACGGGCCCGAAGAAATAGGCGGTGCCGCCGATGAAGGCAGAAAACAGCACCAGGCCCGACTGGGTCGCGCCGAGATAGGCGGAATTGGCGATCTCGAAGTTGATCGCGGTGAGGCCGCCGGCGATACCGGCGAAGAAGCCGGCGAAGCCATAGGCGAGATAGCGCACCACATGCGGGTCATAGCCGATGAATTGGACCCGCTCGGGATTGTCGCGCACCGCGTTGCAGATGCGACCGAGCGGCGTGCGGGTCAGCGCATACATCGCGATCGCCGAGACCATCACCCAGAACGCGATCAAGTAATAGACCTGGATCTGCGGCCCGAAACTCCAGCCGAACATGTGCGGCAGCGCGGTGCGGTCGGTGGTGATGCCGGATTCGCCGCCAAACACGCTGCGCAGGATCAGCGAGGACGAGGCGACCAGTTCGCCGATGCCCAGCGAGATCATCGCGAACACCGTGCCGGCGCGCTTGGTCATCACCCAGCCGACCAGGATCGCGAAGGCTAGCCCGCCGAGGCCGCCGAACAGCGGGATGAAGGGCAGCGGGATCGGCCAGTCGTGACTGGCGACCGCGTTCATCATGTGCACGGCGAGAAAGCCACCAAGGCCATAATGAACGGCGTGTCCGAACGAGAGCAGCCCGGTCTGGCCGAGCAGGATGTTGTAGGACAGCGCGAAGATGATGGCGATGCCGATCAGGCTGAACGAGGTCAGCGAGCCGCCGGAGGAGAACAAGAGCGGCAGCAAGATGAGCGCGACAGCGGCGATCAACCAGACGGCATAGAAGCGAACAGCGCTGCCCGAAGGTTCCTTTAGCATACCCGGCGTGGAGGTCGCGGCGTTGATCATGTCTCGCGGGTCCCAAGCAAGCCCATCGGGCGGACGATCAGGATCAGCACCAGCAGCACATAGGGCAGGATCGGCGCGATCTGCGCGATCGTGACGTTCCAGACGTCGGTGAGCGGCGATGGCCCGAGGCTCGGATCGAGCGGCCCGAAGGCGCTGGCCAGCGAGCCGTTCAGCGCGACGGCAAAGGTCTGGACCAGCCCGATCAAGAGCGAGGCGATGAAGGCGCCGGGCAAGGAGCCGAGGCCGCCGAACACGATGACGACGAACAGGATCGGGCCGAGCAGCGCCGCCATGTCCGACTGCGTCACCAGCGACGGGCCGGCGATGACGCCGGCAAGCCCGGCCAGCGCGCTGCCGACGCCGAACACCAGCATGAAGACGCGCCCGACATTGTGGCCGAGATGGCCGACCATGGCAGGATGCGTCAGCGCCGCCTGCACGATCAGGCCGATGCGGGTGCGCCTCAGCACGAGCAGCAGCGCGACGAAGATCGCCACTGAGACCACCAGCATGAAGATCTTGTAGGCGGGATAGTTGGTCGAGAACACCGTGAAGGCCGGAAAGTCCAAGAGCGCCGGGACGCGATAATCCACCGGGCTCTTGCCCCAGATCATCGACACGATCTCCTCGATCGCGAAGGCGAGGCCGAAGGTCAGCAACAGCTCGGCGACGTGGCCATGCTTGTGGGTGTTGCGCAGTCCGTAGCGCTCGACCGCCATGCCGACCGCGCCCACCAGCAGCGGTGCGATCACCAGCGCCGGCCAGAACCCGATCCATTTGGTGAGCTGATAGCCGAAGAAGGCGCCGAGCATGTAGAAGCTGGCATGGGCGAAGTTGAGCACGCCCATCATGCTGAAGATCACGGTCAGCCCGCTTGACAGCAGGAATAGCAGCATTCCGAACAGAACGCCGTTGAGCGTTGAAATGACGATCAGCTCAAGCACGGGTCATCCATCAGGCTCATTCCGCATTGATCATCCGGAGCCTCATGGTTCGAGACGGCGCTTGCGCGCTTCCTCTCCATGAGGACCAAGGATCGACCGGGAAAAAAAGATCCTCATCCCGAGGAGCCCGCCGCAGGCGGGCGCCTCGAAGGATGGCCGCAAACATCAGGCTAGCGCATCCTCGCATGCGAGAGTCCGTCCCCGCCGTGTCCGGAACGGGGACGAGGCACGCATCAGGGCCGCTTCATCTTGCAGGTGGTCGAGACCATCGTGTTCGGCGTGTCGATCTTGGAGATCAGGTGCCAACCCCAGCCGGTGTTCTCCTCGTCGAACGGCTCCTTGGCCTTGTCGGCGAGCGTGCCGAACGAGGAGATGTAGATCGGCTGGAAGAACTGGTGATCGTCCTTGCGCATGAGGCCCTCGCCGCCGTCGTGCACCTCGGACTTCATATCCTCCAGCGCGGCGGCGACTTTGATGGGCTCGATCGAATTGGCCTTCTCGGCGGCTGCCTTGAACATCCGCATCTCGTTGACCGCGCGCGGATACCACAGCGACAGGCCGACCTTGGCGCGGAAGTCCTTCTCGAACTCCTCCGCGGCCTTGTTGCCGGAATTGGCGAAGCCCTCGGTGATCTGGAACACCTGGTGATCGAGGCCGGTCTGCTTGATCGCGGTCGGGCCGCCGGCGCCGCCGGCATAATAGGTGTACCAGTTGACCTTGAGGCCGGCATCGGCCGCGGCCTTCAAGAGCAGCGCGAAGTCCTGGCCCCAATTGCCGGTGACGACGCTGTCGGCACCGGAGGCCTTGATCTTGGCGATGTAGGGCGAGAAATCGGTGACCTTGAGCAGCGGATGCAGCTCGTCGCCGACGATCTGGATGTCGGGACGCTTGGCGCCCAGCATCTTGCGCGCGTCCGACCGAACCGACTGGCCGAATGAATAGTCCTGGTTGATCAGATAGACTTTCTTGATGTCGGGCTGATCCTTCATGTAGTTGGTCAGCGCTTCCATCTTGATGTCCGAGCTCGCATCCCAGCGGAAATGCCAATAGCTGCACTTGTCGTTGGTCAGGCTCGGATCGACCGCGGCATAGTTGAAGTACAGCACCTCCTTGCCGGGGTTGCGCGAATTGTTCTTGGTGACGAAGTCCTCCAGCGCCGCGGCGACCGAGGAGCCGTTGCCCTGGGTAATGTAATGGATGCCGGCGTCGACCGCCTTCTGGGCCTGGACCAGGCTTTCCTGCGGATTGGTCTTGTTGTCCATCGGCACGATCTCGACCTTGTGGCCGAGAATGCCGCCCTTGGCGTTCAACTGGTCGGCAAGGTACTGGAACGTCTTGAGGCCGCCTTCGCCGACGCTGGCGCCGCCGCCGGACAGCGGATCGATATAGCCGATCTTCAGGGTGTCTTCCGCATGCGCCGCACCGAAGACGAACGGTAACGTCAAGGCGGCTGTCATGATCATTCTGCGCATGCTTGGGTTTCCTCTTTTATCGTTTTGAGACCGGTTCGGCCGGTCTTATCGCTCTGATGCAACACGCCCTTCTTAATTCGGCAGCCGGCGCGTTGACAAGCCTACGATGGGCGAACGACGCGCATGCCAGGAGGCGGAGCCCGCGCTGTCCGACAATTTGACAGCGGTTCTGCCGCCCGGGCACGGCACCGCCAGAATGTCGCGCCATGCCATGGACGCATGCGCACGGTCCGCGCCATTACGCCGCGCCAGCCTGGACGGCAGCGGGAGGATCTGCTCGACCAGGTCCCGCCCCGGTGCCAGACGCGCCAGGCCATGCCCCCCGCCCATATTCTGGGCAGGCCTGCCTTGCTGACGGCATGTGGCGGTGCGCAAACGGAAGGCCGAGGCAGCCAGGGGTGCGCGGCGCACCCCATGATACGAAGTATGCTTCGCATTAGGAGTAACGCAGGACGCTCCCGCAGCGGCCAAGGCGGCTCTGGCACGTCCCTTGCTCCGGTTCATTGACTGAACTTCGCTGGCGTTTGCGGATCGGCGCCTGTTCGACGCCGGGCTTCGCATGCCGTCGCGCGGCCTGGGGGAAGACGGGATGAGTTCGCAAGCTTCAATCGCGTCGTGCGCCCACTCGATCGGAGCACGCTGATGTCCATCCTCTCGGATGCGATCGCGCGGCGCTTTGGCGATGGTGGGTCCACGGGCGAGGACGGCAGCGACAACGAACTCATCCGCCGCGTGCTGTCGCGCAAGACCGTGCGGCGCTATGCCGAGACCATGCCGAAAGAGTGCCTGCTCGATACGCTCATGGCCTGCGCCTTGAGCGCCTCGGCGAAATCGGACTTCCAGCAGGCGTCCATCCTGCGCGTCCGCGATCCGACCAAACGCGCGGCGATCGGGGAGCTATTCCCCGCGATGCCATGGATTGGCGCCGCGCCAGTGTTCTTCGTGTTTCTCGGCGATGCCAGGCGGCTGCAGCGGATCGGTGAGCTGCGCGGCATGCCGGTCGCGAACGGCACGCTGGAAGGCTTCTTCAACGCCAGCATCGATGCCGCGCTCGCGTTGCAGACGATGATTCTGTGCGCGGAATCGGTCGGCCTCGGCGCGTGCCCGATCAGCGTCATCCGCAACGAGGTCGACAAGGTCGCAGGCGTGCTCGGCCTGCCCGATCTGGTGTTTCCGGTCGCCGGGCTCTGCCTCGGTTATCCCTTAAGCGAGGGTCACGTCAGCCTGCGCCTGCCGCGCAGCGTCACCACGCATGTCGATCGCTACGACGACAGCGCGCTCAGCACTGCAATCGACGATTACGACCAGCGGCGGCATCGGCAGCATGCGATCCCGAAAGAGCAGCAGCGCGCCAACGCCGAATTCGGCGAGGCCGCTTTCTATGGCTGGTCGGAGGACAAGGCGCGACAGGCGGCCAAGGCCGAAGGGGCGGCGTTCCCGCCCTATCTGCGCGCCCGTGGATTTGGCTTCGATTGACGATCAAGGAAAGGGCAACTGATGACCACGACCCGTGCGCCACTTCGCTTCACCTCGCTCTCCAGACGCCTCGCGCTCGGCCTGCTGACGGCCGCGCTCGCTATGCCCAGCCTCGCCGCCGGGGCCGGCAGCCTCGACGAGATCAAGAAACGCGGCCTGATCGTCGCCACAGAGGACGATTTCCGTCCGTTCGAGTTCGTCAAGGATGGCAAGCCGACCGGCTTCGACAACGAGCTGATCGAGGACTTGCGCAAGTACGCGCCGTTCGAGATCAAGCAGCAGATCCTACCCTGGACCGGAATTCTCGCCGGTGTCAGCACTGGCAAATATGACGTCGCAATCACGGCCGCGATCATCACCAAGGAGCGCAAGCAGTCGCTCGACTTCACCAGCCCGATCGCGGATGCGACGCATTATTACGTCAAGCGCAAGGACGACAAGAGCATCGCCGCGATCAAGGACCTGAGCGGCAAGACCGTGGGCGTTCAGGCCGGCAGTGCGCTGCTAGCGCGGCTGCCCGAACTCGGCACGATGCTGGAGAAGGACGGCGGCAAGCTCGGTAAGGTGGTGGAATACACGTCCTATCCGGAAGCCTATCAGGACCTCGCCCTTGGCCGTGTCGACTACGTCGTCAACACCATCATCAACATCAAGACGCTGGTCGCCGAGAAGCCGAACGTGTTCGAGGTCGGCCAGCCGGTGTCGGGCAAATCCTTCCCAGCCTGGGCGGTCGCTAAAGGCAATACCGAGCTGCTCGAATTCCTCAACGGCTTCATCGCCAAGGAGAAGGAAACAGGTCGCTTCGCCGAGCTGCAGAAGAAGTGGTTCGGCGAGAGCTTCCCCGATCTTCCCGTGACGTTCGAACCCGAGTTCTAACAACGCGCGGGGCTCAGCGCCGATGAGCACGGCCGATATCCTCGCAATTTTCGGGGGCGCCGTGGTGACAGTAACGCTGTCGCTGACCGGCATCCTGATCGGCCTGCCGATCGGCCTTGCGCTCGCATTGCTGCGCTGGGCCGACGTGCCGGTGGCCGCGCGGATCGTCGCCATCTATGTCAGCCTGCTGCGGGCGACGCCGCTCGTCACGCTGCTGCTGTTGTTGTTCTTCGCGCTGCCCAATATCGGGATCGCGATCGGCCCGATCTCCGCCGCGATCCTCGCGCTCGTCATGAATACATCGGCGTTCAATTGCGAGGTCTGGCGTGCCTCGCTGATGAATTTCCCGAAGGATCAATATGAGGCGGCCCAGTCGGTCGGCATGACCGCGCCCTTGCGTTTCCGCCGCATCGTGCTGCCGCAGATCGTGCGGGTCAGCCTGCCCGGCCTCGTTAACGAGATGTCGCTCCTGATCAAGGTGACGCCGGTGCTCGCCGTGATCGGCGTCGTCGACATCACCCGTGCCGCGGTGCGGATCGGTGCGGAGACCTATGAGCCGCTGCCGCCGTTCCTGGTCGCGGTTGCGATCTATGCGCCGATCGTGTTCGCGCTGGTCGCGCTGCAACGCTGGATCGAGCGGCGCCAGCTCGCGGCGGAGGCGCTGGCATGATCTCCGATTTCGGCGTGGTCTGGAGCGAGCGCGGCCTGTTGCTGAGCGGGCTCGCCAACACCACGATCCTGTCCGCGCTATCAGCGATCGCGGCGCTTCTGCTCGGCACAGTGCTGACGCCGATCCTGATGTCGAAGCGACGCTGGCTGGCGATCGCTGCACGCGGCTTCGTCGACGGCATGCGCTGCGTGCCGTTCCTGCTGTTCGCCTATATCGTCTATTACGGATTCCCCTCGCTCGGATTGCGGTTCGACAACTGGACCTCCGGGCTTGTCGCGCTTACGCTCTACAACGCGGCCTACATGGCCGAGATCCTGCGCGGCGCCTGGGCGGCGCAGCCGCGCGAGCCGATCGACGCCGGGATCGCCTTCGGCTTCGCCAATCTCGGCCTGTTTCGCCGCATGGTGCTGCCGCCTCTGCTGCTCGCCGCCGGTCCCGTGATCGGCAACCAGACCATCCAGATCGTCAAGGACAGCGCCTTTCTCACCATCATCGCACTGCCGGAGCTGACGCATGCGGCAAGCTCGATCCAGTCGCGGCACTACGTGCCGTTCGCAGCCTTCATCACCGCGGTGTTCCTCTATTGGGGCCTATGCCTGGTGATCGAGGCCGGTGTCGGCTCGATCGATCGTCTGGCTGCGGCGAGGCGCTAGGAGCTGACATGGACACCGGAAATGTTCTCGACGTGGCGGGGGTCTCCAAGAGCTTTGGCGAGCTGCGCGTGCTCTCGGACATCAGCTTCCAGGTCGCCAAAGGCGAGACGGTCTGCGTGCTCGGTCCATCCGGCTCCGGCAAGTCGACCCTGCTCCGCTGCATCAATTGGCTGGAGCGTCCTGACGCCGGTCAGGTCTATCTGAACGGCGCGCCGATCGGCATCAGCGGCGCCGGCCTGGTCATGAGCGATCGCGAGCTGTCGCGAGTCCGCACCAAGATCGGCATGGTGTTCCAGCATTTCGCACTGTGGCCGCATCTCACCGTGCTGCAGAACCTGATGGAAGCGCCGCTCCATGTACAGAAGCGCCCCAAGGTCGCCGTCCGCGACGAGGCGCTGGCGCTGCTTGCCAAGGTCGGTCTCGCTGACAAGCGCGACGTATTTCCAGCCAAATTGTCGGGCGGGCAGAAGCAGCGTGTCGGCATCGCCCGCGCACTGGCGATGCGGCCGGACCTGTTGCTGTTCGACGAGCCGACCTCGGCGCTCGATCCGGAGCTGGTGGGCGAGGTGCTGGTGGTGATGCGCGAGCTGGCACGCGAAGGCATGACCATGGTGGTCGTCACCCACGAGATGGGCTTTGCCCGCGACGTGGCAACACGCGTCCTATTCATGGATCGCGGTCGCGTGGTCGAAACCGGCGCGCCGGAGCGCTTCTTCTCCGCTCCAGAGACCGAACGGGCGCGCTCATTCATCCAGCGCTATGCCGGCGATATCGCCGGCAGCCGGCAGCGCAGCGCCGTCAACAGCTGAGGACACCGCATGGACCCGATCTTTCACCTTCTGCCCGATGCGCCGAAGCCGGTCGCGCCCTACAGCCATGCGGTCGAAGCCGGGCCGTTCGTGTTCGTGACCGGCCAACTCGCGACCGATCCCGACGACGACGCCGTGCCAATCCCTGATGGCATCGAGGCGCAGACTCGCAAGGTGATGGACAATCTGGCGCGCGTGCTCAGAGGATGCGGCATGACGTTCGCGCACGTCGTGTTCGTGCGCATCTATCTCACCGATTTCAAGCGCGACTATGCTGCCATGAACGCGATCTTCTCGAGCTATTTCGACGCCGCACGGCGGCCAGGCCGCACCACCGTTGGCGTCACAGATTTGGCGCGCGGCGGCATCGTCGAGATCGATATGATCGCGTACAGACCTTGAGAGGCTATTATGGATAATCTCACCGAGATTCCGGCCCGGCGCGGCAAGGCAGCCCTCGTCGGTCCCGGCCAGCTCATCACCATCATCAACACCCATGGCGAGCAGGTGGTCGACACCTGGGCGTTCAACCGCGCCGATCTCGCCGAGTTCATGTCCAACGAGCACACCCGCGCGCACAGCCTGCATCTGGTGCCGAAGGTCGGCGACATCATGCGCACAAACAAGCGCCGTCCCATCCTGACCCTCGTTGAGGATACCTCGGGCGGCGTGCACGACACGCTGATCGCCGCCTGCGACCGGCATCGCTACGCGTTCCTCGGCGTCGAGGGCCATCACGACAACTGCGCCGACAATCTGTTTGCCGGCATGGCTGAGCTGGGCTTGGTGCCGCCGGAAGTGCCAAGCCCGCTGAACCTGTTCATGAACATTCCCTGGGACGCCGCGGGCACATTGGCTTTCGCGGCACCACCAAAGCCGGTGCCGGGCGGTTACGTGCGGCTGCGCGCTGAGATGGATCTCGTCATCGCCTTTTCCGCCTGTCCGCAGGACATTCTGCCGATCAACGGCAAGGCCGGGAAGCCGGTCGAGGCGCATTTCACGATCACTGAGTGAGAGGGGCGCGTGACCATGCAGGACAAGCAAGCCATCGCCGCAGCCAACCGGCGACGCTATGAGGAGCTGCGCGCCGCCGGACAGCAATCGGCCAAGAAGACATTGCCCCAGCCGACGCGCCGCGACGACGCGCCGATCGCGGACGACGCCGTGATCGAGCGGCGCCAAGTGCCCGGCGGCTGGTACACGAGCCTGCAGCTGGCGCGCGGCGAGGCGCTCCGCATCATCGACGTCAGTGGCCGGGCGAGCGTCTCGCTGCTCGCCTGGCGTATGGAGGACACCTCCGAGCGCATCAACTGCGCCGATACGGTGAAAGTGCAGTGGAGCGCAGCGCTGTCGAAAGGACGGGTGATCCTGTCCGACATGGGCCGGGTGATGCTGTCAGTAATCGAGGACACCAGCGGCGCGCATGATCTCCTGGTCGGCGGGTCGACGCCGGCCTCGGTCGTTGCACGTTTCGGCACGACAACCCGCAACACCAGCGAGAACTTCGTCGTCGCCGCTGCGAAGCTCGGCCTCGGCATCCCTGACATTCCGCCCTGCGTGACGTTCTTTGCGCCTGTTACCACCGATGAGGCCGGCCGCTTCGTCTGGCGCGGCGATCGCAAGCAGGCCGGCGATTTCGTCGATCTCCGCGCCGAGATGAATTTGCTGGTGGTCGTCTCGAACTGCGCCCATCCGCTCGACCCGGACGGCGCTGCGGCGCCTGAGGCGGTCACCTTGATCCGGCATCGCGCGCAGCTGTCGGCCGCCGACGATCCGTGCCGGACCGCTTCGCCCGAGGCGGCGCGCGCCTTCGCTGTCACCGATCAGCTGTTCGCGTGAGGGAGTGCTTGGCATGGCCGGTTCTGATGTCGCGAACATCGTCTACACCGATGACATACCAGCCGAGCGACCTTGGTCGCGGGTGATCAGGAGAGGACAGACGCTGCGGATCATCGACAGCGCGGGCCAGCAGGCCGTCGATGCTCTGCTCTACAATGCCGGCGATCCGGCCGAGCGCTACAGCGCGCAGGATACGCTGCGCGAGCAAGGCTCCGCCTATGTGGTGCTGGGCACGCAACTGATCTCCAATGCGGGCCGGGTGATGGCGCGCATCACCGCCGACACCTGTGGGCGGCACGACACGTCGGCCGGCTGCTGCTCCTGCGAGAGCAATGCGGTGCGCTTCGGCGAGGAGACGCGTTATCAACACGCCTGCCGAGAGAACTTCATCCTTGAGCTCTCCAAATACGGCCTGACCAAGCGCGACATCGTCTCCAACCTGAACTTCTTCATGGAGGTGCCGATCGAGCCATCGGGCGATTTCACCGTGCTCGACGGACTTTCAGCGCCGGGAAACCACGTCGACATCACCATGGAGATGGACGTGCTGTTCGTGATCTCGAACTGCCCGCAGATCAACAATCCCTGCAACGGTTTCAATCCGACACCGATCCGGGTCGAGGTATACGAGGCATGATCGGGTGAGGAGGTTACGTCTGCCCGCCGCTCGCCTGCAGGACATGATCCATTTGCGCAGCGCCGTTGAGCTTCTCCAGCGCGGCGCGTACCGCCTCGACCAGATCGAGCGCCATCGGCGAAGGGCTGCGCTGCGGCGGGAACACCGCGGCGAATTCGAAATCGACCCGCGGCGAGAATCGGCGCACGACGATGCCCCGGCCCTCGAACTCCCGCGCGGTGAAGGGATCGCAGATCCCGACGCCGAGACCTGACGAGACCAGCCCGCACATGATCTCGGACAGCGTGGTCTCGACCCGCAGCACCCGCTGCACATCGTCACGATTGAACGCCTGATCGATCAAATGACGGCCGGTCGTCCCGGCGGACAGAGAGACGAAAGTCTCGCCTTCGAAATCACGCGGCACCAGCATCGCCTTGGACTCCAGACGGTGACCGGCGGGGAGGACGGCGACGCGCGGCAGTGGCGGCATCCGCACGCTCGGCAGGCCGGCATGGGCGAGCGGCACCTCGGCGAAGCCGACGTCGCACTGGTTGTTGAGCGCCCAGTCGATCACGATCGGCGAGATCACGCCGACGAATGACAGATTCAGATTCGGCCGCTCCTCGAGAAAATGGCCGGCCAGGCGTGGCAGATAGCCATTGGAAAGCGCCGGCATCGCCGCGATGCGCAGCGTGCCGGTGCGCCGGCCGCGAATCTCTTCGGCAGCCGCGGTGATGCGATCGAGCCCGACGAAGGAGCGTTCGACCTCCATGTAGAGCGCGGTCGCGGCGGCCGTTGGCACCAGCCCGCTGCCGCGCCGCTCGAACAAGTCCATCTTCAGCAGCGCCTGGAAGTCGCGCAGCAGCCGGCTGACCGCCGGCTGTGTCACCGCCATCAGTTTGGCAGCGTCCGTGACGCTGCCCGTCAGCATCATCGCGCGAAAGGCTTCGACCTGTCGCGAGTTGATCCGTGCCATGATACCCAATCCCATAACATTTCTGCATCAAGAGGGTGCCATTATTCATTGGACGAGGGAAGATTGCATTGCGATCTTTTTCATCACGTCACACCACAGCTTAGTTTTTGGGCGAAACGATCCGGCGAGGTACCCGCGTGATTTCGGAAAGCCTCGGCAGCACGGAATGGGGAGATCGGTCGAAATGAAGCATCTCAGCCTGCTGACTGCGGTCAGCATCGCGGTCCTGGCCACGCCCGCCACCTGGGCGCAGCAGAAGACGCTCTACGTCGCCGGCTACGGCGGCTCGTTCGAGAAGACGGTCCGTGATGAGGTGATCCCGCCGTTCGAGCAGGCCAATGGCGTCAAGGTCGAATATGTCGCCGGCAACTCCACCGACACGCTGGCGAAGCTGCAGGCGCAGAAGGGCAACCAGCAGATCGACGTCGCCATCCTGGACGACGGTCCAATGTACCAGGCGATCCAGCTCGGGTTCTGCGACAAGGTCACGGGGCTGCCCGGCGACCTCCTCGACATCGCGCATTTCAAGGATGATCGCGCGGTGGCGATCGGCCTGGTCGCCACCGGGTTGATGTACAACACCAAGGTGTTCAAGGAGAAAGGCTGGGCGCCGCCGACCTCGTGGAATGACCTGAAGGATCCAAAGTATAAGCAGCAGCTCGTCATCCCGCCGATCAACAACACCTACGGCCTGAACGCGTTGCTGATGCTCGCCAAGATGAACGGCGGCAGCGAGTCCAACGTCGATGCCGGCTTCAAGATCTTCAAGGAAGACGTCAATCCGAACGTGCTGGCTTATGAGCCGTCGCCGGGCAAGATGACCGAGCTGTTCCAGTCGGGACAGGCTGTCATCGCGGTGTGGGGCTCTGGCCGCGTGCAGAGCTTCGCTAATACCGGCTTCCCGGTCGATTTCGTCTACCCGAAGGAAGGCGCGGTATCGCTGCTGACCACCGCCTGCCCGATCGCGAAATCGAGCACCTCACCGTTGGCCTCGAGCTTCATCAAGACGCTGCTCGATCCGAAGATCCAGCTGACGATGCTGAAAGAGTATGGCTATGGCCCGGTGGTGAAATCGGTGGAGGTGCCCTCGAGTCTCGGCACCATGGCGCCGATCGGCGATCGCGCCGCCCATGTCTATGCGCCGGACTGGACCATCATCAACGACAAGCGCGAGGAATGGACCAAGCGCTGGAATCGTGAGGTGGAGCGCTAAGCGCGCAATGCTGTTACGAACTCTTTGCCAGGCGGCAGCGAGCTCCCTCTCCCCGTTCTTCACGGGTTGGGGTGAGGGGCAGACGCGCGAACGGTGTGAGTAGATGAACCTGTCCCCCTCATCCGGATGTCATCTTCGATGCCATCCGACCTCTCCCCGCAAGCGGGGCGAGGTTGGAGCGATCGCGCCGCGAGACCGAAGATGACTGCGTGCGCTAATATGAGGACTTGCCGCGCAAAGCTGCGGCCGGCGGCTATCGTGCCGACCATCAGACATTTTTGAGTTGCTCGGAAAACGCACGGATGTCCTTCCTTGAACTTGACCGCGTCGGCAAATCCTTCGGACCGACCACGGCCCTCGAAGAGTTCAACCTCGCTGTCGCCAAGGGCGAGTTCATCTCTTTCCTCGGCCCCTCCGGCTGCGGCAAGACCACGACGTTGCAGATGATCGCGGGCTTTCTCGATCCGTCGCACGGCGCGATCCGGCTCGAAGGCAAGGACCTTCTCAAGATTCCGCCGGCCAAGCGCGGACTTGGGATCGTGTTTCAGAGCTACGCGCTGTTTCCGCACATGACCGCGGCGGAGAACGTCGCTTTCGGGTTGGAGATGCGGAAAGTGTCGCGCGCCGAATGCACCGAGCGCGTGCGCGCCGCGCTCGCGCTCGTCGGCCTCGCCGGCTATGAGGACCGTCATCCCCGGCGCATGTCGGGCGGCCAGCAGCAGCGCGTCGCGCTGGCCCGCGCGCTGGTGATCCGGCCGAGCGTGCTGCTGCTCGATGAGCCGCTGTCCAATCTCGACGCACGCCTGCGCGAGGACATGCAGATCGAGCTGCGCCAGATCCAGCGCAATCTCGGCACCACCACCATTCTCGTCACTCATGACCAGATCGAGGCGATGTCGCTGTCCGATCGCATCGTGGTGATGAGCAAGGGCAAGGTCGAGCAGATCGGCACGCCGCAGGAGGTCTATGAGCGCCCGGCCTCGGCTTTCGTCGCGCAGTTCCTCGGCAAGACCAACGAGTTTGCCGCGACCGTCGATCGCGCAGCACAGCCGGCCAAACTCGTTGCTGGCGGCTGGAGCGCGCTGGCGCCGGCTGGCACGACAGGCGCGGTGACCATCAGCATTCGCCCC
>Ga0209233_1000797_pt1 | contig 14127 bp, 21 predicted proteins | sample AraplaCL_Cvi_mCL_FD_184269 | JGI IMG/M metagenome (GOLD analysis project Ga0209233, IMG submission 184269) | Arabidopsis root microbial communities from the University of North Carolina, USA - plate scrape CL_Cvi_mCL (SPAdes) (version 2) | ecosystem: Host-associated > Plants > Roots > Endosphere...
GGGCCGGGTCTTCCGGGCTGCAACCGCCGAAATAGCCGCGCAGCCTGCGCCGCTGCGGCATGCTTCGTTCGTCCGAAGCTGACGCGCATCAAGGACGCACCGCCCGCGCGCCGTCATACTTCCGCAATCCTGCGATATTGAACCTTTCCGCGCTGTGCGGACTTCTTTCGGGTTCGCGCGCAACAATGGGAATCCCGGCCATGTCGGAAAGCACGCAGCAAGATGCCGTCAGGCGCAATCATCTGCTCGAGGCGGCGCATGAGGAGATGGTCAAGTTCGAGCGGAAGGAGAACGAGTTCCGCAAGAAGGATCGCGAAGAGCGTGCCGCCGAGCTCCGTCTGCCGCTGGACGCGATCAACGTTCACTAGATCAGGAACGCATCCGGATTGATTGGGCGCGTTAGCGGTCCGGCGGAGAGCGCCTGCCTTCATCGGGCGCGCCACAGAACGGGTCGCCCATTCATCGCGAGGAAGCCCGGCATGGGGCCTCGGGATGCGCTTGGGCTCCCGAAGTCGATCTTGGGCGAAAAATGGTATCTAATTACTGCCTATAAGCCATTGATCCCGCAACGAAATCGCACAGCGGCCTACTGTGCATGGGGTTGTTTTCGAGTTTTTTTGAAGGGCCGGCAGCGTTCCCCGACGCCACCCCACCCTCGGGCCAGATGGCCCTTGCCCCTACAGCAGCGCCAGCAGCGCCAATCCAATGACCAGAACCACAAAGCCAGCCGCCGTCGCGGCGGCGAATGACCGCTCGACCTTATCCATGATGCCACCCCGTTGCCGGCGCGCCACGTTTGCCCCATGGCTGCACCGGACGGAACGAAATCTCGCCTGCGGCTGTGTCTTGAGTGGTGCGATCGGGTGGCTGAATTGGGACGGGTGCGGGGCCAGTCTGCGGCCGCGCGGAAGCCGGCTTTCGGCGCGGCCGTCAGGCGCGTGTAAGCCTGCTCTCCTAGTGTTGCACTGCCCGGTGGGCCAACACCGGGCCTCCATACCAAGTCGAAAACCCCGCTCTGCCCGGAGCGGGGTTTTCTGTTTTCCCGGGGGCATCGGCGCGCGTGGATCCGGACCGGATCTGGCGGCTTTGTCAGGCTGTCGTAAGCTCGGCCCGCTAGGGTCGGCTGGCTATGGTGTTGCAGCCCAGCACCTCAGCCTCCAATAACCTTCTCCCCGCTTGGCTTGTCCCAAGCGGGGTTTTTTTCATGCCGGCCGGCGGTTCACGAGGCGTGCTCCTCCCGCGTCAGCCGCAGCGAGAAGGCGCGGATCGCGGGTGCCGCCAGCAGCACCACCGGCAGCATCGCCGCCCACGCGATCAGCCACGACACCATCCAGTGCCTGATGAAGAGCATCGCACCATCGGCTGGAAAGCTGGCGATTCCCGCCGCGACCAGCGACGTCAGTCCGGACTGGATCACGCCGAAGACGAAATGACTGTGGTGGCGGGGAATGCCGAGCATGATGATCCCGTGTTGCTTGCCGTCGTCGGGTCAAGCAAGCCACATGCCGTCGCATGCATCAGGATCGCGTCGAGTCGGGCCGCCGGATCAGTGCCGCGGGTCCGGCAGCGCTTCGGCGCGTCGCGCTTCAGGGCGATCAGCGCGGCATGACAATCCTTCGAAGCGCCAGAAGGTGACGACACTGGTCACGCCGCAATGGTCGCAGAGAAGCGTCTCGTCGCCGAGCATGTAGCGGCCGCGCCGCAACGTCGGGGACGATGCCGGGTGCCGGCAATGCGGACAGACCAGCGAGAGATTCCGTGCACCCCAGCGCAGCACAAGATGTCTCAGCCAGTTCACGTCTGCCCTCTTCACCGACGCCGCGCCGATGCGCTTCGAGGCGGAGCAGAGCATAGATGGAGCGCACGCAAAAGTGGAAAAGGGCACAACCCGCCTCTCATTTCGAATGATCGCGCTGCGAGCAGCCCAACGGTTCCATATACCCACGATGGAACCGCGATCACCCCGTCAGAGCTGCGCGGCAGAGGTCGGCTATCCCGTGGTTCTCCGACCATGAACAGAGTTCCGCGGGGGTGCCCCATCGCAAGCCTGATGGTCCTGCGCCGATACGCGGCCGCTTCTTTCGGAATTGGATTTCGTTTGTTTCGAGGCGCGCGCGCTTTCGAGATTTCCGTGACCTATCCAAGGCTTACGAGCAGATTTTGCTTGTCCAGGGAATATTGTGACGCCCAACATGTTTCGCAGTGATGGAAGGTGAATCGTGGGGAGGTGACCATGAATCACAGGGGCGTTGAGTTCACCGTCGCCAAGACGGCAATTCCTGGGATCTGGCAGTGGCAGTTCCGCATCGGTGAGCAGGTCAAGACCGGCAGGACCGAGACCAAGATCGATCTCCTGGCGATCCGGCGGGTGCAGCTGCGGATCGATCGGGAGTTGAAGGCCCTCGGGCGCAAGACCGCCTGAAAGAGACGGCTTGAAGGGCACAGCCTGGCCGGTTTGAAGCCGGCCTGTGCGCCGCAGCATGCCTTGGCTTGTCCGTAGCGGACCGGAATTGATCTGCGGCGGGTTTGGGATTGCACTGCGCGCCTCTGGCCTGGAGGTCAGGCCATCACGCGACCGGTGCAGCCATGCCCCGCTATTTCTTTCGGATCCGGAACGGCTGCTATTCCGGCTGTGCCGACCAGGCGACGCAATTTGCCGATCGCGATGCGGCCTGGAAAGAGATGACCAGCGTCTGCGCCGACATGGCGGCGGGGATTGCCCGCAAGCTCCAGGAAAATTCCGAATGGCACATGGAACTGCTGGACGAGGCCAAGGAGCCTGTGTTCCGCATCCGTATCGTCGCCGAGACGATCGACTAGCTGCGGGCTGCTAATCCGCGCTGGGCAGCCGCCGCATGGTGAACTCGATGTCGCCGCCCGGCAGCTCGCGCCAGGTCTCGACCGCGCTCATGTAGCCGGCCTTGGGATAGCGGGCGAAGAAGGCCTGCGCCCTCGCCCGCGCCGCCTCCCGCGGCAAGGTGAACGTCTCGCGCAGATAGCCGTCGCCGATGCGCATCGCCGGCTTGCCGCCGATCTTGCGCCGGCGCGCCATCCGCTCGGCAAGGTCCCGCGGACGATCGGCCATGACCTTCCTCCTCTACGCAACACGTGCCAGGAATGTAGGGAGCGGGTCCAGCGAAGAGGAGTCCCGGCCGGAGGGGCATCAGCCCCCTCCGATCTGGTCTTAGGATCAATTCGAGGATCAATTCGCGGTCGTGCCGGACTTCTTCTTCGGCGCGCTGGACGCTGCCGATGCCTTCGGCGCGGCCTGCTTCGGCGGCGGATCGGAGCGCATGCCGCCCCAGGGATCGTTGGACGCCTTGGCGTCCGGGATCTTCTTCAGCGTTTCCTTGTAGGCCTTATCGCGCTCGGCATCGGCGGCCTTCTCCTCCGGCGTCTTGCCCGGACCTTCCTGCAGCAGATTGATATTGGGCATCTGCGCGTAGGCCGGTCCCGCCAGCACGGCCAGCAGCACCGCCGCCATACGGAAAAGCTTCATCATGTACTCCTTGATCATCCACCAGGGGCGGATCAACCGCGCCCGGTCACTTCTGTCAACGGCTCGCCTGTCGACGGCCCCTTCAGGACCGGATGCCGCGCTAGAGCCGGTCCGATCTGCACGATTTCGGGGCCTGCAGCCAATCGTCCCAGATCGGGCCGCATCGGGTGCACCCGTTCAGCACGAGGCCGAGCGCCACCAGCCAAAACATGAGGACATACTTACGCAACATCGTCCACCCGCTCCCAAGCATGGCATCATACCGGGCCAAGTCAGGCATTTTCAAGCCGACCGAGCCTTCCGAAGACCGGGTGACTTTGCCGCGCCGATCCGCGCAGAATGATCGAAACATCCGGCAACAATGGAGGGAACGACAGCAATGCCATCGCAGCCTGAAGCGGAGTTCGGCATCACGGAGGCCAGACGCATCCTCGGCGAGGTCTTTGCGCCCTGGGTCCAGGATCTCAACCTTGCAGTCGAGCGCATCGAGCACGTCCAGCCCGCGGATGCGCCGGACTGGCAGCCGGGCGCGCTGCTGCGCATGCCGTTCTCGGACCGGCTGTGCCGCAACGGCGGCGTGGTCTGCGGCCAGGCGCTGATGGCGCTCGCCGACACCGCGATGGTGATCGCGAACCTCGCCGCCAACCGCGGCTATCGTCCGATGACGACGGTCGACCAGACCACGCATTTCATGCGCGCGGTTTCCGCCTCCGACGTGCTCGCCGACGCACGCGTGGTGAGGCTAGGACGCACCATGAGCTTCGGCCGCGTCACGCTGCTCTCGGCGTCCGACAACAAGCAGGTTGCGATGGTGTCGAGCGCGTTCGCGATGCTGCCGGGCTGAGCCAAAAAAGCAGAGAGCCGCGTCGCACCGCGGCTCTCCATCATTTTTGCATCGAAGCGGGACACCGAAGCGCGATCGCACCGCGCGTCAGCCGGCACGCTTCGGGAATTACTTGCCGAGAATTTCGTCGGCTGCGGTGACGACGCTCACGGTCGGATTCTTTCCGCAATAGGCACCGAACTTCTTGGCATTCTCGATGAACACTTCGGTGTCGATGATCGCGTTGTCCTCGTCGCCCTTGTACCAGCCGTCCATCCAGGTCAGCACGACCGCAATATTGTCCTCGCCGCTCTCGAGGAACTGCTTGCAGGTCATGGTCGAGAGGTCCCACTTGACGGCGTGGGCGGGCATCGACGTCAGCGAGAGAGCTGCGGCGAATAAAATCGAAAGCGTGGTCTTCATTGGAATCTCCATCGGCGAGAAACGCCATAAAGGAAAGGCTTGTGGGACAAGTCGGCGGGAAGTGACTCACCGCTTCAACGTCGTAAACGAAATCTGAAGCGTTGCACAAGTAGCGCCAGTATTGAGTTTAGTTCAACGTAATTTCTATGCACTACTTCACAATTGCAATTTTGGATTAATGCGGATGATCGAGAAGCGCACAGCGCAGCGGCACCGTGTTTTCAAGGGTGGGACGATCATCTTTGAAAACAGCGGAATCGCGTGCACGGTACGCAACATGTCGGAAGGCGGCGCTGCCGTCGACCTCGATGCCCCCGTCACATTGCCGCAATCATTCACACTCTCGATCGCTCGCGACAATTTCGCGCGAAATTGCCGCGCCGTATGGCGCAACGACAAGCGCATTGGCCTCGCTTTCGTACAGTAGTCCATATCGTGTGAATGCTCGTTCGCATCGCACGCGATGTCGCGCTACGCTCGCACGGCACGATGACGGCGACGCCAACGCACGCCCGCGATCACCAGTGCGATGATCGCAAGCGCGATCATCGAGGCCGACGCAAGATAGCGATTGGCGGGACGCTGATCGGTCGCGATCGCCGGTGTGATATTCGAAGGCGCGGACGAGATGGCCGATATGTGATTTCTCGCAATGGCGAGAAGCGCGAGCCGCCGGCAGCGCCGCCCAAGCTGTCCCAGCCGCACCGCGACCGACAGAAGCGCTACGAGGGCGGCGGGAGCGCCGAGGCGTGTCCGCGACGCCCGTCTCAGATCATTTGGGCTTCTTGGCGGGCTCGCTCGGCCGCGCCCCGCTCCAGGGATCGTACTTTTCCTTTGGCTCGGGGATGCGCTCGAGCGCCGCCTTGTAGGCCTTTTCGTCGACCTTGGGCGTGTTGTCGGCCTTGGGCGCATTGCCGCCCTGGCGCTTGCTGCCGGCGCCCATCTGCGCCTGGGCCGAGCCGCCCGCCAGCGCCAGCACCGCCGCCGCTATGACCAAAATCCTCATTGGTGCAATCCCCCTCGTCTGGGGCACAAACTAGCCTGCTATCCCGTAATAGCAAATGCCGCGGGTTCCGGACGCTCAGCAAATCTTGATCGGCCCGGACTTCGCCGGATCGCATTCGTGCCTATCTGTTGGCCCGCAGGGGACCTTCACGGATGTTGCGGATCATTGCCCATGTGGCGCTGTTGACCGGCGCGCTCGCGCTCGGCGCCTGCGGCTTTGCCGACAGCCGCGCGCCGGTGCCTGAATTCATGCGCATCAAGGAAGCCGAGCAGCCGCCGCCCGAGCCGCCCCCCGACGTCAAGCGCGTGGTACGCGAGCAGATCGATGTGGTCTTCCTGAACACATCCTATCCGCGCGAAGTGCATGTCGCCCCGCCACATCGCGAGGTGCGGGGACCGGGCTGGACGGCCTGCGTCCGCGCACAGCTCACCTCGGCAACCGGCTCCGCGCTCGGCACCCAGATCTATATCGTGACCATCAACGGCGGAAAGGTCATCGATCGCCGCCGCGCGGAAGCCGACGATATCTGCGGCACCGAGACTTACGAGCCGATCTAGCTTCGGTCGTTTTCAGACGTGGTCATCGGATCGGACTCGCGCCGCGAAGGTTCGACCACTATAGCGAGACCATGCTGGAGTTCGACACAAGCTACCAGGCCCTTCGCCGCCGTGACGCAGCAATGGACGGCGTCGTCTTCGTTGCGGTCAAGACGACGGGAATCTATTGCCGTCCCGTTTGTCCGGCGAAAACGCCGCTCGCGCGCAACGTGAAATTCTTTCGCAGCGCCGCTGCCGCCGAGCGGGACGGATTCCGCCCCTGTCTCAGATGCCGTCCCGAAACGGCGCCATTCTGTCCCGCCTGGAAAGGCACACGGACGACGGTCGAACGCGCGCTGGCCATGATCGAGGCGGGTGAGCTCGATCGCAGCGGCGTGGACCGCCTGGCCGAACGATTGGGCGTGGGTCCCCGCCATTTGACGCGGCTGTTCTCCCGACATCTCGAAGCATCACCGCTGCAAGTGGCGTTGTCGCTGCGCATCCAGCGCGCCAAGCGCCTGCTGGATTCAAGTGATCTTCCGATCGAGGCCGTTGCGGAACGCAGCGGCTTTTCGAGCACGCGGCGCATGAGGACGGCGTTCACACAGCTCTACGGCCGCCCGCCTTCGGCGTTCCGCGCGAAGACCGCGAAGGTTCGATAACGGATGAACAAGAGGCCATGACGATGAACGTCAGGACCTACGGCACAGTCGACGCGGAGCGACAGCAAGCAATGAGCGGCCTCGCGTTCGTCCAGGGCCTCGCAACCGGGACGCTGCCGCTCAACACCATCGCGCAGACCCTCGGCTATGATGTCGTCGAGGCGGAGAATGGCCGGGTCGTTGTCAAGCTCGTGCCGACTGGCGCGCACCTCAACCCGGCAGGCACCGTGCATGGCGGTCTCACCGCCACCTTGCTCGACAGTTGCATGGGGCTGGCGCTCCAATCGACGCTCGACAAGGGGATCAGCCAGACCACCCTCGAGTTCAAGATTTCGCTGCTGCGGCCGATCACGCCGGACACCGGCCCGATCACGGCTGAAGGCAAGGTCCTGAATTGCGGCCGTCGCATTGGAACGGCCGACGGACGCGTGACAGATGCCAGGGGCCGGTTGCTCGCCCACGGCACGACGACGTGCCTCATCTTTCCGGCCTGACATCGAAGGAGCAAGGCGCTTGAAGGAACGATCCGCGGCAGGCGGGCGGTTCCGGGAAAAACCTGTAAATTCGTCGGAACGATCGTCGCCTCCCTTTCTTGTTACCGCCGAGGGCAGCTTCGGAGGAGGACAGGATGAGGAATTTTACGATTGCACTGCTGGCTGGTGTCGGGGCTCTCGCTGCGGCGAGCGGCGCAAAGGCCGCCGACATCTACACGACCGGCGAATACGCCGATCCCTCGCTCGTTCAGGAAGTCCGGCTCGTCTGCGACGACGCCGGCAATTGCTATCGCACCCGCGGCGGCGCACGCGTGATCGTGCGCGATTCATATGCCACCATGCCGCGCGACCGCTACTATGAGCGCCGCACCTATCGCGACTGGGACGATGGTCCGCGCGCAGGCGTCGGCATTCGCGCGCCCGGCGTCAGCGTGGGTGTCGGCGTCGGCGACCGCTGGTAATCGATGAGGCCACGACGCGAGGACCGGACGCCGATGCGCCCGGTCCTCTCGTCATGATGCGCCGGTTCACGCGTGTCAGGCAGCAGCCGGTTGCTCCTGAAACTGCTCGTAGGCCACGATGGCATCAGCCGCATACATCAGCGACGGCCCGCCACCCATATAGACAGCCATGCCGAGCGCCTCTTCCACCTCCTGACGCGTCGCGCCGAGCTTGACGAGGGCTTCGGTGTGGAAGCCGATGCAGCCGTCGCAATGCGCGGCGACGCCGAGCGCGAGAGCGATCAGCTCCTTGGTCTTCTTGTCGAGCGCGCCGTCGCGCGTGGCGGCCTGCGCCAGCGCCGCGAATCCCTTCATGGTGTCGGGAATGTCGGCCCGCAGCTTCTTCAGGTTGGCGGAGATGTTCCTGGTGATATCGACGTAGTTCTTGTCCATCGAAACCTCGCTAGCTGGATTGGACCGTCATGGAGGTCGCCTCGTGCGGCGAGCGCAAGGCGACGTAGATCGCCGGGATCACGAGCACGGTGAGCAGCGTCGAGGACGCAAGCCCAAAGAGAAGCGAGATCGCCAAGCCCTGAAAGATGGGATCGAGCAGGATGGTCGCCGCGCCGATCATGGCCGCAAGCGCGGTGAGCAGGATCGGCTTGAAGCGGACTGCGCCGGCCTGCAGTACCACCTCGCGCAGCGACTTGCCCTCGCCACCGCTATGCCTGATGAAGTCGACCAGCAGGATCGAGTTGCGCACGATGATGCCGGCCAGCGCGATGAATCCGATCATCGAGGTCGCGGTGAAAGGCGCGCCGAGGAGCCAATGCCCGATCAAGATGCCGATCAGCGTCAACGGAATCGGCGTCAGGATCACGAGCGGCAGGCGGAAGCTCCTGAACTGGGCAACGACCAGCACGTAGATGCCGAGTATGGCCGCGCCGAAGGCCGCGCCCATGTCGCGGAACGTCACCCAGGTGATTTCCCATTCGCCGTCCCACAGCAGCGTCGGATGCGATTCGTCCGAGGGTTGGCCGTGCAGGCTGATCGCCGGCTTCGGCAGCTTGCCCCAGTCATGCTCGTTCACCCGATCGGCGACCGCGAGCATGCCATAGAGCGGCGCCTCGAAGCGCCCGGCAAGCTCGGCCATCACCATGTCGGCGAAGCGACCGTCGCGGCGAAAGATCGTGGGCGAGCCATCTTCCATCGTCGCCTTCACGATCTGGCCCAGCTCGACCACCGTCTTGCTGCCGGGCAACGTGTTGGCCGGCACGGGCGTGGAGGCCAGTGCCTCGTCCCAGACCAGATTACGCTTTCCAAGATGCACCGCGATCTCGATCGGGTTACGGTCCTCGCCACGGTGCGAGTAGCCGATCGAGACGCCGCCGAACAGCGCCTGGATGGTGTCGTAGACGTCGCGCTGCTCGACCCCGAAGAATTCGAGCCGGTCCTGGTCGATCGAAAGCCGGAGCCGCGGCCGCTTCTCGCCGACGGAATCGTCGATGTCGACGATGAACGGCACCTCCGCGAACACCTTCCTGAGCTCGGCCGTCACCGCGCGGCGCGTGGCCGCATCGGGCCCATAGACCTCGGCGAGCAGCGTCGAGAGAACCGGCGGGCCGGGCGGCACTTCAACCACCTTGATGCTGGTGCCCTTGGGCGGATCGAGCGCCTTCAGCTTTTCGCGCAGCTCGAGCGCGATGTCATGGCTCGCGCGCTTGCGCTCGCCACGCACAGCGAGATTGACTTGAACTTCGCCGAGCTCGGGTCTCTCCCGCAAATAATAATGCCGCACCAGGCCGTTGAAATTGAACGGCGCCGGCGTGCCCGCGTAGGATTGCAGCGAGGTGACCTCCGGCACTTGCCGCGCGGTCTCGGCCACGCCGAACAACGTGCGCTCGGTCTCCTCCAGGCTCGCCCCTTCCGGCAGGTCGACGACCACCGCGATCTCGGACTTGTTGTCGAATGGCAGGAGCTTGACCGTCACCGACTTGGTCGCAAACAGCGCCATCGACAGGAACGTTGCGACGCCGACGCCGAGCAGGAAAATCCAGGCCGACCGCCTGCTCCGCACGACCGGCGCGGCGAAGCGCCGGTAGAGCCGGCCGAGCCGCCCCTCGTCTTGCGCCGAGTGCGCCGGCGCAACGTCGCCCTTCGGCGCGAGCTTGAGCATCAGCCAGGGCGCGACCACCATGGCCACGAAGAACGAGAACAGCATGGCAGCCGACGCATTGGCCGGGATCGGCGCCATATAGGGGCCCATCAGGCCCGAAACGAACAGCATGGGCAGCAGCGCCGCGACCACCGTCAGCGTCGCGACGACGGTGGGGTTGCCGACCTCCGCGACCGCCTCGATGGTCGCCTGCAAGCGCGGCCGGCCATCGCGCATGCCCCAATGCCGCGCGATGTTCTCGACGACGACGATGGCATCGTCGACCAGAATGCCGATCGAGAAGATCAGCGCGAACAGGCTGACGCGGTTGATGGTGTAGCCCATGAGGTTGGCGGCGAACATCGTGAGCAGGATCGTCGTGGGAATCACCACGAGGGTCACCAACGCCTCACGCCATCCGATCGCGACCGCGATCAGTACGACGATCGAGACGGTCGCGAGCCCCAGGTGAAAAAGCAACTCGTTGGCCTTCTCGTTGGCGGTCTCGCCGTAATCCCGCGTCACCGTCACCAGAACGTCGTCGGGGATCAGGCGTGACTTCAGTCCTTCGAGACGCCGGGCAATGCTCTCGGACACGACGACCGCATTGGCACCGGCCCGCTTGGCCAACGCGATGCTGACGGCGGGCGTCCGCGCCCACTGCCCCCCGGCGTCGCGCCAATCCGTCCAGACGCGATGCTCGATCGTGCTCGGGCCCACGACGACGGAGGCGACGTCCTTGACGTATACCGGCCGGCCGTCGCGGCTCGTGATGAGCAGCAATCCGATGTCGGGAATGCCCGACAGCGTCTGGCCGGCCGCGACGTTCCGAACGATGCCGGCATCGCGGATCTGCCCCGCCAGGAATGATCGGTTGGCGTCCTTTACCTTGGCCACGAGTTGCTGAAGCGTGATGCCGAACAGCGACAGCTTCTCAGGATCCGGCTCGACACGGATCTGTTGCGCCGCGCCGCCGGAAAGGTAAGTCCGGCCGATATCATCGACCTTCACCAGTTCCGCCCGCAGCTTGTCCGCGAGCTCGTAGAGGTCCTTGTCGGTCCAGCGGCCGGCCGCTTCCGGCTTCGGCGACAACGTCAAGACCGTCACCGCGACGTCGTTGATGCCCCGACCGACGATCGACGGCTCTGGAATGCCGACGGGTATCCGGTCGAGGTTGGCCCGGATTTTCTCGTGCACCCGCAGGATGGCGTCCTCGAACTTGGTGCCGACCAGGAAGCGCGCGGTGACCATGACGCGGTCATCTTCGGTCTGGCTGTAAACGTGCTCGACCCCGTCGATGCCCTTGACGATCGATTCCAGCGGTTTCGTCACCAGCTCGACCGCGTCCGGTCCGCGCAGACCGTCGGCAGTGACACGGATATCCACCATGGGAACACTGATCTGCGGCTCCTCCTCGCGCGGAATCGCCATGACGGCGATCAACCCGACGACGAGAGCTGCGAGCAGAAACAGCGGCGTCAGCGGCGACGCGATGGTCGACTGCGTCAAACGTCCTGACAGCCCGAGATTCAAGGCCGCACCAGCTCGTCGCCGGCGCGAATGCCGGACAGGATTTCGAGGCCGTCGGGAAGTCCGGGCGTCGGCATGTCGCGGCCGCGCTGCACCGGCACGTCGATCGTCTCTACGCCCTTCCGCAGCCGGACGTAGTCGATGCCGAACCGGGTCGTCACATAGCCCGACGGGATCACGAAAGCCGGCCGCGTGCCGCCGGAGATCCAGACCCGCAGGCGGTCGCCGACGAAATATTCGCCCAGCCCCTCGACGGTCGCGTCCGCGATGACGCGTCCCTCTTCGATCTGCGGGTAGACAAGGTCGATCGCGCCCCATTTCGAGGCCTCTCCAGCCAGCTCCGCACCATCGACGCGGATCCTGTCGCCGGCCTTCAGGAAGCGCGCGTGGCGCTCCGGCACGCGCAACCGCAATTTGAAGTTCTGCTGGGCGACGGTCACGATCGGATCGCCGGCGAGCACGACCGATCCCGCGGCGATCAGCCGCTTCAGCACGCGCCCGTCAGCCGGCGCGAGCACCTGGCCCTGGTTGAGCTGTTCGTTGATGACGGCACGCTCCGCGGCCCTGGCGCGCAGGCTGTTGTCGGCGACGTTGAGCGCCGTGCGTTGCTCGTCGAGTTTCACGCGCGGCAGGATGCCGCGCTCGACCAGCCCTTCTGTGCGGGTGAAGTCGAGCTGCGCCTGATTTGCCTGCGCCTGGAGCGCCTCGATCTGCGCGTCGAGCGACTTCATCTGGAGAACGAGCTTTTCATCGCCAATGGTCGCAATGGCCTGACCTGCGGTGACGCGGTCGCCTTCCCTCACCCCGAGCTGCACAATGGTTCCGCCGATGCGGCCGCGTGCGGGCACCACGCTGATGCTCTCGACGGTGGCGAAGACCGCCTTCTCGTCGGTCACCGGCTGCTGCGCCACGGCAAGCGTCGCCGCGGCGGCGGCGTGTCTTGCCGGCACGCCGAGCACCGCCAACGCAACCAGAAGCCAAAGGCATCGCACAAGATTTTGCACGGGATATATCCGTGTCATCATCGGAATCATCACACCGCGCCGCAGTGTCCTCTCATTTCATCGACATTGGGCGAACGCGCGTTGATCTCGCGCAAGGCGCACCTTCTGTTCATTTCCTACGCTTCATCTCGTCCTTGCGGATTTCGGCGCGCAGAACACCTGGTAGAGCGTTTTCAGGATCTCGCGCGCCGGCTCGCTGGCGATCGAATAGAAGATCGTTTGCGCGTCGCGCCGGGAGGACACCAGGCCGTCCTTGCGAAGGAGCGCCAGATGTTGGGAAACGGTGGAGTCCCGCAGGTTCAGGAACTCGGCCAGTTCACCGACCGAACGCTCTCGGTCGATCAGCTGGCAGATGATGAGCAAGCGGTGACGGTTGGAAAGCGCCTTCAGCAACTCGCTCGCCTGGTCCGCCGCCTTCTCCATGATTTTGCTATTTATTTTCATAGTTGCGTATATACGCAAATTCGAATATATCGTCAAGCACAGAACGGCCGGGACTGAACCGGCGGCGCGATTATTCAACGGGGGTACCCATGGCGTCACACTTGAAAAGGAGCATGTCGTGAATGTCGACAAAGCCGTTCTCGCCTTCGCAGGAGGCGTTGTCCTGCTCGGACTTGCACTGGGCACCTATGTGAATGCGTACTGGTATCTGCTGACGGCCTTCGCAGGGTTGAACATGCTGCAAGCTTCGTTCACGGGCTTCTGCCCGGCGGCGATCGTGTTCAAGAAGTTGGGCCTGAGCAGCGGCTGCGCGTTCTCGTGAACGCGCAGATCGGGTTTTGATGCGGAGGAATTTGCCATGACCGACGACACCTTCATCGAGGGTCCTCTCTACGAGAAGCGCAGGAAGGTCTATCCGCAGTCGGTGCGCGGCCCGTTCCGCCGCATCAAATGGGCGATCCTCTGCATCACGCTCGGGACCTATTATCTGTTGCCGTTCCTGCGCTGGAATCGCGGGCCCGGCCTGCCCGACCAGGCGGTGCTGATCGATCTTCCGCATCGGCGCTTCTACTTCTTCTTCATCGAGCTGTGGCCGCAGGAGGTGTATTATTTCACCGGCCTGCTGATCATCGCGGCAATGGCGCTGTTCCTGATGAACGCGGTCGCCGGCCGGCTGTGGTGCGGCTACATGTGCCCGCAGACGGTGTGGACCGACCTGTTTTACGCGGTCGAGCGCTGGGTCGAAGGCGATCGGCGCGAACGCATGCAGGGCGACAAGCGCTACTGGACGTTCGATCACGTCCGCAAGGTCGCGCTGAAACACTTTCTCTGGATCATGATCGCCTGGTGGACCGGCGGCGCCTGGGTGCTCTATTTCTCCGATGCGCCGACGCTGGTGAAGGAGCTCGCCACCTTCCAGGCCCCGTTCATCGCCTATCTCTGGATCGGAATCCTCACCGCAACGACTTACGTCTTTGCCGGTCATGCCCGCGAGCAGATGTGCATCTACATGTGTCCGTGGCCGCGCATCCAGGCCGCGCTGACCGACGAATGGGCGCTCAACGTCACCTATCGCCGCGACCGCGGCGAGCCGCGCATGTCGGTGAAGAAG
>Ga0209233_1000798_pt1 | contig 14123 bp, 15 predicted proteins | sample AraplaCL_Cvi_mCL_FD_184269 | JGI IMG/M metagenome (GOLD analysis project Ga0209233, IMG submission 184269) | Arabidopsis root microbial communities from the University of North Carolina, USA - plate scrape CL_Cvi_mCL (SPAdes) (version 2) | ecosystem: Host-associated > Plants > Roots > Endosphere...
GGCGGCAAACGTCGCCGGGTTGCGTGACCTCGCGATCGCGATGCTGCTCTCGACCTTGCTGAAGCCGGTGATCGGCGCGTTGCTCTCGATCCTGCTGAGCTGGCAAACCTACGCGCAGGGCAAGTCAGTCGTCATTGCGCTCGGTTCCGACACGCTGCTGGCGCTGCTGTTCGCGGGTCTGGTTGCGGTGACGGCCTGGGTGATGGCCGAAGCCAATGCGATCGCCGACGAGCACGCGCAATTCGTTTAAGGCCGTTGCGATGCCGATCCGGGTCCGGCTCAACGTAATGCTCGCCGAGCGCAACGTGAAATCGAAGGAGCTCGCCGAATATGTCGGGATCACCGAGGCCAACCTGTCCCTGCTCAAGCAGGGCAAGGTGAAGGGCGTGAGGTTCGATACGCTGGAACGGATCTGCACCTACCTGAAGTGCCAGCCCGGCGACTTGCTGCGCCACGAGGACGACGATGCGTCAGCCTGACGCGGCCATCCGTTACCCAAGCATTAACTTTCGCGCGCTACGCAAGAGTAAGTTTGGGAGTGCCGCGTATGGACATGATGAGCATGGTGTCGAGCATCCTGTCGATGCAGCAAGGCAATTTGCAGGGTGAGATCGCGACCCGCGTGACCAAACAGAACCTCGATGCGGAAAAGTTCGCGGTTCAGACCCTGCTCGGCACGCCGTCGACCGCCAATCTCGGTGCCGGCGTCGGTGGCAACCTCAACGCCGTCGCCTGATCAGAACCCCGCCGCGGCCGGGGCCAGTGCTGCCTTCACCAGCTTGATCGCGTCGTCGCTCGCCCATTCGGCGGGACCGGCGATATTGGCGATTTCGCAGCCCTTGCCGTCGACCAGCACCGAAGTCGGCATGCCGAGCGCCTTGCCTATGTTCTTAAGATCCTGAAAGACCTTGGCTTTCTGGTCGCTGAAATAGCCGAGATTGGTCAGATTGGCTTCCTTCAGGAAGTTCTTCGGCTTGTCCGGGTCGCGGGTGTCGATGTTGATCGCGACCACCTCGAAATCCTTGCCGCCGAGCTTGGTCTGCAGGCTGTCGAGCGCCGGCATTTCCTTGCGGCAGGGCACGCACCAGGTCGCCCACAAATTGACCAGCACCGTCTTGCCGCGCCAGTCCGAGAGTTTCTTCGGCTGGCCGTTGGCGTCCTCGAAGGTCAGGTCGGGAAGCCGCAAGGGGGTGGTCGCCATGGTCAGCGCCGCGACCTCGCCATGGGCCAGCGGGGCGATCTTCTTCGCCAGATCCACCGCGCTGTTGCAGGCGACGTCGCCGCCGGCGGGATGCCTGAGGCCGGAGACTCCGACATAGCCGATCACGGCCCCGGCCAGCACGGCGCCGATCACCAGCGGGATGCGCCATTTGGCCGTCGGCTTGGCGGTCGGTTCGGATGGGGTCGTCTCGGGCATATCGTTTGTCATCCTGGGTCAGATATGGCTATGCAGTGGCTAGGAATACGATCGGAACCGCCACGCTGTTTCGCCGCTCCCGCGATGAAACCGCAAGGCCTGAAATACGAATTCGTGAGCGAGATGTCATGAGCAACAAGATGTGGGGCGGCCGGTTCTCGGAGCGCCCCGACGCCATCATGGAGGAAATCAACGTCTCCATCGACGTCGACCGTCACCTTTATGCCCAGGACATTGCCGCGTCCAAGGCCCACGCCGCGATGCTCGCCGCGCAGGGCATCATCACGTCAGCTGATGCGAAAAATATCGGCAAAGGTCTAGACACGATTTTGTCAGAAATCGGCAAGGGCGATTTCGACTTCAAGCGCGCGCTCGAGGACATCCATATGAATGTCGAGTCGCGGCTTTCCGAATTGATCGGGCCCGCCGCCGGCCGGCTGCATACCGCGCGCTCGCGCAACGACCAGGTCGCGACCGATTTCCGGCTCTATGTCCGCGACACCATCGACGAGACAAATGCCGCGCTGGCGGCGTTCCAGCAGGCGCTGGTCGCCCGCGCGCTGGAGCATGCCGGAACCGTCATGCCGGGCTTTACCCATCTGCAGACCGCGCAGCCCGTGACCTTCGGCCATCATCTCTTGGCGTATGTCGAGATGGCCGGCCGCGACCGCGGCCGCTTTATCGACGCGCGCAAGCGGCTGAACGAATCGCCGCTGGGCGCCGCCGCGCTCGCCGGCACCTCGTTTCCGATCGACCGCACTGCTACCGCCAGGGCGCTCGGCTTCGACCGGCCGATGGCCAATTCGCTCGACGCGGTGTCCGATCGCGATTTCGTGCTGGAAACGCTGTCGGCGGCCGCGATCTGCGCGGTGCACATGTCGCGCTTTGCCGAGGAGATTGTGATCTGGACCTCGCCCTTGGTCGGTCTCGTCAAGCTCAGCGACAAGTTCACCACGGGCTCGTCGATCATGCCGCAGAAGCGCAACCCGGACGCGGCCGAGCTGGTGCGCGCCAAGACCGGCCGCGTGATCGGAGCGCTGACCGCGCTCCTGATCGTGATGAAGGGCCTGCCGCTCGCCTATCAAAAGGATATGCAGGAGGACAAGCAGGGCGCCATGGAGGCCTTCGAGGCGCTGTCGCTCGCGATCCGCGCCATGACCGGCATGGTCGAGGACCTGGTGCCGGACGAAGCCAAGATGAAGGCCGCGGCCGGCGAGGGCTATGCCACCGCGACCGACCTGGCCGACTGGCTGGTGCGCACCCTGAAAATGCCGTTCCGCGACGCCCACCACGTGACAGGGCGCATCGTCGGCCTGGCCTCGGCCCAAGGCGTGGCGCTGCACGAGCTGCCGCTCAAGGCCATGCAGGAGGTCGAGCCGAAGATTACGGCAGAGGCGCTGAAGGTGCTCAGCGTCGAATCCTCGGTCAAGAGCCGGACCTCGTTTGGCGGCACGGCGCCGAAGAATGTGATGGCGCAGGCCAAAGCCTGGGCCAAGCGGCTGGAAAAAGAGCGAAAATTGGGCTGATCCCGAAAATTTGGCCGTGATTTCATGGCGCTCCGCCTCTCGCCAGAGCACGCCAATGTTTGTATGGTGCCGCCCAAATTGGGGAATTCGTCGTGATTAGCAAGAACCGCCTGACCCCCTCGGGATGGGCCATCATTGTGCTGAGCGCTGCAACGCTTGCGCTCGGCGGCTGCGGCCGCAAGGGACCGCTCGACCTGCCGCCGACCGCGAACGCCGCGCCGACTGCAGCACCGGGCGACACCGAGAGCGAGCGGGCGGCACAGCCCAGCGTGTTCAATCCGACCTATGGCTCGGATGCCGCGCCGGCCGCGTCGAAAGGCAATAAACGGTCTTTCGTCCTCGATCCGCTGCTCGGCAACTAATATCTAAAAGCGTGTCATGAACCATTTCGACTATCGCAACGGCGTGCTGCATGCCGAGGCGGTCAATCTCATTGAGCTGGCGGAGGCCGTCGGCACGCCGTTCTATTGCTATTCGACCGCGACGCTGGAGCGCCACTACCGCGTCTTCACCGAGGCCTTTGCCGGCGAGAAGGCGGTCGTCTGCTACGCGATGAAGGCCAACTCCAACCAATCGGTGCTGCGCACGCTGGCCAAGCTCGGCGCCGGCGCCGACGTGGTGTCCGGCGGCGAGTTGAAGCGGGCGCTCGCGGCCGGCATCCCGCCGTCGAAGATCCTGTTCTCCGGTGTCGGCAAGACCGAGGGGGAGCTGCGCGCCGCGCTCGCCGCCGACATCCTCTGCATCAACATCGAGTCCGAGCCCGAGCTCGAAATGCTGTCGCGCCTTGCGGTCGAGATGAAGACGACCGCGCGCATCTCGGTGCGGGTCAATCCCGACGTCGATGCCGGCACCCACGCCAAGATCTCGACTGGCAAGTCGGAGAACAAGTTCGGCATTCCGATCGCGCGCGCCCGCGAGGTCTATTCCCGCGCGGCGAAGCTGCCGGGTATCCAGGTCACCGGCACCGACGTGCATATCGGCAGCCAGATCACCGATCTCGGCCCGCTGGAGGCCGCGTTCCGGCTGCTCGCCGAATTCGTGCAGACGCTGCGCGCCGACGGCCACAACATCTCGCATGTCGATTTCGGCGGCGGCCTCGGCATTCCCTATTACATGGATCGCGCCGCGCCGCCGGCGCCGGCCGCCTATGCCGCGATGGTCAAGCGCGTCACGCATAATCTCGGCTGCACGCTCATGTTCGAGCCGGGCCGCCTGATCGTCGGCAATGCCGGCATCCTCGTCACCCGCGTGATCCATGTGAAGCCGGGCGATGCCAAGAACTTCGTGATCATCGACGCCGCGATGAACGACCTGATCCGGCCGACGCTGTATGAGGCGCATCACGACATCCTGCCGGTGCGCCAACCTGCGCAGGGCACGCCGACCATGGTCGCCGACGTGGTCGGCCCGGTCTGCGAGACCGGCGACTATCTCGCGCTCGACCGTTCGCTGCCGCAGCCGAAGGCCGGCGATCTGCTGGCCGTCATGACCGCCGGCGCCTATGGCGCGGTGCAGGCCGGCACCTACAACACGCGGCCCTTGGTGCCGGAAGTGCTGGTCAAGGACGACCAGTACGCCGTGGTCCGCCCGCGCATCGACGTCGACGCGCTGATCGCGATGGACAAGCCCGCGCCGTGGTTGTGAGGCACCGATAGCCCCTCATGCTCGGTGTCGTCCCTGCGAAAGCAGGGAGATGGAGTCACGTTTGAGGACCCATAACCACCGCTCTTGATTGTCGTGCTGAGCCGGGGCTCCAGCTCAGCCAAGCCACGAAACCCTGTGGTTTTGGGTCCCGGGTCGCGCTTCGCTTGCCCGGGACGACAGCGTTATTTTGTCGACAGCGTTTACTTCGCGGCGTGGCTGCCGCCCTTAGCCCCGCCGACGATCACGCCCGCGGCCTTCTCGATCGGCTTGATCGCCGCGGTGAAATCCGAGTCCGGTCCCTCGTCGCGGATGATGACTTCCCAGAGGCGACCGACCGCTTCGGCAACTTCCATCGACAGCCCGAGCGAGCGCATTTCCTCGACGGCGAGCCGCACGTCCTTCACCATCAAACCGGTGGCGAAGCCGAAGTCGAAGCTGCGCGGCAGCACCGAACGCGGAAACTTGTCGCGGCTCGCGGTGTTCAGCCCGGAGCCTGCGTTGATCACGTCGATCATCACGGCCGGATCGAGCCCGGACTTCACGCCCATCACGACAGCCTCCGAGGTCGCGACCATCGCGGTCGCCGAGAGGAAGTTGTTGGCGAGCTTCATGGTCTGGCCGGAGCCCGGCTTGGTGCCGATGAAAAACACCTTGCCGATGACATCGAGCGCGGATTTCACCAGCTCGAAATCGGCCCGCGGGCCCGACACCATCACCGCCAGCGTGCCCTTCTCGGCGCCGGAGACGCCGCCGGAGACCGGGCTGTCGATCTGCACGATGTTCTTCTTGGCCAGCAGGTCGTGGATCTTCACCGCCATCTGCGAGCCGACGGTGGAGAGGTCAATGAAGCGCTTGACGCGCTTGCCCTCGATCACGCCGCCTGTGCCGGTCGCGACCTCGAGCGAGGCCTGCAGCGAGGGCAAGCTCGCCATCACGGTCTCGACGCGGTCGGCGATATCTTTGGGCGACGTCGCAGCCGCGGCGCCGAGCGCAACCAGCTGATCGACGGCGTCCTTGCGCATGTCGAACACGGTGAGCGTGTGGCCGGCCTCGATCAGGCGGCGCGCCATCGGGAAGCCCATCTTCCCGAGGCCGATGAATCCGATTTCCATGGTGTTGTTTTTCTCCCTGGTCGCAGTGTGAGCGATGCTGCATGCCCACATTCAGTGTCGTCCTGGCGAAAGCCAGGACCCATAACCACCGCGCTTGATTATTGTGCGAAGCTGGGGCTCCAGCATGTCTAACCACGAAGGCCTGTGGTTATAGGTCCCTGCTCTTGCAGGGACGACGGTTAGAGACGCCTCACGCCTTGTTGTCGAGCTCGGCGAACACTTCGCGCGCAATGCGGAAGCTGTCGACGCCGGCCGGAATGCCGGCATAGATCGAGACCTGCATGAATATCTCGCGGATCTCGTCGCGTGATACGCCGTTGGTCAGCGCGCCCTTGATGTGCGCCTTCAGCTCGTGCGGGCGGTTCAGGATCGAGATCATGGCGAGGTTGAGCATGCTGCGCGTCTTGCGCGGCAGCTCCTCGCGGCCCCAGACCGCGCCCCAGCAATATTCGGTGACGAGTTCCTGGAACGGTTTGTTGAAGCTGTCCGAATTCTTCAGCGCATTGTTGACATAGGCCTCGCCGAGCACCGCTTTGCGGATTTCGAGCCCCTTGTCGTGCGTCTTCTGGTCCATGTCGTTTCCTCATGCGTTAAGGCGTTGGTTCGGCCGGGACGTTACGGGGTCGAACCGCCGCAGTCACGCCTTCGTGTTATGCGTATTTCCCGGTGTGGGTTACGTCCCGGAACGGGTGCCTCAAAGCCGCCGCTGTGCTAGGCTGACCTGCCGGCTACCCCGGAGATCTTATTGAGCGGAGCCAACATCGACCCGTCTGAGAACCCGTCACGCGCTGCCCGCGACAGCGATGCGGACGCGCGGCTGAAGCTGACGCAATTGAAGCTGACCGAGGCTCTGCAGCGGGCGAAGTTCGCGATTGCGTGGGAACGGGCGTGGCCATATCTGGCGCGGTTCCTGACGGTCGCCGGTCTATTCTTGGTCGCGTCCTGGGCGGGGCTGTGGCTGGTGCTGCCGTTTGCCGCACGTGTGGCCGGCGCCGCCCTGTTCGGGATTGCCGCGCTCGTGGCGCTCTTGCCGCTGCTGCGCTTCCGCTGGCCGAGCCGCGAGGAGGGCCTGAGCCGGCTCGACCGCGGCGCCGGCGTCCGTCATCGCCCGGCGACCACGCTCTCCGACACGCTCACCAACAAGGATCCGTTCGCGCTGGCGCTGTGGCAGGCGCAGCGCGAGCGCACACTGGCCTCGATCAAGCGCATCCGCGCCGGCCTGCCGCGGCCGCGCGTCTCGCTGCACGACCCCTGGGCGCTGCGCGCGCTGGTCATCGTGATGCTGGTCGCGACCTATGTCGCCGCCGGTGACGAGCGCGGCGTGCGGGTCGCCTCGGCGTTCGACTGGAACGGCATCATGGCGCCGGCCAATGTCCGGGTCGACGCCTGGGTGACGCCGCCGAACTACACCGGCAAGCCGCCGATCATCCTGTCCAACGCCAACAAGGACGCCAACGCGGCCGACTCCACCCCCCTCGCGGTTCCGGCCGGCAGCACGCTGCTGGTGCGCTCCAGCGGCGGCACCATCGACGTCGTGGTCGGTGGCGGCGTCGCCGAGGTCGCGCCGGAGGGGCAGGCGCCCAAGGGCACCAATGAGCGGCATTTCAAGATCACCGGCGACGGCACCGCGCATGTCCGCGCGCCGGCCGGCCAGCCGCAGTGGAAATTCACCGCGACGCCGGACCGCCCGCCGTCGATTGCGCTCGCCAAGGATCCGGAGCGGCAGGCGCGCGGCGCCTTGCAGATGTCCTACAGGCTCGAGGACGATTACGGCGTCACCGAAGCGCGCGCGCAGTTTGCCGCGCGGCTGGCCGATGCGCCCAAGGATGCTGACGGCAAGAAGGATGCCGACGGCAAGGCGGCGCAGCCGCGTCCGCTGTTCGAGCCGCCGCAATTCGCGCTGGTGCTGCCGAATGCGCGCACCCGCAACGGCGTCGGCCAGACCGTCAAGGACCTCAGCGAGGACCCTTACGCCGGCGCCGACGTGACGCTGACGCTGACCGCCAAGGACGAGGCCGGCAATGAGGGCAGGAGCGAGCCGTTTAACATGCGGCTGCCCGAGCGGCTGTTCACCAAGCCCCTGGCGCGTGCGCTGATTGAGCAGCGCCGCATCTTGGCGCTCGATGCCAACCAGAATGGCCAGGTCTACGCCGCGCTCGACGCGCTGATGATCGCGCCGGAAATGTTCATGCCGGAAACCGGCTATTACCTCGGCCTCCACACCGTGAGCCGCCAGCTCGAGGCCGCCCGCACCGACGACCAGCTGCGCGAGGTCGTCGCCAGCCTGTGGGCGCTCGCCGTCACCATCGAGGACGGCAACATCAGCGACGTCGACAAGGCGCTGCGCGCGGCGCAGGACGCGCTCAAGCAGGCGCTGGAGCGCGGCGCGAGCGACGAGGAAATCAAGAAGCTCACCGACAATCTGCGTGCGGCGCTGGACAATTTCCTGCGCCAGATGGTCGAGCAGTTCCGCAACAATCCGCAGCAGCTCGCCCGCCCGCTCGATCCCAATGCCAAGGTGTTGAGCCAGCAGGATCTTAAGAACATGCTCGATCGCATGGAGCGGCTGTCGCGCTCCGGCGACAAGGATGCGGCGCGGCGGTTGCTGGAACAGATGCAGCAGATGCTGGAAAACCTGCAGATGGCGCAGCCCAATCAGGGCGACGACGACATGCAGCAGTCGCTCAACGAGCTCGGCGACATGATCCGCAAGCAGCAGCAGTTGCGCGACAAGACCTTCAAGCAGGGCCAGGATTCCCGCCGCGACCGCATGCGCGGTAAGCAGGGCGACCAGTCGATGGGCGACCTGCAGCAGGATCAGCAGGCGCTGCGCGATCGCCTGAAGAAGCTGCAGGACGAGCTCGCCAAGCGCGGCATGGGTCCGGAGCAGCGCGGCCAGAAGGGGCAGAAGGGGCAAGGCCAGAAGGGCGATCAGGCCCAGCAGGGCGACCAGGGCGGCGATCAGGGTGATGACGACGGCGACGGGCTCGACCAGGCCGACTCCGCGATGGGCGATGCCTCCGGGCGGCTTGGCGAGGGCAATGCCGATGGTGCGGTGGATTCGCAAGGCCGCGCGCTGGATGCGTTGCGCAAGGGCGCCCAGAGCCTCGCCGACGCGATGCAGCAGGGCGATGGCGACCAGCCCGGCGACGGCCCCGGCAACCGCGCCGGCCGCCAGCAGAGCGGCGGCAACCAGACCGATCCGCTCGGCCGCCCGCTGCACGGTCGCGAATTCGGCGATGACTACACCGTGAAGATCCCCGGCGAGATCGACGTCCAGCGCGTCCGCCGCATCCTTGAAGAGCTGCGCCGCCGCCTCGCCGATCCGTCACGGCCGCAGATCGAGCTCGACTACATCGAGCGGCTGCTGAAGGATTATTAGTCCCGCCATCCTCTCCGCTGGATCGCCCGGCTCCGCGCGATCCAGTATCCCAGAGACGTCAGCGATTGAATCGAGAAGCCGCGGCGTACTGGATGCCCCGCTTGCGCGGGGCATGACGAGGAGTCGGTGGATACGTCGAGACTAGCTCGCCTTCCGCGCCGCCAGCGCGTCCGCCACTGCGGTGCGGATATCGGCGACCGAGAACGGCTTGGTCACCACGTCGTGCACGATCGCCTCGAGGCCGGAGGCGCGTTCGCGCTGGTGGGCGAAGCCGGTCATCAACAGGATCTTCAGCTCGGGGAAATCGCGGGCCGCGGCCAGCGCCAGAGCGATGCCATCCATGATGGGCATCTGGATGTCGGTCAGCAGGAGGTCGAACGCGCCCTCATCGCGCGTCAGCATCTCCAGCGCCTCGGCGCCGTCCTGCGCGGTCACGGTCTCGTGGCCGTCCATGGCGATGGCGCGCGCGACCAGGGAGCGCATCGAGTCTTCGTCGTCGGCGATCAGAACACGCGTCATGGTGATGGGTCGGTTTCCGAAAGTGGTGGCCGCCAGCCTCAGGCGCGGCCGCCGGTGAGATCATGCTTGTTGAAGAAGCGTACGTCGATATTGCGGCCTTCGGGCGGCGGCGAGGCGAGGCGCGACTTGAAGAAGGCGCGCTCGCCGGGATTGAGCACCGGCTGCTCCAGCACCGCATTCCAGGCATAGATCTCGGCGCCCTGGGCGTCGCGCACCGAGAAGCGCAGCCGCGGCAATTCGACCGGCTTCCGGGTCTGGCCGACGATCATGCCCTCGATCACCAGCACCGGCTTGCCGTCCACGGTCTCGTTGGTGATCTTGAGGTCCTTGAAGGCGAGGTCGCGCAAATTCACGTCGAGCCCGACCATCTTGTAGAACAGCGCGGTCTGCGGCAGCAGCCGCACCACGTCGTTGCGCCAGACGAACAGCGCAATGATCAGTGCGCCCATCGCGGCGCAGGTGGTCGGCAGGGCGCCGATCACGGGCATGAAGGGAATGCGGGGCAGGGAGGGCAGGCGGAACAGGCGGGGAAGCCGCGGCAGGCGGAAGCGGCGCTTTCCGGCGTCCTGGGTGCCGGCGTGGGCGGCGGCATCCGCCTCGGCCACCGCCGGCCACTCCGTGGCGGCGTCCTCGTCGGCGGGTAAATCGGCCGAAATCGAGGGGCTCTCGACCATCGGGGTCGCGTCAGCCTCCTCGCGCCCCATCGCGTCCCATTCGGCGGCGAGATTGGAGCCCGCGGCCTCGTAGGCCAAACTGGGTGCGGTCGCCCCGATCGCGTCCTCCGGCCGGGCCAGCCAGACCTCGCGGCAGCGGGAACAACGGACCGTGCGTCCGGCCTCGCCCAGGGTGGCCGGATTGATGGCGTAAGATGTTGTACAATGTGGGCAAACGATATGCATGGAGCCGAATCTCCACCGTGTGGTATGCCCGGATGCTACCGAGCGACCGTTAACGAATCGGAAACCATAACCGACGCACAAGCTTTCTGTGCGGTTCGCGGCCGCTCGGCGGGGGTTCGGGCCGTCTTTGTTGGGTATTGGGCCACAGGCCCTCTCGAACGGAGCTAGCGCATTGGTTCGGTTCGAAAATGTCGGTCTGCGCTACGGGCTCGGCCCGGAGATTTTGCGCGACCTCTCCTTCATGATCCCGGCCCATTCGTTCCAGTTCCTCACCGGGCCGTCGGGCGCGGGCAAGACCTCGCTGCTGCGGCTGTTGTTCCTGTCGTTGCGGCCGACCCGTGGGCTGGTCAATTTGTTCGGCAAGGACGTCTCCCTGCTGAGCAAGGACCAGGTCGCCGACCTGCGCAAGCGTATCGGCATCGTGCTGCAGGATTTCCGCCTGCTCGACCACATGACAACCTATGAGAACGTCGCGCTGCCGTTCCGCGTGATGGGCCGCGAGGAATCGACCTACCGCCGTGAGGTGATCGACCTCTTGAAATGGGTCGGCCTCGGCGAGCGCATGGACGCGCTGCCGCCGATCCTGTCGGGCGGCGAGAAGCAGCGAGCGGCGATCGCGCGCGCGGTGATCTCGCGGCCGCAATTGCTGCTGGCGGACGAGCCGACCGGCAGCGTCGATCCGACGCTCGGGCGCCGCCTGTTGCGGCTGTTCATCGAGCTCAACAAATCGGGCACTGCTGTTATCATCGCGACCCACGACATCACATTGATGGATCAATACGAGGCGCGGCGGCTGGTGCTGCATCAGGGACGGTTGCACATCTATGAGTAGGAGCGGCGACGAGAAAGTGTCGTTGGTCGATCTCGGGCGCGAGCGTCCGCAGGTCCCGGCCACCGCGCGCAACATGTCGCCGATCGTGCCGCGCGCCTCGATCTCGGGCCGCGCGCTGGTCGCGGTGGTCGCGATCATGACCTTCCTCGCCTCGCTGACGACGGGCACCGTACTGCTGGTCAGCGCGTCGGCGGCCGAATGGCGATCGGAAGTATCGAGCGAGATCACCATCCAGGTGCGCCCCGCGCCGGGCCGCGACCTCGACCGCGACGCGCAGGCCGCCGTGGAGGCGATGCGGGCGCAGTCCGGCATTCTCGAGGTCCGTCCGTTCAGCAAGGAGGAATCCGCCAAGCTGCTGGAGCCGTGGCTCGGCGGCGGGCTCTCGATCGACGAGCTGCCGGTGCCGCGCGTGATAGTGGCGCGGGTGCAGCCGGGCACCACGCTCGATCTCGCCGGCTTACGCGCGCGGGTGACGCAGGTGGCGCCGACCGCCAGCGTCGACGATCACCGCGCCTGGATCGAGCGCATGCGCTCGATGACCGGCGCCACGGTGTTTGCCGGCGTCGGCATCCTGATCCTCGTGATCATCGCCACCATCATCTCGGTGTCGTTCGCGACCCGCGGCGCGATGGCGTCCAACCGCCCGATCGTCGAGGTGCTGCATTTCGTCGGCGCCGGCGACAGCTTCATCGCCAACCGCTTCCTGCGGCATTTCCTCCGGCTCGGTCTCGAAGGCGGGCTGATCGGCGGCGGCGCGGCGATGCTGGCGTTCGGCTTCTCCGAGTCGATCGCCAACTGGTTCTCCGGCACCCCGGTGGGCGACCAGTTCGCGGCCCTGCTCGGCACGTTCTCGCTGCGTCCGTCGGGTTACCTCGTCCTGGCGTTGCAGGCGGTGCTGATCGCGGCGATCACCGCATGGGCGTCGCGGCGCACCCTGTTCGCCACGCTCGACGACATCGACTGACGGCCCGCAGCGTCGCAATCATGGGGCCGGTTTCGTGATCGCGTTTCGCCGCCGGAGTGTGATTTCGCGCGCATCGGCGCGGCCCTGGCCGGGCAAAACCGGTTTCCACTTTTCCGGATCATGCTCTAAAATCCCTGGGGGGAAGGATATCAGCATCACATGAGTTTGCAGCCCGACGATACGTCGCCGAAAGGCCATGCCGCGCAGCCGCGCGGCTGGCTGCGCGTCGTCATCGTCGTGCCGCTGGCGCTTGCCTTCGTTGCCGCCGCGGTCGGCTTCATCGGCTTCCTGTCGCAATTGCGCGGTGTCGAGACCGACCCGCCGCACAATGCCGACGGCATCGTGGTGCTGACCGGCGGCTCGTCGCGGGTGTCCGACGCGATGGAGCTGTTGGCGGCGGGCTACGGCAAGCGCCTGCTGATCTCCGGCGTGCATCCGACCAACGACGCCAATGACATTTCGCGCTCGGTTCCGGACAGCCAGGGGCTGATGCGATGCTGCGTCGATCTCGACCGCTCGGCGGTGAACACCCGCAGCAATGCGGCGGAGACGCGGCGCTGGGCGCACGAGCGCGGCTTCAAGTCACTGATCGTGGTGACCTCGAACTACCACATGCCGCGCGCGATCGTGGAACTGTCACATGCGATGCCGGATATCACGCTGATCCCGTTCGCGGTGGTCGGCGACAAATGGCGCGACGAGCCGTGGTGGACGAGTGGCGGAACGTTCCGTCTCTTGCTATCGGAATACGCCAAATATGTCGCCGCGGAGATGCGGGTGCGACTGGCCGATATCGGCCTCGACCTGACCTCCGACCTCGCCGAGCCGGCAGCCGTGCCACGCCGCCCGGCGACGGCGCAGGCGAATAGGGACTAGGCATGATCCGGAAAGGTGCGGAGCGGTTTTCCTTCGCGACAAGCGCGGAATGGGTTTGCGTGGAGATCATGCTCAAACAAGGACTGAAATGATTTTCCTGCGCTCGCTGATCTTCAACGTGCTGTTCTACCTGGTGCTGGTGCTGCTCTGCATCGTCGCGCTGCCGGCGCTGCTGCTGCCGCGCGGCGCGATGATGGCAATCGAGGCCGCGTGGGCCAACACCAGCCTGTTCCTGATGCGCGTGATCTGCAACATCAGGATCGAGTTCCGCGGCGTCGAGAAGATTCCGAGCGGGCCGCTGGTCGTCGCCTCCAAGCACCAGTCGTTCTGGGAGACGTTCGCGCTGGTGCGCTTCTTCGAGTATCCGCTGTTCATCCTCAAGCGCGAGCTGATGATGATCCCGGTGTTCGGCTGGTACCTGAAGAAGGTCGGCATGATCTCGGTCGAGCGCGGCGGCGGCCCGCGCTCGTTGGTCAAGACGCTCAAGCGTGCGGCGGCCGAAGTGAAGCTCGGCCGGCAGCTCGTGATCTTTCCGGAAGGCACCCGCACCGCGCCCGGTGCTGCGCCGAACTACAAGGCGGGCGTCGCGCAGATCTATGCCGAGAGCGGCGTGCCGTGCCTGCCGGTCGCGCTCAATTCGGGGCTGTTCTGGCCGCGCCGCACCTTCATGCGCTATCCCGGAACGCTGGTGGTCGAATTCCTCGATCCATTGCCACGGGGCCTGCCGCGCGACGAGTTCATGACCCGCCTGCGCGACCAGATCGAGACGGCCACCAGCCGCCTTGTCGAGGCCGGCCGCGCCGAGCAGGCGCAATTGTTCGGCGGGGTGCCGGGTTCGGCGAAGGGGTAGGCGGAGAGTTACCGCATCACGAACGGATTCGCCGGCACGTCCGTCGCGGTCGAGATCCAGACGCTCTTGGTCTCCTGATATTCGCGCACCGCGTCGATGCCG
>Ga0209233_1000799_pt1 | contig 14109 bp, 13 predicted proteins | sample AraplaCL_Cvi_mCL_FD_184269 | JGI IMG/M metagenome (GOLD analysis project Ga0209233, IMG submission 184269) | Arabidopsis root microbial communities from the University of North Carolina, USA - plate scrape CL_Cvi_mCL (SPAdes) (version 2) | ecosystem: Host-associated > Plants > Roots > Endosphere...
AGAACACCTTGCGGAGGATCTCTCTCTCGGTTTACTAGCGCAAATCGCGGGCCGGAGTCAGTCTCACTTTCGTTCGCTGTTCCGAGCCTCGTTAGGTGTCCCTGTTCATCAATATGTCATTCAACGTAGAGTCGAGCGCGCGAAAATGCTGATAATGACAGGCAGACGATCGTTGGCGGAGATAGCGTCAGCATCTGGATTCGCCAATCAGAGCCATTTGACAAGACATCTGCGGCGGCAATCAGGATTGTCACCGGCGAAAATGAGGCAGGTCTCGGGATGAGCTATGAAGTGACGAACGACTCTAATAGCTTCAGCAGTTTGTCCCTTTAGGACTCAAAGACTGATCGTGCTTAGCTGCCGCCTGCCAGTACGACCAATCGTGTGACCCGTCAGTCATACGTGTCGGGAAGCATTATTTGTCCGTTGTCGCATTGATTTCCATTGCTCGACTGGCTTTTAGAAGGATGTTTCTTAGCGCGACTTTGTCCCTGGGGGTCAACACTGCGATGAATGGAAGCGGTTCAAAAAGGCGGTCCATCAAGCGAGTACGCGTGCTGGCTCCGGACTTTGTCAGTGCGATCAGCTTCACGCGGCGATCTTCAGGATTGCTTTGGCGCTCAATCAAACCGCGCTGTTCAAGCCGATCTACTAGGCCCGTGACATTGGAGTCGTCGCAGTGAAGTTTACGCGCGAGGGAGACCATCGGTGCCGGTTTCCCAGGTTCAAGTGAACAAAGAAGATCCCCTTGAGATGATGAAAGACCAAACTCTGCCCAAACCTTATTCAGCTTGCTCTGATCAGCACGCAGCAGATTCAGAAGCAGCGTCCACGCTTCTCTGCCTGCATCGAGTTTTGCCCCGTGCTGTTTATCTGAGTTCGTCCCGGCGGCTCGGCTCGCATGCATATCTTTCATCATCGGATACGATAGCTCTTGCTGTCGATACTTGAGATAGTCTATTATCGCTTACCTAGACTAATCCGGGAGGGATGTGTACGGTCAATAGCTCGCTCATCGGACTCCTTCATCGTGGCTTGACGTTCAAGTTCACTTGAGCGTCTATCGTGTGAACGTAAGCAACCCTCGAGGAGACTTCGATGTCCGTCGCATCTTACAAAACCCCGATACTCGTCACCGGCGCAACAGGAAACGTCGGCAAGCATGTGGCATCCCTTCTCGCAGAATCTGGGATGCCTGTTCTGGCTGTGTCGAGACATCCAACATCTCGCGGCGAGTCCTCACTGATTAGATCCGTAGCAGCTGACCTTGCGGTTCCGTCAACAATCGTGGATACGATGGGCGAGGCAGAGAGCATGTTCCTGATGGTAAGAGATCTAATGACGCCTATTAGCCCACTTCTTGACATGTTGAAGAATCGTGTTCGTCGCGTGGTCTTCCTTTCGTCGTCGGCAATCGAAGAAGGTACTTCGGAGCAGTCAAATCCCATAGGCAAGGCCCATCTTGCGATCGAGGAACAGATCAAGCGAACTGTCCCCGAATGGACTTTCCTGCGCCCCGGGGCGTTCGCTGCAAATGCGATCAGGTGGTGGGCGCCGCAGTTGCATCGTTCTAATTTCTTGCGCTGGCCCTACGGTGAGGCGGTGTCAAACCCTATTCACGAACGAGATATAGCGACAGTTGTAGTCCACTGTCTCTTAGGAAAGCCTCACGCAGGCAAGACGTATTCATTAACGGGAGCTCGGGCGTATACGCAATTTGAGCAACTCGCATTGCTATCGCAAGCCACTAATCGCAATCTTCGGTTCGTAGAGATCAGTCCTGACGAAGCGCGAAAGGAGTTGTCCGACGTATTGCCTTCATTCGTGATTGATCGGTTGCTTCATATGTGGAACGCTTCACGTGGAAGACCATCCCTGATCACGGGGTCAGTCAAGGAAATTACAGGTTTCGCTCCTAGAACATTTCTGCAATGGGCAGAGGAACATGCTCCGGATTTTGCATTAGAGACGGTCAATCCATCTTCTTGAAGGGGCTGTGCATTCTGCTTCGCATTTTGAGCCTCTTCGAGCTTAGGATGCATTAGTTTGGAGGTCGTCCGGCTTAGGGCCTAAGTTAGCCGAGCCACGCGAAAGTTGTCAGTCATGATCCCGTCGAAGCATTTTGCTAACGCCTGGCCAGCAGTAGACATAAATATCAACTCGGAGAATCAAGTGGATCGCTTAGTGTCACTGCAATGATTGTCGAATGCCGCAGCCCTTTTCAATGTCCATATGACGGCCGCGCTGTCAATGGTGAGATGGGGATTGCAAGAACCGGATAAGAGGGACGATTACGTGACTAGAGCATGTCGAGAACGAAGCAAGCTCGAGACGTGACCCGTCCTAGCGCAGACCTTGGAACCTGTGGGATAGGGTTCCTCTTTTCGATTGAAGCTTGGAGAGACCCAAGGAGAAGCCTGTGAAAGCACACGAAATTGCGAAAGATTTTGTCAACCGGTACGAACGCTTCTGGCGCGAAGGGGCGACGGATGTCACCAGCGTTTATACCGAAAATGCCATTCTATGCAGCTACGAGATCGTTAGAGGTCGTCAGTCGATCGCGGCGCTCCTTCAAGGAATTGTCGCCCAAGGCTGGACTGAGATCGGCATCGAAGTCGTGGAAACTTCCGCTGACCCGGTTGGATTATTACTCGCCTGCAGATACACCGCGAAAAGCCTGAATAATGAAATGACAGCAAAATCCTCCTACGTTTTGTCCGAAGAAGATGGAACGTTTAAGGCCGCGATGCATACTGCTACTTAACTTTATCGATCCCACCCACGCTTTGAGCTTTGACGTAAGCATACGAGTAGGATTCCGTATCATGTTTCTTCGCGAGACTATTGTTTGCTCTCGCGAAACTTTCACATCAGCGGTATTTCTAAGCCGGATTTCAGCTAGAGCTGGCGGTGGAATTCCGTCGGTTCTAAGGCAAGACCTGCGCATCTAAGGGATCGCATCGCTTTGAATGCAGGAACGTCCAGTCCAACGATCGTGATCTAAACGTTCCATGAGAATTCGCACCGCACCAATTCCAAACAAATTGGCGCTTGCGGCTTGACCCTCGTCAGTCGTTGACCATAAGAGAGTTTCACCGCAAAACACTAAGTACCTTTGTCTTCGAACTGCTGTCTCGTCTATGTGGAACTCTGACTTCCCGGCGTGTCTCGCGGTGAGATAAGACAGGCAGTCTCGTCATCTCATCGAAGATCAACTACGCCGATCCGGATCGGTTGAAGCTTTTTCTTGTTGAGTATTCTTCCCATCTTCAGATTGTCTAGCTGTGTATTCTCAACGAAATAAAATTGAGATCCTTTTAGAACACCCGTTGTGGGTAAGGCAACGTGCGTTGAGCGATATTCAAGAACTTCGATACCCTGCACATCAATGCCATTCGCTGAAAGAGCTACCCTTACGATTCGCGGCAGACCTATCCCATTCTGAACACCGACTAAGTCACCGTGATACCAATACAGCCCGTCGAATCCGCCCAGGGTATTAGAAACACCGCGATTGAGCTCACTGGCGACATCGGCCTCGCGATCATACCGAAAGATGCCAAATGCATCTGCGATGTACAAGGTCTTGCTGTCCGCGGAGACCGCGATGCCGTTCGGATAATAGAGCGGACGCGGAAAAGAGAGTGCCGTGAAGGTGTGAGCGTTTCGATCAAAACAATATACCCGGCTTGCCAGACTATCGGTGACATAGATTAAGGAATCACCGACAAATGCTAAATCGTTCAGCAGATGCTGCCCAGATTCTGCCGGAACGACACGCTCCTGCAATTCGCCCATTCTATTGAAACGATAGAGCTCACCTTTTCCACTCTCGTCGCATCCAGCAGCCCAAACCGATTGATCCTGCTGCGCAACTTGCACTCCGCATATCGGAAGCAAATCTTCAGAGTGCCGTGGTCCAAATTCCTGAGACGTACCATCGAAGTTGAACTTGACGATCTTCTTATGCAAAAGACTACTGAGATAGAACGCATTTTCAGTTGTGTCGAATGCCAACCCCTCAGGAAAAAGATCGTTCTCTGTCAGTTTGATTTTTGTCTGAGCACGATGCACTGGTTGATATTGATGTTCGACTTCTGAGACGATCACGCGAAATTCAGGAATGGAACGCAGATCTCGAAACGCAGTATCGTTCGAAGGGTTGATGCCTTCGTGAGATGATGCAGATTCCTTCAGCAATGCGAGTGCTTTCGCCCGTTGGCCGATGGCCGCATAGTCCTGCGCGAGGAGGTAGAGAACCATGGCTCGATCCGGAACGCTCACCAAGAGCGATTCCAGGGTTGCAATCTCGTTTTGCTCCTTCTGGGATTCCGCATAGACTGTGTGTCCCTTGATAAGCCATAAGACGAAAAGAGCGAAGCCAAACCATGCAGTGCGAAGACGCTGATACCTTCCTAGACTCATCAATCCACCTCTGGTGCGACAATGGCTTCTAACGCTCGCAACTGGAACTCGCGATTCGCTCGTAGTTTCGATCTCTGCCCGATCGCCGCTGGACTAAACGTCGAGAGACCAAAATCGATCACATCGATCCGAAGCCTATGTTGGATCGAACATGGATGGCCGAATCCGAAGCCGTGCCCATGATCACAGCTTTTCGTCGGCGGTATAGCACGGTCCAAATCATAGTCATAAGCCGGCTAATCTAAGGTGATAAAGGATCCGCTACGGTATGATCTGGCCGCTTCACTCCCGCCGCAACAATTGCGGCGGAAACTTCCTCCCAGAGGTGAGGACTCATATGCATCCCGATGATGACTTCGGGAGTGAGCCCGTAGGCACGTACCGTATCGATGAGCTCAATCAAAGACTCCGGAAATAGGAACGATCCTCCTGGACCCAGCGGTTGAACCATCTCTCCAGTATGAAGCAGCTTCGCGTCGCTAATGTAGGTCATGAGCATGGGTTGGGTAGCCATTGTCACCGGCAAGATAGAGATCGCGTTTCTTCCCTTGCCGATTTTCATTTTGTGAGTAACAGATACGATCCTGACTGGTCGCTGACCACGCCTTGTGAGCGCGTCTGGAACCAAAGAATGTGGCGATTTAAGAATGCGATTGATCACCGGCATGTTGCGGGCGTCTGCATAGATTGGAATGCCGCGGGCAGCGTACTCACGTATTCCGCCTACATGCCAAAAGAATCCGGTCGACGTAATGACTGCTTTGACGGGTACGCCAGGGAAGCGTAGTTCCGCTTCAGCCAATACGCCCTTGGAATATCCCGAGGAAATCGGAGCGTCCAGGATCACCAAGCCATCGTCTTGCCGAACAATCGTGGCGTACCAAGAATTTGGAATCTGGACAATGCCTTGTGCAATTTCGCCAATCGGTTTGTTGGGATACGGACCAGGTACCCGACTGCTGGGACGTAAATCTTGTACGGAAGCTGGAAGAAGTTGATCGGCGGGGGCGAACTGCGCTTCGTCGGCGTCGACTGTCACGTTGACCTTGACTTCGGAGATTGCCAATGTCCTGTAGAGTTGCCCGTTGCGAAACTCGTCCTGTTGAAGCGGGTAACGTATTCCGCCAGACCATGACCAGTTCATGAATTCGACGCGTTCCGTGATATCGCCCATTGAGTTCCATGCAATCGCCTCCGGTACGTGTTGGTCGTCCAGTGCAATGACTGCTTCAGTAGCAGTCGGGAGCATGGTAGAGGCATCAATGAAGATCCGGACTGGATAGCTACCATTGTGGAAAGCTAGTACATGTTGGTGCTTACCATGAACCATCCCATCTCGTTCCAGAGTTAGATCGGAAGATTCACGGGCGAGTCGTAGTGCTCCGATGGGATCGTTTGTAACCCAGGAGGGTGTTGCCAAGCCCACGTGTCGACTACGATCTGTGCCAACGCCGCTGAAATTGATCGCTCGATCCCCGATGAAATAGGTAGTGGCGGCAGGCTGGTCGTCAGTCTTTCTATCGGTTCTGCTAAGGTTTCGGTCGAAGTCCCAAACGCGGCGAAGGCTAACCACAGAGCGCGTATAAAACGGCGGTGTTGCAGGGTGGTCATTCTCCACCAGGTCTTCGGTTATCTCGTGACCGTTGATTTCTAACGTTCCAAGCAATTGGACATCCGTGCCAGCGTTCATATTTGCGACGACTACATCGACGAGGGCGCGTGCGAGTTTGTCTGAAGGCCGCTCAAGCGATGGCGTCAGATTAACTTGACCGCTTGCTGGACGTACGCACGGGAGAGCGAGCAAAACTCCGAAGAAACTGTAAGCAATTCGCATGAACAACTCCAAATCCTGTACGACCCCAATGCACGAGTAAAAGGTGGTTTCAGTTCCAGATGCAACCGATCCGCCTACGGGATGAAATTCGGACAATTGCTTTAAGAGGGTGAAAAGGCAGCTGGGCCAATTCCGATTCCCCCAACTTATCTGAGCCGTTCGCAACGAGGCTCATAACGGACACAATGTAAGAACAGGCGCAAACCTAAGCGCCCAATCGACCGCGTGCAATCAGACGAACATCACCAGCGACAGAGACCTCGAACCGCCCGGTGGCAGTAGCTTGGACGGTAACGAATAGTAAGCTAGGTCTCCCCACGAAGCGTCCTTGCCTAAGGACAAGTTCGTGACCTGGTTCGATAATTTTTTGGCGGACCAGGTATGCTCCGACCGGTCCCGCTGCACTGCCTGTAGCAACATCTTCGACGAGTCCTTGGTTATCCCACGTCCGACCTTCCCGCTGGTTTACATCCAAGACATAAACAAATTTCGCACCTACTGTCGCCAGCAGCGACTCGAAATCAGATTGGACGATCCGAGCGTTCTCTAGGCCATCCGAAATTGGCACAATCAGATAAGGGAGGCCTGTCGAGACCTGTTGGAGAGGTAAGGACTTGGCTACTTGTGTCGTCTTGAGGTTCAGAGCCGCCAAAAATGGCTTGCTCTCTTCCATGGAGAGGGTTTTTCCAAATTCAGCTTCTCCTTGGTTCATATTTGCCCGGTACCAGCTCTTCTCCCGCGTGGTAGTGACCGGGATTGTCTTGTGTCTCAATTCAATCGTCCACGAAGCAACTTGTTTCTCCGGCAATCGCTGTTCATGCAAGGCTGCAGCCGCACCCAGTAGAGGATGTCCGGCAAAATCTAGCTCCTCTTCCATGGTGAATACTCTCGCTTTCACCACACTGGGATTGTTAGTTGATTCAAGAAAAATGGACTCGAACTGGCGCATTTCGCGAGTCAATGCCTGCATCATGTCTGGGGATACTCTCTCGTTTGACATGAATACAACCAATCCATTGCCGGAGAGCGGCTCCTTGCTGAACACATCCACGAGCCGGAATTCCATTCGCGGCACTATCTTCAGTCTGGGCTCCTGACGAACAGTCGTTCCCGTGCTTGAATCATCGCGGTTCACTGTCAGCGGTGCAGCGGCAGCTATAGCGGCTGTCACGTTGAAATTTCGCCTCGTCATCCACGTCATGGAGTCTCCTTTACGGATTGACGCTGAGTACTTTTGAATTGGCAATCGCTGTGATGTGTGCCCGCCGTTACCCGGAGATGGATATTGCCTTTGAGGGGAGCTAGAACAACAGCCGCCGGAAAGCAGTTGGGGTAAGGCCGGTTTTCTTCTGAAAAAGTCGCGCGAAATGACTTTGTTGAATAAATCCGGTCCGGAAGCTGATCTCTCCCACCGTAAGGTCACTCTTTCGCAGAAGTTTCTTGGCCCATTCAATTCGACGGTGCAGAACGTACTGATACGGGCTCTGTCCCGTGCTTTGCCGGAACGCCCTACTGAAATGAAACACGCTCATCCCTGCTTCTGCTGCAAGCGGTGTCAGAGACAGGTCTCCTTCCAAGTGGTCTTCCACATAGTCGAGAACACGGCGCAGCCTTGGCGTGGGAATTCCGCCTTTGTGGCCCATAGCTGTCGGTACGGAAGAGTGATTTCCTAAAAGGTGTAGGACGATGGCGTTGCTCAGCGTCTCCCCTAAAAGTAGACCCGTGGAGCTCTGCATTTCAACTCCTCGCAACGCCCAGATCATGTGCTCCAACGGACGATCGCGAAATGTACGTTGCTCTCTAAGGTGAACACCTGTCGCCGGCAGCGAAGCGATTTGAACTGCCTGCTGAAGCATGGTATCGCTTACAAGCGCGACGATTTGTTCGATAGGGTTCTCTGATCGATACGGTCGACTATTGCATGTGCCATGCCGTACGTTAGCCGGGAAGACTGCAAGTGTTCCAGGCTGAAAAACGGTACTACCAGTTTCGCCTTGGCTGCGCCACTCTGTGACGGTGGTGCCACGCGTCTGCAAACGAAGCATGTGAAACTCGTGACGATGGGCGCCCTGAGTAGACCCTCCCAGCTCATGCATCAGAGTTAGACCGTTCCAGCTCCCGATTCGGCGATGGTTTTCTTCCATAACTTCCTAATTAGAGAATGCCGACGGCTACAAGTTGCGCTTTTCTTGCTGCCACTGACCAGTTCCTGTCATTGTTTCTACGTTCCGCAGATCGTGCGCCAGCCCCAATCATCTCTGAGGATGACGTACATCCAAGGAGGAACGATGCGGAAGCAGGTTCAGGAACCGCAGCCGGTTGTGGCCGCAAATGAGGAGTCTTATTTTGTTGCAGGTGATGGCTGCCGGATCTTCTATCGATTTGACGGTTCTCACGAGAAGCCGGTGCTTGTCCTCTCGAATTCCATCGCGACAACGTTGCAGATGTGGGACGGCCAAGTCGAGGAGTTATCAAAGTACTTCCGTATTCTGCGTTACGATCTTCGCGGCCATGGTGGCACAAGCGTTCCCGTTGGTTCTTACTCCATCGACAGACTTGGGCGAGATGTGCTCGAACTGCTCGATGCCCTTGACATAAAACGCGCGCACTTCTGTGGGCTTTCTCTTGGAGGTATGATTGGCCAATGGCTGGGTGTACACGTCCCCGAGCGGATCGATCGTCTGATCCTGTGCAATACGTCCGCTTATCTCAGCCCCGCAAGCTATTTCGATGCGAACATCGCTTCTGTACTTGCCGCCAGCGATATGTCTCAGACTACAGAGATGTTTCTCCACAACTGGTTTCCAGCAGAATGGCTGGATAGAGAAAACCCGAGCATTCGTCCATTCCGTGCCGCGCTTCTGGCGCTCGATCCGCGAGGGCTGGCCGGATGTTATGCCGCAGTGCGCGACTTGGACATGCGGCGCACTGTAGCCCTAATCCAATCACCGACCCTTATCATCGGAGGCAGCTATGACACAGTGACACTGCCAGCCCACAGCGAGCACATTGCGACAACAATTCCGGATGCAAAGCTTCTTCTGCTGCCTTGTGTCCATCTTTCGAATGTCGAATATCCCAGCGAGTTTCTGCAAGCCGTCCTTGAGTTCTTGCGAGGCGATCACTGAGTTTTCACCGCATGAGCGAACAACTCCCACTCCTCCTTGCTTCCGTCAACACCTTTTTTGAAGCTCGAAAGGTTGACCACTGAAACCTGCTTGGAACCGGTGGGAGTTTTAATGCTTGGCGCAATGATAGGAGTCTTTATGTATTCAGTTTGTACTGATGCTGAAGAACATTTGTATGGCGTTCCCACTAATCAATCACTCCCAGTTTTCCTCGATGGTTGGGGAACGACATGTCCGGGAATATAAGCATCTTCGCTAATTATTTGTCTTTCCGGCTGGGCGAAGAAACTTATCTCTATGACTGTTGGCAAAGTCAGCCATCGATCTCAACTGACGACCCGTATGCGCCTGCATATTGAATGGTGTGCCCCACGCATGACCCGAACGGTAATAGCTATACAGGTCGAGAACACGATCGTAGCCAGGAGCGCCTCCGGCTGAGAGACGATACTCCTCATCTGATATGGGTTTATAGGCGATGTTCAACCCGCTTGCGTGCGATATGATTTCGGTTGCGTCGGCATATGTCAGCGCTTGCGGGCCAAACATCTCAAACGACCGATTGATATATGTAGGCTCTGTAAGCGCAAGCGTTGCCACACTAGCGATATCCTGTGCATCGATGAAGCTGATTGGAGCATAGCCGCAAGGTAGGCGGACAATCCTCTCCAATTGAATATCGGGCAGATAATACGTCACAAAGTTTTGCATGAATGCGGTCGGACGCAAAAACGTCCAGGTCATGCCAGAGGATTCAATCAGGCGTTCAACTGATCTATGCATTCGGCCAACGGCATACTCTTCTCTTTCAGCACCGAATGCAGAAAGTTTTACGATGTGCGTGACTCCCGCTTTGGCGGCTTGCTCTACGATGCGTGCCTCGTATTCTTCTTGATCATCCAAATGTGGGGTTGCCAAAAAGAGTTTTCGGATACCGCCAAATGCCGTGGCTAGACCCTGTCCAGTAGCAATGTCGACTGGCGAGAAGTCAATGGTAGGAAATCGCGCAGGTTTGGAACGCGAACCCAATCGAATCACTTCACCGGAAGCGATGAGTTCTTGGGCCACAAACCCTCCAACGGTTCCGGTTGCTCCAAGGACAAGAATCTCAGCGGGTTTCGTTGATGTCATCACAGTTTATATTTCTCAGGTATAAGTGGAACAATTGATTGCTAAGGATAAATATTAGGCAGACTTCAGTACTGGCAATTGGGTCGTAATCAGTGGCGCGCAATTGACTGAAGTGGAGTTCTGCTTTCACTGCCCTTTCTCAAGCACTATTTCAATTGCGGCCTCGACGTGAAGTCGCGTCAAATCGAACGCAGGCAGAGGGTATTGCTCGACCTCGAGCAGAAGAGGAAGTTCGGTGCAGCCGATGATTATTCCTTCTGCACCACGGTCTCGCATGTCGCGGGCGATTCGGAGGACAGCGCCCTGTGAGTCCTCTTTAACAATTCCCAGCGTCAACTCATCCACGATAATCCGATGAAGCTCCAAACGGTCGGCGGGTTCGCGAATTAGCACCTCCAGACCGTGCTGACGACGAAAGCGTCGGGGCAGGAAATCCATCTCCATTGTGAAGCGGGTGCCCAGCAGTCCCACACGGGAAATTCCGGCCTGGGCTACGGCTCGACCAGTAGGATCAGCAATATGGAGAAGAGGTACGTTCAAAGCCGCTTCGACTTGATCGGCAACAGCGTGGCCCGTGCTTGCGGTAATCAACACGACTGCAGCACCCGCGTGCTCTACCCGAACGGCTGCTGCCGCGATCACTTCCCCGACCAGATCCCACCGTCCAGTGGACGCGAAGCTAAGCAGTTCCTCATAGTCAAGTGTGAAAAGCACACTACGCGCATTGTGGTGGCCACCAAGCTCGCGATTTACACCAAGATTCAACAAGCGATAGTAAAGTGCGCTCGATTCCCAGCTCATACCACCGAGAAGACCAATAAGTTCCGATTTGATCATTGGATTCCTGAGTTCTTGGTTCGCGTTGGATCAAGAGTCTACAGGTCGAATCATGTACCGATCCGTATATTCCTCTACGATCTCGATAGTAGATTACATCAAGTATAGAGAACGACACCTAACGTATTCGACGATAGGTATTGCAAAATTCTTTAAAGAGCCAGTCGAGCTATGCAACTCAATGGGACAAAAGACAATCGTGGGTCCTGATTGCTTGTCGGTGGGACCTCAGCAACCGACCGGCACGCAGATGTCCGATAGTGAAGCCTATCGACACTTGGCCAATTCGCGATCATGCTCTGATTCGTTCGTAACTCAGGTCGTCATCCGGCTGCGGCTTTCCAGATAGCGTTCCGCAGTTGATCTCATTAGGGAGCTCGGTAGAATGAGTTGAGATTATTGCAACGTTTCTCGTATACGAAACAGGAGATCGGGTTGGCACAGGCGAAGTCTGGAAAGCGTTCTTCACGGCCTAAACGCATCGATGCTCAACGCAATTATGAGCATCTCCTAAAGATTGCCGGAATATTGGTAAAAGAAGAAGGAACGGACGCTTCTCTTCGTGAAATAGCACGCAGAGCCGACGTTGGCTTAGGAACTCTCTATCGCCACTTCCCAACGCGAGATGTTTTGCTTGAGGCGATATTACGAAACAGTTTCGAAGAACTTGCCCAAAAGGCGGAAGCCCTCGAACATTCCGATGCCCCGCTTGATGCCCTGACGAGTTGGTTGGAAGAGTTTGCAGACGGATCGGCAACCTACCGCGGATTGACCTCCATGATGATGGCAACGATCAAAGACCCGAAGTCCGCGCTCTATACCTCGTGCTTTTCTATGCGCGTAGCAGCAGGAAGACTGCTAAAGCGTGCGCAGGAAGCGGGACGTATCCGCGATGAGGTGACTGCTAATGACTTGTTTACTTTGGTCACCGCGATCGCATGGGCTGCAGATTATTCTGCATCAGAAGCCAGGAGCCGCTCTCGACTTCTTTCGCTTCTGATAAATGGACTGGAGTCTCGCCCGCAGATCATCAGCTCACGCGTTGAGGGGAAGAAACCTCGTTCGAAAGATCCAAAGAAATAGAACGCCCGGCACTCGTCGAACCAATATCTCATTCGGCGATCTGTAAGACGATTTTGCCCTGGATGTGTCCTTTCTCACCGCGTTGATGAGCAAGACTAGCCTCTCGCAATAAATAGATACTGTCGATTTGAGTACGTATCTGACCAAGCTGAAGGAGACGCGCGATCTCGACCATCTGCGTTCCGTCAGAATGGACCTGACCGCCCTTGAAGCTTATCCCCAGTTCCTTTGCGCGCGATCGATGATACTCGCCCAGGAACACAGGACTGATCGTTCCCCCAGGCTTCACCACCGAGAGGAAGCGATAACCTTGAGGACCTCCCACCGTGTCAACAACCAAATCAATGTCTCTCGCGAGCTCTTCGACGGTCGTGCTCGTGTAATCGACAAACACATCCACATCGAGGTCACGGAGGAACCGCTCGTGTCGGCCAGATGCAACTCCGATTACGTTGGCACCTTTCATTTTCGCAAACTGAACGGCGAAATGTCCCACGCCACCGGCTGCGCCATTGACAAGAACATTTCTATTTGACTCTAGCTGCGCGTGATCGAAGAGATACTGATAGGCCGTTAGAGCCGCCATCGGCGTGGCTGCAGCGTGAAGATGGTCGATATTCTCGGGCTTGAGCGCAAGATGAGCCTCCGGAGCGGTCACAAACTCTGCATAGCTCTTGCCACCATTGTTGAGCTGAGGAAAGCGGACCAATCCAAAAACGGAATCACCTTCACGGAACTTCGTAACCTCGGAACCGACTTTCTCTACCACGCCCGATACATCTGAACCTGGGATGAAGGGCAGAGTGAGTTGTGGCCTCATCTCTTCCGGAATCGCTGGAAAGCCGGCTCGAGCATACCAATCCGCGGGGTTTACACCCGCTGCGAAAACGCGAAGAAGAACCTCTGCAGGACCAGGCTGTGGACGCTCGACGTCACGATATACCAGGACCGACGAGTCCCCAAATTCCCTAACCTGAATAGCTTTCATCGAAGATGCCTTAAACATATTTCACCTTAATGGCTTTACACGGAGCACAGCTCCGCATATATTCATTATTCGGAGCACCGCTCCGAATGTCAACCATGCGAGCACTCTGAGTGATGAAGGAATAACGATGAATGAAGAGGCACTGACAAAAACTCGCGACGGTTCGCGAAATAGGAAAGACAGAGTGTCGAAGGCGATTGCCATTGGGGTCGCAGTGCTTTTGGGAACGGGCGGGATTCTTAAGCTCTTCGACTTTACACAATTTGCCAACTACTACGCAGCGGGAGGTAAGGGTGTTCGTTGGTATCAGGCATGGACACGTGTCAAGCCTTGGGAGGTGTCTGCCGAAACTGGATACTCTATTGGAGCCTCTGGCGTAGGCGCGGCCCTATTGCACGTTCATCTTGCCGAGACGAATAGATACAATGCGATCCTGTTGCCAGACAATCCCTTCGCTACCTACCGCAGCTCTTAGCGAATGAAGGAATCGCGGCTGGAACCTCGTCCCACGCGGACAAAGTGACAGCCGCGTTACCCAGAAGGTCTCAGACGAGTTTTGTGTTAGAGAGATGACTGAGGTAAAGACTCAGGCACAAGACTGTCTGCGTACTAAGCTCGCTCTTACGTTATCCGCTGCCCTTGAAAGAAATTTGGCGGGAACGTAAGTAAACGCCGCTAGGGTG
>Ga0209233_1000800_pt1 | contig 14103 bp, 9 predicted proteins | sample AraplaCL_Cvi_mCL_FD_184269 | JGI IMG/M metagenome (GOLD analysis project Ga0209233, IMG submission 184269) | Arabidopsis root microbial communities from the University of North Carolina, USA - plate scrape CL_Cvi_mCL (SPAdes) (version 2) | ecosystem: Host-associated > Plants > Roots > Endosphere ...
CTCCAGGTTGCAGCGGAGACCGGTCGTGCATTGGGATTTGTCTTTCGACCTCATCGCGTATCTGCGAATCCTTCGCCTGCTGCGCTTCGTCTGGAAGTGCAAAGTCGGCCTCGTGCCGTACGTGTGCTCAAGTGCCGAGGCTCGACGCCTCCAAGTCGCAGCATCCCGCTGCCGCCATTCGCCCTTCACTAATCTATGCGCTGGGCTTGCTTACTGCTTCCTCACTTGGCCGTCGACGGCGTGTTACGGCAACGCCCCCCCATGAACCAAGCCGTTGCATTGCTTACCGGTCCGGCGCACCAACGCGTCCTATACGCCGTCAATGACCAGGCGGCGGTGCGTGGTTTACGCGCCGGTCTTTCCGTTCAAGCCGCTCAGGCATTGGCGCCGGACTGCTCTTTGGTCGAGTTCGATCCCGTGGCCGTCGAACGCGACCGACAATTGCTTGCTGCTTGGGCTTATGGCTTCAGCTCACAGGTGAGCTTGATGTTTGCCGACGCCGTTGTGCTGGAAGTTAGTCGAAGTCTGGCGCTGTTTGGGCCATGGCCTGATTTTGAACGCCGGCTGCGCACGGAGCTGAATGATCTCGGTTTTCGGCATCGAGTAGTCGCCGCGCCCAACCCTTGGGCGGCGCGCGCACTAGCTCGTGTGCACGACGGTTTCGCTGTAGGCGTACCGCAACTGAAACATGCCCTTGGGTGCCTGCCTGTCGAAGTAGTGGGCTTTGCCGACGAGATCGCGCTTGCGTTTGCGCGCATGGGGTTACGGCGGCTGGCGCAGGTCATGGCGTTGCCGCGAGAGACGATCGCGCGGCGTTTTCCGCCGGCCGTGCTCGACCATATCGATGCACTGTGCGGTCGTTCGTTGCCGTTACCGTTCTACCAACCGCCGGCCATCTTCAGCCGATATCTGGAGTTCGACCACGAGATCGAATTGAACACTGGGCTGCTCTTTCCCCTGCGTCGGCTCACCGGAGATCTGGCCGCCTTCGTGAGCTCACGCGACGGTGGCGTTCAACGCTTCAAGGTTGTGTTTGAGCACGATCATGCCGTGGCGACGACGCTGGAGGTGGGGCTACTCGCTCCGGAGCGCGATGCCATGCGCTTGCTCGACGTGATGCGCCACCGATTGGAGCACGCTACGTTGAACGGACCAGTGCGCGCGATTCGTCTGCTTGCTGAGGACCTTCCTTCGTTCGTTCCGCCATCAGCGGACTTATTCGAGCAGCGCGCACAAGGTGCACTGACATTCGACCAGCTTCGTGAAAGGCTGCGCGCCCGGCTTGGCGACAAGGCAGTCCATGGGTTGGCCACTGATTTGGACCATCGGCCAGAACGCGCCTGGCGGACACAACGCCCGCGCAACGAGTCACCGGCATCGTTAGCGGATGCTCGGCCTGCGTGGTTGCTGGAGCATCCCATCCCACTGCGTGCGAAGGCGAACGTGCTCTTCGGGCCGGAGCGGGTGGAAAGTGGTTGGTGGGATGGCGAGGACATTCGTCGCGACTACTACATCGTCGAGACCGAGCAAGGCCAAGTAGCTTGGGTCTACGCGGAGCCCGGCGAGGTTGGACCCTTCATGCTTCATGGGTTCTTCGCGTGAGTATCTTCTTATGAGCGCACCCGAGTATGCCGAACTTCATTGCCTGTCCGCGTTTTCTTTCCAACGCGGTTCCTCAATCGCGCAAGAACTGTTCCACCGCGCGAAACATGTCGGCTACCAAGCGCTGGCTATTACGGACGAATGCACACTGGCCGGCATCGTGCGCGCGCATGAGGCTGCCCTCGAAGCCGGTGTACGCCTCATCGTCGGCAGCGAGATCCAGATCGAGGACGGCCCCAAGGTGGTACTGCTTGTCGCCGATCATGAAGGTTATTCGGCGTTGTGCCGACTCATTACAACCGGACGACGCGCGGCCGAAAAAGGAGCGTACCGGTTGCATCGTGCGGACTTTCACGATTTGCCGGACGGACTGCTCGCGCTGTGGGTGCCGGACAAGCATATGACGTTGGAGCACGGGCACTGGGTTACCTCGATGTTCCCCAATCGGTGCTGGCTTGCGGTTGAGCTTCATCGCGGCATCGACGACGCTGGCCGCTGCGCGAAATTATGCGCACACGCCGAGCAGCTTGGCATGCGGCCGGTCGCCGCTGGAGACGTGCATTACCACGTACGCCAACGCCGCGTGCTACACGACGTGATGACCGCTATTCGTCATCGGACTACGGTGGCTCGTGCCGGTGCGTACCGGTTTTCGAACGGCGAACGCCACCTGCGCACCCGCCACGCGCTCGGCAATATCTACCCGGCGACTTTGCTCGAAGAAACACTACGCATCACCGAGAGATGTCGCTTCAGTCTCAAAGAACTGCGCTACACCTACCCTCGCGAGCTGGTGCCCAGCGGGCATACGCCAACTACGTGGCTGCGACACCTTACCGAAGATGGCGTGCGCTGGCGCTGGCCGAACGGCGTGTCAGAGAAGGCGCGCACTCTCATTGAGAAAGAACTGGCGCTCATCGCCGATCTGAATTACGAAAGTTACTTTCTCACCGTCCATGACATCATGCGCTTCGCCCGAAGCAAAGGCATTCTCTGTCAGGGCCGGGGCTCGGCGGCGAACAGCGCAGTGTGCTACGCGCTCGGCGTGACGGAGATTGATCCGGACCGCATCGGCATGCTCTTTGAACGATTCCTTTCGAAGGAACGCAACGAGCCACCGGATATCGACATCGACTTCGAACACGAGCGGCGCGAAGAAGTGCTGCAGTATGTGTTCAATCGATATGGCCGGGATCGCGCTGCGCTGACCTGCATCGCCACGAATTACCGTGGACGCAGCGCAGTGCGCGATGTGGCCAAGGCGCTGGGATTGGCCCCAGATCAGGTCAATGCGCTGGCGAACACGTTGGACGCTTGGAGCGCGGAAGTGCCACCGGACGATTTCCTGCGCGAGGCCGGTTTCGATCCGACCTCGCCGATCATCCGGCGCATCACCGCCCTCACCGCGGAGCTGATGAAATTTCCTCGGCACCTATCGCAGCATCCTGGTGGCTTTGTGATTTCCGAGTATCCACTTCATACACTGGTACCCGTTGAGAACGCAGCCATGGAAGACCGAACGGTCATCCAGTGGGACAAGGACGATCTCGACACGCTCGGCTTGCTCAAGGTCGATTGTTTGGCGCTCGGCATGCTCACGGCAATTCGCAAAACACTGGAGATGCTAAAGCGCACAGGCCGGCGGGATCTCACTGTAGCGACCATCCCTGCGGAAGATCCGGAAACTTATGAAATGATCGGACGCGCCGACACGCTCGGGGTATTCCAGATCGAAAGCCGTGCCCAGATGGCGATGGTTTGTCGTCTTCGGCCGAAGTGCTTCTACGATCTTGTCATTGAAGTGGCGATCGTTCGCCCTGGACCGATTCAAGGCGATATGGTCCATCCATATCTGCGACGACGCCAGGGATTGGAACCGATCGATTACCCTCCCGCACTCAAATCGATCTTCGAGCGCACGCTCGGTGTGCCGCTCTTTCAAGAGCAGGTGATGCAAATCGCGATTGATGCCGCCGGCTACTCCCCCGGCGATGCTGACCAACTGCGTCGCAGCATGGCCGCATGGCGGCGGCGAGGAGGCCTCGAGCCACATCGCGAGCGGCTGAAGCAAGGCATGCTGATGCGCGGTTACACGCTGGGTTTTGCCGAAAAACTATTTCGCCAAATCCAGGGTTTCGGCTCCTACGGCTTCCCGGAAAGTCACGCGGCAAGCTTCGCTCTGATTACGTACTCAAGCTGCTGGCTTAAATGCCACGAACCCGCCGCTTTCGCGGCTTCTTTGATCAACAGCCAACCACTCGGGTTTTATAGCCCAGATAGCATCCTGCAAGATGCACGGCGCCATGGCATTCGAGTGCTGCCTGTCGACGTACGCTACAGCGATTGGGACTGTACCCTGTCTTTCGAAAAAGGGGATAGTAATAGCGATCCAGCCATTCGCATGGGTTTGCGAATGGTCTCCGGTTTGGCTGAAGACGCCGCGCGAGCCATCGAAGATGCGCGTACCGGCAGACCATTCATTGATGTCGAGGATCTATGCCGGCGCACTGCCATCGATCGTCGGCACCGGGATTTACTTGCTGACGCCGGCGCATTGCGCGGACTCGCAGGACACCGTCATCGAGCACGATGGGCCGTCCTGGGCGTGGAAGCTCAGCGTCCATTGTTTGATGAAATCAACCCGACGAGTGAAGAACGGATTGCGCTAACGCCACCGACGGTGTCGGAAAATATGCGTACCGATTACACAACGATCGGCACAACACTGGGCCCTCACCCTATCAAGCTCTTACGAACCCTGCTCAAGGGCCGGCGCTGTCAAAGTTCGAGCGAACTCGCTCATGTGGAGCATGGTGTGCGCGTGCGCTATGCGGGCTTGGTACGTTTGCGACAACGGCCCGAGACAGCAAGCGGTGTCACTTTCGTCACGTTGGAAGATGAAGATGGAATGGTGAACGCCGTGATCTGGAGAAGGCTTGCCGACCAGCAAAGGCGCGTCATGCTGGAAAGCCAATTAATGGCCATCGACGGGAAGATCGAGCGCGTTGATGGTGTGCAACACCTTATTGCGGAACGATTGAATAATTGGAACATGCTGCTGCGTGGAATGACGATGCCATCGCGGGACTTTCGGTAACGAAACTGCGTTGAGTCCAGGCCACCGCCCACAATGCCCGGCGTCTGTTTTCGACCGAAAATCAAGCACTTCAATAATTGTCAGGAATCTGATCGTTCCGCCGCCGCCGCGTTGAACCCACGGCTGTCCGTCTGGCTAATACCGCGCCAACAATACCTGCGCCTCGGTGGGAGTGAACTCCAGACTATCCAAGGAGGTTGGGTTGAGACAGAAATGCATGTCCGGCCGGCTTTCAAAGAGCTCGCGGACATACATGACGACGCAATGCGCTCCTGCTGCCTGCCAACGATATACCTTCTCCGGCGAGGTGAAGAATGGAAGCACCTCGATGCCGTCGGTGCGGACCAGTGTAATCACGTTAAGAAGCTCGCCTGCCAGCACTTTACCTTGAGTAACCTGCGGGGCCAGCGCCGGCACCAACACTTCCAAAGTGAGCAGTTGCTGATAGAACCGAGATATCTGTTCGGGCTTACGTTCCGCACCCCCAAGCATCCGCTCGAGGGGACCATTGAAATGGGCCATCCAGGAAGTCCTCGTCAGTGCATCGATCGAACGCGGGTCATGGCGTCTAGCAAGGCCGCGGTCGATGGCGCTCGCGTCGCGTACTCGTCGTGCAGCCGGGTCACGTTGTGGGCGAACAACGTGACGATCGCGCTTATCGGCAGCTCTGTGGGTCGAGCCACTTCCCGGATCGTCCATTTTTCGAGCTTGGCGCGGCGGGCAAAGTAGCTCAGCGAATCCGCAAAGACGGTGCCTAACCGACTGGACGCTACCCCGCCTCGTTGATGGGTGGTCGCTAAAGAGCGCATCGCCAACTGAACCAGGTGCATCACCTGGGCGATGCTGAAGATTCCGAGGGCCTCTCGAAGGCTGGACGTCGCGGTCTGCGCCCACTTTGGGTTGTAGCCGGATTTCGCCAGCGCCCACGCGGCATATTGCACAACCTCGGCCAGTGCCAAGTCCTGCCAAACGTCGAGTAGTGCCTCGAGAACGTTTTCCGACGGTTCGATGCCGCTCAGCAGCGCATTTGCCATCGTGCTGCGTTCGCGGCAATCCCCTGGTGACCAGCAGATGCGCCAAGCCAGGGTCTGCGGCCCAATGTCAACCCAATCCTTCGCGGTGAGCCAGTCCTTTGCGTTCGATAGCGATAGCTCCGGTTGAATCACACCTAGCGCCTGTAGCGCAAAGAGAATGCGCTGCGAGAAGTTCTCATGCGGCGAGAGCGGCTCCTTGAGGAACTGGAGTGGCAACAGCCGAGTAAGGGAACTGTCAGCCCCGGCACGGACCGCCGCGGCGAAATATAGAGTAGCAGTCAGATCGTTCGAATCCACCATCCACCTTCGAGAAAACGGACCTCGTTGAACACAAGTCCATGAAAACAATCCCTATAGATGCAGTCCTAGAGGGTCCAAGCTTCTGTCATCCGATTTGTCCCGGCGGTGGCTGAAAATTACGCCCCGCGGTGAAGATAAGTGCCGCAATGATTACAAACAAAGCCGCGGCGCGAGTCGTTCGCCCCCGCTATCCCCCAGTTGCGTATGCTCCGGCTGCCGCATTTGCAACATGAGATTCCTTTGCCCGTCCTGCACTCCGGGTGCTCTTCCAAATACTGATTCAACGTGGGAAGGGATCGCCAGAATCTCCAGGGCGCCGTTAGGAGCCAAAGCGAGAGCAATGGAAGGACTGTCAAGGACCCATAGACAAGGATTGCGAGCAAACTGACGCTCATGTTGACGCTTCCACTTCGGCATTTTTTCTTCCAGACATGCTCGATTTCTCCAGCCGGTGTCGAGGCGTTGGCGCCGAGCGGAAGCGTGTTGCAGCAACGATCTTCTATCCCGCGCCTTGCGCTTGATTCTTGTCGCCATTATCGGGTTTTCAGATATCTGAGGTTCAAATATAGCTTTGTTGGCCGCGATCTCCAAGAGCGGCCATGCCAAAGTCGATACATCGCCCGGAATACGAGCAGCTACGCAAGCTGGTCCGTGAGGTCCGTATCGATGCGGGCGTCACCCAAGAAACGCTGTCCGTTCAACTCGGACGCAGCCAGTCATTCGTCAGCGACATCGAGCGAGGGGTACGTCGGATAGACGCGATCGAGCTGCGAGACTTATGCCATCTATTGGGAATCGACCTGGCGCATTTTCTTGGTGTGCTGGAAGAGCGCATTGCTGTCGGCAAAGGCGGTTTGCGACGCACCCCGACCGCGCCAAAGAAGAAGGGCACCGTTCGACGCCAGCGGCCCTGATGGCGGCAGTGCGGAGCTAAGCGGCGAGTCTGACGACGGGCGAGCATCAGGCACGGCCCCAAAGCGCCGCCGAACCGAGAGCGCGGAAAGCGAGTCGGGTCCCGACGACGATCCTGAATTGCTACAAATGCTCGAAGGATGCCGGAATGAGGCACGATTCAACGCGCCAACCTACCTCGTGGTGCTCGGTTGGTATCCTCGCCTTCGAGCGCGGCGGCAGTTTCGAGCGCGGTTAACGTTTCCGACCTATTCAACACTGAAAGCGACACTGCTAGTGGAGCGATGAGTCAGCCTGCGGTACGAGTCCAGCCAGTTCCTTTGCAAAGGATAGCGAGCGTCAGGCGGCCGGGGTCACGAAATCGTCCCGCATCCTGAACGCGGCGGAGGAACCGCTCTCAACGAGCACGTCGAGCACATATAGAATGGCTTCGCGCAGGGCTGGATTGCGCTTAAGCTCCAGCGGCCTCGCGTAAACATGCCGCTGGAGAAGAGCTTCGAGCATGAAGACAGTGTTGGACTCGCGCAGCATGTTGGCAGGATTCCCCCGTCTGAGCGCGTTCGCGATGTGCACGAACGCGGCGGGCATGGAACGCTCGCCGATGTGGTAGAGGAAGCGGACGTAGCTGTCGAGCACGATCCAGACCGGCGGCAGGGCGTCGAAGAGCGCGTCGACGTTGTAAGCGTGGCCTTCCAGGCTCCGCCAGTGACGAACGTTGTCCTTCCACCACGCGGTCAGGAAGATCGTCAACAGCACCTCGCTGCCGTGTGGGTGCTCCCTGTCCAGATGAGCAAGCCATTTGGCGCGCTTGACCCTCTCGGCGAACAGGTTCCATAGGAACCAGTAGTGCTTCGTGTTGGGACTGCGGTCCTCGCTGCTGGTTAAGCTCTGGATGACGTTGTGGACTTCGCGCAGATGCGAGTCAACCGCATCGAGGATGGGCTGAAGGACTTGCTCGGCATCCGCATCTGATGCGCGCATCAAAAATTGCTGAATGCATGTAGATATCGCCTGCTCCGTGTGGAACTTCCTTTCGCGCCGGTCGGGAGAGCGGTCGTGTTTGCTGCTCCAGCAGTCGACCAGTTCTTGACTGGCGCGCCGGTGTGCGGCCACGGCCAGAGGCTCATTAGGCGCTTGGCCGAGAATCGCGAGGATCATCGCGTGCACCTCAGATCCGAATACCCCCGTTATGTCGAACCGGATGTGCGCGTCTTCGGCGATTGCTTCATCGGTCCAGAACCGCCGGCGAACGTCTGCGGCTGCGCCTGCGGCGATCGTGTTCGGAGTGCGCCGTTTGTCGTAACGCTTCTTCTCCTCCACGTTCCAGTCGCGATCGGCAAGAGTTGCCTCCGTCGCGATAACGTTGACAGATCGAAGGGCAAGGGCGGGGTTCGCTGCCCAAAACTTGTCGTTAGTGCCCCGGATGGCGTACCAACGGACTTCGTCGATCGGATGGGTTAGTGCTGCAATAAAAGCCTGTCGCACGCGCGGTGTCTGGGTTTCCGTCAGAGGACTAAGCAGGAGCATCGGCACGACGAAAGCACACGGACGATCGGCGAGCATCGAGAACCGCTGCAGGCGATCAATGGCTTCCCATTGGTCCGCGTGCCTTGAGATCTCGGAGCAGATGATGTCGATGCACCAGTCCTTCTCTTCCGACGACATCTCCTCCCAGTGATCGCGGACGCAGACGGCGGCGACGAAGCCGGGAGCGTTGTGGCTGTTGTCCGGATGTTTAGCGGCGCGGTCCATGCCCCGAGCACCTGCGAGCTTCTCCCGCCACAGGGCTGGGTCAGCAGAGCCGAAATCGTGCTGGAAGATCTGGAGGCCCCAATTGTAGATGCCTAGCCGGGCATTCATTTCGCCCCGCATCTTTGTGCTCTCGTCAATGAGTCGCTGCACTTCCGGAGCCGGAGGCTTGGGTTCGAGGCGGATGTAGTGCTTCCGAGGCCCCTCGCCGTCCGTCGCCGATGTCTCCTCTGCTGCGGGCTGGGTATCGGCCAAGTCGTACTGGCGGAAGTCCATTCGATGAAGGGCGAGCTGCCACGTGAGCTCATGCTCGTTGCGTTTGTCCGGCGCAGGCAATGCCGCGATGTAGCGGTCAATGATGGCGTGAACCCGCGGGGCCAGAGGGCCGAGTTGTAGGTTTGCGATGGCCACTTCAAGGTCGTGCCGACGGTGCGGCAGCGCATTCGACTTCTTGCGTTCCTCTTCGTAGATTTTGTTTTCGGCGCTAATGGGAGGGAACAATCCGTCGAGGATCGAGGTGTGGTGCTCGCCGACCATGCGGCTGCGATCGATCTCGATGTAGTCCCGCACCGAAAGCAGCACTAGAAGGGCCTCACCTGACAGGTGCGGATGAGCGGTCGCCACGCTTGCGACGACGGCTGCGAGCGAGGCAGAATCGCTGCGCCGGAGGATTTCGAGCAGCACCGCGTCGAGCCCCTCAGGATGGGATTTGGCGTAGCCGAGCAACCAATTCTCGAGCGCCATTAGCAGCGACTGGAGCACGTAGGGACTGACGTCCATGCTGCGGTACAGGCCCCAGAGCCGCTGGTTCACCCATTGCTTTCGCGTCGTCCCGTTTGCAAACGTGAGCTCGACTTCCCAGGCAGGCTCGAGGGGGTCACGGAGACGCGGGTGCGCGTACCACTCAACACTGTGATTGAAGACCTGGATCAGGAAGTCGAGGCCTTTTCTCGGATGGTGCGTGAACAGGTTGATCCATGACCCTCGAAAGGCACTGGCAGGGAAGAAATCGTGTTGTAGGTGTTCCTTGATGCCGAAGTAAAGGTCAACTTCGATGGATGAGCGGCCGTAGAGTTTCTCGCGCAAATACTCCTCCGTAGCAAGGAAGGTATCCAGTGCGACGGAGATCAAAAGGTCCGGCAGATCGCGGGCCGCAGGCGCGCCATCAAGGTCCGCAAGGAGGATGTCGCGGAATTCTTTGGCAACGGGATCGCCGCGGCGTCCCTCCCTGATTTGCCCGCGGAGAACGGCTTCGAAGCGCGCAGGGTCGGCCTTCGGGATCTTCGCGATGACCTTAAGAATGCGTTTGCGTGCATCGCCTCCGCTGTAGTGGTCAAAACGCAGGAGTAGCCAATGTGCAGTGCCGGCGACGTGTTCGGCTCCATCGATGTCCGGCGCCCACCAGCTGACGCCGCGCACTGCATCCTCGATCAATGCGAGAAGCAGCGGTGCATCTTCCGGTCCGAAGCTTCCGATGTTGCGATGGACCAGTCCCACGACAGTTGCCCAGACCGCGCCCTCGGGCACGCTTAGGATCGAGCTGTGGCCGCGCACGTCGGCAAGCCACGCAGGCGATGTCATGCAGGCAACGCGCAGTAGGTGTATGACCCGCTTGAGAATGGCGCGATCATTGGCGAGCAGATCGGCCTCGTGTCGTGCCAGGAATTCGGACGCAGATGGTGCTTTCAGTAGCGACACCAACGTGTCGTCGCGGAATTGAGCAGGCACATCGGCCTGGGCGATGGCCGCGCTGAACAGTCGGTCCGCTGCGGGCGCGTCACGGTCGACCAGTTCGGCAACCCACTTCCGGTAAGAGCGGCGCACCGCAGGATGCGGGCCGATTGTGGAGGACAACGCCTTGAACGTCGCCTCATCCGTAAGGTGCTGCTCCTCGATCCATTGGAGGATGGCCCAATCCTCAAGCACGTCGTGCGCTGTCGCGACGAGCTGAGGGTTGCTGTCTGGCGAAACAACGAGGGAATCCTGTTTGAGGAGAGTGATGGCCGCAGGATTGAGTCCGGTAGCAGGCACGAAGTCTGAAAGGGCGCGTGCCCTGCGCACCGCAAGCTCCTGCAAAGCCTCTTCGCGCAGACGCGGCATGCCGTAGGCAGGACTGTGGTCCGCGCGCACGATCTGCCGCCAGAAGACGGCCCGGAAATCACGTTCGTTCTCCGGAAGCGAACGTCCCACCTCCCAAGGAATCTGGAGCGCCTTGTCGATGAAATATGGGTTGCGCAGAATCTCGCGCAGGGCCGGATTGCCCAGCGGGACCACCAGCGACGGAAACGCCGTCTGGATCTCTTGCAATTCCGAGTCGTCGAGCGGCGGAACCTCGATGACTGTGTGATCAATTCCCGCAGGCTGGAGGAAACTAGCCTGCACCTGCTCCACGGAATAGTCGCGGCAGGTCATGACGATGCCGAGGCCGTCGTCGCCCTGGGCGAGCGTCATCAGATCACTGAAGGCATCGCGCGTTGGTTTTTCGAGCAGGCGTTCGACGCTCTCGACGACGAGCACCTTGCGGCCCTGCGCGCCGAGAATGGCCTGAAGCTCTGTGGCGCGCGTCGGAATCTGGCTGTTGTGGAGCGTTTCGTCGATGTGAGCGACGGCAAATTCCTCAACACGGAACCCGAAGGCGAAGAATTCGCGGGAGAGAAATGACACCGCTTCCTTGCCAATGACGGACTTGCCGCTGCCGGCGGGACCCGTGATCAGGACGACCTGCTTCGCCTCGATAGCTGACAGCACTTTCTGAACTATGGCGGCGCGCCGAAGATGGAAAGCGGGACCGATTGTCGCGCGAATCTTCCGCAGCACGAACTCGGTGTGGTTCTTCAGAGCGGTCAGTATCTGCTGCTCGTGCGCGCCCACCTGGTCGTAAGCCTGAACAAGATAGCCTGGAAGGTCGGTGCGCTTCAGGCTGCGCGCAGCCGGTCCGGCCTCGCTGGCGAAGGTTAGCAGGGCGTTCCACGCGGCGGTCGCGTTCGCTATGGGATCCGGATCGGTTGACTTGAGGGCGAGCAGTGTCTTGATGTGCGCTTCGGTTTGTCGCGTGGTGGTGTGGAGATCGAGGCTCAGGAGATGGAGCACGCGCAGGAAGGGCCACAGGTCTTTGGCCGTGACGGGCGTTCCTTCCAATGCGCTTACGATCTCGCAGAGCTCGTTACACTGATGGACAGACTTCTTCGAAACAAAGCCGTTCAATGAGAGCCGCCGCACGAACTCTTCGCCATCCGCCGCGCTCCTGGCGCAGTCGAGCAGCCCGACAAAATCCTTGAGAAGCGTGCTCGTGCCGCGTAGCGTGACGAGGACAAAGCGATCGTGCTGGGGATTGAAAGGGTCGGCCTTCTTGAAATCTTTCCAGAAATCGCCGATGGCCTTCTTGCATTCATCGTCGGCGGCGCTGATCGTAAAGCTTCGCTTTGCCTGCCCGACGAGCCGCGCAGTCGTAGCGCCTGCGTGCGCGCAGATGACCAGGAAGTCGTCTGTATTGAAGCCAAGATGCTCGGTCTGGAAATGGACCTCGGTGACGCCGGTATTAGTCAGGATCGGCGGAATGCTGCGAACAAGCAGTTGCGCCAGCCAGTAGGCCGCGACGTGTTGCTCGAAGAAAACCCCCTCGCCACCCGTGGAAATCGGGCTTGAGACTCGGTTCTGGCTTGGGCCATCCATACGATCCACCCAATAGTTCTAATGTCTCCCGGGTCGGGGAGAAGTGATCAAAGCCTAGCTCGAAAACGACCGCACGCAAGTATTTCCACCGACGCCCCCGATTTTGGGCATCGCGGTGGCTTGAAGTCTCGTTAGCTCGGTGGTGCTCTTAATGAGGGTCTGCTCTTCGCCGAACTCGACCGTCGGGAAGCGACCCCAAACTGCCGGTCGCAGACGTCAGCTATTGGCTTGACGCTTGACGACGGTTCAACCTCGGATGACCTGGGTGTGCTGCAAATGTGCTCTCTTAGCCAAGATGGCGGGAGCGGTCCATTCTATTTGAGCCTATAAGCGCTAGCATCGATAAGGCAATAGGATCCATCATCGACATTCCGCTGAGGAAGGCAGCCTGCGAGACATCAGAAGCGCGATCGTCTTGAGGATTTCCGACGGGTGGCCGCCTCCTCATTCTTCGTTGTCAGGGTAAATCGAATAGGCGTTGAGACTTTCGAAGTCGCGCCCTTTGAAGCGCACCTGCTTGACCGGTCCCAGTTGCAGTGCGACATGCATGTAGCTGTCGAACCAGTTGAGGACTTCGGCGACCAGCCCCGCGCATTCACCGATACCAGGACCACTGAATCGCTTGCCGATCAGACGGCCGTCATGCACGAGTTCATTGCGCATGTTCTTGACATCCTGCCTCAATGAGGGGATGCCCATGCGCTGAGCAGCGGCGTTGAGGCCAGGGAGGAACGGTAAATCATCCTTGCCCTGTCGATCAGCCTCGGTGGCGACAATGATCTGTAACAGCGTCGTCGCGCTAAGGTAAAGATCTTCCATGGACCAGCACGACAAGGCATCTAACCAATGGTGGATGAGCAGCAACGCCTTCTCGGTTTTCCCGACAGTCGACCAGGAAGCGACTACTGCGGCGACTAACTTCTGGAACTCGGCTGGCGTCGTGATGACGTAGGAAGGGGCAAACAGACCTCGCGCACGCGGCCAGTGGGAAGTCGGCTGGACAATCATGATGCTGCTCGACATGGTCGAGCGTTGAATGGTCACACTCAGACCCGTAGCGTAGGTGGCGGCCAAGAGGATCGGCGTCAACTCCGCATGAGCACGATCACAGGCGGCAGCACCTTGATCCATGCCGGCCGGATTCTCAAGGTAATATGTTTCAGCGACAGGCGGCACCTTCGATCGGCTTGAAGACGCACCGAGGATGGCGGTCTTCGCTGGAGAAAAGTTGACATGCCGCGCAAGCGTCCAGCCGCTGGCAGGCGTTTGAAGGTCCAGATGCTCTGGATCTTCCGGGATCAGAAGGTTGACTACATGGAAGCCTTGCACTTGATCTCCTCACACCCGGGTTGAAGGACTGGGACGCAGTCTACGATACACAAAGAACGGTAGTGTCTCAGTTTGAAATTCTTTTCCGCGCCGTTATAGTCAGTCTCGACAAACCACTGGGGGAATACGACCATGGCAAATTTCCGCGTTGAGACAGCATTCGACCCTAAGAACGGATTGATCTACGCAGAGCTTTATTTTCCGGAAGATTCGGTAGTTCCACTTGCGCGGACTGGTTCAATTTATCCTACACATGAAGCCGCCGAGAAGGACGTTATCGCGATGTTCGTTGCGGCCCTCCCCGCGAAATAGTGAATCTATGCGGCTCGCGCTTTGTACGGACCGCGCTTTTTCGCGACCGGCTCCGGGACAAGCGACGCGATTTCTTCTGGTGGCCAAACGCGGTCG
>Ga0209233_1000801_pt1 | contig 14074 bp, 14 predicted proteins | sample AraplaCL_Cvi_mCL_FD_184269 | JGI IMG/M metagenome (GOLD analysis project Ga0209233, IMG submission 184269) | Arabidopsis root microbial communities from the University of North Carolina, USA - plate scrape CL_Cvi_mCL (SPAdes) (version 2) | ecosystem: Host-associated > Plants > Roots > Endosphere...
TAGGGGCTCGAATCATGCGCTACGAACTTGCCGATCATGAATGGGTTGCCATCAAGCCGATGCTGCCGAACAAGCCGCGAGACGTTCCTCGGTGAACGACCGACGCGTGCTCAACGGCATCTTCTGGGTCCTGCGCCGCCAATCGTGGGAAGGTGACGCGGCGGCTTGACGAGCAAGATTCATGCGATGGTCGATAGCAATGGTCTGCCGGTGCGGCTGGCGTTGAGCCCCGGCGAGGCACACGAGGTTCGACTTGCCGGAAAGTTGTTATCTCGTCTGAAATCCGGATCAAGCTGCTTGCCGACCGTGGCTATGATGCCGAGGGATCAGAGAGCTTGCCAGGACGAAGGGCGCGTGGGCAAACATCCCGCCGAAAAGTAATCGCAGCGACCCGATCTGCTTCAGGCCCGTATCTCTATCGCGCTCGCAATCGGGTCGAGCGGTTCTTCAACAGGATCAAACAATGTCGCCGGGTGGCGACGCGCGACGACAGGCTTGCCGCCAACTATCTTGCCTTCGTTCAGCTCGCGTCAATCCGGCTATGGCTGCGCCTTAATGAGTCCGCGTCCTAGATCGATGGCGTCGCAAACAACCTCGGCGGGCGAGGTGAGGCTTCAGGAGCAATGGCGGAATACACTGCATTGGAACGATTGTTCGGCCCTCCAAGGGGTCACATGGACATGCTGTCGGGAACCGACGAGCTCGAACTCACGTCCAAGGGTCCTGCCGAGGCTCGCGGGGCCGTAACGCATGATTTGAAGGCCACTGCAACGTTCGGGACCATCGAGCGCGAAAGTCGAAATGATGGCATGTCCTCCGATCCTGAGAGCCTGCCGAAGGCGCGCGACGTATGCCATCCGGTCATCTTCGTTCGTGAGGAAATGAAACGCTGCTCTGTCGTGCCAAATTTCGTAAGTCTGGAGCGGTTGCCAGGTTGTCACGTCGGCGACGATCCAATGAACCCGTCCAGCGTTCCTGCCAAGACGTGCCTTGGCGCTCTCAAGCGCAGTTTCCGACAGGTCGAGAACGGTAACGTGCTCGAAGCCTCGCTGAAGGAGGTTATCGACCAGACGCGAAGCGCCGCCACCGATATCGATGATAGGTGAAGCCGCCGTCGCGCCGACCTGCGCAATCAATTCAAGCGAGAGAGCGGGATTTTCCTCGAACCAACTCACCTCATTCTCGTGCTTCTTGGAATAGACGCTCTCCCAATGGGCTTGGCGATCTTCGCTCTGCATGGCTTTCCTCCACTTGGCCCGAGGTACCAGATGGTCGTTCCCCCCGATCCTTGCAAAGCCGGCGTGCCAAGACATGACCCGTGACATGGCTGTCTGGCACCGAAACAGCCGTTCCCGTATTTGCACGTTTATGCATGTTGTAATTCTCGTTTTTGCATGATATCCGAGATCCATGTCAGATGAGATTCCGAGGGCGCGGCGGGACGCGATCGCCGATCGCTTGGTGCAGGGGCAATCCGTGGTTGCTGCGGCGCTTGCCGTCGAATTCGGCGTCTCCGAAGACGCGATCCGGCGCGACCTGCGTGCGCTTGCGGCTGAAGGGCGCTGCCGCCGCGTCTACGGCGGGGCGCTGCCCATCACATCGGGCTGGTTGCCGATGGCAGCGCGCATCGGCGAAGGCCGCGAGCGGAAGCAGGCGCTGGCCCGCGCTGCGGCGGCAACGATCAAGCCCGGCGAGCTTATTTTTCTCGACAGCGGCAGCACCAATCTGGCGCTCACCGAATATCTGCCCGAAGACGCCGAACTCACTGTGGCCACCAACTCGATCGACATCGCGTCGGCCGTGCTGCAAAGGCAGGACCTGCGGCTCATCATGATCGGCGGTGCCGTCAACACCATGGTCGGCGGCTGCGTGGATGCCGACGCGGTTCTGGCGATCACGCGAATGAACATCGACCGGCTGTTTCTGGGCGCATGCGCAGTCTCGGCGAACGGCATCAGCGCGTTCGACCTGTCCGACGCGTCCTTCAAGCGCACACTGCTCTCGGTCAGCAGAGAGAGCCTGGTGCTGGTCACGACCGACAAGCTCGACCAGCGCGCGCCGCATCGCATCGCGGCGATCAAAGATATCGCATGTTTCGTCATCGAGCGCGACGCGCCTGCAGCTCAGCTCGCGCCCCTCGTCAAGGCCGGGGTGTCCATCCTAAACCCCGATCCGCTGGTCTGACGCCAAAGACTCCCTCACGAGAATCATCATGTCCTCTTCCGTACAGCGCGCAGCCAAACTGGCAACCCGCATTGCCTTCTTTGTCGCCGGCTTCGGCATCGCCTGCTGGGCACCGCTGGTCCCGTTCGCCAAGCAGCGACTTGCGGTCGACGACGCAGCGCTCGGTCTGTTGTTGCTCTGCCTCGGCGTCGGCTCGGTGTCCGCCATGCTGGTCACGGGCGTGCTGTGCGCGCGCTTCGGTAGCAAACCGGTCATCACTGCGAGCGGTCTCGTTCTCGCGCTCATCCTGCCACTGCTGGCGGCTGCATCCACCGCGGCCACGCTGGCGTCTACGCTGTTCGCCTTTGGCGCCGCGCTCGGCTCGCTCGACGTCGCGGTGAATATTCAGGCCATCGAGGTCGAGCGCGCCGAAGGCCGGCCGCTGATGTCCGGCTTCCATGCACAGTTCAGCATCGGCGGCTTCGCCGGGGCCGGCTTGATGACGCTCCTGCTCGCAACAGGAGCCGACGTGCTGACCGGCGCTCTTGCCTGCTCGGGCCTGATGGGCCTGGCGATGCTCCTGGCCGCTCCGCGGCTGCTGAAGTCGGCTCCTGCGGAAGCCGGGCCGCTGATCAGTCTTCCTCATGGCTTCGTGGTGCTGCTGGCCGCGCTCGCCTGCATCATGTTTCTGGTCGAAGGCGCGATGCTCGATTGGAGTGCTCTGCTGCTGACCAGCACGAAACATGTGGCAGAGGCGCAAGCGGGCATCGGCTACATGCTATTCTCGATCGCGATGACCATTGGCCGGCTCGGTGGCGATGCGGTGGTCAGCCGCATGGGTGACCGCGCCACCCTCATCTGGGGCAGCGGCCTTGCGATCGCCGGCTTTGTCATCCTGCTGATCGTTCCCTTCGCGCTGCTCTCGCTGGCAGGCTTTCTGTTCATTGGCCTTGGTGCATCCAACCTGGTCCCGATCCTGTTTCGCAAGGCTGGCGCGCAGACACGAATGCCGGTGGAGCTGGCGGTCGCGGCGGTGACGATGGCCGGCTATGCCGGCGTCCTGCTCGGCCCAGCCGCAATCGGCCTTGTTGCCCAGTTCACCGGCCTGCAAACAGCGTTCTTGATTCTGGCCGCACTGCTCGGCGTCGTGACGCTGTCGGCGCGCGCGGTCAGCGCCGAGCATAACTGAGCGGAGGCACCAAATGCACCTGGCACACGTCGCGCTCTGGACAACGGATGTCGTCGCAGCCGCTGCATTCTGGCGGGACTACTTCGGCGCCACGGTCGGCGAGCCCTATCATAGCACGCGCCGCGTTGGTTTCGTCTCTCGATTCATCACCCTGCCCGGCGACGGGTGCATCGAACTCATGACCGGTCCTTGGATCGCCGTGGCGGGCTCGGACGACAGGATCGGTTGGGACCACATTGCCTTGTCGCTCGGAAGCGCGGCGGCCGTCGACGCGCTCGCGGCGCGCTGCGCTGCGGATGGTGTCCTCGTCTCAGCACCGCGAACCACTGGCGACGGCTTCTACGAGGCCGTGCTCGCGATGCTAGACGGAACGCGCGTCGAGATCACCGCATGAATTGCGAACTCGAAATGCGCCACCGGGGCACGAGAGGCTGGCTCGTGTCAGCGCGCCCGCACCTGATCATGCGGGCTGCCGACCCTTGTCACCGCTCGAAACGTGCGAGCGTTTCCTTCAGCAGGCTGATCGTCGCATCCAGATTGTCGCGCCGTGCGCGCAGCGATCTGGCGAGCGTCGAGTAGCTGATATCGGCCACATCGCAGACATGGCTCTTCTGTTCTTCGGTTTCGATATCGGCGGTCATGACCTCCTGGGTGGTCCTGAGCGTGTCGATCAGGCTGCGGAGACGCGCGACCTCATGGGACGGATGCTGGTCGATTGTCGCGGAACGGAGCAAAGGCATCATGGCATTGACCTCGATTGTCCGGCTTTGGCACAGGTCACGGACCACTCCGTGATCTCTGCCCCTCGAATGGCAAAGGCGATGCCAGACGGAATTCAGGCCCAAGCAGACGTGGGGAACCGCAGGATTTGCCCGGGATAACGCGGCAGGCCCGGCTTAAACGGGATCCGGCAAGCGGGTAGACTCCGAATCAATCACGACAGGATTCGAATCATGACCGGTCCCCAGATCGTCTGCCCCAATTGCCGCACCGAGATCAGGCTGACGGAACAGCTCGCAGCGCCCCTGATCGCGGAGACGCGGCGGAAGTTCGATCAGCAGCTCGCCGCCAAGGAAGCCGACTTTGGCCGCCGCGAGTCTGCGTTGAGAAAGGCGCAGGACGAGCTCGCGCAGGCGCGCGCCGGCATCGACGAGCAGGTCACCGCCAAGCTCAAATCCGAGCGTGCGGCGATCGCGCAAGCCGAGGCGGCGCGCGCCCGCCAGGCCGTTGCCGACGAGATCGGCAACCGCGACCGCCAGCTCGCCGAACTGCACGAGGCCATTCTCACCAAGGACGCCAAGCTTGCGGACGCGCAGAAGGCCCAGGCCGAGATGTTGCGCAAGCAGCGCGAGCTCGACGAGGCCAAGCGCGAATTCGAGCTGACGGTCGAGAAGAAGGTGCAGGAAGGCCTGGCCGCGGTGCGCGACAAGGCGCGGCTGGAAGCCGAGGACGCGCTCAAGGCCAAGGTCGCCGAGAAGGAAACGCAGATCGCCGGCATGCAACGGCAAATCGAGGAGCTGCGCCGCAAGGCCGAACAGGGCTCGCAGCAGCTGCAGGGCGAGGCGCTGGAGATCGAGCTTGAATCGCAGCTGCGCGCCCGCTTCGCTCGCGACCTGATCGAGCCGGTGCCGAAGGGCGAGTTCGGCGGCGACGTGCTGCACCGGGTATTTGGCCCGACTGGCCAAGCCTGCGGCACGATTTTATGGGAATCCAAGCGCACCAAGAACTGGAGCGACGGCTGGCTGGTCAAGCTGCGCGACGACCAGCGCGCGGCCAAGGCCGAGATCGCGATGATCGTCTCCAGCGCATTGCCGAAGGGCGTCGAAAGCTTCGACCTGATCGACGGCGTCTGGGTGGTCGAGCCGCGCTTTGCGCTGCCGCTCGCGATCGCGCTGCGTCAGTCGCTGATCGACGTCGCCGGCAGCCGGCTCGCGCAGGAGGGTCAGCAGAGCAAGATGGAGCTGGTCTACTCGTACCTGACCGGACCGAGATTCCGCCACCGCATCGACGCCATCGTCGAGCGCTTCACCGAGATGCAGAATGATCTCGACCGCGAGCGCAAGACCATGATGCGGATGTGGGCCAAGCGCGAGGAGCAGCTGCGCGGCGTGCTCGACTCCACCGCCGGTCTGTACGGCGACCTGCAGGGCATCGCCGGCCGCGCCATGGCCGACATCGAAAGCCTCGACGTCCTGATGATCGAAACGAGAAGCGAGGCGGCGGAGTAGTCCGCGTCATCGCGACGCGCAAACGACAGCCACGCGCAACTGTCGTCCTCGCGAACGCGAGGACCCATAATCACCCGCCCGCTGATCTGAACGCGCCGGAGCTCCAGCACGAGTGAACCACCACCGGCTGTGGGTATGGGTCCCGGCTCAAGGCCGGGACGACAGCGGAATGCTTGACGCCGACCAGCCAAAAAAGAAAGCCGCCTCTTGTCCAGGCGGCCCAAGTCCAGGGAGGAAACGCCCGAAAGGGGCTGAACTATGTTTACCGCATCATTTGATTCGCGGGTATCCGGATAATACCGGAGGTTGCACAAATGTTTCTACTGAAACTCGTGGGCGCCGACACGTTTCCGAGCCGTTGAGCGGACCAGCAGCCACCGTTATCCCACAGCGCCGGCGTTTCTCGTCAGCTGGCCTTGCGGCGCGGCAGCTTCCAGCCGGGCCGGATGAAATGGCAGGTGTAGCCCTCCGGATAGCGCTCCAGATAGTCCTGGTGCTCCGGTTCGGCTTCCCAGAAATCGCCGGCCGGGGCGATCTCGGTGGTGGCCGGCCCCGGCCATAAGCCGGATGCATCGACATCGGCAACAGTGTCGCGCGCCACGCGCTCCTGGTCCGGGCTGGTGAAGAAGATCGCCGAGCGATAGCTGAGGCCGCGGTCATTGCCCTGCCGGTTCAAGGTGCTGGGATCGTGAATCTGGAAGAAGAATTCCAGTAGATCCCGATAGCTCAGCAGCGCCGGATCGAAGTTGACCTCGATCGCTTCGGCATGGGTGCCGTGATTGCGATAGGTGGCGTTGGGCACGTCGCCGCCGCTATAGCCGACGCGAGTCGAAATGATACCGCGCTGCTTTCTGATGAGATCCTGCATCCCCCAGAAGCACCCTCCCGCAAGGACTGCGCGTTCAGTCTTTCTTTCCATGGTTCCACCTGATGTTCTCGCCCCGGGCTCAAGACTGCACCCGATGCGTGGGGGATCGATGCCACACAGATAAGCGCGCAGAAGGCTCGCCACAATGACCGCCATGCCGCGCTGGCCACGCCATCCGCGGAGTCGTATCGTGTGGGGCCGCCTGTTTCAGCAGCCCCTGAAAGCCGGGAGATCAGGGCCGATGATCCACATCAAGCGCGTCTATGAGGATGCTGGCGAGCATGACGGCCAGCGCGTGCTGGTCGATCGCCTGTGGCCGCGGGGTCTCGCCAAGGCGGATGCCGCCATCGACCTCTGGGCCAAGGATGTCGCTCCGACCAGCGAGCTGCGGACCTGGTTTGGCCATCGGCCGGAACGCTTCGACGAGTTCAGGATACGCTACCTGGATGAGCTCGCGAGCAATCCGGCCGCTGCCGACCTCCGGCGCCAGATCGCGCGCAAGACGACGACGCTGCTCTATGCGGCCAAGGATCCCGTGCACAATCACGCGGTCATCCTGGCTGAATACCTCTCAGGCAAGACCGGCCGAAAGCCGGTCTCACATGCCGCCGCTGCGGCAACTTCGGCACGGAAGCGCACGCGCACGACGTCGCGGAGCTAGGACCTTTGTGCGCCTGCCGCCGCTGCAGCGTCACAAGGCGCGTTTTGAACTCTCCGGAGCCATGATGACGCCGATCAGCGCGCACAGCGCGATCGCCTCGAAATAGAGGATGACCGGCAGGAAGCTGCCGCCCTGCCCCATCAGCGCCGCGCCGACCAGCGGCGCAATGCCGCCGCCGAGGATGATGCCTAGCTGCTTGCCGAGCGACGAGCCGCTGACACGCACCTTTGTCGGAAACAGCTCGGCAGTGAAGGCGGCTTCCGGCGCGAACATCAGCGCGTGAATGATGCCGATGGACACGACGAGGCCGACGATCAGAAGCGTCAGATCCTTGGTTGCGACGAGCTGGAAGTAGATCGGATACCACGCAGCTGCCAGCAGGATGCCGGCCACGAGAAAGGGACGCCGGCCGAACCGATCCGAATAGCCCGCGATTAGCGGAACCATGCACATCTCCAGCACATTGGCCAGCATGGTGCCGAACGTCACGCCGGATCCGGGCATGCCGAGCGTCTTGACCGCATATCCCAGCACGAACACCGTGCTCATGTACTGGAACGTGCTGTGAGCCATGTTGGCGAGGCAGCCGAACGCGACCTCCTTCTTCCACGATCTGATCACGTCGAGCAGCGGCGTCCGCGGCTTCGCGGCCGAGGCCTGCACGGCCTTGAACAGCGTGGATTCATCGACCTGGAAGCGAATGTAGGTCCCGAGAATGACCAGCACGAAGCTGAGCACGAATGGAACACGCCAGACCCAACGTGCGAAATCCTCCGGGCTTGCCAGGTAACCCAGCAGGGCAATGAAGCCCGACGCCAGGATCACGCCGATCGGACCCGATGCGTTGATGAAGGATGCGAAGAAACCGCGCCGCGCGGAGGGCGCGTTTTCCAGCGTCAGCGACACCGCATTCATGTATTCGCCGCCGAAGGCAAAGCCCTGGATGAAGCGCAGCACCACCAGCGCGACCGGCGCGGCGACGCCGATGCTCTCATAGCTCGGCAGGCAGCCGATCAGGAAGCTCGCGATGCCCATCAGGAGGAAGGTGATGGTCAGCATGGCCTTACGGCCGAGCCGGTCGCCATAATGACCGAACACCATGCCGCCGAGCGGCCGGGCGACGAAGCCGATTGCAAACGTCGCATAGACCGCCAGCATGCTGGCGACCGAATCCATCTTCGGGAAGAAGAAGCGGTCGAACACGATCGGCGCCGTGAAGGCGTAGACGAAGAAGTCGTAATGCTCGATCACCGATCCGAGCGAGGATGCGACGACGAGCTTGCGATAGGCGGGCGTGACGGGAGCCGCATCGGCATATCCCATCGCGCCGGCCATCGTGTCTGCACTATCGGTCATGGTGGTCCCCTCCCTGGCTTTTCCTTGGCCTTGCCGCTGTTATGTTCTTGTGCGGCAGTTGTCGTGTGTTTGAATTGTTCAGCGCGCCTCGTCGACAACGGGATTGCGCAGCACGGCGAGCCGCTCGACCTCGACCTCGACGACATCGCCCGGCTTCATCCAGAGCGGAGGCGTGCGGCGGGACCCGACGCCACCCGGCGTTCCGCTGACGATGACGTCACCGGGTTCGAGCCGCGTGAAGGTCGAGCAATATTCGATCTGGTGCGGGATATCGAAGATCATCTGCTTGATCTGCGCTTCCTGCACGACCTCTCCATTGAGACGAGTCTGCAGCCTGAGCTCACCGAGCTCGCCGAGTTCGTCTTGCGTGATCATCCAGGGCCCGAAGGCGCCGGTGTCCGGAAAATTCTTGCCCGGCGTGAACTGATGCGTATGACGCTGGAAGTCGCGGATGCTGCCGTCATTGTAGCAGGAATAGCCGGCGACGTGGCTCATCGCATCATCGCGGCTGATATAGCGTCCCGGCCTGCCGATGATGACCGCGAGCTCGCCCTCGAAGTCGAGGTCGGTCGAGACGCGCGGCCGCACGATCGGCTGCATGTGGCCGGTCTGGCTGTTGGCATAGCGCGAGAAGATGGTGGGATGTTCGACCTCGATCCGGCCGGTCTCCTTGCGATGGGTCTCGTAGTTCAGGCCGACGCACAGGATCTTGTCCGGGTTCGGAATCACGGGAAGCCATGTGACGTTGGAAAGCGGAATCGCCGTGGCTGCGACCCTGGCATCGGCAACACCAGCGAGCGCCGCGCCCAAGGCCGCCTTGAGATCGGCGTAGCGCGCCGTGAGCACAGCGCCGACATCGAAAAAGGTCTCGCCTTCGACGAGGCCCCAGGTGGCGCGGCCGTCGACCGCAACAGTTGCTAGTTTCACGCTGTCATCTCCATTCTCATCGGGTTGTAGTGGTGGTCATCCGGCTGCGGCGATGCTGTCGCGTTGATCCGTCGGAGTGCAATGAAGGCGCATGTCGAGCTCGTGCAGCAGATCGCGCAGTTCCGAGGCAGTGCGCGCCGTACCGAAGACGTAGTGATCGGGCCGCACGATCGCGGCGATAACGCGGTGACGATCGAACCAGCTTGCGAGCACGCCTTCGGTCTCTTCGAGCATGCCTGCCGCGCCGGAGCCGGCGGGCGCCACGGCCGCAGCAGAAGCGTCGGGATTCTCCGTGCAGAGCGACAGAAGCGAGTGCGCCTCATCGCGTCGGCCGTCGATGAAGACGCTCCAGCCTGACCCAACCACCTTGTCGAGCAGCCGGACCGCGGCGCGCTGCAGGATTCGCGGCTGCGGAAACAGGCTGCCGCGCCCTGCCCCTTCGTGCCCCGACAGAAAGCCTGCGCGCAGCGGCGGAATGATTTCCTGCCGCGTGATGAGCAGCGGCTTGCCGCCGCCCTCGGCCAGGATCGTCGCGTCGCGCTGGCGCGCCGCAAGCGGATCGCGCTCGCAGATCGATTGGCCGATCAGCTTGATCCTGCCGGTCAGCTCGATCACGTGCTGCTTGCGCTCCACTGTGTAGCTATCGAGCAGGCTGTCGGGCGAAAGCCCTTTCAGCACACGGTCAAGCTTCCAGACGAGGTTTGTGGCATCGCGCAAGCCCTGGCACATGCCCTGACCGATGAAAGGCGGCTGCTGATGCGCGGCATCGCCCGCGATCAGGATGCGGCCGTTGCGCCAGAGTGCGGCGACGAGCGCGTGGAAGCGATAGGACGCGGCGCGCCACAACACGCCGTCTTGCGGCGCCAACCAGGGCGCGAGCAGCGTCCAGACGTGCTCCGGCTGCTCCATCTGCCGCGCGTCTTCGCCCGGCAGCAGCATGATTTCCCAGCGGCGGTGATTGCCCGGCCCGATGATGAAGCTCACGGGACGCGCGGGATTGCAGAACTGCGCCGAGCTTTGCGGCAGCTTGGCCAGCGCATCCTCATTCACCTGCACATCGACGACGAGCCAGGGCTCGTCGAAGATCAGGTCTTCGAGCGCGATGCCAGCGAGCTGCCGCACGGTGCTCGATGCGCCATCGCAGCCGAGGACGTAGCGCGCGGTGACGGACCGGAGCTCGCCCGCGGCGTTCTTCAGTGTCGCTACGACGCAATCGCCGGCTTGAATGAGATCGAGCAGCTCTGCGCCGAGCTCGGCTTGCACGCAAGCAAAGCCGGTGGCGTGGCGGCGCAGCTCCGCCTCCACTGCCGGCTGGCTGAACACCATGCTCGGCGTGTAGCCGAGCGGATACGGCTCTGCAACCATGTGGACGCGCCGGATCAACTGGCCATCGACGCCGAAATGGTCCGATGCGGTGAAGGGCTCGATGTAGGGCGAGACCGCTTCGGCCAGGCCCATATTGTCGAAATGGCGGAAGATCTCGTGATCGAGCGCGATGGCGCGCGGCTTGTCATAGATGCCCCTGAGCCGGTCGATCACCAGCGTGCGATGCCCGAGACGGCCGAGCATACCGGCGGCGACCGCACCGGTCGGTCCGAAGCCGACGATGAGCACGTCATAATCCGTGGCGGCGGCCGAGCTCGTCATGTGCGCGCGCCTGTCGTGGCCCACGCTGAGAAGGGCACGGAAACCTGCGCGACCTTGCAGGCTTCGCTCTTTGGCGGCGCGATGCCCCACTGATCGGTCCGTCCAGGCGGCCAGACCCACTCGCTCGGACCTTTCGCGCGGTAGCTGTGGTCGATCTGCAGCACATCGGCGGTGTATTCGATCACCGCACCGGTCGGATCGACGAAATAGGCGAACACATTGTCGCCCGGTCCGTGCCGGCCGACGCCCCAGCCGATCGGAAAACCGTGATCGATCATGCGGCCGGAGCCGCGCATCACCGACTCCAGATCCGGCATCAGGAAGGCGACGTGGTTGAGGCCATGCACTGGCGCTTCGGCGAGAACCACGGCGTGATGATCGCTGTTGCAGCATAAGAAGGCCATCAGCTTCGATCGGTCCGACAGGCGGAAGCCGAGCACCTCCTGATAGAAGGCTGAGAGCTGTTCGATATCGGCGCTGTTGATATTGACGTGTGCCAGCCGCTCGGGCCGATCCGCGATGACGCGCGCGGTCTTGGTACGATCGCCATAAACGAACTCCAGGGCGCAGCCCTGCGGCTCGCGGACAATGAAGCTCTCGCCGCCGGACGGCGCAGGCGACGGCGCCGGCGGGCTGATGATCTCACAGCCGGCCTCCCGCGTACGGGCGAACAGGCTTTGCAGATCCTCTTGCGAGCGGACGCGGAAGCTGACCTTGCGCAGCGACGTCTGTTCGCCCGGCGTCAGCTCGAGCACGTGGAAGTCCCTGCCCGTCGCGCCGAGATAAAGCGTGCCGTCGGCTTCCGCGGCGACATCGAGCCCCCAGACCCGCGCGTAGAAGTCGACCGAGGCGGCGAGTTGCGGCGTGACGATCTCGACGCTGCGCAGCGCAGTCACCGGAAAATCGAACATGGAGCGTCCTTCCCGTGGCCGAAGCGGGCCTTGTTACCGGAGACATATTGTATATAAAGGTACTCGTAAAGACATAAATTTATAAATTATGGTCCTCACTCAGCTGATGTACAGAATCCAGCCATGATTCCGATGAGATACAAATGAGCTCCGATCTGCCGAACCCGAAAACGGATGCGCCCGCCACGCTGGCGACGACGATCTACGCACGCCTGAAGGCCGACATCCTGACCACCCGCCTGGAGCCCGGACGCAAGCTGCAATCGCGCTTCCTGATGGAGCAGTACAATGTCGGCCAGACCCCGCTGCGCGAGGCGCTCAACCGCCTGACGACCGAGGAGTTCGTCGTCGGCATGGAGCAGCGCGGCTTCTATGTGAAAGAGGTCAGCAAGGAGGAGCTGCAGGAGCTGACCAAGACGCGGTGCTGGGTCGAGGGCTTGGCGCTGCGCGAGTCGATGCAGAATGCGACGCAGGCGTGGGAAGAAGCGCTTCTGGTGGCTCATCACCGGCTCGACCGCACGCCGCGCTCGCTCGACCCGGAGAAGTTCGAAGACAATCCGGCGTGGGAACGGGTGCACCGCGCCTTCCACGCGGCGCTGATCAGCCAGTGCGGATCAAGGCCCCTGCTCGGCTTCTGCGAGCAGCTCGCCGACCGGCTCTATCGCTATCGCATGATGTCGATCGCGAAGGCCTATCCCGTGCGCAAGGTCGGCGCCGAGCATTCACAGATTCTCCAGGCGGTTCTTGCGAAGAAGACCGACGAGGCCGTGCATCTGCTCCAGCGCCACTACCAGCGCACGGCCGACGTCATCTATTCCGATCTCGAGTCCGTGCTGTCATAGCCGACGGCGCAGGCCTTGCCGCGTCCAGAAGCTTGGTGCTGGACGCGTGAGGCCTACTCCTTGCGGCACCGGCGCCATAAGGGCCGAAGGCGACGAACGAAATGGCTGTCTCTCGAACCTGATCGCATGTGAGCTGCTCCTCCGAAGGGAGGACGACTCCTTACCCAGGCTTGTGGCACGTTGCGCGACAGTCTGGCGGCCGAAATGCTCATTCAACCCGCAGCGGGAGGGATCGATGGTTGCATACCCAACAGGATTCGGGCAGCGCCCGATCGACCCGGTCTTCGCGCGGGCCCTAGCCGAGGAAAACAAATCGCGCCCCAAGCTCCTGTTCAAGACTCTCCCCGGCTCATTCGTCTCGAAGCACACCGGCGGGACTGCCGTCACGATCACGGAGGTGACCGGGTTCAGGCAGTATTTTTCGGCACTGATCTTCAAGACGCCGCTCAACGAAGATCTCGACGGAGCGCCAAATAGCTACGCGCCCCCGATCGGGGTCGTCACCCCTGCACCATCGCCACCGGGCTCGACTGCGCCGGCCTCGCCACCGCAATTGATTCTCGATCCCCGACCCGGTTTGCACCCGATCGAAACGAGCCTCAAGAACGCCACCAACAAAAAGGGCGACGTGTTTCACATCGATCCCAAACTGAATACGTTCGTTTGGACGGGCGTCAAACATTCGGCCGGTGGTGCCAGAGCGGATGTCCGAGATTTTTTGCGGGACAGCAATGGCGAGTTCCCGATTTTCAATCCGGCGGCTAGCACCTATGCGGATTACTATGCGCCGCAAACGGCGATGGACGGCGCGGATGGTCAGGCGGTGAATCCGCTGGAAGTACCCTACGCAGCCTTGAGCACCGCGCTGAAAGCGAACGGTGGCATCCGGCTGGGAGATGTCGGTTTGGCGATCCGGACCAGTACCGGGGCTTCGAGCGAGTTTATTTACGCAGACTCTGGGGGAGACACTTCCAACTCAGTTGGCGAATGCTCGCGCAAGATGATCCGAAACCTGTTCGGAGGGCCGCCTACCAACGAAGACATCTGCTACATCGTATTCCGACATACTTCGGCTGGCCCGATCGCCAAGCCGGAGCTGACAAATTCGCTGATCCAAAGCAAATTGAAAGACTTGAAACCGTTTGCTTCCGACGCCCTCGGCGAATTCCTCGATCGCTGCGCCAATCCTCAATTGGGAAGCGCGAGCAACATTTCAGCGGCCGACCGCGGGAATGTCAGGACGGCGCTGAGCCAACGGGGTGCGGCCGGCATCTTTGGATAA
>Ga0209233_1000802_pt1 | contig 14050 bp, 12 predicted proteins | sample AraplaCL_Cvi_mCL_FD_184269 | JGI IMG/M metagenome (GOLD analysis project Ga0209233, IMG submission 184269) | Arabidopsis root microbial communities from the University of North Carolina, USA - plate scrape CL_Cvi_mCL (SPAdes) (version 2) | ecosystem: Host-associated > Plants > Roots > Endosphere...
GAAATTCACCACCGCGGTGCCGGCGTTCAGGCTGGCGCTGAGATCGACGCCGAGCTGCTTGACGATGTCGCGGCGGACTTCGCCGACGACGACCTTGAGCATCACCTGGTCGCGGCCGCGCACGACAATATTGTTGACGACCTTTTCGGAGCCGCCGACCAGCTTGGCGGCGACGTCGCCGGCCTGCTGCGCCTCGACCGGGCTCGACACCGAGCCGGTCAGCATCACGCTGTCGCCGACGCCTTCGATCTGCACGCCCGGCAGCGACGAGCGCAGCGCGGCGCGCATGCCGTTGAGGTCGCGTTTCACCGCGATGTCGTAGGCGGCGACCTGCTGGCCGTCGGCGGTGAAGAATACGACGTTGGTCTGGCCGACCTGGGCGCCGATGATATAGGCGCGCTGCGAGGAGCGGATCACCGCGTTGGCGATCTTGGGATCGGCCACCAGAACGTCCTTGACCTCGCGCGGCAGGTCGATGACGACGGATTTGCCCACGCCAAGCGAGAGGAAACGCGTCTTCGCCGGCGCGATCGATCCGACCGACGAGATGCCGAGATCAGGCATCTGCATCGGCGCCTGGTCGCCGACCGGCGCATCTGCGGCGGCCTTGACCATGTGAGGTGCTGCAAGCAGCCCCAGCGTCAGCATCGCCCCCGTCCAGAACGAGCGCGCGCGCTTCCCCCGAATGCGCATGCCCGTCCGATCATCCCCGTAGTTCATGCTGTCCCCATCACTTCTGTGACGTCAGTTGTCTTGCCTGCACCCCGTAGCGGATCACGTTGACCCCGTCGGCGGGACGCTTGATCGCCTGGTCTTCGGCCGAGCCGTCGATGGCGTTGGCGTCGACGAGGCTCCGCAGCGCAAGCTGAAGCGTGCCGCCCTGGCGCGAGGCTGCGAGGATCGCGATCTGGTCCGGCTTGAGCTCGAGCGTGACTGTCTTGCCGACCACGGCGTTCTGGCCCTCTTTTTCCTTCGGCGCCTGGTCGATCGCGAGCACGCGGATATTGGTCAGGATGACCTCGGAAACGACGAGGTCGTTGCCGCCGGTCGGACCGTTGTTGTTCGCGCCATCGGGGTTCTTCAGGCGGCGGGTCAGGACGATGTCGACGCGGTCGTTCGGCAGGATGAAGCCGCCGGCGGCGGTCTCGGCTGAAATCTCGGTGGAGACGGCGCGCATGCCCGCGGGCAGGATCGCGGCCATGAAGCCGGAGCCCTCGGCCCTGACCAGCTTCTGCTCGCGGATCGGCTCGCCCTGCATCAAAGGCACGCGCGCGATCGAACCGGCGATCTGGGTCTGCGCTTCGGGCCTGTTATCGCGGCGGATGAAGGCGTTGCTGGCGGTCGACGCCGGCCAGGACTGCCACTGCAGGTCCTCGGCCTTCACGGCCTGACCGAGCTGGATGTCGTTCTTCGCGACCAGGACCTCGACCGTCGGCAGCTTCTCGGCGACGGGCAGGGCGACGGGCAGGGGTGCGTTCTGGTAGCCGCTCGCCAGATACGCAGCGACGCCGCCGGCGCCCAGCGCGATGACGAGAACGACAATGCGTGCGGTGTTCATACGCTTCTACTCTTACGCAGGGCACTCGAACCGCACGTGGCAGGTTCCCCGGTATCGATGAGTAGGCAGTAAAAGTATAAGGGGTGTTGCGAGGCCGAGTGTGACGGCCAGTGATGATGCGCGTTCTGGGCAGATGGTGAACGTCGCGTTATCCGCTCGGCCAGTGGCCCCGTAGAATCACGCGGGTGCGCTCATGCGTTCGCATGATGCGCGCGGCGCCATGGTGAATGGGTGGTTAGTGGTGGGTGGTGATGGCATGCGATCGTGCTGAAAGCGCCCACGATCAAAATGGTAGTCCGTCATCCTGAGGTGCGAGGCCTGCGATGCAAAGCATCGCAGGGGGAGCCTCGAAGGATGAATGGCCGGGATGTAGCCGCGACACAGCCGGGCCGTCGCCCTTCGTGGGCCGTTGAAGAAGCGGCCACCTCAGGGTGACGGTGATGGATTGGCGTCGCTCATCCCAGGCTACGAAGCGCAGCCCTACTTCGCCCGCTTCTGCTCGATGACGTCCCAGACCTTCGCCGCGACATCGGGCCCGCCGAGCCGGGCAATCGCGCGGATGCCGGTGGGCGAGGTCACGTTGATCTCGGTAAGGTTGCCGTTGATGACGTCGATGCCGACGAACAGCAGGCCGCGCTCGCGCAGTGCCGGGCCGACGGTGGTGCAGATCTCGCGCTCGCGCGGGGTCAGCTCGGTCTCCTGCGCCGCGCCGCCGCGCACCATGTTGGAGCGGAGGTCGTCGGCGGCCGGCACGCGATTCACCGCGCCGGCGAACTCGCCGTTGACGAGGATGATGCGCTTGTCGCCGTGCTTCACCTCGGGGATGAACTGCTGGATCACCCAAGCCTCTTTGAACGTCACCGAGAACATGTCGAACAGCGAGCCGAAATTCATGTCCTGCGGCATCACCCGGAACACCGCCGCGCCGCCATGGCCGTGCAGCGGCTTCATCACGACGGCGCCATGCTTGTCGCGGAAGGCGTTGATCTCGTCCAGGTCGCGCGAGATCAGGGTCGGCGGCATCAACTGCGGAAAGTTCATCACGAACAGCTTTTCCGGCGCATTGCGCACCGAGGCGGGATCGTTGACGACCAGCGTCTTTGGGTGGATGCGCTCGAGCAGATGCGTCGAGGTGATGTAGGCGAGATCGAACGGCGGATCCTGGCGCAGCAGCACCACGTCGAAACCGTTCAGCGCCTCGCGCCTGGGCTCGCCGAGGGTGAAATGATTGCCGGGCTCGTCGCGCACGGTCAGGAGCTGGACGGGCGCCACGATCTCCTCGCCGACCATCGAGAGCTTGTCGGGCGTGTAATAGGACAGGCCATGGCCGCGCTTCTGCGCCTCCAGCAGCAGCGCGAAGGTGGAATCGCCCTTGATGTTGATGCGGGCGATGGGGTCCATCTGGACGGCGACGTTCAGTTTCATGGTCTGCCTTTCAGGTCGAGGCGTCGAATGCCGCCAACACATGGCGCGGAAGTGAGCGCGGCGCAATCAGCATGGCGTCGAATCGCAATTCGAATTCGGCATGCTCGGGATGCGTTGCGAGCCAGCCTTGCGCGGCATCGATGATGCGCAGCTGCTGGCGCGGCGTCACCGCATAGGCGGCTTCGTCGAGGCTGGCGCGCGCCTTGACCTCGACGAAGGCGATCAGGTTGCGGCGGCGTGCGATGAGGTCGATCTCGCCATGCGGTGTGCGATAGCGCTTTGCGAGGATGCGGTAGCCCTTGGCCATGAGATAGGCGGCGGCGCGGCTCTCGGCCGAGATGCCGGTGCGGAACGCGGCGACGCGCTCGGGCGAGGCGACTTTGGGTTCCTTTTTGGGTGCCTTGACGCCTTCAGTCTTCGCCATCGCCGCTCCGCAAGTCTTTGGCGAGTTCGAGCGCGCGGGCATAGACCTCGCGGCGGGGCCGGCCCGAGAGTGCGACCGCATGCGCAACCGCGTCCTTGACGCTGTGCGCGGCAAGCTGTTCGCGCAGGAGATCGTCCAGCGCGTCCGATGTCAGCATTTCGGCGTCGGCCGCTGGCGGAGCGATCACCAGCACGAATTCGCCGCGCGTCTCCAGCGTCGCGGCATCGCGCGCCAGCTCTTGCAGCGTCGCGCGCGAAATCTCCTCGTGCAGCTTTGTCAGCTCGCGGCAGATCGCTGCCTCGCGCGTGCCCATGATCTCGGCGAGCTCGGCGAGCGTATCCTGGACGCGGTTGCCGGAGTCGAACATCACCAGCGTCGCATCGATGCGCGCGAGCTCGGTCAGGCGCGATTTTCGCGCGGCGGATTTCGCCGGCAAGAAGCCTTCGAAGAAGAAACGGTCAGTAGGAAGTGCTGCGACCGACAGGGCCGCCAGCACCGAGGACGGGCCGGGCAGCGCATAGACCGCATGGCCGGCGGCGCAGACTTCCCGAACCAGCTTGAAGCCGGGATCGGAGATCAGCGGCGTGCCGGCGTCCGACACCAGCGCGACCGAGCCGCCGGCCGCCAGCGCTTCCAGGATTTTTGGGCGCGCGGCTTCGGCATTGTGCTCGTGATACTGCTTGAGCGTTGCTGCGATGTCGTAGCGCTCGGTCAGGCGCCGCGTGATGCGGGTATCCTCGCAGGCGATGACGTCGACGCCGGCCAGCGTCTGAAGCGCCCGCAGCGTGATGTCGCCGAGATTGCCGATGGGGGTCGCGACCAGATGGAGGCCCGGCGCCGCCTTCGGGGCCGGGAGCCGATGGGCGTCGATGGAGAAGCCGCGCGGGGCGGCGTCTGTGCCTTCAGGCGTATTTATCGGGGCCGGCTTTGCGCGCATAATGATCGAACTTAGGCATGATCCCAGGGACTGGGAACCGGTCCTCAGAAAAAGATCGTGCCGAGGTGAGGGGTGAGGAAGGACTGGAATGTGATCCATCAGGCATCACATTTCGGAGGGAGTGAAGCACCAGCGTCATATTCACGACGGAAACGCCGCTTTGATGCTGTGTGACGAAGGGTGGATAGCTCGTCAGGACTTGAGGCAAGGCTGCGTTAAGCGGTCATTATCCTTTTGTTTTGGTTAACTATTTGCCGACAATATGCCTGAATCCGCAGGCTCTGTCGCGGAAAGAATGTTGTGACCGGCCGATAGCGGCAGGTCAGAAGAGAAGCTGCCATGCCGGGCCCGCGTGATCCCAGATCGTCCTCTTCGGAGGAGTCTCCCGTTCAGGGGCCCCAGATATCAGGGGCGACCCGGCGGAGCGCGCTCGGCCTGTTGCTCGGCGCGCCCCTGCTGTCGGCCTGCGCCGGCGTGCAGCAAAGCCTCAGCCAGTTCTCCAATCCGTTCTCGAGTTCCTCCCCTCCGCCGGCCCAGCCGGCAGGTCCCCCGCAGCAGGCGACGACCGCCGGCACTGGCGGGGTGAAAGTTGCCGTGATCCTGCCGCTGTCGGCCGCCGGCAATGCCGGGCTTGCGGCGCAGTCGATGCGCAACGCCGCCGAGATGGCGCTGGCGGAGTTCCAGAACCCGAATATCCAGCTCCTGATCAAGGACGACAATGGCAGCCCGCAAGGCGCACAACAGGGCGCACAGCAGGCCGTCGACGAAGGCGCCGAGATCATCCTGGGGCCGCTGTTCGCGCAGTCGGTGCCGGCGGTGGCGCAGGTCGCGCGTACGCGCGGCATCTCGGTGATCGCGTTCTCGACCGATTCCAGCATCGCCGGCCGCGGCGTCTATCTGCTCAGCTTCCTGCCGGAATCCGACGTCAACCGCATCGTTGAATATTCCGCCAGCATCGGGAAGCGCGCCGTCGCGGTGCTCGTGCCTGATAATGCGTATGGCAATGTGGTCGAGGCCGCAGTGAAGGCGGCGGTGCCGCGGCGCGGCGGGCGCATCGTCGCGTTCGAGAAATACGGCGCCGATCGCGCCACGCCGGCGCGCACCGTGGCGCAGCAGCTCGGCGGCGCGGATGCGCTGTTCATCGCCGACGACGGCGATGCGGTGGTGACCGTTGCCGATGCGATGACGGCGGCGGGCGCAAATCTTCGCAACATCCAGCTGCTCGGCACCGGCCTGTGGGACAGTCCGCGGGTCTATGCCAGCCAAAATCTGCAAGGCGGTCTCTACGCCGCGCCCGATCCGGCCGGCTTCCGCGCCTTCTCCGGCCGCTATCGCACCAAATACGGCGCCGATCCGATCCGCACCGCGACGCTGGCTTATGATGCGGTCGCCCTCGTCGCCGCGCTCGCGCGCACGCAGGGGCCGACGCGGTTCTCGCCCGACGTGCTGACCAACCCGTCAGGCTTTGCAGGCATCGACGGCCTGTTCCGCTTCCGCGCCGATGGCACGAATGAGCGCGGGCTTGCGGTGATGAAGGTGACGACGGGCGGCGGTGTTGCGGTTGCGGGCTCGCCGAAGAGCTTTGGGGCGTAGCTCAGGAGCACGGTGCCGTAGGGTGGGCAAAGGCGCCCTTGCGCCGTGCCCATCATCTCTCTCGATCGTGAAAAATGCGTGGGCACGCTTCGCTTTGCCCACCCTACGAGGATCTCGCTATGCCGCGAGATCCGCGACCACCGCATCGAGCACGGGGAATCCACTGCTCGTCACGCGCAGGCGTCCCGTTGCATCGACGGTGATCGCACCTTCCTCACGCAGCAGCATGATACGCTTGGGATCGAGCGAGCGGCCGGAGAGGGCCTTGTAGCGCTCGGGGTCGATACCTTCTGCCAGACGCAATCCCATCAGCAAAAATTCGTCGGCGCGCTCTTCGCTGTTGAGAAGATCGTCGGTGACGATTCCATGGCCGTTGGTCTCGACGCGCATCAGCCAGGCTTCGGGGCGCTTCTCGGTGGCGGTGGCGTGCCTGACGCCGTCGATGTCGAGGCGGCCATGCGCGCCGGGGCCGATGCCGGCATATTCCTCGCCGCGCCAGTAGACCAGATTGTGCCGGCACTCGGCGCCGCGCCGGGCGTGATTTGAAATCTCGTAGGCGGGCAGGCCGAGTCTGTCGCAGGTCTCCTGCGTGACGTCGTAGAGCGCGCGCGCGACCGCTTCATCCGGCGTCTTCAGCTTGCCGGCCTGGTGCAGGCCGAAGAACGGCGTGCCTTCCTCGATCGTCAATTGATAGAGCGACAGATGCTCGGCGGCTTCCTCGATCGCGAGCTTCAGTTCATCGGCCCACATCGCCGGCGTCTGGTCGGGACGGGCGTAGATCAAATCGAACGAATAGCGGTCGAACGAGCGGCGCGCGATGGCGACGGCATCGAGCGCTTCGCGCGCGCTGTGCATGCGGCCGAGCGCCTTCAACGAGGCATCATCGAGCGCCTGCACGCCGAGCGAAACACGATTCACGCCGGCAGCGCGATAGCCAGCGAAGCGCCTGGCCTCGACGCTGGTCGGGTTCGCCTCGAGCGTCACTTCGACGTCGCCGGCGACTTTCCAGTGCTTGCCGATCGCATCGAGCACCGTGCCCACGGTTGCGGGCTGCATCAGGGACGGCGTGCCGCCGCCGAGGAAGATCGAGGTGACCTCGCGGCCCGGCGAACGCTCGGCCGTCGTCGCGATCTCGCGCGCGAAGGCCGAGGCAAACCGCGCCTCGTCGATCGCGGCGTGACGGACATGGCTGTTGAAGTCGCAATAAGGGCACTTCGACAGGCAGAACGGCCAATGCACGTAAACGCCAAAAGCTTCGGATTCTTGTTTTGACGCGTTTTCCTGGCGCGAACCGGTATCCACTTCGCTCGAAAACGCTCTAGCGCGGCTCAAGGCAGATCTCCGCCAGTTTCACGAAGGCGCGGGCGCGATGCGACAGGCCGAGGCCGAGCGGCGGCAGGCCGTGCTTCTCGATGCTCTCCATCTCACCGAAGGTGCGGCCGTGACCGTCGGGCAGGAACATCGGATCGTAGCCGAAGCCGGCGGTGCCGCGCGGTGGCCACACCAAGGTGCCGTCGACGCGCGCCTCGACCTCTTCGAGATGACCGTCGGGCCAGGCAACGCAGAGCGCGGAGACGAAATGCGCCTTGCGCTTGTCCGGCGTGGTCGCGCCGCGCTCCTGCAACAGGCGCTCGATCTGCGCCATCGCCGCCGCGAAGTCTTTTGACGGGCCGGCCCAGCGCGCGGAGAAAATGCCGGGCGCGCCGTCGAGGGCGTCGACCACGATGCCGGAATCATCGGCGAACGACGGAAGCTTGGTCGCCTGCGCCGCCGCGATCGCCTTGATCGCGGCGTTGCTGCGGAAATCGTTGCCGGTTTCTTCGGGCTCGGGAAGGCCGAGCTCGCCGGCCGACACCGCCTCGATGCCGTAAGGCGCCAAAAGCTCCTTCATCTCGGCGAGCTTGCCGGGATTGTGGGTGGCGATGACCAGCTTTCCGGTGATTCGGCGGTGCATGGGCCTATTGACTACGCCACAGCCAGTTTCTGCAAGTCCACCAGACGCGCGATGCCCTTCTGGGCCAGCGCCATCAGCGCGAGGAACTCGTCCTGCGTGAACGGCTCGCGTTCCGCGGTGCCCTGCACCTCGATGATGCGGCCATCGCCGGTCATGACGAAATTGGCGTCGGTCTGGGCCTCCGAATCCTCGGCGTAGTCGAGGTCCAGCACCGGCTTGCCCTGATAGATGCCGCAGGAGATCGCGGCGACGTTGTCGCGCATGACGTTGGCCTTGATCATGTTGCGCGCCTTCATCCAGTTGATGCAGTCGGCGAGCGCGACCCAGGCACCGGTGATCGAGGCGGTGCGCGTGCCGCCGTCGGCCTGGAGCACGTCGCAATCGACCGTGATCTGACGCTCGCCGAGCGCTTCGAGATCGACGATGGTGCGAAGCGAGCGGCCGATCAGGCGCTGGATCTCGACGGTGCGGCCGCTCTGCTTGCCCGCGGAGGCCTCGCGGCGGGTGCGCTCGGAGGTCGCGCGCGGCAGCATGCCGTATTCGGCGGTGACCCAGCCGCGGCCCTGGCCCTTCAGCCAAGGCGGCAGGCGGTCTTCCAGCGTGGCAGTCACCAGCACATGGGTATCGCCGAATTTCACCAGGCAGGAGCCTTCCGCATATTTGACCACGCCACGCTCGAGCGTCACGGGGCGCAATTCGTCGGGCGCACGGCGGCTTGGCCGCATGGGAAATCCTCCAAAACTTTCGGAAAAGGGCTATTCGCGGTGCTTGTAGGGGGGGTGAGTGGGGAGAACAAGGCTTTTTCACCCCGGGTTTTCCGCCTGGTTTTCCATCCCGCAAACGCCACGCTTGTCAGAACCCTCCGGGATGGACAAATTATGAGCATCTGAGAGGAGTTACTGTCTGTGGCCCATCACGATCCGATCCATCTGATCGCGCCGCGCGCAGGCCTGGCCCAGCTCAACGAGCGTTCCCGCGACATCTTTCGTCAAATTGTCGAAAGCTATCTCGCGACCGGCGAGCCCGTGGGCTCGCGCAATATTTCGCGCCTGATCGCGATGCCGCTGTCGCCGGCCTCGGTCCGCAACGTCATGGCCGACCTGGAACAGCTCGGCCTGATCTACGCGCCGCACACCTCCGCCGGGCGGCTGCCGACGGAACTCGGCCTGCGCTTTTTCGTCGACGCCCTGATGCAGGTTGGCGACCTCACCGACGCCGAGCGGCAGTCGATCCAGAGCCAGCTCACCTCTGTCGGCCAGGCGCACTCGGTCGAGGCGGCGCTGGACCAGGCGCTGACGCGGCTGTCGGGCTTGACCCGCGCCGCCGCGGTGGTGCTGACGCCGAAATCCAATGCGCGGCTGAAGCATATCGAATTCGTCCGGCTGGAACCGGAAAAGGCGCTGGTGATCCTGGTGGGCGAGGACGGTCAGGTCGAAAACCGCGTGCTGACGCTGCCGCCCGGAGTTCCCTCCTCGGCGATCACCGAGGCCGGCAATTTCCTCAATGCGCGCATCCGCGGCCGCACCCTGGCCGAAGCGCGGCTGGAGCTCGAGACCGCGCTCGGGGAGGCCCGCGCCGAGCTCGATCAGCTGACGCAGAAGGTGATTTCCGCTGGAATTGCCAGCTGGTCCGGCGGCGAGAACGAAGACCGCCAGCTCATCGTCCGCGGCCACGCCAATCTGCTGGAAGATCTGCACGCGCTGGAGGATCTGGAGCGGGTGCGGCTGCTGTTCGACGATCTCGAGACCAAGCGCGGCGTGATCGACCTGCTGGGCCGGGCCGAGACCGCCGAGGGCGTGCGCATCTTTATCGGTTCGGAGAACAAGCTGTTTTCCTTGTCCGGCTCCTCCACCATCATCTCGCCCTATCGGGATGCCGCCGGCCACATCGTCGGTGTTTTGGGCGTGATCGGGCCGACGCGGCTGAATTATGCCCGTGTGATCCCGACCGTGGACTATGCTGCCCGCATCGTCAGCCGCCTTTTGGGGGGCTGACCGGCGATCACAGGCGCTTGATTTTCGCTCGCTTAGGCACGATATCCGGGCCAACAATCCCAGATCACCTTAAGACCAGACCAGTTCGAGAAGAGAGCCGATGACCGATCGAGACCGGCAACCCGACGACACGACTGCGGCAACCGGCGAGCCCGTGGTGTCAAAGCCCTACATCATGCCCGACGATCCCGAGCCCGGTTCGGTCGAGTTGTTGCAGAAGGAAGCTGCCGAGGCGCGCGACCGCATGCTGCGGACGCTGGCCGAGATGGAGAATCTGCGCAAGCGCACCGCCAAGGAGGTCGCCGACTCCAAGCTCTACGGCGTCACCGGCTTTGCCCGCGACGTGCTCGACATCGCCGACAATCTCCAGCGCGCGCTCGACGCTGTTCCGGCCGAAGCGCGTGCCGCCGCCGATTCCGGCCTGACCGCGCTGATCGAGGGCGTTGAGCTGACCGAGCGCTCGCTGCTCAACGCGCTGGAAAAGCACGGCGTGAAGAAGCTCGATCCCCAAGGCCAGAAGTTCGATCCGAACTTCCATCAGGCGATGTACGAGGTGCCTGACTCCTCGGTGCCATCAGGCACGGTCGTGCAGGTCATGCAGGCCGGCTACACCATCGGCGATCGCGTGCTGCGTCCGGCTCTGGTCGGTGTCGCCAAGGGCGGCGCGAAGGCCGCGGCCCCGGCCAACAGCAACGAGTCGAACTGAGCGGCGTTAAATCGGTGGAGTCATTCCGGGGCGATGTGAAGCGTCGAGCCCGGAATGACGACTCAAGAACCTTACGCGCTCATCGCAATATCCGCGGACTGAATCCGCTTGACGCCGGCCTTGGCCATATCGGCCCAGGCTTTGGCGAGTGAGCCCTGATTGTCGATGCCGCGGCAGGCATCCTCCACGACATAGACCTCGAAGCCAGCCTTGCGCGCGTCGAGCGCGGTCCAGGCGACGCAGAAATCCGTCGCCAGCCCTGCGACGAAGACGCGCTTGATCTTGCGCCCCTTGAGATAGCCGGCGAGGCCCGTCGAGGTCTTGCCGTCGGCCTCGAGGAAGGCCGAATAGCTGTCGACGTCCTTGTGAAAGCCCTTGCGGATGATGAGCTCGGCATGCGGGATCGCAAGGTCCTTCGACAGCGCGGCGCCGTCGGTGCCCTGCACGCAATGGTCCGGCCACAGCACCTGCTTGCCGTAAGCGAGGTCGATGGTCTCGAACGGCTTCTTGCCGGAATGTACCGATGCGAACGAGACGTGGCCCGGCGTGTGCCAGTCCTGCGTCATCACCACGTTCGCAAACGCTTTCGCCATCTTGTTGATGACGGGCACGACCTGCTCGCCTTCCTTCACCGCAAGGCTGCCGCCCGGCAGGAAGCAGTTCTGCACGTCGATCACGAGCAGCGCGGATGTGTCGTTGGGCTTGATCGAGGCTGCTGCAAACAGTGCGCTTGGTACGAGGCTCGCGAGTGCCGTCGTCCCCAGCGCCGCCAAGACTTGTCGTCGATCCAGCATCGTTCGCCTCCCCTTGTGAGCCAATGAAGGCGAAGCCTAGTTCTGTGCGCGCGCGAACAGAAGCCCGAAAATGCAGCCGGTTTGGGTGAGGGGTTGGGCTCGCCACCGCAAACTCACCGTCGTCCCGGACAAGCGGAGCGCCGATCCGGGACCCATAACCACAGGGAGAGGTTTGGCGAAGGCTCTGCGTTGGTACTGCGACCGACTAAAACCGCGAGATCACGCGGTATGGATCCCCGCGTTCGCGGGGATGACACCGAGGGTGTTGCGCCGCTTTCGGCTCAGCCTTTCGGCTGGATTCCGTCGCGCACGGCGCGGAAGCGGGTGAAGGCGGCGGACCATTGGTCGCGCGGGGCGCTGGCGATGATGCGCAGCGACGCGCCGCCGTTCGAGAAGCGGATCCACTGCACCACGGTCACCGGCACCTTGTCCTTGCCGCTGACGCCATCGATCCGGGTCTCGAAACCCTGCTGGCCGTTGATGCGGATCGGCTCCGACATGGTGACACGGGATTCGCGCACGCCGGGGATCTGGAGCGCGGCCTCCTGGGCGAAGCGGGCGCGATCGTCGGCGGCCTGCGGGGTGGCGCCGATCAGGCCGAGGATCATGAACGGCTGCGCTTCATAGCCGGTGCTCTCGTTGCCGTCGGCCAGAATGATGCTGGAGCCCGGCGCCAGCGTGCGGATGTCCTTGAAGTCGGCGAGATCGGTGATCTTGAACGGCATCAGCGCGATCTGCTCTTCGGCCGAGACCTGCTTGCGGGTGGTGACGCTGGCAAACATCTGCCGCACGGCTTCATCGGTATAGATCTTGGTCGCGTTCTCTGGGATCTGCACTGCGACATAGCCGGAGAAGCCGGCGCCGGGCACGATCAGCGAATAGCGCCGCACGGCCGTCTCGCCGGCCTTGCCGCTCTCGGTGGTGAAATAGGCGAGGCCCGCAGGCGTCTCGATCTTGTCCTGCTTGACGCCATTGGTGCCACCCGGATTGGCATTGAAGGCGCTCACGACCTCGCCATAAGCGGCCGGCGGCAGCTCGGTGATCAGCACCTTGACGTTGCCGTCCTCGCTCTCGAATCCCGGAAAGGTTTTTGCGGTGTTCAAGCCCACCAGCGGCACCATGCCGAGCCGCAAGCCGGGCGGGTAAACTGCGTCGGCACCGAGGGCCGGAAGCGCTGTTGCGACGAGGAGGACAAGTGCGGCGAGGGGGCGGATCAGCTTCATGGGCACTCTGATTGGTTCACATTGAGGCCGTTCGATGGTCGGCCGTCGGGCCGATTTGTCGCGCGAAGCAGCCTCAAGGGGGCTGTCCGGCCGGTCCGCCTTTTAACGGGTTTGGCCCGCCGGTAACAGGGCCGGGCAGTTCACGGTGGCGGGGGTGGGCTGAAGCCTGAACCTGTTAATAATTCATCACCCGCAAGGGCGGTTGAGCCCGGATATGATCTTCCAAAACCCAATGTTTTCACGGCCGAAACTTGCGTTCGGTCCTTGCGGCCCCCTCCCCCCCTCCTATATGAGCGTCAACCATCGCAATATCGCGGATGTTTGATCTTAGGGGGTTTGGATCGGGTGCCTCTTGGGCCCAACCAGCCTGCCGCAAAAACAAGGATATCAGGACCATGGGAAAGGTCATTGGGATCGACCTCGGCACCACGAATTCGTGCGTTGCCGTGATGGATGGCAAGAACGCCAAAGTCATCGAGAATTCCGAAGGTATGCGCACGACGCCTTCGATCGTCGCCGTGACGGACGACGGTGAGCGCCTCGTCGGCCAGCCGGCCAAGCGCCAGGCCGTCACCAATCCCGAGCGCACCTTCTTCGCAGTGAAGCGCCTGATCGGCCGCCGCTACGACGACCCGATGGTCGAGAAGGACAAGAAGCTCGTTCCGTACAAGATCGTGAAGGCCTCCAACGGCGACGCTTGGGTCGAGGCCGACGGCCAGACCTACTCGCCCTCGCAGGTCTCCGCGTTCATCTTGCAGAAGATGAAGGAGACCGCGGAAGCCCATCTCGGCCAGAAGGTCGACCAGGCGGTCATCACCGTCCCCGCCTACTTCAACGACGCCCAGCGCCAGGCCACCAAGGACGCCGGCAAGATCGCGGGCCTTGAAGTGCTGCGCATCATCAACGAGCCGACCGCGGCCGCGCTCGCCTATGGCCTCGACAAGACCAAGGCCGGCACGATCGCCGTGTACGATCTCGGCGGCGGCACGTTCGATATTTCCATTCTCGAAATCGGCGACGGCGTGTTCGAGGTTAAGTCGACGAACGGCGACACCTTCCTCGGCGGCGAGGATTTCGACATGCGCCTGGTCGGCTACCTCGCCGACGAATTCCAGAAGGAGCAGGGCATCAACCTGCGCAACGACAAGCTTGCGTTGCAGCGCCTGAAGGAAGCCGCTGAAAAGGCCAAGATCGAGCTGTCGTCGACCACGCAGACCGAAATCAACCTGCCCTTCATCACCGCGGACCAGACCGGCCCGAAGCATCTGACGATGAAGCTGACCCGCGCCAAGTTCGAAGCGCTGGTCGACGACCTGGTCCAGAAGACCGTCGAGCCCTGCCGCAAGGCGATCAAGGATGCCGGCCTCACCGCCGGTGAGATCGGCGAAGTCGTTCTGGTCGGCGGCATGTCGCGCATGCCGAAGGTCCAGGAAGTCGTGAAG
>Ga0209233_1000803_pt1 | contig 14041 bp, 13 predicted proteins | sample AraplaCL_Cvi_mCL_FD_184269 | JGI IMG/M metagenome (GOLD analysis project Ga0209233, IMG submission 184269) | Arabidopsis root microbial communities from the University of North Carolina, USA - plate scrape CL_Cvi_mCL (SPAdes) (version 2) | ecosystem: Host-associated > Plants > Roots > Endosphere...
TAGACCGTCGTGTTCGGCAGCGGCCGGCCGACCGGCGGCTTGCGGTCGCCGCCACAGCGGAACATGGTGGTGACGACGCTCGACTCGGTCGGGCCATAGGCGTTGAACACCTGCCGCCCGGCCAGCCAGGGCCGCAGCAGCTCGGCCGAGCAGGCCTCGCCGCCCGCGATCAGAGTCTTGAGATCAGGCAATGATGTTGCAGGGAGTGCAGCTAGCGCCGCCGGCGGCAGCAACACCGTGGTGATGCGCTGCCGGAGCAGCAGATCGCGCAAGGGCTCGCCCGGCATCAGATCGTGCGCCTCGGCCAGCACCAAGGCCGCACCGACCCGCCAGCTCATCACCACATCCCACACCGCGGCATCGAAGCTGATCGAGGCGAACTGCAGGATGCGGTCGGTCTCCTCCAGCGGCAATTGCGCCAGCTGCGCGTCCGCCAGGTTCATGATGCCGCGATGGCTGGTCATCACCCCCTTGGGCCGGCCGGTCGAGCCCGAGGTGTAGATCACATAGGCCAGATGATCGGCATCGACGCCGCTCACCGGCAGTGTATCAGGTCGCTTGGCAATCGCCGGCCAATCGGCATCGAGCTGCACCACGCTCGCGCCGGACGGCGGCAGATGACCCAGCGCTTCCTGCGTCAGCAGCACCTTCACCTTGGCATCGCTGAGCATGTAGGCAAGGCGCTCGACCGGGTAGCGTGGATCGAGCGGCAGATAGGCGCCGCCCGCGCCGCATGCGGCATTCGTCACGCATCTCCGAGAGCTCGGCGCGACTCCGCCGGAGCTGTTCAACGTACCTGACTTGCTGGAATTGGTTTTGCCCGGACTGCGCACGGATTTTCGCGCCTGTGAAATCTATTCGCCCCACGATCGCGCGCGCCTGCCCGTCCCGATCGTCGTCTATGGCGGCCTTGCCGACAAGGATACGAGCCGTGAGACGCTGCACTCCTGGCAGGTGGAGACCACGGGTTCCTGCTTGGTGCGGATGTTTCCGGGCGGCCATTTCTTCATCAGCGATTGCGCGAACCTGGTCATCTCTGCATTGGAGCGGGACATCTTCAATGCGCTGGCAGCAGAGCAGATAATGCCGTGCGTAGCGACCCGATAGCAGCATCGACGGGACCGCCCTGCAGTGCGCTCTGGCTGACGGTTGACGGCTTACGCGTCCGCTGTCTCGCCGCCGGCGCAGAAGGTCCCGCGGTGATGTTGTTGCATGGCTCTGCTTTTGATGCGGCCGGCGTGAGCTTCGGCGCGACCATCTCCATGCTGGCGGCACGCTGTCGGATTTTCGCACCGGATCTGCCCGGCTTCGGAGAAAGCGATCCGATGCCTGAGGGCTGGGGCTTTGCCGAGCATTCGGCTTTTCTTGGCCCGCTGCTGGGCGCGCTCAATCTTCGACGCGTCGCTCTCGTCGGCGTCTCAATGGGCGGCGGCGTTGCGCTCGGCTTCGCACTCGATGCGCCGAAGCGGGTCGAGCGCCTTTGCCTGATTGACAGCGCCTGCCTCGATGACACGCTTCCCGGCGGACACGCGACCTGGTTTGGCGTTCACACGCCGGGCGTGAGCGCCCTGCAATGGCGCGTGCTGGCAAGCAGCGAGAGGCTCACCCGCTGGATGCTTCAGTCCGCGATGCCGCATCGGTCCGAGCCGGCACCACCCGATCTGCTAGATCATGTCAGGAGATTGATGCGCAAGCCACATGTCGCCGCGGCGTTCCGCAGATGGGAGCGACGCGAAGTCGGCTGGCACGGCTTTCGAACCTGCTATGTCGATCGGCTTGCGGCGCTGGACGTTCCAACCCTCATTCTTCATGGCGCCGAAGACCCGTTGATACCGGTTGCGGTCGCCGAACGCGCCAGTCGCCTGATCCCGAATGCGCGGCTCAAGATCATTCCGGAGTGCGGCCACCTGGCACCACTGGATCAGCCGGAGGCCGTGACGCAGGCCTTGAGCGATTTTGTCCTGCCGGCGCGTCGATCGTAAATGCTGCTGCTCAGAACTCCGGTTGCCAATCGCGTGCGACCCGCGCAGCCTGTGTCACGGCATCGATCGTCGTGAACGACGCCGCGTCCACCATCATCTGCCGCGCCAGTCGCAGGCTGCGCGCCTCGCAGGTCGCGCGCATCCTCGGATCGTCGATCAGCTCGAAGTCGATGTTATGGGCGAGCCCGAGGATGCGACGGATGATCTTCGCGGCCGTGAAGCCGACAGTATCCTGGAACAGCCGCGCCATATAGGCCTGCCGTTCCGCTTCCAACCGCGCGGCACCCGCTTCGCCTGCAAACAGCGACACGGGATAAGCATCGCCATTCACCTCGCTGTGCCACAGCTGAAGAAACTTGCGCGCGAATTCGCTCCAGACCTGCTCGATGGTCTCGAGCAGCCAGGCTTCGAAGGCGCTGCGCGCGCCCGGCTCGCGCTCGTGTCCGGCGGAGGCGAGATAGGCCATCAGCAGATTGGCGATGATGGCACCGATGTCGAAACCCATCGGGCCATAGAAGGCGAACTCGGGATCGATCACGCGCGTCTCGCCCGCGGTGACCATGATCGAGCCGGTATGGAGATCGCCATGCAGCAGCGCCTCCGCATGACTCAAGAACTTCAGCTTCAACCTGCAAATCGCGACATGCAGCTCAAGATCATCGCGAAACTGCGCGGCGGTCGCGTCCAGCCACGGCGACGTCCAACGGTTCTGCTCCGCCATGCGGTAGGGATCGGTGAAGATCAGGTCCTCGGTAATTTTGCACAGCGCGTGATTGCCGGCAAAGGCCGCAATCGCTTCCTTCTTCTGCGCCGCCGGCAGCGCGAGGTCGGAGGAAAAGAACAGCGTATGCGCGATAAAGGTCGTGATGTGGTCGACGAAGGCAGGATAGATCGTACCGGCAACCAGTCCCTTGCGCATGATGATGTGCGGCTCGAGCAGCTCCATCGCGACCAGTGCCAGCTCCTCGTCATGATGCAGCACGGCCGGCACTAGACCGGATGCGAGCTTCGCCTGATGCGTCAGCGCCAGATATTCATAATGCGAGCGCGACAGCGGCAACGGCCAGCTCTCGCCAACCAGCCGCACGTAAGGAAGCGCCTGCTTGATGGCGAGGCCGCCGGAGGTCCCCATGACGATGAACACCAAATTGAGATTGCCGTCGCCAACCTCGCTGATCGACCAATCATCCGACGGGCCGCCGAGCCGTTCCGCAACAGCGGGGATGCCCGCGAGATAGTCGCGCAGATCACTCTCGCGCAGGATGCGATAGCCTTCTGGCGAAACGGCATGCAGTGTCATGGTGGGCAGCCTCCCCTGATCGGTTTTTGTTTATCGTCTGTTATAGCAAAAAAAGCCGATGCGCGTCCGCGCACCGGCCCGATATCCCGCCTGTTGCGGCGCAATCTAGAACGGCATGCCCATCAGCTTCGACAGGCGCTCGATGTTCAGGTAGCCGGCGTCATAGGCCATCAGCCCCGCAGCGAAGATCACAGCCGAGAGCAGCGTGGTCCAGATCAGCCGCACTCCCATGCGGCTCATGATCGGCGCACCGGGATCCGTGCCGGGTGCTCCGCTGCCATCCTCATGCTGGCTGCGGATACCGAACGGCAGGGTCACAAACAGCGTGACCCACCAGAGCACGAAGTAGATCGCCAGCCAGGTCGAGATCGTATAGGCCATCGGAAATTATCCCGCCTGCTCAGGCTTGCTCGATCTCGACCAGCGCACCGGAAAAATCCTTCGGATGCAGGAACAGCACAGGCTTGCCATGGGCGCCGATCTTGGGCTTGCCGTCGCCAAGCACCCGCGCCCCTTCCTTGATCAAAGTGTCGCGCGAGGCCATGATATCGGCGACCTCGTAGCAGACGTGGTGAATGCCGCCATCGGCGTTGCGTTCGAGGAATTTTGCGATCGGTGAGGATTCGCCGAGCGGCTGGATGAATTCGATCTTAGTGTTCGGAAGCGTGACGAAGACGGTGATGACACCGTGCTCCGGCAGCGGCACCGCGGGCGAGATCTCGGCCCCGAACGCTGCGCCGTAGATCTTCGCCGCCTTCTCCGCGTCTTTGACCGCGATGGCCACGTGATTGAGCCGGCCCAGCATTGCGCCCTCCATTGTTGCTTACGCCGCCGGCCTTCGCAGCCGGCGCTTACACGTCCAGCACGTGCACGAGGCAGATCGGCTTCTTGCCCCACTGCTCATTGACGGCGGCCCGAACGGCGCGTCGCACCGATTCCGCCATCGCGTCCGGATCGCGGCGGCGCGCCCGCGGCAGGCTCTCCACCGTCGACACGACGGCATCGAAGACGATGTCGTCGATCTCCTCACCCGCTGTGGTCTTCTCGGGAATGCCGACCAGATCGACTTCCGGATCGCCGGCGAGCTCCCCCTTCTCCGTGACCGCAATGGCGATGAAGATGCAGCCGGCGAACGCCATCTTACGCCGCTCGGCCACGGCGCGCGACTTGGCGTCCTCGATGATCGTACCGTCCTTGTAGAGGCGGCCCGCCGGCACTTCGCCGATGATGCCGGGCTCCCCCGGACCGAGCTTGATCAGGTCGCCATTACGGCAGGTGATCACCTTCGGCACGCCGCAGGCTCGTGCGAGCCGCGCGTGCTCCGACAGATGCAGCGCCTCGCCATGCACGGGGATCACGAGCTGCGGCCTTGTCCAGGCGAGCATGTCGCGCAGCTCGTCGCGGCGCGGATGGCCGGAGACGTGCACCAGATGATCGCGATCGGTGATGACTTTGATACCCTGTTCGACCAGACCGTTGATGATCGCGCCGACCGCCTTCTCGTTGCCAGGAATGGTGCGCGAGGAGAAGATCACGCTGTCGCCGCGGTTCAACGTCACCTGCGGATGATCGTCGTTGGCAATCCGCGCCAGCGCCGCACGCGGCTCGCCCTGGCTGCCGGTGCACAGCGCCAGCACCTTATCCGGCGGGAAATGGCCGTAGAGGTCCATGCCGCGGAAATTCTGCACGCCATCGAGATAGCCGGTTTCGCGTGCCACCTGCACGACGCGGTCCATGGCGCGGCCGACCACCACGACCTCGCGGTCGGCGGCTTTGGCCGCACCGGCCACGGCGCGAATGCGCGCGACATTCGAGGCAAAGGTCGTCACAGCCACCCTGCCCTTGGCGCCCTTCACCAGTTCGGTGATGGTCTTGGCCACCTCGGTCTCAGAAGGCGAGCGCCCGTCGCGCACGGCGTTGGTGGAATCGCCGATGAGAGCCAGCAGCCCTGCATCGCCGAGCTCGCGCAGCCGCTTCTCGTCGGTCGGCGGCCCCAGCACCGGCGTCGGATCGATTTTCCAGTCACCGGTATGCAGGACCGTGCCGACGTCAGTGTGGATCGCGATCGCATGCGCTTCCGGAATCGAATGTGCGACCGGAATGAACTCGACATTGAACGGACCGATATCGACACGGCCGCCGGACGGAATGACGGTCACCGGGATCTTTGGCGGATTGCGCTCGGCCTCGCATTTGGCTTCGAACAACGCTGCGCTGAATTTGGTGGCGTAGATCGGGCATTTCAGCCGCGGCCACAAGTCGATGATGGCGCCGAAATGGTCCTCATGGGCATGGGTCAGCACCAGCCCGACCAGATTGTTGCGCTCCTTCTCCAGGAAGCTGATATCCGGCATGATCAGGTCGATGCCCGGCAGATGCTCCTCATCGCCGAAGGAGACGCCTAGATCGACTGCGAGCCAGGAGCGCTGGTGACGGTTGCCGAGCCCGTAGATCGACAGGTTCATGCCGATCTCGCCAACGCCCCCAAGCGGCGCGAAAGTCAGTTCATCCGGCCGCGCCATCTAGAGCGCCCTCGCCGAGGCTGCCGAGCCGAAATAGACATCGCCCGCTGTGATCGGCACCAATCGTCCCTCCGTGGTCCTGACCACCATACAGCCCTGTTCGTCGATCGTATCGAATGTTCCTTCGATAATGGCATTGCCTGAGCTGATGGCAACTGGCTGGCCCAACCCGGCAGCGCAGCCAAGCCATGCCTTGCGGATCTCGGGGAAGCCACGGCCATCGCGCCAGATGCCACGGTATTCCGCCCAGCTGTCCGACAGCGCCGCAAACAGATCCTCTGCTGAAACGACAATGCCAAGCGCGTGCAACGAAGTCGCCGGCGTCGGCGTACCCGTTGGCGCGGCCACGATGTTCGTGCCAACTCCAACCACAACGGCCAAGCCTGCCGCCACCTGTTCAGCCTCGATCAGGATACCGCAGAGCTTTCGACCGTTGGCCAGCACGTCATTGGGCCATTTCAGCGCGAAATCGAGCTGACCGCCGCCGGTCCGCATTGCGGCCTCGAGGCTCACCTGGCGCAGTGCGCTCACCATCGCAACGCCGACGGCGAAGCCCAGCGTCGCGGCGGTCGCCGGCGTCACATCCAATATCTCGAGCACGCTGGAGGCGAGATTGCCGCGCGGCGCGATCCATGCCCGCTGCCGCCTGCCGCGCCCTGCGGTCTGCTCCGTCGTGACGAACCAGCAGGGCCCGCGCTCGCCAGCTCGGGCACGAATCAGCGCTTCGGCATTGGTCGAGCCCACCTGGTCGAACGCAATCAGCCCGTAGCCTGCCCCGATAGCGCGCGGACCGAGAGCAAACAGCATCTCGGCGTCTAGAACAGCGACTTCGCCGCAGCGGTCGCCGCGCTGACCAGCGGTCCCGGATAGGCAAAGAACAGCATGTTGAACAGGCCGGCAACCGCAAGCACCGAGCGCAGCTCGATCCGGACCGGATCGACCACCTGAAGCGGCTCGTCGAAATACATCGTCTTGACGATCAAGAGATAATAATACGCACCGACCACGCTGGTCAGTACGCCGATCACCGAGAGCGTGAACAGGCCGGCCTTGATCGCGGCCACGAACACGTACCACTTGGCGAAGAAACCCGCGAGCGGCGGAATGCCAGCCAGCGAGAACAACAGCATCGCGAAGAAGAAGGCGAGCAGCGGGTTGGTGCGCGAGAGGCCCGAGAAGTCGCTGATCTTTTCAAACGACTGGCCGTTGCGTTTGATCGCCATGATGACAGCGAAGGAGCCGAGCGTCATCGCGACATAGATCGCGATGTACATCAGCACGCCCTGCGCGCCCTCGACCGTGCCGGCCGCGAGGCCGACCAGCGCGAAGCCCATATGGCCGATCGAGGAATAGGCCATCAGGCGCTTGATGTTGGTCTGGCCGATCGCGGCGAACGAGCCGAGCGCCATCGAGGCGATCGAGACGAACACGATGATCTGCTGCCACTGGAATGTAATGCCCGGGAACGCGGTCAGCGCAACACGGGTGAACACGGCAAGCGCCGCGACCTTTGGCGCCGAGGCGAAGAAGGCCGTGATCGGTGTCGGCGCGCCTTCGTAGACGTCAGGTGTCCACATGTGGAACGGGACTGCCGAGACCTTGAAGCAGAGACCGGCGAACAGGAAGACGATACCGAACACAATACCGACGCTGCCGCCCTTCGCCGCAGCCGCGATGCCGGCGAAGCTGACGGTGCCGGTGAAGCCGTAAATCAGCGAAGCACCATAGAGCAACATGCCTGAGGACAGCGCGCCGAGAACGAAGTATTTCAGGCCGGCCTCGGTCGACTTGACGTTATCGCGATGGCTCGCGGCGACGACATAGAGCGCAAGCGACATCAGCTCGAGCCCGAGATAGAGCGAGATCAGGTCGCCGGCCGAGATCAGCACCATCATGCCGAGCGTCGAGAGCAGCACCAGGATGGCGTATTCGAAAATGCGTCGGTCGGGCGCCGACAGGAATTCCGCCGACATGATCAGCGTCGCCGCCGAGCCGATCAGCGCCAGGATTTTCAGGAAGCGCGCATAGTCGTCCGCGATGAAGCTGCCGCCGAACGCCTGCCCGGTCGGCCGCCAGAGCACCAGCAGTCCCACCACGACCAGCAGGCACACGGCAAGCGTCGTGACGATCCCGGTCGTCCCCTGCCCGCGGAAGGCGCCCAGCATCAGCAACGTCATCGCGCCCGCGGCCAGAATCAACTCCGGCAGCACCAACCCGAGCTGAGCCCCAAGATTCTCGATCATCGTTCTTGTCCCGACCTTGTGGGGTCTATTGCAGCAGCGAGGCCGCCTTCACGGCCGTCACGGCGGTGTTGTAGTTGTTGACGAGCTGCTGGACCGAGGCCGCCGACATGTCGAGGATCGGCTTCGGATAGACGCCGAACAGGATGGTCAGCGCCACCAGCGGGAACAGCGTCAGGCATTCGCGCAGCGTCAGGTCCTTGATGGTCTGCAGCGACGGCTTCACCAGTGCGCCGAACACCACCTTGCGGTACAGCCAGAGCGCATAGGCCGCCGACAGGATCACGCCGAAGGTTGCAAAGAAGGCCGTCGGGATCGAGACGCGGAAGGTGCCCAGCAGGGTCATGAATTCGCCGACGAAGCCGGAGGTGCCGGGCAGCCCGACATTGGCCATGGTGAATACCATGAACACCAGCGCATAGAGCGGCATCCGGTTGACGAGGCCGCCATAGGCCGCGATCTCGCGGGTGTGCATGCGGTCGTAGACGACGCCGACACAAAGGAACAACGCGCCGGAGACGATGCCATGCGAGATCATCTGGAACACACCACCGGCAACACCCTGCATGGTGCCCGCAAAGATCCCCATGGTGACGAAGCCCATATGCGCGACCGAGGAGTACGCGATCAGCTTCTTCATGTCCTCCTGCATCAGCGCGACCAGCGAGGTATAGATGATCGCGATCGCGGAGAGCGTCCAGATCAGCGGCGCGAAATCATGCGACGCCAGCGGGAACATCGGCAGCGAGAAGCGCAGGAAGCCGTAGCCGCCCATCTTCAGGAGGATCGCGGCCAAGATCACCGAGCCCGCGGTCGGCGCTTCGACGTGCGCGTCCGGGAGCCAGGTGTGCACCGGCCACATCGGCATCTTCACTGCGAAAGAAGCGAAGAATGCGAGCCATGCCCAGGTCTGCAAGCTACGCGGCACGTTGGTGTGCATCAGGGCCGGGATGTCGGTGGTGCCGCCGTTCCAGTACAGCGCCATGATGGCGAGCAGCATCAAGACCGAGCCGAGCAGCGTGTAGAGGAAGAACTTGAATGATGCATAGACACGGCGCGGACCACCCCAGACGCCGATGATCAGGAACATCGGGATCAGGCCGCCCTCGAAGAACAGATAGAACAGCACGAGGTCGAGCGCCGAGAAGGTGCCGACCATCAGCGTTTCCAGGATCAGGAACGCCATCATGTATTCGCGCACTCGGACGGTCACCGATTTCCAGCTCGCGATGATGCAGAACGGCATCAAGGCGGTGGTCAGGATCACGAACGGCAGCGAGATGCCGTCGACACCCATGTGATAGGTGATGCCGCTGGCGAGCCAGTTGGTCTTTTCGACAAACTGGAAGTCCGTCTGTCCGGGATCGAAGCGCAGCACCAGGATCACCGACACCGCGAAGGTGATCAGCGTGGTCCACAGCGCGATCCAGCGGGCGTTGCGCCGGGCGGCTTCGTCGTCGCCGCTGAGCAGATAGATCAGCAGCGCACCGACGAGCGGAAGGAAGGTAACGACAGACAGAATTGGCCAGGTGGTCATTGCTGGCCCCCCATGAACATGAACCAGGTGATCAGGCCGGCAACGCCGATCAGCATGGCAAAGGCATAGTGATAGAGATAGCCGGTCTGGATCTTGACGACGTTGCGGGTGACATCGAGCACCCGCGCCGACACGCCGTCCGGCCCAAAGCCGTCGATGATGAAGCCGTCACCCTTCTTCCATAGGAAGCGGCCGAGCCACTTCGCAGGGCGGACGAAGATGAGGTCATAGAGCTCGTCGAAATACCACTTGTTGAGCAGGAAATTGTAGAGCAGCGGCTGCTGGCTCGCCAATTCCTCCGGGATATAGGGACGCGTGATGTAGAAGACGTAGGACACCGCGAAACCGCCCAGCATCATCAGCAGCGGGAGCTGACCGAGCCAGAACGGCATGTGCTCCATGTCATCGAGGATATGCGGATTCATCTTCAGGGATTCGCCGAAGAACTCCTCGACCCCATGCGGGCCGGTGAACAGCTCCTTGAACGGGAAGCCCGCCAGGATCGAGCCGGCTGCCAGCACGCCGATCGGGATAAGCATCCAGATCGGGCTCTCATGCGCCGCCTCGTAATGATGCTGATCATGTGGCTGGCCGAAGAAGGTCTTCCAGATCAGCCGCCACGAGTAGAATGAGGTCAGCCCCGCCGCGGCAACAGTGAGGAAGTAGGCATAGGTCGCGAACGGATTGTGCGCGGCATAGGCGGACTCGATGATTGCGTCCTTTGAGAAGAAGCCGGCAAAGCCTGGCACGCCGGTCAGCGCCATCGTGCCCACGCACATCACCGCAAAGGTGTACGGGATCTTGCGCCACAGGCCGCCCATGTTGCGGATGTCCTGCTCGTGATGCATCGCATAGATCACCGAGCCGGAGCCTAGGAACAGCAGCGCCTTGAAGAAGGCGTGCGTGAACAGATGGAACATGCCGACCGAATAGGCCCCAGCTCCCATCGCCACGAACATGTAGCCGAGCTGCGAGCAAGTCGAATACGCGACGATGCGCTTGATATCGTTCTGCACGAGGCCGATGGTCGCGGCAAAGAACGCGGTGGTGGCGCCGAAGAACATCACCACGGCCTGCGCGTTCGGCGCGAGCTCGAACAGCGGCGATAGGCGCGCCACCATGAACACGCCGGCGGTGACCATGGTCGCGGCATGGATCAGCGCCGAGACCGGGGTCGGGCCTTCCATCGCGTCCGGCAACCAGGTGTGCAGCAGGAATTGCGCCGACTTGCCCATCGCGCCCATGAACAGCAACAGGCAGGCGAGCGTCATCGCGTCGGCATGCCAGCCGAGGAAGTTGATGGTCTTGTGGGCAAGGGCGACGCCCGGCGCTGCGGCGAAGATGGTCTCGAAATCGGTCGAGCCGACCAGCATGAACACGGCGAAGATGCCGAGCGCGAAGCCGAAGTCGCCGACGCGGTTGACGACGAAGGCCTTGATCGCGGCGGCATTGGCCGACGGCTTCTGGTACCAGAAGCCGATCAGGAGGTAGCTGGCAAGACCAACGCCCTCCCAGCCGAAGAACAGCTGAACCAGGTTGTTCGCCGTCACCAGCATCAGCATCGCGAAGGTGAACAGGCTGAGATAGCCGAAGAAGCGCGGGCGGTGCGGGTCCTCGTCCATGTAGCCGATCGAATAGAGGTGGACGAGTGAGGACACGGTGGTCACCACGACCAGCATCACCGCGGTCAGTGTGTCCACGCGCAGCGCCCAGGAGACCTGCAGGTCGCCGGAATTGATCCAGGGCAGGATCTCCGTCACCCCGGCCTCGTGGTGCATGAAGCCGACATTGACGAGCACCGCCCAGGACAGCGCGGCGGCAACGAACAGGAACGCAGTGGTGATCAGCTCGGCCGCGCGGGAGCCGGCAGCCGGCGGCTCGGCGACGTGGTGATCATCGTGGCCGTGATCGTCATGAGCCAGCGGCTCATCATGCGAGACGTGGATGACCGAAGCATCCTCGTTCACATGCGTGGTCAAGGCGTGATGATGGTGACCCTCGTCATGATGCTCGACGGTGTCGCCGCTCGGGTTGCGCGCATGCGCCCCAAACAGCGCGATCAGGCCGGCAAGAATGGCGCCGAGCAACGGCAAAAAGACAATGGCCTGGATCATTCGCCCGTTCCCTTACGCATGATCATGCTGTTGCAGTTCATGCGCCTAGCCCTTCATCAGATTGACGTCTTCGACCGCGATCGAGCCGCGGTTGCGGAAATAAACGACCAGCACGGCAAGCCCGATCGCAGCCTCGGCCGCAGCAACCGTGAGCACCAGCAGCGCGAACACCTGGCCGACGATGTCGCCTAGGAAGGTCGAGAACGCCACCAGGTTGATGTTCACGGCGAGCAGGATCAGCTCGACCGACATCAGAATGACGATGATATTCTTGCGGTTGAGGAAGATGCCGAGGATGCCGAGCGTGAACAGCATCGCGGCGACCGAGAGATAATGTCCGAGCCCGATGGTCATTTCACCCACTCCGCCGCGTCCGCATCCTGCAGCCCCTGCCCGACCGCGACTTTGCGCACCACCATCGCCATCTCGGGCGTGCGGGCGTTCTGCACGTTGATGTCCTGCCGCTTGACATTGGCCTTGTGGCGCAAGGTCAGCACGATGGCGCCGATCATCGCCACCAGCAGCACCATGCCGGCGAGCTGGAAGTAATGGATGTACTTCGTATAGAGCACGAGCCCGAGCGCCTCGGTGTTGGTCACGTTGGTCGGGATCGCGGCCGTAATCGTCTTGGTCGTGCTGGGGTTGATGACCCAGTAGGACACGGTGAGCAAGAGCTCGAGCAGGAAGATGCCGCCGATCACAAGCCCGATCGGCATGTACTGCAAAAAGCCCTCGCGCAGCTCCGTGAAATCGACGTCGAGCATCATGATCACGAACAGGAACAGCACCGCGACCGCGCCGACATAGACGACGATCAGGATCATCGCCAGGAATTCAGCGCCCATCAGCATGAACAGGCCGGAGGCGTTGACGAAGGCGAGGATCAGATAGAGCACCGAGTGAACGGGGTTCTTCGAGACGATCACCATCACGGCGGAGGCGACGCAGACCGCGGCGAAGAGATAGAAGAAGAGCGCAGGCAGGATCATACTGATATCCTTCACGTCATTCCGGGATGGTCCGCAGGACCAGACCCGGAATCTCGAGATTCCGGCTTCGCGCTTCGCGCGCCCCGGAATGACGTGTTCAAATCGGGAAACATCATGCCCTTACCTCACCGGTACGGCGCGTCGAGCGCGATGGCCTTGGCGATCTCGCGCTCCCAGCGGTCGCCATTGGCGAGCAGCTTCGCCTTGTCATAATAGAGCTCCTCGCGCGTCTCGGTCGCGAATTCGAAGTTCGGACCTTCGACGATGGCATCGACCGGGCAGGCTTCCTGGCACAGGCCGCAATAGATGCACTTCACCATATCGATGTCGTAGCGCACGGTGCGGCGGGTGCCGTCGTTGCGGCGCGGGCCGGCCTCGATCGTGATCGCCTGTGCCGGGCAGACCGCCTCGCACAGCTTGCAGGCAATGCAGCGCTCTTCGCCGTTGGGATAGCGGCGCAGCGCATGTTCGCCGCGGAAGCGCGGCGAGATCGGCCCCTTCTCGAACGGGTAGTTCAGCGTCGGCTTAGCTTGAAAGAAATAGCGCATGGCGAGGAAGAACGCCGAGACGAATTCCGACAGCAGCAGCGAACGGGCGGTGGCGTTGACACTCATGGCAGCCTCACTTGACGGCTCATTTCGGAGCGATGTCGGCGAAATGCAGCACGCCGGCCACGACGATGACCATCGCCAGCGACAGCGGCAGGAACACTTTCCAGCCCAGCCGCATCAACTGGTCATAGCGGTAGCGCGGCACGATCGCTTTCGCCATCGCGAACAGGAAGAACATGAAGAACAGTTTCAGGGCGAACCAGATGATGCCGAGCGGCGCCCAATTGAATGGAAACACGTCGATCGGGGACAGCCAGCCGCCCAGGAACAGGATCGTCGCCAGCGCGCACATCGTGGTGATGGCGACATACTCGCCGAGCATGAATAACAGATATGGCGTCGAGCCGTACTCGACCATGAAGCCGGCGACGAGTTCGGACTCCGCTTCGACCAGGTCGAAGGGCGGCCGATTGGTTTCCGCCAGCGCCGAGACGTAGAACACCACGAACATCGGGAACAGCGGCCACACATACCAGTTCAGAATGGTGAGCTGCGGCAACCCGATCAGGCTCCCGAAGCCGCGCGCATGTTGCGCTTCGACCACTGCCGAAAGATTCAGCGTGCCGGCGCAGAGCAGCACCGTGATGATGACGAAGCCGATCGAGACCTCGTAGGACACCATCTGCGCCGCCGATCGCAGTGCCGCCAGGAACGGATATTTCGAGTTCGACGACCAGCCGGCCATGATGATGCCGTAGATCGACAGCGACGAGATCGCGAAGATGAAGAGGATGCCGACATTGATG
>Ga0209233_1000804_pt1 | contig 14031 bp, 14 predicted proteins | sample AraplaCL_Cvi_mCL_FD_184269 | JGI IMG/M metagenome (GOLD analysis project Ga0209233, IMG submission 184269) | Arabidopsis root microbial communities from the University of North Carolina, USA - plate scrape CL_Cvi_mCL (SPAdes) (version 2) | ecosystem: Host-associated > Plants > Roots > Endosphere...
GCTCGGCGCGATCTCGTCGACGATGGCCTATGCCGCCGCCGGCTGGCTCGGCGTCTGCGCGCTGGGCGCTGCGATCAGCACCTGCGCGCTGCTATACTGGGTCATTGTGGTGAGCAGGACGCCGGTGCCGGCGGGTGTGTGCTCCGAAGCGTAGGGTACTCAAGTCGTCATTGCGAGCGAAGCGAAGCAATCCATCGTGCCGCACGTGCGGAGCCATGGATTGCTTCGTCGCTACAGCGCAAAATTGCTTCGCAATTTTGTCGCGAGCTCCTCGCAATGACGGCGGAGAAAGCCTCACGCCTTCTTCAGCACCGAGACGAAGAACCCGTCCGTGCCGGTGCGGCGCGGCGTCATCAGCAGGCCCTCCGGCGACAGCAGCGCGGCGTCCGTAAATGGCTCGGCCTTGTCCCACAGCACCGATGCGGCCTGCTCCGGCGGCTGCACCGAAAACTCCGGATGCCGCGCGATGAACGCCTCGACTTGCTCGCCGTTCTCCTCCGACAGCACCGAGCAGGTGATGTAGGCGATCCGGCCGCCGCTCTTCACCAGCGGCGCGGCGCGCGCCAGCACCTCGGCCTGATCCTTCAGCCGCACCTCGAGCGCGCCGGGGCGCATCCGCCATTTGGCGTCGGGATTGCGGCGCCAGGTGCCGGTGCCGGTGCAGGGCGCGTCGATCAGCACGAGGTCGGCGGAGGCCTTGATGTCGGACAGCACCTCCTCCTCGCCGCGCGGCGTGCGCACGTCGCAATTGTGCACGCCGGCGCGCGACAGCCGCTCATGGATCGGCACGAGCTGGCGCTTGTCGCTGTCGGTCGCGATCAGCCGACCCTTGCCGTCCATCATGGCGGCAAGCGCCAACGTCTTGCCGCCGGCTCCGGCGCAGAGATCGATCACCTGCTCGCCGGGCTTGGCCGCCGAGAACAGCGCGGCGAGTTGCGAGCCCTCGTCCTGGACTTCGATGGCGCCCTTGATGAAATCCTCCTCGGCATGGATGCCGGGATTGCGCGCGTCGGCGCCGAGCTCGATGCGCAGGCCGAGCGGCGACCACGGCGTTTCCCTGGCGCCGAGATGCGACAGCCGCGGCAGCACCTTCTCGCGCTTGCCCTTGAGCGTGTTGACGCGCAAATCGAGCGGCGCGCGGCTCGCCATTGCCGTTGCCTCGGCGGCGCGGTCGTCGCCGAACACTTTTGCGAGATACGGGTCGAGCCAGTCCGGATAGTCACCCGCGACATGCGCCGGCGCATCCTTGAGCGAGCGCGAGGCCAAGGCAGCCTCCTCGGCCGCGGTCAGCGGTTCGGGCGCGAAGCGGCCTCCGTCGCACAGCGCCGAGATCGTCGGGATGTCCATGCCGCGCTCGAGCTTGAGCATGCCGAGCACCCGCGATCGGGCGCTGGCATCGTCCATCAGCCAGGCCGCGGAGGATTGCCGGCGCAGCACGTCCCAGATCAGGCCGGAGATCGCGGCGCGATCGCCGGAGCCGGCATAGCGGTGCGCGGTGCCCCATTCCTTCAGCGCTTTCGCCGCAGGAATGCGCTGTGCGTCGATGGTGGCGATCAGCTCGATCGCGGCGGAGAGCCGGGCAGCGGGGGTCATTGATCTCTTTCGGTTGGGCGCATCAAATCAGCAGCAGGATCCTGAGCGCGAAATACAGCCACATCGCCGCCAGCACCAGCACGCCGGCGAACCAGGCGAGCGAGCGCGGCCGCACGTCGTTGGAGGTGACGAAAACGCCGGCATGGGCGAACCGCGTCACCACGAACACCCAGGACATCAGCACGATGAACAGATCGGCATGGCGGATCGGCAGCGCAATGGCGATCAGGACATAGAACAGCACCGGCAGTTCGAACTGGTTGGCGAAGCAATTGCCGAGCTGAGTGGCGCGCTCCGGCCAGTTCGGCTGGCGCAACGCGATATCGGCCATCTTGGTCTCGCCGCTCGCCAGGGTCCGCGTGCGCAGCGTCGCCATCCCGAACAGCAGCGCGAAAGTGAGCCCGATCTGGATGAAGACCGGCAGCAGAACCATTTGAACCGACATCAAGAATCTCCCTCAGCCGCGGCCGGCGGCTGCCCTCTTAGCGGCGACGGCCGCGCAACACAATGAACCGTCCGCGGTAACCCGTTGAACCATCATCCGAGCCCGAATGACCAACTCCCGAGAATAATGGCGGTTTCAGTTCCTCACGGCTGACGCGATGGGCATCATCACCCCGATCCTGGACGGCGCGGCCCTGGCGGCCGCAGGCCTCGGCGATCTCGTCACCTCCCTATTGAAGGCGATCGACCCCGGCATCGGCTGGTTCGACGACGCGGCGGATGGCGGACTCGGCATGGTGCTGTCGGGGCTCGCCGGCGTCGCCGCTGCGCTCCTGGTCGCCATCCTGCTCTCGGTTTATTTCCGCGGCGGCTATCGCTCGACGCGCGACATCGTCAGGCACAGCCTCGCCACGGCGCTGGTGCTCAGCCTGCTCGGCTATGCCGCCTACGACATCGGGCACGAGGCGCTCGCCTATCTCGGGCTCAACGCATCGCCGGCCGTCACGGGAACAAACCCGCCAAACGCCGGACTGCTCGGAGGTCGCGGCGGTCCGCCTGCCCAGCCCATCCGCGCGGACAAGCAGCTTGCGATCTAGCGACCTGCGCCGCCGGATCAAACAAGACATCAAACAACGCATCAAACAGAGCAGCGAAGAACACACTGGAATCGTCATCGTTCCGACTCCGCGCCGACGCTATAATTCGGCCGAAAGGATCGATGCATGCCCCAGTTTCGTCTGACCCAAATCTCCGACACCCACCTCGCGCGTCGCTTCAAGCCGCTCGTCGACAACTTTCATCGCGTCAGCGAGCACATCGACGCGACGCGTCCCGATCTCGTGCTCAACTCCGGCGACGTCGCGTTCGATGGGCCGACCAGCCGCGACGATCTGGTGTTCGCCAAGGAGCTGCACAGCGCGCTGCCGGTCGATTGCCTCTATCTGCCGGGCAATCACGACATCGGCGACAATCCGACTGCGGTGGGCCCGGTCCCGACGCAACTGCCGACCGAAGAAACGCGCCGCGCCTTCACCTCGGTGCTCGGCGAGGATCGCTGGCATTTCGACGCCGCCGGCTGGTGCTTCATCGGCCTCAATTCGCTGATCATGAACACCGGCCTCGACAGCGAGGCCGCGCAGTTCGACTGGCTCGCCTCGGCGCTCGACAAGGCCGTCGGCAGACCGGTCGCGCTGTTCCTGCACAAGCCGCTCTATCTCGACGTGCCCTACGATGCCGAACGCGTCGAGACCGCAATCCGTTTCGTGCCGCAGCCGGCGCGCCGCCGCCTGATCGAGATGTTCGGCAAGGTCGATTGGCGCCTGGTCGGCAGCGGCCACGTGCACCAGCGCCGCGACTACACGTTCGAGCATGTCAGACAGGTCTGGGCGCCCTCGGCCGGCTTCATCATCTCAGATGCGAGGCAGGAAGTGATCAGCATCAAGGAAACCGGCCTCGTCGAGTACCGCTTCCAGCCGGACAGCTTTGAAGTCCGCCACGTCAGGGCCAAGGGCCAGGTCGATGTCGAGCTGGACATGCTGCTCGGCAAACAGCCGGCGTGAGGCGTCTCAGCTCCGCGCCGCGTCGTGCAGGTCCTGCTTGATGACGGTGAGCAGCGCCTGCAGCGAGTCCCTGTTCGGCTGCGGCGCCGCCGGCACGGGCCGCACCCGCGGCACCTGCGGCATGAAGCGGACCGGCTCGGCGGCCGGCTCGTGCTCGACAAATTTTCCATGCAAGACGTCGTCGCGGCGGCCCATGACGAACATCGTCGCCCAATAGCCGAGGGCGAGGAGAATGACCCCGGAAACAATAGCTTCAAAAACCATGGCTACACCTGAAATATAGCCATATTGAATCAACTGCTCCGGGTCCCCGTCAACCAAATGGAGGCCGAAAAGCCTCCAAAAGCCCGCCATTGTGGCGTTTTTGATACTTTGTTGCGCGGAATGGGAGACGACTTGTCCGTCCCGCCCCGGATCGGCTGCTGCCTTCACCTCTCCCTTGGGAGAGGTCGGCGCGAAGCGCCGGGTGAGGATTGACGGTCCCTCGTTGGAGCTGCGGCCCCTCACCCGATTTGCTACGCAATCGACCTCTCCCCGTCGGGGAGAGGTAAATCGAATCCGGGGAGGCTTCAGGCCTTGTCAGGCCCGATCCGGACCAGCTGCTTGCCGAAATTGGCGCCCTTGAGCAGGCCCATGAAGGCCTCCGGCGCGCTGTCCAGGCCCTCGGTCACGAACTCCTTGTACTTGACCTTGCCCTCGCGCACCCACTGCGACATGTCGCGCAGGAAGTCGCCATGCATGGCGGCGAAGTCGCTGACGATGAAGCCGCGGAAGGTCAGCCGCTTGGTCAGGATGTTGCGCATCATCGCGCCGGCCCATTTCGGGGCGTGCGCTTCGGTGTCGTTGTAATGCGCGATCAGGCCGCAGACCGGAATCCGCGCGAACGCATTGAGCAGCGGAAACACCGCGGCGAACACCGCGCCGCCGACATTCTCGAAATAGACGTCGATGCCTTTCGGGCAGGCTTCCTTGAGCTTCGCCGCAAGATTGGGATCGCGATGATCGAGGCACTCGTCGAAGCCGAGCTCGTTCTTGACGTAGGCGCATTTGTCCTTGCCGCCGGCGATGCCGATCGCCCGCGCGCCCTTGATCTTCGCGATCTGGCCGACCGCCGAGCCGACAGCGCCGGACGCGGCAGCAACCACCACCGTCTCGCCCGCCTGCGGCTTGCCGATCTCGAGCAGTCCCGTATAGGCGGTCATGCCGGGCATGCCGAGCACACCGACCGCGGTAGAGATCGGCGCGATCTTCGGATCGATCTTGGCGAGCCCCTTGCCGTCGGACAGCACATGCGTCTGCCAGCCCGCGCGCGACAGCACGATATCGCCCTTGGCAAAGGCCGGATTGTTGGACGCGATCACCTCGCTCACCGTGCCGCCTTCCATCACCCCGCCGACCGGCACCGGTGCGGCATAGGACGGACCGTCGGCCATGCGGCCGCGCATATAGGGATCGAGCGACAGCCAGATGGTGCGGAGCAGCACTTCGCCCGCGCCCGGTGTCGGCGGCGTGTAATCCTCGAGCCGGAAGTTGGCCGGCGTGGGCTCGCCGTGCGGGCGCGAGGCCAGAACGATGCGCTTTCCTTGGGCGTTTCCTTGGGACATGCTGATTTCCTCTTGAGGTGATTGGTTCGTGGCGCACACGTAGTCACGCAATCCAGCTCCCCGCAAGGGAGATGGATTTGCTCTTTCGCGCGCGCTTGTTTGAAATTCTGTTTGAAATGACGGGCGTCATGCCGTGAACGGCGTGGTTCTGGCACTGCCATCGTCATTCCGGGGCGTGCGAAGCACGAGCCCGGAATCCATTCATCCAACTACGATGCGGCCCGATGGATTCCGGTTCTCGCTTCGCGAGCCCCGGAATGACGTCGGTGCAACTACGCCCCGCCCGGATAGTTCGGGGCTTCACGCGTGATGGTCACGTCGTGGACGTGGCTCTCGCGCAGGCCGGCGCCGGTGATGCGGACGAACTCGGCCTTGTCGTGGAAATCCTTGATGTCCTTCGCACCGACATAACCCATCGCCGCGCGCAGACCGCCGGCGAGCTGGTGCATCACGTTGCCGACCGGGCCCTTGTACGGCACCTGGCCCTCGATGCCCTCGGGCACGAGCTTCAGCGTGTCCTTGATGTCCTGCTGGAAGTAGCGGTCGGCCGAGCCGCGCGCCATCGCGCCGACCGAGCCCATGCCGCGATAGGCCTTGTAGGAGCGGCCCTGCCACAGGAACACTTCGCCGGGCGTCTCGTCGGTGCCGGCGAGCAGCGAGCCGACCATCGCGATGTCGGCGCCGGCGGCGAGCGCCTTGGCGAGGTCGCCGGAATATTTGATGCCGCCGTCGGCGATCACGGGCACGTCGGCCTTCTTCGCCGCCGCCACCGCATCCATGATCGCGGTGAGCTGCGGCACGCCGACGCCGGCGACGATACGCGTGGTGCAGATCGAGCCCGGGCCGATGCCGACCTTGATGCAGTCGGCGCCGGCATCGATCAGCGCCTGCGCGCCGCCCTCGGTCGCGACGTTACCGGCCACGACCTGCACGGCGTTGGAGAGTCGTTTGATGCGGTTGACGGCGTTGAGCACATGCCGCGAATGACCGTGAGCGGTGTCGACCACGACGACGTCAACGCCGGCATCGATCAGCCGCTCGGTGCGCTCATAGCCGGTCTCGCCGACCGTGGTGGCGGCGGCGACACGAAGCCGGCCCTGCGCGTCCTTGCAGGCCAGCGGATGGGCGACCGCCTTTTCCATGTCCTTCACGGTGATCAGGCCGACGCAGCGATATTGGTCGTCGACGACGAGCAGCTTTTCGATGCGGTGCTGGTGCAGCATCCGCTTCGCCTCGTCCTGGCTGACACCCTCGCGCACCGTGACGAGGTTTTCGTGCGTCATCAGCTCCGAGACCCTTTGCCGCGGATCGGTTGCGAAGCGCACGTCGCGGTTGGTCAGAATGCCGACCAGCTTGCCCGGCACGTTCTTGCCCGCACCGGTGACGACCGGGATCCCGGAGATGCCGTGATCCTTCATTAGCGTCAGCGCGTCCGACAGCGTGGCTTCAGGACCGATGGTGAGCGGATTGACCACCATGCCGGATTCGAACTTCTTGACCTGCCGCACCTGGGCAGCCTGGCCTTCGGGGTCGAAATTGCGGTGGATGACGCCGAGGCCGCCGGCCTGCGCCATCGCGATCGCCATCCGCGCCTCGGTGACGGTGTCCATCGCGGACGCCATGATCGGGATGTTGAGCTGGATCGCGCGGGTGACCCGCGAGCGAATGTCGACTTCGGAGGGAAGAAAGTCCGACAGACCGGGCTTCAGAAGCACATCGTCGAACGTGTACGCTTCGCGGATCGCCTGAAGTCCCGTGGCCATTGCCAACTCCTTATCTGCGGCCTCAGCCGCGAGGGTCGTACGGATGAGCGCTACCTGCGGCGACGCTCGCTGCGTCACCGTCGAATCGGCGCCCATCGGTGGGGTTGACGCTGGTCGATAGCATGGCGGCATGACGAATCAAAGTGTTTGCCAGCCATGCACAGGCTTTTTACGGGCGAAGTCAGCGGGCCCTGTAGCCTGTTTAGCGATATTCCTGCGGCGGCCCGTGCCGGCGGATCGCCTCGACCACCTCGCGATGGCGCCGGTCCTCCCGCTTCATGTGGACCGCGATCACCGCATGGGCCGACGGCACCAGCAGCAAGACGTGGAAAAACAGCCCGAAAATCGCGCAAAACGCGATCAGGACCAGATTGAAGATGGCCGAAAACGGCTGTCCGTTCAGGAGCAGCCCGATCGGCGGCAGCAGAACGGCAAGGACGTAGATCACGGCACGGACCCCTAACGCTGGCGGATGCATAGCAGCGTCACGCAGGATTTAGGGCGTTTGCCCGGTTCCGCAATAGCGTGGTCCGGGGCAGGATGATATGGCCCCCTCGCCCACCTTTTTCAGCACGGCTGTCCCATTTTGATGAACAAACAACGCCTGATCCCGCTCATCGTCGCCACCGCGCTGTTCATGGAAAACATGGATTCCACGGTGATCGCGACTTCGCTGCCGGCGATCGCCGCCGATATCGGCACCAGCCCCCTGACGCTGAAGCTAGCGATCACGTCCTATCTGCTGTCGCTCGCGGTGTTCATCCCGGCCAGCGGCTGGACCGCGGACCGCTTCGGCGCCCGCATCGTGTTTGCCGGCGCCGTCGCCGTGTTCATGCTGGGCTCGATCGGCTGCGCGCTGTCCTCCTCGGTGACCGATTTCGTGTTCGCCCGCATCCTGCAGGGCCTCGGCGGAGCGATGATGACCCCAGTCGGGCGACTGGTGCTGCTGCGCTCGGTCGACAAGAGCGCGCTGGTCAACGCGATGGCCTGGGTGACGGTGCCGGCGCTGATCGGACCGGTGATCGGGCCGCCGCTCGGCGGCTTCATCACCACCTATTTCTCCTGGCACTGGATCTTCCTGATCAACATCCCGATCGGGCTGCTCGGCATCTTCCTGGCGCTGAGGTATATCGACCCGATCAAGAGCGAGGATCCCGAACGCTTCGATCTGGTGGGACTGGTGCTGGCCGGCGTCGGCCTCGCCGGCATCGCTTTCGGGCTGTCGGTCGCAGGCCTCAATCTGTTGCCGTGGCCGATCGTCGCCGGCCTCGTCGGGGTCGGCACGGTGTCGATGACGCTCTACATCATCCACGCGCGGCGCACCGGTTCGCCGGTGCTCGATTTCGGCTTGCTGCGGCTGCCGACCATGCGGGCGTCGATCGTCGGCGGCTTCATGTTCCGGCTCGGCATCGGCGCGCTGCCGTTCCTCCTGCCGCTGTTGATGCAGGTCGGTTTCGGCCTGTCGCCGTTCCAATCCGGTCTCGTCACCTTTGCCTCCGCGGTCGGCGCCATGGGCATGAAGACCCTGGCTGCGCGCATCATCCGCGCCTTCGGCTTCCGCAACATGATGACCGTCAACGCGGTGGTCAGTTCGGCCTTCCTCGCCGCCTGCGCCCTGTTCACGATCTCGACGCCGCTGATGCTGATCTTCACCATCCTGGTGGTCGGCGGTTTCTTCCGCTCGCTGCAATTCACCGCGATCAACACCGTGGCCTATGCCGAGGTCGAGGCGCCGCAGATGAGCCGTGCCACCACCCTCGTCAGCGTCAACCAGCAGCTCGCGGTGTCCGCCGGCGTCGCGGTCGGCGCGTTCTCCGTCGAAACCACGCTGGCGCTGCATCACCAGACCGAGCTGTCCGCCGACGTGTTTGGACCGGCGTTCATCGTGGTGTCGCTGATCTCGGCAGCGTCCGCCTGGTTCTTCTGGCAAATGCCGGTTGACGCCGGCAACGAGATCGCCGGCCGCAAGGCGATCGACATCTCGAGCCGCAAAGGCGCCGAGAAGCGCGCCGCGGCCGAAGCGGTCAAGGTCGCGACCGAGGACACCCAGAACGCGCGGGATCAGCGGCTCGGCTAGTCGATCGAACTAGCTGTTCCCGAGCACGGACACTGCTGGTGCGCCGTCCGGTCACGGCCAGGCCCTTAGAGGTGGCCCGTCGTTCCGGCTGGCTGTCTTCGATCCGGACGTTCGACAAGTTCGTATGTGGGAACGTGGGTCGCTTCCAGCCACGATTCCAGCGCAGCTCCGCAGACCGTACAGATCGCGTCACCCGTATGCGGCACCAAGAACTTCTCTTCAGTGCGTCTGTACTCGGCGCCGCAATTGCATTGAACAATTGTGGCCATCTGAGAGATATGCGCCTGCGCTGCCCGATTTTCCAGCCCTGCAACAAACGGCCCCAGTGCGCGAAACCCGACGCTGCACCAAGGCCGCCAACCCACTGGGGGGTTTTCTCCCGGTGCGGTTAGGGGCATTGGCCGGGAGCAATGAAGTCGACTCTGGCCACGCGCCGAGGTTCCAACGGGTCGCGCTGAAATGTTGTTCTGCGCACGTCTTGATCGGGACAGCGCTCGACCATGCGCTCTCCTACCTCGAGTCGTCGGGATTCCCCGTCGCAATGGCTGAGCCGCCGCCGTGATCGGTGGCTCAGTGGCCCGCGGTTGGCTCGGCGCATCACGGCGGTTCGTCCCTGAAAAAAATCGCCGCCAGAGTCAGAAAGCGAACGGAAGCTCCGGCGCCGATCCCGCATAGTTCGGCTCAGGCGGGCCCGCGGTGACCCAGCATCAGCAAAAAACATGTTGAAGGAAGCGCTCCAGGTTCGCTTCCGCGGCGTCCAGGCGCCGCGGAAGGTCCGGATTTTCCTTGATTTGGTTTCGCTTGAAAGGATCAGAGCCAGTGAGTGACGTCCATACGAATGAAGTGAGCGACAATCCGAAAGTCGGCGGCTTCAACCTGCCCCTGTTCGCCCTGCCCAAGGCCTTTCAGGGTTTTGCCGAGCAAAATGCGGCGCGCGCTCGGGAGCAGTTCGAGAAGGTCAAGGAGGCATCCGAGGAAATCTCCGTCTTGCTCAAGGAGGCCTACTCGATCAACGCCAGGGGCTCCGCGGATTACGCGGCCAAGGTGCTCGATATCTCTCAGACCAATACCAGATCGGCGCTCGCCTTCATGACCGAACTCGTCGCCACCAGGTCGCTGTCGGAAGCCATCCGGCTTTCGGCCGACCACGGCCGCAGGAGTTTCGAGGTCACGACCGTGCAGAACAAGGAACTCTGGGAGATCGCGGAGAAGGTCGCGACCGAGACCGCCCAGCCGATCAGGAAGAGCCTTGCGAAGGCGCTGAAGACACCTTCCTGAGGAGCCGCCCCCCGCTCCCAGCCCCGACTGGAACAAGCGTCTCCAAATGAGAAGGGGCGCAGTCCAGCCGAGGGGGCGCGGGACCAGCAATCCCTGACATTGGAGGAGGCTCAAGGTGGGCGTCATCATGATCAAGTGCCCGCGGACGGGACGTGCTATCAAAACCGGCATGAAATCCGACCGCGAAACGTTCCGCTGCAGCACCGTGTTCTTTTCGCGCACGTATTGCACGGGCTGTCGGACCCATCACGAGTGGTTCGCCAGGGACGCCTGGGTCTACGAACCCGAGGAGGAATTGCGCCAAGCGTCCTGACGTCGCCCTGTGTGACAACCTGATTCAATGGCTTCGTGGTCGCTCCGCACCGGCGCTACGCGCGTGTGCTTGAACCTTATCGCCATTGGTCCACGGTCGGGCGTGAGAACGCGGTGGCCCATGCGCCGACGCGCCGCGACCGGACGGTTTCATCCCTTGAGCCGAAACGATGCGGTCGATCCTGCCGCGCATGATCTCGTAGCACTCGCAGGCCGCAACTTCGAGCCGCGGCCTATCGACCTCGATCGAGCTCCGCCGGTTGGACCGGATCGCGCCCGATGCGCGAAGCTTGTGCACCATGTGGGTTACGGTCGTTCGTCGCACGCCCAGCAATTCCGACAGCGTCTCCTGCGTCAACGGGAGCGTGTCGTTGCCGATCTGATCGTGAATCTGCAACAGCCAGCGGGCCAGGCGGGCCTCCACCGAATGCAGCGCATTGCACGCCGCGATGTGCTGGAACTGAACCAGCAACGACCGCATATGAAGCTGCACCGCATCGGCAAGCGCGTGGCTCCGCGTGAGCGCAGCATGAAACCGTGCCGGCGAAATCTGCCATGTCACGCCCGCGACGCGAACCACCGCCGTCATCGGCGAGCGTACCGACCTGAGTGTCGACAGGATGCCGGCCGCGCCCTCGTTGCCGACCATTGTCGTCGCAACAGCCTGTCCGTTCGGCATGTCCATGACGAACGCGATCAATGCCGTGCAGGGAAAATAGATCTGTTCGACGAGGTCGCCCGACCGCACCAGCACGACGTCGCGTTCGAGCGATACTTTGCGGAGATGAGGCGCCAGCAAATCAAATTCTGCAGGCGGCAAGGCCGCCAGAAGGCGATTACCTATGCTCGACCTGCGCTCCATCACGGAAGAACTCCGCAAGACGAAGGCGCGGCTCGCTGCACAAACCTGCCGTGGCGCCAGGCTGAAATACGCAACGAACAGACCGCGCCGGGAAGATAGAATACGCCGTAACGGGAAGAGTTCCAACAGGTTCAGCTCAGCCCGCGACCGCATGTCGCCGTACCAGGGTAGCGCCACAGCGGGCCCTACGCGGAGCAATGGATTGCTTCGTCGCTACGGTCCTCGCAACGACGGCTGCTGCCCGCGAAACCCCGTCGCCAGCACGTAGCGCTCGGAGGAATCCTGCCGGCTGGCGGCCGGCTTGACGTGACGCACGCTGGCGAAATCGCGCTTCAACTGCCCCACCAGCTCGGCGTCGGCGCCGCTCTGGAACACTTTTGCCAGGAACGTCCCGCCGGGATTGAGCACCTCCCCGGCAAAATGCGCGGCGGTCTCGACCAGGCCGATGATCCGCAGCTGATCGGTCTTGCGATGGCCGGTGGTGTTGGCGGCCATGTCGGACATCACGAAGTCGGCGCGGCCGCCCATCATCGCGACCAGTTTTTCGGGCGCGTCATGGTCGAGGAAGTCGAGCTGCGCGAACATCACTCCGGGGATCTCGCCCATCTCAAGCAAATCGATCGCGACTACCTTGCCCTTGCCGTCGGCGGCACCGGTTCGCTTGGCCGCAATCTGGCTCCAGCCGCCGGGCGCGGCGCCGAGGTCGACGACCGTCATGCCCGGCTTGAGCAGGCGATATTTGTCGTCGATCTCGAGGAGCTTGAACGCCGCGCGCGAGCGGTAGCCCATCGCCTTGGCCTTGGCGACGTAGGGATCGTTGAGCTGGCGCTCGAGCCAGAGTTTTGACGACAGTTTTCGCTTGCCGCCGCTCTTGACCGTGACGTGCAGCCGCCCGGTGGTGTCTTTGGCCATGATCTTTCTTGGATTGGTGTGATTGGGCGTGTTCTAGCACGCCCGAAGTGCGCCGTCCTCGCGCATCATCTCGACCAGCATGCCCTCGCGCAGGCCGCGATCGGCGACGCGAAGCCGCGGCATCGGGAACGCGTTGCGGATCGCATCGAGGATCGCGCAGCCGGCGAGCACGAGGTCGGCCCGCTCGACGCTGATGCAGTTGTTGTTGACGCGCGCCTCGTAGCTCATGCCGAGCAGCTTCTGGATCGTCGCGGTGACGTCGCCATCGTTCATCCAGATGCCGTCGATGCGGCGGCGATCGTAGCGCGACAGATTGAGGAACACGCCGGCGAGCGTGGTCACGGTGCCCGAGGTGCCGAGCATGTGCATGGCGCGCAGATCCTTGCCGTGCTCGGCCGCGAACGGCGCGACGTGGCGGGCGACCTCATCGATCATCCGCGCATACATGTCCCTGGTGACGTTCTTGCCGCCGAAATGTTCGGCCAGCGTCACGACGCCGAGCGGGATCGACATCCACGCCTTGATGCGCGGCGGCGCATCGGGCACGCCGGGATCGCGCTCGATCCGCACCAGCTCGGTCGAGCCGCCGCCGATGTCGAACAGGATGGCGCCCCGCCCCTTCGGGTCGAGCAGCGGCGAGCAGCCGATCACGGCGAGCGTTGCTTCGGTCTCGCGATCGATCACCTCGAGCTCGATGCCGGTCTCGGCTGCGACGCGCGCGCGAAAGCTTTCGGCATTGCCGGCGGCGCGGCAGGCCTCGGTGGCGATCAGCCGCAGCCGGCGGGCCTTGCGATAGCGGATCTTGTCGCTGCAAATGGCGAGCGCGGCGATCGCCCGCTCGATCGCGGCCTCGCTGATCGAGCCGGTCGCGGCGATGCCCTCGCCGAGCCGGATGATCCGCGAGAAGGAATCGACCACGCGGAACCCGTCGCCGGTGGGACAGGCGATCAACAGCCGGCAATTGTTGGTGCCGAGGTCGAGCGCGGCGTAGACGCCGCCTTCCGCGGCCGCCGCAATCAGCCCTGACGGGGCTTCGCCGGCCGGAGGGCCGTCACAAAGCCGCACATAGTCATTCATCAAAACACTGTCTTTCCGCAGGACCCCAAGGGCAATCCATGGGCCCGCCGAATAATTGTCCGTTCACGGAAACTTTAGCAGCGTCAAAGCCCTACGCAAACTCCGTTCACATTGGGTCCATGCCCAATCGGGCGTTGTCGTTAAGGGGGGCGTGCGTTATCTCGTCTGCGCCCCCAAGCTCCAGCAAATCCGGGCATTTCAGGTCATTTTCGATGCAAGATCATACGCCGCCCGCCTCCCTCGAAAACGCTATCGCACTGCAAAAATACGGTGTCGGACAGCCTGTTCGACGAAAGGAGGACGACACCCTGGTGCGCGGCAAGGGCAAATACACCGACGATTTCTCTCTGCCCGGCCAAGCTTACTGCTGGATGGTCCGCTCCTCCCATGCCCACGGGATCATCAAGGGGATCGATACGGAAGCCGCCAAGGCGATGCCGGGCGTGCTCGGCGTCTGGACCGGCGCCGACTTGGCAGCCGCGGGCTACAACCCCTTCACCTGCGGCCTGCCGCTGAAGAACCGCGACGGCTCGCCGCTCAAGCAGACCAA
>Ga0209233_1000807_pt1 | contig 13981 bp, 10 predicted proteins | sample AraplaCL_Cvi_mCL_FD_184269 | JGI IMG/M metagenome (GOLD analysis project Ga0209233, IMG submission 184269) | Arabidopsis root microbial communities from the University of North Carolina, USA - plate scrape CL_Cvi_mCL (SPAdes) (version 2) | ecosystem: Host-associated > Plants > Roots > Endosphere...
GGTCACATAAGGGCATCAACAACCGCGCCGAGAATTCACATCTTCCCGTGCGACGACGGGAACGGCGCATGATGCGCTTCAAGTCGGCGCGGCAATGCCAGCGTTTCATTTCAACCCACGGCCAAGTCGCCAATCTCTTTCTTCTTCACCGCAAACACCTGACCGCAGCAGATCACAGCCAGCCTCGCTCCAACGCCAACGCAACATGGCGGCAGATCACTATGTTAATCAACGCGTGAAGGCTGACACGATGCCAGACGCGCACCCTGTCCCAGCTTAAGGCGACGCCCCAGCGCACGAGCACGCGCCAAGCAACTCGTTCAGGTCGCTATCTGATTTATCAACGCGGTCATTCGTAAGGTTCTAACGCCTGCGGATCACGCCAGCGATACGGCTGCGTCTCCTTGTGGAGATTGCGGTGTCGTTTAAGATTGCTGGCGGATACGATTGAAGTCAGCTCCCTGCCAACCTCCACCAAGGTTCCATGCAGAAGCGGAGTATCCCACAGGAAAAGAACGTCGCCCCAGAAAAGCGTTAAGGGCCGTTCTCGCACTTGCACCAAAGTTACCTCGCACAGCGTGCCATAATAACGAAAGGCCCGCTTATGCCGGAAGCGCTTCAGTGGCACCTCTTCGAACTCTGGAACGTCCTGAAGCCTGGCATCAAATTCTTTGAAGGTCTCGCTGCGATAAACCATATCGATATCGCCATGCGTCGATGGCTTGCGGAGACCTAGAACTTCCTCTGCCCAACCACCAAAAAGATCGCAGATAATACCTGAGCGTCGGAGCTTGGCTGTCACGGCGGCCACCTTCTCTCGGGTATTCTCCATTGATCTCTCCTAGCCCGCGTCGAATGGTATACTCAATACTTGTTTAGGCGCACAGGAGGGCAATGGCTTCGTCTGTCGGCCGCACATCGCCAAAGCTCCGATAGATATTGTGGAGTGCTGCGTTGTGGTCCTGATCGCGCCTGGCAGCCGTCCCGTCAGCTATGAAGATTACCCGGAAGCCGCTGGCATAAGCGTCTCGGGCCGAGGACTCACAGCAGATGTTCGTCAACGTTCCGGTTATGAAGACCGTGTCAATTCCGCGAGCGCGAAGAACAGCGGGCAAGTCTGAAGAGCCGGGGAAAAACGCGCTGTAAGCGGACTTCTCGAAGTACAGGTCTTCGGCTTGCGGGGATAGGCCAGCCCACACTCTCTCCGATATCGGACCAACTCCGCCTGACGTCCGAAATACTTCCGCTACTTCTTCGCCAAAGAATTCCCGTGTGAGGTCTGGATGAGGTTGATCGGAACCGGGAACCACCCACGCCACGGTGCCACCAGCGGTGCGAAGGGCGTCTCCGAGGCGAATGACGTTGGGCAGTATCCCTCTGCAGTAGCCGCTTTCCTCAACGAAAAACGGGACCATATCGATTACGATCAGGGCCGTGCGGCGGGCGTCCACAGATTCATACGCATGGCATCGCCCACGTCTCTGCTCCTGCCGGTCATACTCACGCTGCTCGATCACCCAATTGTGGAGCTTTGGGCGTGGGCCGGTGACGTTCGGTGCAATTGCGCTTGCCTGATCATAATCCATCTCGGCGAATCCTAGTGCGATGTGACGATGATCACCGTCCTCTCCATCGGCGTCAATGAACCCACCTGCCAACGACCAGTCGCTCGGACAGCAACACTGTACCGTGTGTGGAAATCGCGGAAGGTCACTCCTCGTATCGCTCAGCGACCACTATTGTCGCTTTTTGCCATCGCGGCAATCAGTGTCTTCCTTCGCGGATGACGCCTGCATATCGAGCTAGGAGATGGAACATGGCGAGCATCGAAATCGTCTCGGCACGGACGACGGTTAGGCCCTTCTCGCCGGAAGACGCGCCCGAGGTGTTTGCCTGCATCTCGCCAGAGATCACACGGTTCATGGGATGGGAGCCACCTCAGACGACGGCAGACTTCGCCGCTGTTTGGCAAACCTGGCTTCAATCTATCGATGATCAGTCGAACCTTCATATGGTGGCCCGCCAGCGAGTTGGTCATGGCTGCCTTGGTATTGTCGGCCTGCATGACCTGCAATCTGGGACACCCGAACTGGGCATTTGGCTTAGGCACGATGTTCATGGAATGGGATTGGGACGCGAGCTGATTGGCGCAGTCGCGACCTGGGCAAGCAGAAACGTTCCGATCAAATACTTTGAATATCCCGTCGCAGAAGAGAACGTTGCTAGCAGGCGGATCGCTGAAGGATACGGTGGTCGAATAATGGAGAGGCGGACCAGCCCCAAGTACCAGTCGGTCGTCTACCACATCCCTCCGTTTGCATGAGCGTTTTAGAAGCAACACGCCGCTCGTTAAGTCGCGCAACACTAGATTTGGCCGTTGCGATTCCAGGCGCAGAAAAATGCAACAAACAGGGGGAATTGGTGGGTGCAACACTCCAATTAAGTCGCCTCGGCCGAATCCCCTGTTGGCTAACGGTTCTCAGTCACTCGCTAATCCAGCTTCACTGCCGAAACCGCACTCTTTGGAACTACGCGATTAAACGTACGTACGATAGTCCGCTTTATCCCACGCGCAAACGGTGGCCAATCTAGCGCCGCTTCTCGATGAGGTCAGAACAAGATTAGTGCGAAATCGTACGTTTAGCCGGTTTATCGCCCCATTTTATAAGGATTGTGGGCTTCCTTGGGGCTGACCGTAAAGCATTTGATGCAGCCAACACCGGCGGAGAATGTCTCCTGGGCACGACCACCTCAGCGCAAACGTGAGCGTGATGACGGCAATATTGATATGAATCGGATAACCGATCGGGCACAGAAGGCAGAGCTGTCGCGTCAATACGAGCTGAAGCGAACCCTGAACAAAGGGCTGCGATTGGGGACGTAGATTGCAAGTGGGCCGGTGTCGCGAGTTGGCGACGGCAGGAATCTTGAAAGACCGATTACATGCTATTTAGCTAAGTAATGGTTGGCCAAAACGCCATAAAAATCCTCCAATTCAATAGGCAACTCTGGGCAAGCCTTTAACGCCCTAACGTCAAGCTCGTCGTCAGTTTTGTCGACGGGAGCCTCACATCTCGGTAGCGGTGAGACTTATATTCTCGATGGTTGCCGTTCCGCCGCCTATGGCTGCCAGACCAAGATCGAACCAATAAGATGTACCGACAGTGAGCTTTGGGACCATTGCCTGAAGCGCAAACGGGATTTGTTGTGGCGATGACACAATTGCCGTTATCCCGTTCACAGCTCCGCCGAGAGCGGTACCGGTGGCGGACACGCCGTTTGCGGGCGCCGCTCCTGGCCCGTAGCGAAGCTGCACGACAAAGCCCTGTCCCACCGCGTTCGTGTTGAACCCATCGCCGGACGCCATGAAGAGCACTCTTCCTGAAGCATTCGGTGTTATCGTGCCGGCGAGGCCTTGCATCACTTGTGTTCCGACACTTGTCGTGCCGGCCGGATTTGTTGGTACCGACTGAGACGCATTCGCGTTGGAGGTCAGGACACCACTACTGGACAAAGTCGCAGCACCGGTGACCTTTACGGCAGTGGGAGTTGATTCCTGGGCCCAGGGGCTGAACCCGCTAGGTGGCACCGTCAACCAGGACGAGGCAGTCATGGCGACGTTCGCAGCTCCCGCGTTCTCGCGCCAGATGACGGCCGGAAATATGGTTGCACTTGAAAACGTGCTTATCGAGAACCCGCCAACGCCGGTTACTGGGTTCGCGCTGGCCGAATTGTTCCAGTTGCCCGATCCGGTTCTGAACCAGATCAGACGGCTGGTGATGTCGACCGCGATGCCAACCGTACTGCCGGTGGGAACGGAGGCAATCGTTCCAATCTGGACAGCATTGAACCAAACCTGTCCGTTCGGCTCGACGGCGATGCCTTGAGTATTCTTGCCGAGGTAGTTGTTGAAATCGACAGTCGCCGTGGCGACACCGACGCCACTATTGGCGTCTGTAATTGTGACGTTCTGAAATTCGAAGTAATATTTGCCGCTCGATTGGGAATTCGACGCAAGCACCGCAGCATAGGACGCGTTTGTCGATGTGGCTGTCAGATTGCTGTTGCTGAGCTGCACGTTTGCCGACTTTGCCGTCGAGCTGAATGTGGCCCCGGAGCCAACAACGATCATGCCGTCGGTCAACAGAACTCCACCGAAGCTTCCCGCGCTGTTGAACTGAATCGCGCCGGGTGTACCGCCAGGTGCACCGGATGACGACAGCGTAACAGCGCCTGCGCTATTTGTAATCGTAACGCCTGGACCGGCTGTCAAGGTTGCAGCTTGTGGGGCGTTTCCCGTCGAACCGATAAGCAGCTGTCCGTTGGTCAATGGACCAACCGCTGCAAACCCACCATTACCGGCGTTCACCTGCACCGTATTTTGAGAACCCGCTGGCGCGGCATCCTCGATACAGTTTGCAAGTGCGTTGACGTCGCCCATAACCTGCGTTGCGTCGGCGACCTGACCATTGTTCAACTGATAGGGAACGGTGCATTGAGCGAATGCAGTTCCGGCGAATGCGACAGCGCCCAGAAATATGATGATGCCACGGCCAAGACTCATGTCCAATGTCTCCTTCTGGATTTAAAGACTTACGACTTTCCAAGAGAGCACCTGGAACGCCGCCGGCCATGTTTGCCTGATGTTCGGTGGGAATATGACAGCTGGCCCTATCTTGCTCAGATTGGTCAGGTCGGCGGTTGCCGAAACCGAGTAGGCGGGGATGAAGAATTCGCCGTCGCGTGAGAAGGACCAGATCAGATTGGTGCCATCGTAGGTCAATCGCTGCCATATGGCCTGTGCTGGTTGGGGGAAACCAACATCCTGGCTCATTATGTCGTTGACCCGACCGTTAAGGCCGATGCCACCCGATGTGATAAAATAGTCGAAACGATAGTCCCCTGCGCCGTTGGCGCTGACCCCAAACTCGATTGCCTTGTTGTTGACGGCGTCTCGCACCGCGATGGAGGGCATGGAGTAGTCGGAAAGGCCGCCGGTGTAGACCCCCAGCATGGTCGCCTGCCAATGGCCGGAGGGGACATTCATTTCAGCCATCATCGCCGTGCCGTTAACAGCAGCCGACGTTGATAAGACGACTCCTCGACTGGAACTCGTGATCGCAGCACCTGTCGGCGGCGTTGTGGATGTCTGCAACACAAAGCTCGCAGCGGTCGGCTTGACAACGGCAGTCCCGTTCAACCAATCGGCACCCCCACCACCCAGAACGCCGGTCGTAGCAATCGATATGCTGCCCGCAGAGTTCGCGATGGCGATACCGGTGCCTGCGGTCAAGGTTGTCGCGTTCGGTGACGCTCCTGTCGATCCGACTAGCAATTGCCCGTCGGTTAAGGGACCCACGGCACTAAATCCGCCGCTGCCATTATCGAGCTGGATACTGTTTTGCGTGCCTGCCGGAGCGGTTCCGCTGAGACATGTCGCAACGGCATTGAAGTCGCCCATGACCGGGGTGCTATCGACCACACCGCCATTGACGATCTGACTGGGGACGGTGCATGCGGCCGCTGCCGCGTCGACCATACCGAGGAGGAAAGCGAGTGATATCAGATAACGCTTCTTATCCATGACAGGACTCCGGCTTTCGTGGTGATCAGAGCGAGGCGAGGTTCCAGGACAGAATATGGTATCCGCTGTTCCAGGTCGGGTGACTTGGCTGGTAAAAGAGGACAGCAGGGCCGATCGTGCTCAGCTGGCTCAGCCAATCGGTCGCGGATACTGAATACGCATTCGTAAAGTTCTCGCCATCGCGCGAAAACGACCAGACAAGGGTCGTGCCGTTATAGGTCAGCCGCGACCATATCGGCTCGCTGGGTGAGGAGAAACCAGTATCCTGAAACGATGAATCACCGGCATTCGCGTCGAGGCCCACGCCGCCGGACGTCTTGATATAGTCAAATCTATAAGTGCTGGCGCCGTTACCACCTTGCGAGAACGATACTGCGCGGTTGGACGTGGAATCGCGAACGGTAATGGAAGGCTGGACGTAGTTGGAAAGCGGACCGCTATAAACACCGAGCATGGTCGCCTGCCAGTTCCCGGTCGGAAGCGCGGTCTCTGCCATGACAACACGGCTATCGGCACTGGACGTAACAGATAGCAGCATCCCCCGAGCGGTCGTCGATAGTGCCGCGCCAGTTGGTGCGGTCGTGCTCGTGCGCATGGTGAACGCGGATGCTACGGGCTTAACCACGGCCGCCTTATTGAGCCAATCGACGGCGGCGCCTGTTCCGCTTCCCGTCGCCGAAATCGTGATTGACGCGGGACCGCCGGTGATGCCGATGCCGGATCCTGCTGAAAGCGTGCCGGCCTGGGGCGGATTACCAGTCGAACCGATCAGAACCTGACCGTCCGCAAGGGGTGTTGCGCCTGCAAGCGATCCGCTTCCTGAATTGTATATGATGGAATTTGCGCTGCCGCTCGGCGTTTGATCGTCCGCACAATTGGCGAGAGCGGTGAAATTTGCTGCGACCTTTGAAGCATCCGCCACATCACCGCTTTGAAGCTGGTTGGGCAGAGTGCACTGCGCAAAGGCAGTACCGGCAGCCGTCATGAAGGCTGCGGCAAGGATCGGCGTGAGGAACGAAGCTCTGGGCATGAGAGACCTCAATGCTGGAATAGCGAAAATCGTGTCACAGACTGGCGAGCTGCCACGAAAGGATGTGATAGGCCGAGGGCCAGGTCGGATGCGTTGGCTGCTGAAAGAAAGCGACCGGCCCTACACGATCGACATTGGACAGGTTGTCGGCGGCAAGGACCGTGAACACGGTGGAGAAGACTTCCCCATCCCGCGAGAACGACCAGGAAAGGTTTGTGCCATCATAGGTGACTCGAGACCAAATGGGCTGTGACGGCGGTGGCAAGCCTATGTCGGCCGCCGCCGTCTGCCCGAGGATGGTGTCAAGGCCAAGCCCTCCAACGGTCCTGACGTATGCCGCCTGATAAGACGTCGTTCCAGAGCTGCCAATACCAAACTCCACGGCACGATGGCTGATCGAGTCACGGACGGCAATGGCTGGGAAGCTGGCCGGCGCAAGCGGCCCGGAATAGACCGCTAGCATGGTAGCCTGCCAAGAACCGCTTGGGGTAGTCGTTTCGGCCATGACTGCGGTGTCGTCAGCGACCGATGTGGTCGTGAGCGCCATGCCGCGAACAGTTGGCACAAGGGAGGCACCGGCAGGCGCCGTCGTCGATGTCACCAGGGAAAAATTCGTGGCGATCGGTCTGATGACCGCTGCCTCGTTCAGCCAATCGACGGCATTTGCTGAGCCGCTGCTCGTTGCTGAGATCGAAATGCTTCCGGGGGCATTCAGGATGGCGATGCCTGGCCCTGCGGTCAGGGTTTTTGCTTGCGGCGCACTGCCAGTCGTTCCGAGGACAACCTGTCCAGAGGACAGAGCAACACCGCTAAGGCTGCCGCTCGATGTCTCGAACTGGACAGAGTTTTGACCGCCTGACGGCGCCGTCGCGTCTGCGCAGCCTGCGACGGCCGAAAAATTCTGCATGACCTGTGTCGCATCGGCCGTTTGACCATTGGACAGGACATTGGGCACCGTGCAAGCGGCCATCGCCGGCGACGACACCAGTAAGAGAAGTGCACAGGGAAATAAATACGCAGAAAGGTTGCTTTTCGATCGCATCGGTCGTCCTCGTGGGAGCTGGTAAAAGCAATGTTTTTTTGCAAATCGAGGTGCATCTTATGTGCACAATGAAGGTAATGACGTCAATCTGAAAAGTGTAAATCGTATGAAAATGTGAGTATCTCTACTTATACATAGATATAAATAAATATAGATCTCCGAAAAACGTAAGTTTTTCAGATTTGAACTGAAGGCAATGCTTCGATTCCCGGTTTTTACGGGATTGTATTTCTGATTATTGTATGAGAAGTCTATTTATGCGCTGGGGGCTTCGCTGAACGGCATCGCAAATGGCTGGGGATTAACCCGAAATGCGCTGCAATTCATGCGAAAGCTATCTATCAAAAGATAAACGCACAAGATGTAGATCGTGCAACAGTAAACAAATTTCCAAAGGGATGCCTCGATGATTGCAAGGCTCGGCTTCCAGATAATTGTTTCGACTGTACTTTTGGCGAGCGTCGTTCCGGTGTTTGCAGACACCAAATCGAGCCAGGCGGGCTACGATGCCAATGGCCGACTGACGACAGGCTTCTACGACAGCTCGAAGTGCATCGTTTACGGCTATGACCCGAACGGCAATCGGACGTCTCAGCAGACCGCGACCAAGGATGCCTCGCCACCAATCTGGGGGCAGGTCAATTGGGGCGGCGCCAACTGGACTAACGGGGTCGCCGACGCGATCTGGGGTTCGGGATCCTGGGGATGCATCCTGTGGACGCAACCGTGACGAAGGTCGGCTGACGACCTTCGACGCAATGCCTTTCCAAAAATTGACGAGAGATCTCGATGATGTCTGCCTTCAAATCCGGAACAGCAGCAGTATTACTTCTCGTATTGATGTCCACCGCGCCGGCCGCGGCTGCACCGCCGACGACCGTGACGATTGCCGACCCCAATATGGCCGGCTTTGCCGAACCTCTGGTCAGGACAAAAGCGACAGTTGCGATCGAGGACGAAGATCTTTCTGCCGCGGTCGATGGTTTCGCTCATCGGCAGGATCCGTCCGATCTCTCCAGCCTGACGACGTTTCTGGCAAAGCATCCCCATAGCGGTTGGTCGACGGCGCTTTGGACCAATGTCGGTCTGTCTTACCTGCATGACGGCTATTTCTCCCGCGCCCTCGATGCATGGCAGAATGCCTGGACGGAGGGTCGCGACGCTTCCGCTCCAGAGGCACGAGCACTGACCGATCGGGCTGTGGGCGAGCTTGCGAGCCTGAACGCCAGTATGGGACGCAGCGACGATCTGGCGGTCCTGTTTGGCCAGCTCGGCCAGCGCGAGGTTTCCGGCCCCGCGACGGAGACCATCCAATCCGCTCGTGAAATGCTGACGCTGGTCAAGACGGATCCCCGCCATCTGTTCAACTGCGGTCCGCTTGCCTTGCGGGCTCTTTTGTTGAGCCAGGGCGTCAATGCGGACAAGCTCAATTTCCTGCAATTCTACAATGCCGGAACGGAGGGTACGACGCTCGCGGAGCTCGGCGGATTGGCAAGCCGAGCGAAGCTGGACTATCGCCTGATCCACAGATCGGTGGACGAGGCCGTTCCTGTTCCATCCGTCGTCCACTGGAAGGTGGGGCATTTCGCCGCGATCGTCGGCAAGGCGAATGGCCGCTATCATGTCCAGGATGCGGTCTTTCCCAATGCCGATATCTGGGTCACGCCGGATGCGCTTAATGCGGAGGCCAGCGGTTATTTCCTTGTGCCCGCAAGTGAGGTTGCTAGTGCAGGCTGGCAGGCAGTCCCGCTGATTGAAGCCGCCGTGGTTCGGGGCAAGGGACCGACCAATAATACGCGCAAGGGCGACGCTGGTGATGGTTCTGTGGGAGGCGGCGGTGCTGGTGGTGGTGGCGGCGGCGCTGGAGGAGGTGGTGCAGGAGGCGGAGGCACCGGCGGCGGCGGTGTTGGAGGCGGCGGCGCAGGCGGTGGTGGATGCCCACTTTGCTTCGTGAGTATCAAAGAGTCCAGCGTAAGCGTGGCGCTGTCGGACACGCCGGTCGGCTATGTCCCCCCGATCGGTCCATCGATGAAGATTGGCATCAGCTACAATCAACGTGAGGACAGCCAGCCAGCCAATTTCGACTATTTCAACATCAGCCAGAAATGGTCATTGAGCTGGTCGAGCTACATTATCGACGATCCGACCAATCCTGGCGCGAACGTGTCTCGTATCATGGGCGAAGGCGGAGCGTTCTACTATATCGGCTATGATCCCGTCCGCAAAACCTTCGCTGGGCAAGATACTGACGGCTCGATCTTGTCGCTCGCCTCGCCATCGCCCGTCAGCTATCGGCGACAGTTGCGCGATGGTGGGATGGAGATTTACGAGCAGGCCGACGGCAGCACTGCTTATCCGCGCAAGATATTTCTCAGCAAGGTTATCGATCCTCAGGGCAACGCGGCCACGTTGCACTATGACAGCCAAAAGCGGCTAACTTCAATCACCGATGCCGTCGGGCGCGATACGACCTTCAGCTACGATGTCCCCGGCAGGCCGCTGCTCGTCAGCAAGATCACCGATCCGTTCGGGCGCAGTACGACGCTCGGCTATGACGACCAAGGACGCCTCGTCTCGATCACCGATATCATCGGACTAACGTCAAGCTTCACCTATGACGCCAATTCGCTGATCAGCAGCCTTACGACGCCCTATGGGACGACACGTTTCAGCTATACGGCACCTGGAACGACAAGTCCGCCGCGTTTCGTGCAGGTTACAGATCCGCTCGGCAATAAGGAGCGGGTGGAGTGGCTGGAGCCGGCGCCGATTCCTGACAGCGATCCGGCGGCCACGGTTCCAGTCGGCATGCCGCTGCCGCTGACGAACGGCTATCTGACCTACCGCAACAGTTTTTATTGGGACAAGAGCGCCTACATTGCCGCCGGTTGCACCGACACGGGCGGCTGCGACTATAACAAGGCCAGGATTCGTCACTTTGTGCACATGCCGGGTTCATCCATCAAAGGGACCGCCATTGAGAGCGAGAAAAATCCGCTGGAAAATCGGGTCTGGTATACTTATCCCGGTCAGACCGGATCGACCGGCACGCTCTATGGCGGAACCTATAACCGACCGACTGCCATCGGCCGCGTGTTGGACGACGGCACGTCCCAGATCAGCACTTACGCCTATGACAGTAATGGAAACCTGACCCAGGCGACCGATCCATCCGGGCGGATCACCTACTATGCCTATACGGATGGCATCAACCTCGCCGCCGTCAGTCAGGCGAGCGAATTTGGGACGCGATCGACACTTGCTCAATATATTTACAACAAACAGCGTCGGCCGATTTTCTATACCGATGCTGCCGGTCGCACGAGCACGATCGAATATAACGCTGCTGCTCAGATGACCTCGTTCACCAATGCGCTCGGTGAGAAGACGACCTATCAGTATGATACGAATGCAAATCTGTCGTCCGTCATTAATGCGAACAACGCCACCGCTGCCAGCTATACCTATGACGGCTTTGCCCGCGTACGTACCTATACCGACTCCGAAGGCTGGACCGTCACCTACGATTACGACGCCGCCGATCGCGTTACCAAGATCACTTATCCTGACGGCACTTCGCAGCGCTACACCTATCAGAGGTTGGACCTCGTATCCTACAAGGATCGCGAGGGGCGGCTCTGGCAATATCAGTACGACGCCAATCGACGCCTGATCGGCATTGTCGATCCGCTTCGGCAGACGACAACTCGCGGCTACGATCCGGCGGGGAACCTCGTTTCTCTTACCGATTGGAAAGGGAATACAACATCCTGGACCTACGACGTTCAGGACCGGCAAACCTCGAAGACTTATGCCGACAACAGCCGCGTTACCAACACCTACGAAAACACGACCAGCCGACTGAAGAGCGTTCTCGACGCCTTGGGACAGACAAAGCAATATGGCTATGCGATCGACAATAATCGGATAAGCCTGACCTATCTCAACGCGATCAATCCGACTCCGAACGTGTCGTTTGCCTATGATCCCTATTTCGTTCGCTTGGCCTCGATGACCGACGGTGTGGGAACGACGACTTACGGCTACAACCCGTCCTATGTCGACGGCGCCCAACAACTGGCCCTGGAGTGCTTTACGGCAACGAGCTCAACAAGCTGCTCACATACAATTGCTTACGAATATGATGCTCTCGGGCGGCCGGCAAGTCGGCAGATTTCCGGCAGTGGTGCGGAAACGCTCCAATACGATGCCATTGGCCGCGTGAGCAATCACTCCAGCGACCTCGGTGCCTTCCAGATTAGCTATCTTGGTCAAACTCCACAGATCGCTGTCAGGCAATTGTCGCCGGCAACTTCCAGTTTGAAAACGACCTGGAGTTACCTCGATAACGCTCACGACCGTCGTCTGTCTGGCATCGCCAACACCGGCCTCACGACTAGTCAGTATACTAACTTCACGTTCCAGACATCGCCTGAGAATTTTATCACCGGTATCACACAAGATAGCGATACAAGCGTCGCAGTACCCAATCCAGCCGCGCAGATCGTATCGTTCAACAATATCAACGAGATCATACAGGTATCCGGCCAAGCCTATAGCTATGATGCCAACGGAAATCTCCTCTCGGATGGTTCCCGAAGCTATTCGTAGGATGCGGAAAATCGGTTGGTCGGCATCGCCTATCCCGCCCAACCTGGCAAGCAGACCAAGTTTGTATACGACGGGCTTGGACGTCGCAATGAAATCGACGACACGCCGGCTGGTGGTGGGAGTGCAGTTAAGCAAAAATATGTTTGGTGCGGCGACGGGCTGTGCCAAGCACGTGATGGAAATTATGCCGTAGCTCGGACCTATTTGAATGAGGGTGAATACAAGGTTGGTGCCGCAAATCCGTCACTCTTTTACGGCGTTGATCAAATTGGATCCGTACGACGAGTGTTTGAAAGTGCGACGAATGCTTCTGCCTATGACTACGATGCATGGGGCGTGGCACTAGGGCAGACAGCGGCTCTGACCGATCTCGGATTTGCACGCATGATGCGTAGCCACGACAGCGAGCTGAGTCTGACCTGGTTTCGAGGATACGGCGCAGACGCCGGGCGATGGATATCGCGGGATCCTCTAGAATCATTGTCATCCCTAGCGAATCTGTACTCGTATGCTGACGCCGATCCTATCTGGACAGTTGATCCTCTTGGGTTAGAGCCTATACCGGACCCTAACGGCGTAGTACCTGGAGGACCTTGGACGCCAGCTGGATCAGGACAGAGGCCAGGATCCTTTTATGGTCCTCCCCAACCCTCGGGTGGCCGGGATATTTGCACATGGGTGCCTCCAGAGGGGCAAGGTGGACCGCCGGGCTCACAGGGCTACTGGAAAGCAAAGGGACCTAATAGCTCTTGGCAGCGTTACAATCAAAGTGGAACTGGGATATCGCCTGACGAGGCTCACCCTGGAAATTCAGGCGGCGGATCTCCATTTCCGTACATGAGGTATTCTACGCCGGCGGGTGCTTTTTTCGGAACTCTTTTGTACAGTTCACCAGCGTATTGAGGACAAATACCCCAGCTAGGACTCGGCGCAGAAGTTTGGAGTGAAATATCTATGATGCGATCACATGCTATCGACGAAGTCGAAACGCAGAGGAGACTCCGGAAAATTGGGCTCGAACTGGGCGCATGGCACAAGATGGGATACCTCCGTCAACCCGACAATTACGCTTGGCAAAGTACCGTCGCTCCTCGAGACGCAAACGTGCTTTTGTCATTTTCTCAACGAGCATTAGAATGGTTGCCTATGGCCGACCAATATGTTGCAGCGTTTGATGATTCCGCAGTCATTACGAATGAGCAGATGCTAATTCTGGAGGATATCGCAGGTCAGCCTGTAAGAGTTGCCGCGAAGTCAGGAGCTTCGCTAATTCTCGCCGCGAATACCCCGCTCGACCTTAGGATGAACCTTTCGTATTTTGTGTATTTTTGTCTGCTGTTTGGATTGCATCTCTACATCACGGCAACCGATATCGATGAGGGGCCGATACTTGGCCTCGTAGACGAGGCAGCTTATTTTATATCACGACGCCCAGATCACAGGCAGAAATTGTTCTCCAACATCACAGAGGATGCTAAGCACGGATCACCTGCTTGGGTAGCAGAATACGAGTACATGCCTTTTACTTAGAGTCAGCGAAATCTATCACTGGCCCTAGGAGCACAGATATTAGGTGGGCAGCGGCAACTGGCTCTGTTGGGCTTTGGTGCGCGGATCGTTGAAAGAACGGAATTCCGTCTTTGATGCTACGACTATGCGATAGCGAACTTGAGCCGGACGGATTTCGGGCGTGCGCATGCCAGCATTCGATTGA
>Ga0209233_1000809_pt1 | contig 13940 bp, 8 predicted proteins | sample AraplaCL_Cvi_mCL_FD_184269 | JGI IMG/M metagenome (GOLD analysis project Ga0209233, IMG submission 184269) | Arabidopsis root microbial communities from the University of North Carolina, USA - plate scrape CL_Cvi_mCL (SPAdes) (version 2) | ecosystem: Host-associated > Plants > Roots > Endosphere ...
GCCCACGATCGAGGAATAGGTCATAGTGGTGACGGCATGCTCGCGCCCGCTCATCACCCGCGTCATGACAAGCGTGCAGGCCCAGGCGAAGGCCGAGGCGATCGGCAGCAGCGCCGCGATCTGGAATGCGCCGGTGCCGGGACGCAGGATCACGATGACGCCAGTCAGCCCGACCGCGGTCGCGATCCAGCGGCGAATCCCGACGCGCTCGCTCAGGAAGATGATTGACAGCGCGGTGACGAACAGCGGCGCCACGAAGCTGGTGGCGGATGCTTCGGCGATCGGCAGATAGCGCAGCGCCGTGATGAACATGACTGAGGAGCCAAGTAGTGCGAGACCGCGGAGCAGCTGCAGCTTCGGTCGCGCCGTGCGCATCGCATAGATCGGCGAGCCCGGCACCATCGCCGGCACCATGATGAGTGCGAATATCACGAAGCGGACCCAGGCGATCTCGATGGAGGGCAGCGACTTCGAGAGGAACTTTGCCGAGGTATCGGAGGTCGACAGGAAGACGGTCGAGAGCAGGATCAGCGCGATGCCGCGGAACGGCTGGTCGGCACGGGCTGCGGCGCGCCGGGGCCGCGGCGGTGCGGGCTTGGGCTCGGGCAAAGGTAGTGGCGCACTGACGCGCCGTGCGGCAGCACCTTGTGGTGGCGGGGTCACGGTCAGGCTCGGGGGAACAGGAAATGGCGACGACTCAAGGCGAGGCCCGACCAAACTTGAATTGGCCGCTCGCCACAACCCACTGAAATCGGGCAGCCGATATGCGCTGCGGGCACCGGCCGCCCGTATAATTCCCGGTCCGAGCGCCCCCTCTACAGCATGGGCAGGCCGCGGGGCCTCGCTCCGCGCGGGAACGCCTGGTCGATGGCCGCGATCTCCTCCTTCGCCAGCTCCAGCGCGCCGGCGGCCGCGTTCTTGGCGGCATGCTCGGCGCTCGATGCCTTGGGGATCGCCAGCACCGACGGTGCACGCGTGAGAAAGGCCAGCGCGACCTGCCGCGGCGTCGCCGCATGCGCCTCGGCGATGCGTTGCAGCACCTTGCCGCCGGCACTGGCCGGTGCAGGGAAATCGTCATGGCCGAATGGTGAATAGGCCACGACTGCGACGCCGTGCCGCTCGCACCAGGGCATCACCGCGTGCTCGATCGCGCGCTCTTTGAGATGATAGAGCACCTGGTTGCAGGCGATCGTGCCCTCGCCCGCGACGTCGAGCAGCTCATCGAGATCGTCGACATCGAAATTGCTGACGCCCCAGCTGCGGATCTTGCCGGCACGCTTCAGCTCGTCGAAGGCGGCAACCGTGTCTTCGAGCGGATATGAGCCGGGCCAATGCAATAGATAGCAATCGAGCCGATCCGTGTTCAGCCGCTTCAGCGAGCGCTCGCAGGCGGTGATGGTACTGCTGCGCGACGCGTTGCTTGGCAGCACCTTTGAGACGAGAAAGACCTCCTCGCGGCGGCCCACGATCGCCTCCGCGATGACAGGCTCGGCCTCGCCATACATTTCGGCAGTGTCGATGTGGCACATGCCGAGATCGAGGCCGCGCTGCAGCGCCGCGATTGCGCGCTTGCGATCACCGTGGTCGAGATACCAGGTGCCCTGCCCGATCACTGAGGTGGTCGGGTTGCCGGTTCCGAATGCTTTCTGTTTCATGGGGTAAGGATAGAGGAGACCGCGCGCGGCGTCGATTGGGTCGCCGACACCGTGATTTCGAGGCGCTGCCAACGCCGTCATTCCGGGGCGATGCGCCAGCGTCGAACCCGGAATCTCGAAATTTGTTTGCGTTCATTTCTCACAATGTCGAGATTCCGGGTTCGCTCGCGTTGCGAGCGCCCCGGAATGACTGGAATCGAATCACCCCGCCGCAGCGAGGTCCGTCTGCTCCTTATCGGCTTGCGCGATCAACCGCTTCATCTCCGGAATGCAGGAGCCGCAATTGGTGCCGGCCTTGAGCTTGGCGCCAATGGCGGCAGGCGTCCGCGCGCCTGCCGCGATCGCGTCGCAGATGGTGTTGCGGCCGACCCCGAAGCAGGCGCAGACGATCGGGCCGGCGCTCGCGCCGCCCTCGACCGCGCGGCCCGACAGCAGCATCCGCCGCTGATTGTCGCTGAGGCTATCTGCCGCGAACAGGGCCTTCACCACGTTCCAGTCGCCGGCATCGTGGCCGGGGCCGACGAACACGCACGCCTCGAGTCGCTCGCCGGTAAAGGACGCCGCGCGATAGAGGCCGCCACCGACATCGGTGTATTCGGCGATGTCCTCGGAGCCGTGCGCGTGCAACCAGGCCGGCCAGCGCGACAGGTCGCCATTGTCGGCGAACAGATAACCAAAGCCGCCCGCGATGGTGGCGCGCGCCCACCACAGATTGGATGGCAGCGCGAGTTCGACGCGGGACAACACGAAGCCGCGGAAGACGTACTCATAGGACGCGATCGCAACCGGCGTCGCCTTCATCTCGGGTTGGCCGGAGAACGGATCGGTATGGGACGCGACCAGCGCGCCGACCCGTCCATGGGAGGTATTGCTGGCGTTCCAGTGGATCGGCGCGAACAACATGCCGCGCTGCTGCCGCTCGCTGACGACCACCTTGAGAATGCACTGGCCGTGATCGGTGGTGAGGCGCGCGAAGCCGTCGTGTACGATGCCGTATTTCAGCGCATCATCAGGATGGATTTCGACATAGGGCTCCGGCAGATGCGCGCCGAGACGCGGGCTAAGGCCCGTGCGCGTCATGGTGTGCCACTGATCGCGGATGCGCCCGGTATTGAGCCGCAGCGGCCGCGCGGCGCTGGTCTCGCTGCGCAGCGTCGGCACCTCAGGTGCGACGAAGCGGCCCTTGCGATCATTGGTGTAGAACTGCCCTTCGGCGAAGAAGCGCTGAAGCGGCGGCGCCCCCTCGCGCATTGGCCATTGCACTGGCGTCATCGCGTCATAGGCGTCGTCGGAGAGCGTAGCCAGCGCGCCGATGTCGAAATCGCGGCTGCCATCGTTCTCGAATGCCGAGAGCGCCGCATGCTCACGGAATACGTCAGCGGCAGACGTGTAGTTAAAGGCATCGCCGAAGCCGAGCCGCTTGGCCACTTCGCTCAGGATCCACCAGTCGGGCTTGGCCTCGCCGGGCGCAGCGAGGAAGCCGCGCTGGCGCGAGATGCGCCGCTCGGAATTGGTGACGGTGCCGCTCTTTTCGCCCCAGGCCTGCGCCGGCAGCAGCACATGCACGCCGGCGTCGACGGTGTCGTTGGAGCGGACGTTCTCCGAGACGACGAACAGCTCAAGCTTTTTCAGCGCCGCGCGCACCAGATCGGCATCCGGCAGCGACACCGCCGGGTTGGTGCCGATCACCCACAGCGCCTTGATCTCGCCGCGCGCGATCGCCTCGAACATCTGCACCGCCTTCAGCCCCTCATGGGTGGCGATATCAGGCGCGTTCCAGAACCGCCTGACACGATCGATGTCCGGCGGCGTAAAGGCCATATGCGCGGCGAGCTGATTGGCAAGGCCTCCGACCTCGCGGCCGCCCATCGCATTGGGCTGGCCGGTGAGCGAGAACGGTCCGGCGCCTTCCTTGCCGATCCGCCCGGTGGCGAGATGGCAATTGAGAATCGCATTGACCTTGTCGGTACCCTGCGCCGATTGGTTGACGCCTTGCGAGTACAAGGTCACGACGCGCGGGGTGTCGCGGAACAGCTTGAAGAAGGCGACGACATCGGCTTCCGACAGCCCGGTGGCGAGCGCGGTCGCAGCCCCGCTGCCGGCAAGGCTGCGGGCGCGCGCCAGCGCCGCGTCGAAGCCCGAGGTGTAATTGTCGATATAGTCCTGATCGAGCGCGCCGGTGTCGGCGAGATGCACCAGCAGCCCGGCGAACAGCGCGGTATCGGTGCCGGCCCTCACGCCCAGGAACAGATCGGCCTCGCTGGACGTATCGGTGCGGCGCGGATCGATCACCACGAAGCGGGCGCCGCGCGTCTGCTTGTTCGCGAGCATGCGCTGATACAGCACCGGGTGGCACCAGGCCGCGTTGGAGCCGACGAAAACCAAGAGATCGGCCTGCTCCAGATCCTCATAGGTACCGGGCACTGTGTCGGCGCCGAAGGCGCGCCGATGGCCGGCGACCGAGGACGCCATGCACAGCCGCGAATTGGTGTCGACATTGGCCGAGCCGATGAAACCCTTCATCAGCTTGTTGGCGACGTAGTAGTCCTCGGTCAGCATCTGGCCGGAGAGATAGAACGCCACCGCATCGGCGCCGTCGCGCGCGACGATGTGCTTGAGCCGGTGCGCAACATGATCGAGCGCGTCGCTCCAGTCCACCCGCTCCAAAGCGCCCTTGCAGCGGATCATCGGATGGAGCTGACGCCCTGCTACTCCCAGCGTCTCGCCGAGCGCCGAGCCCTTCGAGCACAGCCGGCCGAGATTGGCCGGATGCGTGGGATCGCCTGATATCGCGGCGCCGCCCTGCCCGTCGGGCGTCGCAAGCACGCCGCAGCCGACGCCGCAATAAGCGCAGGTGGTGCTGATGGTGCGCAGGTTCGGGTCGACCGCAGTCATCGTGTCGTCAGCTCCTTGTCACGCTGCCTTGGCTGGCGCGCGGCCAAACATCATCTCCGCGCGGATCGCGGCGACCGGCTGCCGGGTGCGGATCAGATCGAGATACCAAAGCGCATCCTGGGTCTCGCCGATCAGCACCGCGCCGGCCAGGCGACCGTCCGCAATCACAAGCTTCTTGTAGACGCCGCGCCTTGCATCATTCAGCACGATGGCCTCGCTGCCCGGGCTGCCCACAAAATCGCCAGCCGAGAACACGCCGACACCCGACACCTTCAGATTGGTCGCGACCACGCTGCCCTGATAGGTAGCCTCGCGCCCGGCCAGGTGCCGCGCCAGCACGCGCGCCTGCTCATAGGCCGGCTCGACCAAACCATAGCAGGTGCCGCGATGCTCGGCGCATTCGCCGAGCGCGAAGATGTCCGGCGCACTGGTCTGCATGTGATCGTCAACCACGATGCCGCGATTGACGGCAATGCCGCCATCTTTTGCCAGCGCGACGTTGGGGCGGATGCCCGCTGCGAAGATCACCGCCTCGGCATCGATCATGCGGCCATCGGCGAGCTCGACCGCCTCGACGCTGGTCTTGCCGTGGATGCGCGCGGTGTTGGCATTGAGCAGAACCTCGACGCCCTTGCGCTCGACCAGCGCTTTCAACAGCGCCGCCCCCGGCCCATCGAGCTGGCGCTCCATCAGCCGGTCCATCAGATGCAGCAGGGTGACCTTCGATCCGGCCTTGGCCAGACCGTAGGCAGCCTCCAGTCCCAGCAGCCCGCCGCCGACCACAACGACGCGCTTCCGCTTGACGGCCAGCGTCAGCATGAGGTCGGTGTCGCGGCTGTCGCGGAAGGTGTAGACGCCGGCAAGCTCACCACCTGGCACGTTGAGCCGCAGCGGCATCGAGCCGGTGGCGAGCACCAGCTTGGAGAACGCGACGCTCTCCTCGTTCTCGATCTTCAATTCGCGCCGGCCCACGTCGATCTCGGTGACCAGCGTGTTGCATTTCAGCGTGACGCCGTGGTCGCGCCACCACGACGCCGGCTTCAGCTCGATATCGTGGGACGCGACCTCGCCGGCCAGCACCGACGACAGCAGCACGCGGTTATAGGCAAGCCGCGGCTCGGCGCCGATCACGGCGATTGCGTAGCGGCCGAGCGCCGTCTTCGACAGCTCCTCGGCCAGCTTGGCGGCGGCCATGCCATTGCCGACAATGACGAGCGGTTCGCTCACGGCTTTGCCTCCCTACTCCGCGGCCTGCGCGGAGCCATAGGCTTCCGCGATCATGTGGCCTGACAGCGTGCCATAAGCCGCGATCCAGGCGGCCGCGACTTCGGGCGTCCAGGCATCGCCCAGCCCCTTTTCGAGGGTCCACAGCAACGCACCGCCGACCACCGGGTAGTGCTCGGACTTCGCGCCATAGTCGACATGGCGCTTGGCGAGCGCGCTGGCGGCCGGCAGCACGGCGTCGAGATTGGAGAGCCCATTCACGACCACCGCAAGCGTCGCCATCAGCTTCTTGCGCTGCTCGGTGAGATCGTCAGGAAACATCGCTCGGACCTGCGGCGCCACCGCGAACAGACGATCGTAGAAGATGATCGCGGCCTGATCGGAAATCGGCGCGACCTTGGCGAAGGAGTCCTGGACCAGCTTGATTTGTGACGGCGTCATGGTGGGCGATCCTTGTATTGCAGGGGAAAGCCTTCGGTCACGCGGTGCGGACGACGGCGCACGCCGCCATCCGCATCGGCGAGGTTGATCAGATGCGCGCCTCCGCCAGGCTCGGCGCGCCTGCGGTCTGCGGGCTGCGGCGCAGATAGAACCACCAGGTCATTGCCAGGCAGATCGCGTAGAACGCGAGATAGACCACGAGCGCGGTCTGTGGACCGCCGGTCGCCGCGATCGACTTGCCGAAGCCGCTCGGAATGAAATAGCCGCCGACAGCACCGATCGCGCCGATGAAGCCGACCGCCGCGCCGCTTTCGATGCTCGCGGTCTTAAGCGCGGCCGCCCGTGCCGCGTCGCCTTGGCCCTTCACCTTGTGCAGGTTCTCCTCGCGGAAGATCGAGGGGATCATGCGATAGGTCGAGCCGTTGCCGATGCCGGTGGTAACGAACAAGACCAGGAACGACACCAGGAAGCCGCTGAAGTCCTTGATCCCGACGAAGTAGAGCACCCCGATCGTCGCGGCCACCATGAAGATGAAATTCCAGAAGGTGATGATCGCGCCGCCGATCCGGTCAGCAAGCAGGCCGCCGAGCGGCCGCGACAGCGAGCCGACCAGCGGACCGAGGAACGCGATTGCGATGGTGATCGCCGGAAACTGCGTCTTGATCAACAGCGGAAACGCCGCCGAATAGCCGATGAAGGAGCCGAAGGTGCCGATATAGATGAAGGACATGATCCAGGTATGCTTGCGTCTCACGATCGCGAGCTGGTTCTTGATCGAGGCCTTGGCCGAGGTGAGATTGTTCATGAAGAACACCGCGCCGAACACCGCGATCGCAATCGGCAGGATCCACATCAGGCCGGCGTTCTGCAGATAGACGCCGCCGACAGGATTGGCCTGGTACAGATTGATGAGGCCGAGCCCCATCAGGATCGGGGTCAGCAGTTGCACGCTGGAGACGCCGATATTGCCGCCCGCCGCGTTGAGCCCAAGCGCCCAGCCTTTCATCCGGTCAGGATAGAAGAACGAAATGTTGGTCATCGAGGAGGCGAAGTTGCCGCCGCCGAGACCGGCGGTGGAGGCGATCAGCAGCATCAGCCAGAACGGCGTTTCCGGATGGCTGACGAAATAGGCTAGCGCCAGCGTCGGAATGAACAGCACCGAAGCCGAGAATATGGTCCAGTTGCGCCCGCCGAACGTGGTGACCGCGAAGGTATAGGGGAAGCGCATGAAGGCGCCGATCAGCCCCGGCACTGCCACGAGCTGGAACAGCTCGTCAGTCGAGTAATGAAAGCCGGCCTGCGGCAGCTTGGTCGCGACGATTGACCAGATCAGCCAGACGGAAAAGCCAATATGCTCGGCCACGATCGACCAGATCAAATTGCGCCGGGCAATCAGCTTGCCCGTCTTATTCCAAAAGGTCTGGTCTTCGGGATTCCAATCCGAAATCCAGGTCGGATTCTGCTCTCTCATTGCGAGATGTCCTTCTCATGCGCGCACGCGAGGGTGCACGCTCTGGGGAGGCCCCAGGCTGGCGGTTTCATATGTCTGGTGATGCGAGCTCGGGCGACGGCGTCGGTGGCGTCTGACAAGGGCTATTCAAGCTTCGTGCCAAACGACAAATCAATAAATATGAATATATTTCAGTTGGTTACGGACAATCGCAAATCCATGGCGCCTCGCAGCCCGCATCTAAAATTTGCGATTCGCTTACATCTTGTGCGATGCACAAATAATAAGCAGAACGTGATGCTCCCCTCCCCTGAACGAGAGGTTCAAAAAGCGGCAACGATCCTGATTGCGCTTCGGAGAGTTCTTTTGCGGGGCTTTGTCGGATTTTTTCAAATGCGGCGAAAATTGGCACGTCCGTTGCTTCGAAGCTGTTCAGTCAACGATGACTGCGGTTCGCCGGATTGATGAAGCCGAGGTTCGGCTGAACGTCTGGGACGGACTCTTCGAGGCACTCCGCCGAACTGCTCGGCGCAGTCATCGTGATTCCCTCCCGCGTCTTCAGTCGTACCGACGTCCGATCCGCGCCCCGCACACGATGCGATGTCCGTCGCAAGCGCAGCTTTTCCCAAGCGGCAGCGCGCAGTCGATAGCCCTGAACAACCAGAAGGACCGTTTTGAATGTCGTATCTCGCGCCCTCGGAATTCGTCACCAAGATGGTGGACGCAGGCGAGTCCAAGATTTTCATGTCGACACGTGACACGGTGATCCGCGCCTATATGGCAGGCGCCATCCTGGCGCTTGCGGCCTGGTTCGCTGTCACGATCAACGTCAACACCGGTCAGCCGATCATCGGCGCGCTGTTGTTTCCGGTCGGATTTTGCATGCTCTATTTGCTCGGCTTCGATCTGTTGACCGGCGTGTTCGTGCTCTCGCCGCTCGCCTTGATCGACAGGCGTCCCGGGGTGACGATCGGCGGCGTGCTGCGCAACTGGGCCCTCGTCTTCATCGGCAATTTCGGCGGGGCGCTGACGGTCGCGTTCATGATGGCGTTCGTGACGACGTTCGGCTTTACGCAAGACCCGGATAAGGTGGGCGCCACCATCGGCAACATCGGTGAAGGCCGGACACTGGGCTATGCGGCGCATGGCGCCGCCGGCATGGCGACACTGTTCATCCGCGGCATGCTGTGCAACTGGATGGTCTCGACCGGTGTCGTCGGTGCAATGATCTCCACCACGGTGCCGGGCAAGGTGATCGCAATGTGGATGCCGATCCTGGTGTTCTTCTACATGGTGTTCGAGCATTCCGTGGTGAACATGTTCCTGTTCCCATCGGGACTGATGCTCCATGCGAAGTTCTCGATCATGGACTACTTCATCTGGAACGAGATTCCGACCGTGCTCGGCAATCTCATCGGCGGCCTGTCCTTCACCGGCCTAACGCTCTACGCGACCCATGTCAGGACCCAGCCGAAGCGCGACGCCAAGGCGGCCCGCATCGCAGCCTGATCTGCTAACATCAGGAGCCCGGCGCATCAGGCCGGGCTCCTTCACCCGGTCCCAATAGCCCGAATGCCATTACGAATATCGATCGGAGCGCATTCCGACAAAGGGCAGAAGCCGGGCAACCAGGATTTCCACGGCGCCCTGATCCCCGACGAACCTGCGCTCGGTCTCAAGGGCATCGCCGTTGCCATCGCGGATGGCATCAGCAGCAGCGACGTCAGCCACATCGCCAGCGAATCCGCCGTCAAGAGCTTCCTCACCGACTACTACTGCACGTCGGATTCCTGGTCGGTGAAGACGTCGGCTAGGCGCGTGATCGCCGCCACCAATTCCTGGCTGCACGCCCAGACCCGGGCCGGCCAATACGGCTACGATCGCGACAAGGGCTATGTCTGCACGCTCAGCGCTATCGTCTTCAAGGCGGCGACAGCTCATCTCTTCCATATCGGCGATTGCCGCATCTATCGGCTGGCCGGCCATTCACTCGAGCAGCTCACCGAAGATCACCGCGTGACCGTCTCGTCTCGGCAGAGCTATCTGGGGCGCGCGCTCGGCGTCAATCCGCAGGTGGAGATCGATTATCAGGCGGTCCGGATCGACAGCGGCGATATCTTCGTGCTGGCGACCGACGGCGTCTACGAACATGTCGGCAAACGGTTCGTCGCCGACGTGCTGAACGATACTTCGCGCGATCTCGACGAAGCGGCGCGCATCATCGTTGGTGAGGCGCTGACGCAAGGGAGCCCCGACAACCTCACCATCGAGATCGTGCGGATCGAGGAGATCGCCGCCGGCGATGCTGAGGAGATCGCGATTCAGACCGAGCAGCTGCCACCGCCTCCGCTCCTGGAGCCGCGCATGGTCTTCGAGGGCTATCGGATCATGCGCGAACTCCATGGCAGCAGCCGCAGCCACGTCTACCTCGCCATCGACATGGAGACGGAGCGTCCGGTCGCCATCAAGATTCCCTCGATCGACCTGCGCGACGATCCCGCCTACCTGAAGCGGCTCATGATGGAGGAGTGGATCGCACGGCGGATCGACAATCCGCACGTGCTCAGGGCCTGCCCGCCAGCGCGGCGCCGTGACCATCTCTACGTGGTCACCGAATTCATCGAAGGCCAGACGCTGGCGCAATGGATGATCGACAATCCAAAGCCAGACCTCGAGGTGGTCAGAAGCATCGTCGAACAGATCGCCAGGGGGCTGCAAGCGTTCCATCGGATGGAGATGCTGCACCAGGATCTTCGGCCGCAGAACATCATGATCGACCGCAACGGCACGGTGAAGATCATCGATTTCGGGGCAGTGCATGTGAGCGGCGTCATCGAGGCTGATCCGGCCGCCGGGCCCGAGCGCATTCTTGGCACCGAGCAATATACGGCGCCGGAATATTTTCTCGGCGAGCACGGGTCAGAGCTCTCCGACCAGTTCTCGCTCGGTGTGTTGACATACCAGATGCTGACCGGGCGGCTGCCCTATGGGGCGCAGATCGCGCGAGCAAGGACACGCACGCAGTTTCGCAAAATTCGCTACGCGCCTGCATCCGGCGGTGATCGCGCGATCCCCGCCTGGATTGATGGCGCGCTCCAGCGTGCGGTGCACGCTGCTCCATCCAGGCGCTATGAGAGCCTGTCAGAGTTTGTCTTTGATCTGCGCAATCCCAATCCGGCCTATCTCAAAAGCGGACCGGCGCCCCTGATCGAGCGCGACCCGCTCCTGTTCTGGAAGGCCGCAACCGCCCTGCTCGCGATCGCCATGCTCATCCTGCTCGCGGCACGCCGGGGCGGCTGGTAGGCCGACGCGTGCGGTTCAGGCGGGGGTTCGGGCGGCCGTCTTCCATATCGGCGAACTGCCCATTTCCTGAGCAGAACACAAAAAGTGAGCAGATTGGGCGCTCGGAGGCCGCAAGGGAGGAAGCGCCCCTTCGACCCACACATCGGCGTTCACGCGAACCGGCTGTTGGATCCGGACGGAATCAACTTTCCTCACGGCTCGCCCTGAGACATTTCCTGACAGGGCACGTGGGCTTACGGTAACAAAGACCAAAGGCGCCGATATCGAATGCGCCGCAACAAGGCACCAAGCCACGGAGACGTTGATGCTCGCCCCCACTCCCGCCTCGCCCGACTCCGTCGGCATGTCCAAGGCCGCGCTCCAACGCATCGATGCGCATCTCAAGCACCGCTACATCGATTCCGGCCGCTTTCCCGGCACCCAGCTCATGATCTATCGCCGCGGCAAGGTCGTGCATGCAAGCTCGCTCGGGCTTGCCGACGTCGAACGCAAGGTTCCGGTCAAGGACGACACGATCTACCGCATCTATTCGATGACCAAGCCGATCACGTCGGTCGCCTTCATGATGCTGGTCGAGGAAGGCAAGATCGCGCTCGACGAGCCCGTCGCCAAGTACATTCCGGAGTGGAAGAACCTCGGCGTTTTCGTGGCCGGCACCGCGCCCCTGTTCCTGACCCGACCGCCGGCGCGGCCGATGCTGATCGTCGACCTCTTGCGCCATACGTCCGGGCTTACCTACGGCTTCCAGCAGCGCTCCAATGTCGATGCCGCCTATCGCGAGGCCAAGATTGGCGCGGTGGAGAAGGCCGGCACGCTGCAGTCGATGATCGACGATCTGGCGAATATCCCGCTGGAATTTTCGCCCGGAGAGGCCTGGAATTACTCGGTTTCCACCGACGTGCTCGGCTATCTGATCGGCAAGATCTCGGGCAAGCCGTTCGAGCAGTTTCTTAAAGAGCGCATCTTCGAGCCGCTCGGAATGAACGACACCGATTTCCACGTGCCGGCGGCCAAGGCGCAGCGGCTCGCGGCGTGCTACTCGGTCGAGGCCGGGGGTGCCCTGAACTTCCTTGCCACCGACCGCAAGCCCGGCCTCGCTTTGCAGGACGATCCGGCGATCAGCAGCTTCCTGGCACCACCGGACTTCGTCTCGGGCGGCGGCGGATTGTGCTCGACCACGGCGGACTACCTCACCTTCTGCCGGGCGCTGATCAATGGCGGCGAGCTCGGCGGCGTCCGCCTGATCGGGCCGAAGACGCTCAAGCTGATGACGTCGAACCATCTGCCCGGCGGCGTCGATTTGCCGGCGATGTCGCGCTCAATGTTCTCGGAAGTCGCCTATCACGGCGTCGGCTTCGGGCTCGGATTCTCCGTCACCCTTGATCCGGCCAAGACGCTGATTGCCGGTAGCGCCGGCGAATACGCCTGGGGCGGCGCGGCCTCGACCTCATTCTTCATCGATCCGGCGGAAGAGCTGATCATGATCTTCATGACACAGGTGATGCCGTCGAGCACCTACCCGGTCCGCCGCGAGCTGCGCACCATGGTTTATTCGGCGATCACCGAAAGCAACCTTTGAGGCGCCTATAGGCTGCGCACGCGGCGCCCCGTTTTGCCGCAGCGCAGCGGCCGGAACCGTCATGCGAATTCCCAAAGGGCATAGTTCCAAGTGGCTTGGTGAAGATCGCCGGCGTCACCGATGCTGACGGCGATGTGAACGGGTGCGGCCAAATCCGTCTTGCGGAGACGGCCGCGCTAGCCCGACATATCCACTATCGCCGGTATGGTGCTCCGTGCCGGTCTTCCCGACACCTATTGTTCCGGCATCAACATTCGCTGAAGTGGCTCCCAGACGGGCCGAATGTTCACGCCGGAGCAGTAGTGCCTTTGGTTCGGACCTCCGCGTCCGAAGATTGAGTGATGAATCGAGCGACCGAACAGGAGCGGCAGTCACTGAGACTCTCCCTGCCGGTGCGGCTCGCCCTTCTGGTCGCGGGAACGATGCTGCCGCTGATCGTCTTCGCGGTCGGCATCGTCTTTCACTACTACATGCAGGATCGTCGTGAGGCGCGACAGCGCGTCATCGACACCGTGCGCAGCGTCCGCCTGACGCTGGATGCCGAAATGCAGCGCATGACCGGAGGGCTGCAGGTGCTGGCGCTGACCGACGCGCTCAAGGCCGGCGACTTCGAACGCTTCCGGCCGATCGCGCTCGGCTTTCTTGACCAGTACGGCAAAGACGGAACGGTCCTGGTCGCCGATCGTGACGGCCACCTGGTGTTCTCCTCAAACTCGACCGATACCGCCAGCCTGCCGCTGCGCAACAATCGCGAGATCGTCGATCGGGTGTTTCGGACCCGACAACCGCAATATTCCGACCTCTTTATCGGCGTCCTGAAAAACCGCCTGATCGTCACCGTCGAGGCGCCGGTGTTTCGCAATGGCGAGGTGACCTACGAGATCTGCTTCAGCCCGCCAATGGCGATGTTCCAGACCATGTTGGAGAAGCAGCGGCCGAGTGCGGACTGGACGCTCTCCGTGCTGGACCGCAACGGCATCGTGTTCGCGCGCGTGCCCAACCCGGAAGACACTATCAGCAAGCGTGCTTCCCCCTCCATCTATGATGAGATGATGCGGCAGGATGAAGCGATCCTGTCGACTGTGTCGCTGGATGGCGTGCCGCTGATGTCGAGCTTCACGCATTCGGAGCTCACCGGCTGGATTGTCGCGGCGGGCATTGCCGAAAACTCGCTGGTGGCGCCGCTATGGCGAAACCTCGCAATCACCAGCCTGATCGGCGGCATCCTGCTGGCCATCGGCCTCGCCTTCGCGGTCAGGATGGCGACCACGATCGCGCGCGGCGAGATGCTGCACGATCTCCTGATCGAGGAGCTCAACCACCGCGTCAAGAACACGCTGGCGATCCTGCAGGCGATCGCGGCGCAGACCTTCAAGAGCGCAAGCCGGCTCGA
>Ga0209233_1000811_pt1 | contig 13925 bp, 14 predicted proteins | sample AraplaCL_Cvi_mCL_FD_184269 | JGI IMG/M metagenome (GOLD analysis project Ga0209233, IMG submission 184269) | Arabidopsis root microbial communities from the University of North Carolina, USA - plate scrape CL_Cvi_mCL (SPAdes) (version 2) | ecosystem: Host-associated > Plants > Roots > Endosphere...
GGTGCCCGAGATTGGGCTCATCGCCGACGTGGCGCTCGACGAGTACTCGAGCGACGGGCAGGACGGGCTGGTGCGCGACGGGGAAATCCTCAACGACGAGACCATCGAAGTGATGGTCAAGTCGGCCCTCGTGCAGTCGGCGGCGGGCGCCGACATCATCGCGCCCTCCGACATGATGGACGGCCGGGTGGGCGCCATCCGTGCGGCGCTCGACGGGCATGGCTACGACGGCGTGCAGATCATGGCGTATACCGCCAAGTACGCCTCGTGCTTTTACGGCCCGTTCCGCGAGGCGGTGGGCTCGGGGGCGCGGCTCAAGGGTGACAAGCGCACCTACCAGATGGACTACTTCAACGTCGAGGAAGCGCTGCGCGAGGTGGAGCAGGATATCGAGGAGGGCGCCGACAGCGTCATGGTCAAGCCGGGCCTGCCCTATCTCGACGTCGTCCGGGCGGTGAAGGACAATTTCAACGTGCCGGTCTTCGCCTACCAGGTGTCGGGCGAGTACGCGATGATCGAGTTCGCGGCCCAGCACGGCGCCTTCAGCCGGGAAGCGGCGATGCTGGAAAGCCTCGCCTCGTTCAAGCGCGCCGGCGCCAACGGCATCCTCACTTATTATGCGCTCGAGGCGGCGCGGAGGCTCGCCAACCAGTGAGCGCACCGCGATGGGTAGGTCATTGCGCGGCCGGTCAATCATGGCTAGATTCGGCGAACCGAGTTTCAGGCTGTAGATGACTGACCATACACCTGAGAATACGCAGCTCTTCCTCACGGCAGCCATGCCGTGCCCCTATCTGGCTGATCGGCAGGAGCGCAAGCTCTTCACCCACCTGACCGGGCGGCGCGCCAGCACGCTCCACACGCTGCTGACCGACAACGGTTTCCGGCGCAGCCAGAACCTCATCTATCGCCCGGCCTGCGAGGGGTGTTCGGCGTGCCAGTCGGTGCGGATCGTGGCGCGCCGGTTCGAGCCCAGCGCCCGTTTCCGCCGCGTGCTGAAGATCAATGCCGACATCAAGGGCGAAGTGCGCGCGCCCCGGGCGACGCCCGAGCAGTATGCGCTGTTCAAGCGCTACCTCGACACCCGCCACGCCGGCGGCGGCATGACGCAGATGAACTTCATCGACTACGAGTACATGGTCGAGGATACCCCGGTGCAGTCGGTGCTGGTCGAATATCGGCTGATGTCGCATCCGGACCGGCCGCTGGTGGCGGTGGCGCTGACCGACCTGATGCCGAACGGGCTGTCGATGGTCTACAGCTTCTACGATCCGAACCTGGCGCACCGCGGCCTCGGCAACTATCTCATCCTCGACCACGTGCAGCAGGTCAAATCGGCCGGGCTTGACTACGTCTATCTCGGCTACTGGGTGAAAGACTCGCCCAAGATGGCCTATAAGCGGCTCTTCACCCCGCTCGAGGTACAGGCCGGACCGCTCGGCTGGCGTCCCCTCGAGTGATCCTCCCTTAGGCGACACCGATGAGCGTGCTGCTCGGCCTTCTCCGGCTGGCCGTGGCCGGCGCCACCCTTGGGCTCGCGCTCTCGGCCGCCGCGTCGCGCCTCGGCTTTGCGGTACCGGCGCTCGATCTGATCAATCACTTCCAGGTGCTGCTGCTGGCCGGGCTCGTGGTCGTGCTGATCGCCGCGGCGGTGGTCTTCATCGGCAGTGCCTGGCAGCCGCTGATCGTGGCACTGGCCTGCCTCGGCATCGTTGCATCCGCCTTTGCGGTGGTGCCCGAGACGCTGGCCGCCTTCTCGCCGCGACCGCCGCTGCCGACCGACGGCCGGCCGGTGCTGAAGCTCTTCACCAACAACGTGTTCGGCCTCAACTACGACATGGAGCGCGTCGCCCGCGTCATCGCGGCGGAGAACCCCGACATCGTGGCGCTGCAGGAATACTTCCCGGAACAGCGCGAGCCGCTCGATCCGATGCTCCGCGCGACCTACCCCTATTCCACCTACTGCGTTGGCGGGAAGCGGGCAAACCTCGCGCTCTACTCGAAGATTCCGTTCGTCCAGACCGAGGATGGCGACTGCAGTCGCGACCCACAGAATGCCGGGCGCACGGCGCACATCCTGGCGCGCTTCACGCTCGCCGATGGCACCGGCTTTTCGGTGCTGACGACCCATCTCGAATGGCCGGTGCCGCCGCAGCGGCTGCGTGACCAGTTGCCCGTGCTGCTGCCGGCCATCCGCGGCGCGACCGACCCGCTGCTGGTGGTGGGCGATTTCAATTCGGCGCCGTGGTCGAACTTCCAGCAGCAATTTGCCATCGGTGCCGGGCTGACGCGCCAGACACACGGCACCCTCACCTTCCCGATGCGCTTCTGGATTTTCGGCTGGCGCGACACGCTGCCGTTCCTGCCGCTCGACCAGGTGATGAGCCGCGGCCCCGTCGCCATCCACGACGTCCACACCGCCGCCGCCGACGGCAGCGACCACCTGCCGCTGGTGGTGACGTTTTCGGTGCCGCCGAAGTAGCGCCCGACTTTCTTCCTCCCTTCGCCCCCAAGGGAGAGGGACGACGGAAGCGCCGCAACGAACTTGCGTCGGTCCTAGCCCACGAACTTGTTGCTGCGGGGAAAACCGTTGGGGGGCGCGCGGCCGGCGGTGGCGCGGTCGGCGATCCAGTCGCGAAGGTCGGCGCTGGATTTGGTGAAGGTCCGCCCGGAGCTGTCGGTCCAGGTCAGCCCATCCGCCGAAGCGAAGGTCTTGAGGTCGGAAACGCCGCCGTCCTTGTAGCGCTGCAGCCGGACGCCCTTGCCGCGCGACATGACCGGCAGCTGGCTGAGCGGAAACACCAGCAGCTTGCGGTTCTCGCCCACCACGGCCACGCTGTCGCCCATCACCGGCACGATCAGCCGGGCTTCCTCGGTGCCGGAAACATTGAGGATCTGCTTGCCCTTGCGGGTATTGGCGACGAGTTCGTCCTCGTCGACGACAAAGCCGTTGCCGGCGCTCGAGGCGATGATGCGCTTCTGGCCGGGGCGGTAGATGAAGAGGTCAACGATGTCGTGCCCCTCATCGATGTCGATCATCAGCCGCACCGGCTCGCCCTGCCCCCGCCCGCCTGGCAGCCGATCGCCGGCGAGCGTATAGACCTTGCCGCCTGTCGACAGCAGCAGCAGCTTGTCGGTGGTTTCCGCCTTGAGCTTGAGTTTCAGCCGGTCGCCGGTCTTGAAGCCCTTCTCGTCCACCTCGTCGGTATGGCCCTTGAGGGCCCGGATCCAGCCCTTCTCGGACAGGATGACGGTGATCGGCTCGCGCTCGATCATCGAGACGTCGACATCTTCGGCGTCGTGCGCCGGGGCTTCGCCAATGTCGGTGCGGCGGCGCCCGAGCGGCGTCCCCTTGGCATAGACTTTCAGCAGTTCGCCGACCTGGCGGGCGATCTCGCCCCATTGCCGCTTGTCGGACGACAGCAGGGTGTTGAGCCGGTCCTGCTCCTCGCTCAGTTCCTTGTGCTCCTGCCGGAGTTCCATTTCCTCGAGCCGGCGCAGCGAGCGGAGGCGCATGTTGAGGATCGCTTCGGCCTGGTTGTCGGTCAGGTTGAAGGTCGCGATCAGCACCCGCTTGGGCTCGTCCTCTTCACGGATGATGCGGATGACTTCGTCGAGGTTGAGATAGGCGACGATGTAGCCGTCGAGCACCTCGAGCCGCCGGGCGATCTGGCCGAGCCGGTAGCGGCCACGACGCACCAGCACGTCCTTGCGATGCTCGAGCCAGGCGCGCAGCGCGTCGCGCAGGCTCATCACCTTCGGGACGCTGCCCTTGTCGAGCACGTTGAGATTGAGCGGGATGCGCTGCTCGAGCTCGGTGGTGCGGAAGAGCTGCTCCATCAGCATGGCCGGATCGACGGTCCCGGCGCGCGGCTCCAGCACCAGGCGGATATCGTCGGCGCTCTCGTCGCGCACGTCCTTGAGCAGCGGCAGTTTCTTGGCCAGCAGAAGTTCGGCGATCTTTTCGACCAGCCGGGATTTCTGCACGCCGTAGGGAATTTCGGTGACGATGATCTGGTAGACGCCGCGACCCTTGTCTTCGCGCACCCAGCGGGCCCGAAGGCGGAACGCGCCGCGGCCAGTCTCGTAGGCGGTGACGATGCTTTCGCGCGGCTCGACCAGGATGCCGCCGGTCGGGAAATCGGGGCCCGGGATGAACCGCATCAGCTCTTCCGAGCCGGCATCCGGATTGACGTTGATGAGGTGGAGCGCCGCTTCGCACAATTCGGCGACGTTGTGCGGCGGCACCGAAGTCGCCATGCCCACCGCGATGCCGGTCGAGCCGTTGGCCAGCAGATTGGGGAAATTGGCCGGCAGGACTTCGGGCTCTTCGGTCGAGCCGTCATAGGTCGGCTTGAAATCGACGGCGTCCTCGTCGATGCCCTCGAGCAGGCGCGTCGCGACGTCCGTCATGCGGCTTTCGGTATAGCGCATCGCGGCCGCGCCATCGCCATCGATGTTGCCGAAATTGCCCTGCCCGTCGACCATCGGGTAGCGCATGGAAAAATCCTGCGCCAGGCGGACCAGCGCGTCGTAGATCGACTGGTCGCCGTGCGGATGGAACGAGCCCATGACGTCGCCCACCACCTTGGCGGACTTCTTGTAGGCGCCGTCCGGATCGAGGCGCAGCAGGCGCATGCCATAGAGGATGCGGCGATGCACCGGCTTGAGGCCGTCGCGGGCATCGGGCAGCGCGCGCTGGGTGATGGTCGACAGCGCATAGCTGAGGTAGCGCTCTTCCAGCGCCTTGCGCAGGTCGACGATCTCCTGCCGGTCTTCCCCTGCTGGCGTGTCGTTATCGGCCATTGTGCACCAAGCGAATCATCTGCGGACTATAGCGGAGGCAACGGATTTTGGCGGGTTTGCCGCGACTCGCCTCCGCCTTCCGGGTGGAGAGGAAAAGCCGACCAGCGGCCCCAGGTGGGATCCGCCATCAGGACACGACGCAGGGTGCCTACCCCGCCGCCGCCACGAACGCCGCCGCCCGCCCGACGACGTCCTCGAACATCGCCTCTGTGAGCACGCCGGTGTTCGTGTTGTAGCGGGAGCAGTGGTAGCTGTCGAAGAGCCGCAGCCCGCTCGACAGCGTGTGTTCGGCGCCGTGGCCGAAGGGAAAGGCGGCGCGCCGTTCGCCAAGCGTCGACAGCAGCTGGTCGTGCGCGATGCGGCCGAGCACCAGGAACGCCTTGGCCGTGGTGTGGATGTCCAGCGCTGCCCGCAGGAATTTGCGGCAGGTGCGGACTTCGTCGCCCGTCGGCTTGTTTTCGGGCGGCACGCAGTGGACGCCGTTGGCGATCATGACGCCGCGCAGCCGCAGGCTGTCGCCGGGGTCGGCGCGATAGTCGCCGGTTGCAAGGCGCACCTTCAGCAGCGTGCGGTAGAGCAGGTCGCCCGCATAGTCACCGGTGAACGGACGGCCGGTCCGGTTGGCACCCCGCAGCCCCGGCGCCAGCCCGACGATGATCAGGCGCGGCTCGGCATCGCCCCAATTGGGCACGGGGCCGTTGAACCAGTCCGGAAACTTGCGCCGGTTGTCGTGACGGAAGGCGACGAGCCGCGGGCAGAGCGGGCAGTCATGTGGCGGATTTTCTTCTGACACGTATTCTCTAGGGGGTCGGACTCACCGGCCGTGATCGTCAGCGAGCGCCACGTTGCGGTCAACTGGCGGGGTACGGCCCACCGTCTTGGCGAGTTCGGCCACGTCGAGGAAGAAATCCGCCTGGCGGCGCAGATCGTCGGCGATCATCGGGGTTGGCGTCGTCAGCGTCGATACCACGGTGACGCGCTTGCCGCGCCGCTGCAGCGCCGCCACCAGGGCCGTGAAATCCCCGTCGCCCGAAAACAGCACCAGGTGATCGTAATAGGGCGACATCTCGAGCGCATCGACCGTCAGCTCGATGTCCATGCTGCCCTTGATCTTCCGCCGGCCTGACGCGTCGGTGAATTCCTTGGCCGGCTTGGTCACCACGGTGAAGCCGTTGTAGTCGAGCCAGTCGATCAACGGGCGGATCGAGGAATACTCCTGATCCTCGACCAGTGCGGTATAATAATAGGCCCGGAGTAAGTACGCCTTGGCTTGGAACTCGGCCAGCAGCCGGCGGTAATCGATATCGGTGCCTATCGCTTTGGATGTCGCGTAAAGATTCGCGCCATCGATGAACATCACGACCTTTTCGCGCGGGTCTATAGACATGGGATGTCTCCGAACCGGTGCGACCGGCCTCCCAGGCCGCCCGGCATTTGTTTCTGAAGGGTTCTTAGTTGAAAGGCCCGTTAAAGATAAGTCAGTTTGAGTACTTCGTCCTGATCGCGCTCCGTTTGTGGCGATAAAAAGGCACAAAGACTGGCTGGAGTGAAAGTGATTTCATGCCCCACAGGCAAAAGCGCTTCAGAAACATGTGAATATCCCGCATTGGTGCTATGAGTGGAGCTGCCGGACGCTCGACTTGTGTCGATCGGGGCGCTCGTGTATGAGGGCCGTTCACATCCACAAGGCTTGGAGACGTACGTGGCACGCGTCACCGTTGAAGATTGCATCGAGAAGGTCGACAACCGTTTCGACCTCGTCCTGATGGCTGCACACCGGGCCCGGATGATTTCGGCCGGCGCTTCGATCACCGTGGACCGCGACAACGACAAAAATCCGGTCGTCGCGCTGCGCGAAATCGGCGACGGCGCGATTTCGCCCGAGGACCTGCACGAGGACCTGATCCACTCGCTGCAGAAATACGTCGAGGTCGACGAGCCCGAGGCGAACGCGGCGCCGCTGCTCGACAGCGACGATGGCGACGGCTTCGATACCATGAGCGAGGACGAGCTCCTGCGCGGCATCGAAAACCTGGCCCCGCCGGAGCGTCGCGACGATTGATCGCGGCCGCATTTGGCTTATAAATCAAAGGGCGTCTGGGACTTGTCCCGGCGCCCTTTTCGTTTGAGTTCGTGCTTCCTGTGACGCGCGCCCCGCCCCGAGGACAGCGGTTTATACCGGTGTTGATCCAGTCATGATGCGTCAGTTCGAGCTCGTCGAGCGCGTGCAGGCCTACAACCCGGCAACCGACGAGCAATTGCTCAACAAGGCATATGTGTATGCCATGCAAAAGCATGGCAGCCAGATGCGTGCCTCGGGCGATCCCTATTTCGCCCATCCGCTGGAAGTGGCGGCGATCCTCACCGACCTCCGGCTCGACGACGCGACCATCGCCGTGGGGTTGCTGCACGACACCATCGAGGACACCGACGCGACGCGGGCGGAGATCGACCAGCTGTTTGGGCCCGAGATCGGCGCCATCGTCGATGGACTGACCAAGATCGAGCGGCTGAACCTCGTTTCGCGCGAAGAGGCGCAGGCGGAAAACCTCCGCAAGCTGCTGCTGGCGATTTCGGCCGACGTGCGGGTGCTGCTGGTCAAGCTCGCGGACCGGCTGCACAACATGCGCACGCTCGAATTCATGCCGCCCGAAAAGCGCCTGCGCATCGCCGAAGAGACGATGGACATCTATGCCCCGCTCGCCGGGCGCATGGGCATGCAGGACATGCGGAGCGAGCTCGAGAACCTGTCGTTCAAGTGGCTGCAGCCCGAGCACTACCGCGCCATCATGGAGCGGCTCAATGAGATGCAGTCCGACCACGCCGAGACCATCAAGGCGATTTCGGTCGAGCTGGCCGAAAAGCTCAAGTCGGAAGGCATCGAGGCCAAGGTTTCGGCCCGGGTGAAGTCGCCCTGGTCGATCTTCACCAAGATCGACCGCAAGCAGATCGCGCTCGAGCAGCTCTCCGACATGATTGGCTTCCGCCTCGTGGTCAAGACGGTGGAGGAATGCTACCGCGCCGTGGGGGTGGTCCATACCACCTGGAAGGTCGTGCCCTACCGCTTCAAGGACTATATCTCGGTCCCCAAGCACAACGACTACCGCTCGATCCACACCACCATCGTCGGGCCGAGCCGGCAGCGCGTCGAACTGCAGATCCGCACCGAGGAGATGCACAAGATCGCCGAACTCGGGATCGCGGCGCACGCCCTCTACAAGGACGGCATGCCGGCCAACCTCGACCGGCTGGAAAAGGAGAGCAAGGCCTACCAGTGGCTGCGCACCACGATCGAGCACCTGACGGCCGGCGCGGCCTCAATGGAATTCATCGAGATGACCAAGCTCGAGCTGTTCCAGGACCAGGTGTTCTGCTTCACGCCGAAAGGGCGGCTGATCGCGCTGCCCCGCGGCGCGACGCCGATCGATTTCGCCTATGCGCTCCACACCGACATCGGCGACACCACGGTCGGCGCCAAGATCAACGGCGCCATCATGCCGCTCGTCACCCAGCTGCGCTCGGGCGACGAGGTGGAAATCATCCGCGACCAGAACCACCTGCCGCCCTCCAACTGGGAGAGCATCGCGGCGACCGGCAAGGCCCGCGCGGCCATCCGGCGCGCCGTGCGCCAGGCCGGGCAGCAGCGCGCTTACGCCCTCGGCGAGCACGTCATCGCCATGCTGCTCGACCGAGAGGGCACCTCGCTCGACGACGCCGACCACAAGGCGCTGGCAGAGGCGATGGGGCAGCAGAGCAAGCGCGAACTGCTGATCGCCATCGGCGAAGGCAAGATCAACGCCGACGACCTCGGCAACGAGCTGGCGAACGTCAAGGGCATCCGGCGGCGCAGGCCGCGCAAGCTCGACCTGCCGGTCGCCGACTCCTCGGATGGCTGGTTTCCGCTGCGCGCCACCAACCTGTTCAAGTTCCGCGTCCCCGGCGGCCAGAGCCCGGGCCCGAACGCCCGCAAGGCGCTTGGACAGCTCGACTTCAACATGGCGGTGGAGATTTCGCCCGAAGGCGTGGTGCCGGGCGACCGGATCGTCGGCATTCTCGAGCCCGACAAGCCGATGCTGATCCATCCCATCCATTCGGACGCCTTGACCAGCCTCCACGACGCCGACGTCGCCTGGATCGATGTGCGCTGGGACCTGTCGGCGGCCGAGGATCAGCCCTCGCGCGTCGCCATCACCATGGAATCGGTCAACCGCCCGGGCTCGCTCGCCCAGATCAGCACGGCGATCGCGTCGTGCCACGCCAACATCAACAACCTGGTGATGCGGATGATTTCGCCCGATTTCCACCAGATGATGTTCGAAATCGAGGTCCGCGACCTGGCGCAATTGACGGATGTGCTGACAACGCTCAAACGTACCCCCGGCCTCTCGGCGGTGCAGCGCGCGACGCTGGCCGATGCCAGGACCATCGCCACCCTCGAGTGGAACGGCGAAACGAGGGAGGCCTGAGAGTGGAACAGCAGGAAGTATTGGCGATCTTCCGCGAATGCGGCGCGATTCTCGAAGGGCACTTCATCCTTTCGTCCGGCCTGCGTTCGCCCGTGTTCCTGCAGAAGGCCCGCGTCTTCATGTACCCCGAGAAGGCCGAGCGGCTATGCCGCGCGCTGGCCGACAAAATTCGTGCCGCCGGTTTTGCCGACGTGTCCAAGGTCGTCTCGCCTGCCATCGGCGGTATCATTCCGGGCTATGAGACGGCCCGGCACCTCGGACTGCCCGCCGTCTATACGGAGCGGGTCGAGGGGCAGTTCGAACTGCGCCGCGGCTTCGAGCTTGCCCGCGGCGAGAAGGTCATCGTCGTCGAGGATATCGTGTCGACGGGCCTGTCGATCCGGGAGTGCATCGATTGCCTGAAACGGCTTGGCGCCGATGTGGTAGCGGCCGCCTGCCTCATCGACCGTTCCGCCGGCGCGGCCGATGTCGGGGTGCCGCTGGTGTCGCTGACCCAATACAAGGTGCCGGCCTATCCCGCCGACCAGCTGCCGCCCGAACTCGCCGCCCTGCCGGCGAGCAAGCCGGGCAGCCGGGGGCTCCAGTGAACGTGGCCCACCTCTCACCCCCTGCCGGACCCTCTCCCACAAGGGGAGAGGGCGGCCTATTTCGGGCGTGGCGTCTGGTCGCCTTCTCCCCTTGTGGGAGAAGGTGCCGGCAGGCGGATGAGGGGTCGGCAACGTGCACCGGCCTGGGGATGTCCTCATGATCGTCGGTCTCGGCAACGACCTGTGCGACATCTCCCGCGTCGAAAAGACGCTGGCGCGGTATGGCGAGCGCTTCACGCAGCGCTGCTTCACCGATATCGAGCGGCAGAAATCGGATCGGCGGGCACAGCGGGCGGCGTCCTACGCCAAGCGCTTCGCTGCCAAGGAAGCCTGTTCGAAGGCGCTCGGCACCGGCATCGCCTGGGGCGTCTACTGGCGCGACATGGGGGTGGTGAACCTGCCCTCGGGCAAGCCGACGATGAAGCTGAGCAACGGCGCCGCCCGCGCACTGGCCCGGCTTGTGCCGGCGGGGCATGAACCACATATCCACCTCACCATCACCGATGATGGTGGAATGGCTCAGGCCTTCGTGATCATCGAGGCCCTGCCGATTGACCGGCCGGGCGCTTCGGCCTAACCAACGTGCGCAGGCGCATGGGGGCGCTGGCACAGCCTACGACCGCCCCGAACCGCCCCTTCACCTGGAAGACAAGATGAGCCAATCGACTCCGACCGCCAAGAAGGCCTCTCGCAACGAGCTCCTCGATACCGTGGTGGTGATCGTCGAGGCGCTGGTCATCGCGATACTGTTCCGCACCTTCCTCTACCAGCCCTTCGTCATCCCCACCGCCTCGATGCAGTCGACGATGATGATCGGCGACTACTTCGTGGCCGACAAATTCATCTGGGGATTTGGGCCGCACTCGTTCCCCTTCCCGCTGCCGTTCCACGGCCGGCTGTTCGGCCGCGACCCCAGCGTCGGCGATATCGCCGTGTTCTACAACGAAGCCTCGGGCCAGGATTATATCAAGACGGTTGTCGGCCTGCCGGGCGACCACCTGCAGATGAAGCAGGGCCGGCTCTGGATCAACGGCAAGATGCTCGATCGGCAGGTCATCGGCCAGGGCACGGACACCGACGACAACCACCAGTCGGTGCCGGTGACGCTCTATCACGAGACGCTGCCGAACGGGGTTGTCCACACCATCCAGGAGATTTCCGACGATGGTCCGCTCGACAACACCGCCGAATATGTCGTGCCGCCCGGCCATTACTTCATGATGGGCAACAACCGCGACCGTTCCGCCGACAGCCGCATCCTCTCCGACGTCGGCTATGTCGCCGCCGAGGATCTCGAGGGCAAGGCCGAGGCGCGCTTCTTCTCCATCAAGGACAATTTGCCCCCATGGCAGATCTGGCAGTGGCCCGGCAACGTCAAGCTCTACCGCATGTTCCAGTCCGTCTACGATGACAAAGCGGCCTCGCAACCATAGTCAGCTCGAGGCGCGGCTCGGGTATCGCTTCGCCGATCCGGAGCTGCTTGACCGCGCCTTGACGCATTCTAGCGCCGTCTCGCCGGCCAAGCGGATCGCCCAGTCCTATCAGCGGCTCGAGTTCCTGGGCGACCGGGTGCTGGGCCTGGTAGTGGCCGATATCCTTTACCGGCGTCTGCCCAAGGCCAATGAGGGCGAGTTGTCGCGCTCGCTCAACGCGCTGGTGCGGAAGGAGAGCTGCGCGGCCATCGCGCGGCGGCTCGACCTCCGGGCCGAGCTCAACCTCGGCGACAGCGAGGCCAAGACCGGCGGCGCCGACAAGGACGCGATCCTCGGCGATGTCACCGAGGCGATCATCGGCGCGGTTTACTGCGACGGCGGGCTCGGCAAAGCGTATGAACTGGTCGAAGGGTTTTTCGGCGAGCAGATCGGGGTCGCCAATTCCGATCGTGCCGATGCCAAGACGACGCTGCAGGAATGGGCTCAGGGACGCGGGCTCGAGCCGCCGGCCTATGTCGAGACGGCCCGCACCGGCCCCGACCATGCGCCCGAGTTCACCATCGCGGTCCGGCTCGACGGCTTCGAGCCGCTGATGGCCAGCGGCCCATCGAAAAAACTCGCCGAGCACAAGGCCGCCGAAGCCTTCCTGTTGCGCGAAAAGGTCTGGAAGGAAGGCATTTGAGCGAGCACGACGTCGAAATCGTGGTTCCCGACGCGGGTGTGGCGGTTGCGACCCGCTGCGGCTTCGTGGCGCTGGTCGGGGCGCCCAACGCCGGCAAGTCGACGCTGATGAATTCCCTCGTGGGCGCCAAGGTGTCGATCGTCACCCACAAGGCACAGACGACCCGGGCGCAGATCCGGGGCGTCGTCACCGATGGCCCGACGCAGGTCGTCTTCATCGACACGCCCGGCATCTTCGCACCGAAACGGCGGCTCGACCGCGCCATGGTGCAATCGGCCTGGACCGGGGCGGGCGATGCCGACATGGTCGCCTTCATCGTCGACGCCGAGCGCGGCATCACGCCCGAACTCGATGCCCTGATCTCTGGGCTCGAAAGCATCCGGCACCCGAAAGTGCTGATCCTCAACAAGATCGACCTCGTCAAGCACGAGAGCCTGCTCGGCCTGTCGGAAGAGCTCAACAAGCGGCTCGCGTTCGAGGCGACGTTCATGATTTCCGCCACCCGCGGCCATGGCGTCGGCGACTTCATGGCCTGGACCCGCGAGCACATCCCCGAAGGCCCCTGGCACTTCCCCGAAGACCAACTCACCGATCTGACGCTGGCGCTGACTGCCGCCGAGGTGACGCGGGAAAAGTTGTTCCTCAGGATCCACGACGAGATCCCCTACAACACCACGGTCGAGACGGAAGCCTTCGAGATCAAGAAGGACGGCTCCTACAAGATCAACCAGGTGGTCTACGTCACCCGCGATCAGCACAAGAAGATCGTGCTCGGCGCCGGCGGCCAGACCATCAAGGCGATCGGCGCCGATGCGCGCAAGGAACTGATGGGCATGTTCGACACCGAGGTGCACCTGTTCCTCTTCGTCAAAGTCCGCGAAAAATGGGGCGACGACCCTGAACGCTACCGCGAAATGGGCCTCGACTGGACGAAGTAGGACGCGGATGGACGGGTACGAAGTGCACTCTCGGCTCTTTTCGTCCGTCCCCGGTGTGGCAGAACTCATCGAGGCCGTCGGTGGTGTGCCGACGTTCCACGATGCCGACGTCGTCGACTTGACCATCAACGCCAGGAAGCCAAGCGCCCTAAAGCTCAACTATCCGGGCCGCAGCGGCTTTCCGCTGGCATCGCTGGAGGGGCGGCATTTTGCCGTAACCATCCGGATAGGTGAGGTTGCGGATATCGAGCTGGAGGACGTTCCGATCCGGGGCATCCTATTCAGCCTGATGCTCAGCGAACCACCGCTGCTCGCCGATGGAGATTTCAAGTATCGCGACCGACGTCCTGATGAGTTGGCCATGACTCTGCGAACCAGCTACGGCGTCTCGGGCCGCATCATCTGCCGCGACCTCAGCGTGAGCTTCGCCATCAGGGGACGCCGACGCGTGCTGCCGCCGCAGCCACCCGTCTTGCTCGGGCAATAGCCCAGGTCTGCCGTCGCGAGCCTCTATCAGATCGGGTACCCAAGTCACTACGCGCAATAGATGTCGTGCAGAGTCTCCAGCACGCGCGTCACGCCGGGCGATGCCAGGCGGTAGAGCACCGATTGCCCGTCACGCCGGGTGGCCACGAGCTTCATCGCCCGCAGCTTGCTGAGGTGCTGGCTGAGCGGGGACTGGGCCAAGTCCACCCGCTCGGACAACTCGTTCACGCCGAGTTCCCCTTCCAAGAGGTTGCACAGGATGAGCAGGCGCTTGGCGTTGGCCATCGCCGCCAGCAGTTCCGCGGCCTCGCCGGCCTTCGGCTTCAGGTCATCGATCTTCATGTTGACATATTAGAATATTCTAATGTACTAAGCAATACCAAGGCACCGCGCTCCTGAGAGGAAACGACATGTGGCCCTTCAGTCATAAGGAAAGAACGATGAATTTTCGCAAGGTTGATGAACATTTTTCCGTTGCCGGCCAGTTGAGCCCCGACCAGCTGGCCGGGGTTGCGGCCGCCGGGTTC
>Ga0209233_1000812_pt1 | contig 13923 bp, 9 predicted proteins | sample AraplaCL_Cvi_mCL_FD_184269 | JGI IMG/M metagenome (GOLD analysis project Ga0209233, IMG submission 184269) | Arabidopsis root microbial communities from the University of North Carolina, USA - plate scrape CL_Cvi_mCL (SPAdes) (version 2) | ecosystem: Host-associated > Plants > Roots > Endosphere ...
CACTAAATCCTGCGACTCGAACTTTTGACATCTCACCCTCTCCAATATGGCTGTGCTGACTTTTTGTGGCTTCGGCCGACCTCAAAGGTCCAACATCCGCACGTCGTCCACAAATCCCAGCGATAATCTTCATCACTCTACTCTCGGCCGGCGCTGCAGCAACGCAGGCCTTACGAGAGCGTTCACTCTATAGTCGTCTGGCGTAGGGGAAATCGACAGCAGGGCCAACTTTTTATTCCATAAGAAACGGCAGCGTAAATTCAACAAAATAAAAGATCGGCCAGGATTCAGTTCATCTACTGCGGTCGGCGAAGCCGGTGGATGACTCAGAATCAACGTTCTTGACACGAACTACATCCATGAAAGCGGCACCCAGCTTTCACTTGACTGGATTATCGGCAGGGTCGCGTGGAGAGCGCGTCGCAAGAGCAAAGGAAAAGCGTTTCAGCCTGCGAAGCGCTGAAAGAGATATGGTTTTGTTATGCCATTACAGATTGTCACTGACGCGGCATCTTCGATGCGCAAAACCGGCTGGCTGACGGCTTCTAGCGGAGTCATGGGTCTCGTCGCCATTGTCTTTCTGATGACTGCCGTCACGACGCGTACGTCGTGGAGCCTTTCAAGTCGTGTCAATCTCCTGTTCCGGGCTCACGATATAGGAGTCGTACTCCAATTTCTCCTGTTACTCCCGCTTGCATGTGGACTACAGAAATTGTCGCGTCGAAATCGTCCCGGCATAAGCAATGATGCAATCGCCTGGGGGATCGGTGCGATTTCGCTCGTTGCTCTGCTTCTGATGCTCGGAATCGCCAAAGTCGTTAACGACATGTTCTACATGCTTCCGCAAGGCGCATTCGGAGTGTGGCTCATCCTTATCAATGTGCGCTTGTCTGGCTCACTGCCACGATGGCTGAGAATTTTTGGAATGATCGTCGGATTCGGTCTTCTGCTAGTCGGGATCGTTTTCCCGGGACTGGCAATCTTTGTTTATCCCAACATGTGGAAGATACCTGCTGTCCCCGTAGACAATGAGACGTTTCAGAACACTGCAATAAACCGCGTACTTCATCTCATTCTCGCGATCGGCTCACTTCTTGGTGTTGCAACGCTGCCTGTCTGGACGCTCCTGATGGGTTTGAAACTCCTTAGGAGAGAACATCCTGATTCATGATCGACGTGAAGAGCCGATCATGGCCGGGAACCTTGAAGGAGTATGTCGACGAACGTCCGCGCCTTTGACGACCAGTCATCAGCGCTGTTGATGGAGAGGCCATAGATGGCGCGCAGCAGGTCCATGGGATCGACGTCAGCGCGAAGGTCGCCACTGGCGACGGCGCGGCTGGCCAGTGCGTTGGCGGCTTCTTCCATGACCTGCCCGCTTTGCTGAAACACTCGCGAAGGGCCGCCGGCCATGGCGTTCAGTGCGGGGGATATGATCTTCTTCGCGGCGATGTAGTCGATGAAGACCAACAGCCACGCGCGCAGGGCTTCCCTGGGAGGGAGTTCGGCGGACAGTTTCTTCTGCGCCGCCGCCAGTTTTTCGACCTCCGTAATGTAGACCGTCGCCAGCAGATCGTCGCGTGTGGGGAAATGGCGGTAGAGCGTGCCGGGCCCGATCTCTGCGCGCTTCGCAATTTCGTCCATGCTGGCGTCGGCGCCGCGGCGGGTGAAGACCTGACGGGCAACCTCAAGGATGCGCTCGCGGTTGCGCTGGGCGTCGGAGCGTGGTTTGCGGACGGTTTTTGGGGCGGCTGATTTTTTCATCGAAACTTCCTGAAACCGGAGACACTCTCCGGTAATCATATCCTGCATAACGGAGACTGACTCCGTTTTATTCCCGGGCTGAGGCCCGTGTCAAAGAGTTTTACAGGAGAGTGCGGTATGGCAGCGAGCTTTGGAGCGAAATCAACGACGGAAGATGTCCTTGCAGGCGTCGATCTGAAGGGCAAACGGATTCTGGTGACGGGCGTTTCGGCCGGTCTGGGGATAGAAACGGCGCGTGCCCTGGTAGCGCACGGAGCCGATGTGGTGGGTGCGGCGCGCGATCTGCAAAAGGCGCAGCGAGCGACGGCGGAAGTCAGCAAAGCCGCGGCGGAGAACGGCGCAGCCTTTGAGCTGCTCGAACTCGACCTGGCCAGCCTGAAGAGCGTGCGCGCCGCTGCGGACAAGCTCGTCGCCGATGGCCGCTTGTTCGATGTGATCATCGCCAACGCCGGCGTCATGGCGACCCCGTTCGGCAAGACAGAGGATGGCTTCGAAACGCAGTTTGGCACCAACCACCTGGGCCACTTCGTCTTTGTGAACCGCATCGCCGGGTTGATCAAGGGTGGGGGACGGCTGGTGAACCTTTCCTCGTCAGGCCACCGTTTCAGCGATGTCGACCTCAACGACCCCAACTTTGACACGACGCCCTACGAGCCGTTTGTCGCGTATGGGCGCTCCAAGACCGCGAACATTCTTTTCGCGGTGGAGTTCGACCGCCGGCATCGTGACCGCGGCGTGCGTGCCACAGCTGTGCATCCTGGCGGCATCGCTACGGAGCTTGCGCGGTATATGCCTGCGGGCGCTATCGAGGCGTGGGTTGAGCAGATACAGCAACAACGCGCTGCGGCAGGCGAGCCGCCCTTCGAGTTCAAGTCGGTCCCGCAAGGTGCGGCGACGTCGGTATGGGCGGGAGTGGTTGCGTCCGCCGAGGAAGTGGGAGGCAAGTACTGTGAGGACTGCCAGGTCGCCGAGCTGCTTCCTCCCGACTCACCGGTGAGCGCGATCAGCCGAGGCGTGCGCGGCTATGCGCTTGATCCTGAACGCGCAAAGGCCCTGTGGATGAAGAGCGAAGAGATGGTCGGCGAAACGTTCGCGTAGAAGCTGAGTGAGATACAAGAAAAGGGGTGGAAAGGTGGAAAGCCAGCTTTTGGGTTTCCATACTTTCTGCCCCTCGTCATTTCCAACGCTAGTCGCTCAGCAAAACCGAGTAACCCGCGAGGTATCAGCACGCCATCACCACCATGCAATTTGAGTTGTGAGACGATTCCGCGTAAACTGGCTGGATGATCTAAACCAAAGAAAACAAAAGGTTTATATCTACTTCAATTTTATATCAGGCTGCCGGATTGCGCAAGCCTGATGCCAGGGGGATAAATCATGGATGAATTCCGAGTGAACGTCACAATGCCTGACACGCCTTTACCGATTGTTTTACCGGATGGCTGGACCGTGGTCAGTACGGGCGACCTGTTAACCGTCATGGGGCCAGAGTCGGATTTGCAGCTCTCGTTTCTCGCGCGCCCCGCCGTCGACGATATGGCCGGTCTGCTGGATCGCGCATGGCGGGAGGTAAAGCCCGGGTTCGATATCCCCATCTATGCGAAGGTGGAGATGCCTGCGAAAGACGGCTGGGACGGTGAGGTCGATGCCGCGTACGACACGCCTGAAAGCGAGAGCCGCATCGTGTTCGCCATCGCCCGCCTGCTGGGCAGCCGAACCTACATCACTCTCGTCCATGGCACCAAGGCCGGCTTCAGCCGGCGGATCGCGCAGTTTTCGGAGTTGCATAGTGGCTGGAAGCCGGCAGGGCTGAAGGAACCGAGTCTCGCGGGCATCTCTCCAAAAACATTCGGCGATGATGAGCGGAAAGCCATGAGCCGCTTTGTGGACTGGGCCATCCAGCAGGTTGGCATTCCTGGTATTGCCATAGCTATCGTCCAGAACGGCCAGACCGTCTATGCCGAAGGCTTCGGAGTGCGTAGAGCCGGCGGCGAGGAACGGGTGACAGCTGACACCCGCTTCATGATCGGATCATCGACGAAGCCGCTGACCACGATGATGATGGCAAAGCTGGTGGACCTGGGGTACTTCACATGGGCGACGCCGGTCACCGAGGTGTTACCGAGCTTCGCCCTTATGGATGAGGATGTCACTCGCCGCCTGGAGATGCGGCATACGGTATCTGCCAGTACAGGGATGCCCAGACGGGATCTCGATCTCATCTTTCGCTTTCGCGGTGTTCGCCCGGAGGACCGCATCGCCGAGATGCGGCAAATGAATCCAACCACCGGTTTCGGCGAAACCTTTCAATATTCGAACTACCTCGTAGCTGCAGGCGGCTATGCCGCGGCCCACAGCTACGCTCACAGTCTTCCTCTGCAGGGTGCTTACGAACGAGCCATGCGAGAGCTTGTCTTTGAGCCGCTGGAGATGTCCCATACTTCAGTCCTCCCTACGGAATCGGCCCTCGATGCCACGCCACATGGCCGCGATCTCTCAGGGCTCGCGATTCCCATCGATCCTGTGCTTGAAACCTTTGCCGACGCTGTAGCACCCGCCGGGTCGGTCTGGTCCAACGTTGTCGATATGGCCCAGTATCTGAAGTGCGAGATCCTGGACGGTTTGAATGATCGAGGCGAAAGAATTATCTCGGAGGAGAACTTGCTGGCACGCCGCCTACCCTCCATCAAGATCGACGGAAAAAGCAGCTATGGATTGGGATGGTTTCTGAAGGACCGGCAGGGCCTGGCGGAGGTTGGCCACGGAGGCAATACGCGTGGCTTCACAGCGGATATGTTCTTCCTGCCGGAACACCGCATCGGCATGGTGATTCTCACGAACGTGCGCCTTGCCAATCAGTTCCTGGCATCGGTCGAACAGAAGCTGTTGGAGATACTCTTCGGAGCGGAGAGCAAGGCCGAAGCCATGATTGCCGCCGAGAAGAAGGCCCTCGACGATGTAACGGACGTTATGCGGCAGCGGATCAAGACAGACGTTGCCTCCACAGCATGGATTCGCGAGTACACCGGCCACTACATCTCGAAGGAACTGGGGACGGCGTCTATCTCGCAAGCGGGAGAAGGATTTCAAATTGACTTTGAGTCTGGTTCCAGCAGGCTTGGAGTAGAGCAGTCCGGCACAGCTCGGCAAATCGTTTTGATAACTCCACCATGGACAACAAAGCTCCAACCGACAGACGATCCGAACACTCTGCTGGTGGATGGAGGCCAGACAAAGTACCAATTCGTTCGAGTTGCAGAGGAGCGTTCCGGGATTGATCCCGGCCAATAAACGCCCCTCTCAGGGGCGACGGCAACCGCAACGGTGAGAAGCAGATCCCCTGCGGGGATGACAACAAGAACGACAACGGTAACTGCGGTCGCTACTGCAACACCAGGGAACCGCCGTCGCAGATCGTGCGTACAACCGATACAAGCCCCGGTACCACCAGATAATGCACCACCATGCCATAACCAGAGGGAAGCATGAACGCCGACATACGACTCGCTCTCAGGCAGTTGCGAAAATCCCCCGGATTCACCCTGACCGCCGTGCTGACGCTGGCGCTGGCCATTGGAGCCAATGCGATCGTGTTCAGCATTCTGAATGCGTTGATCCTGCGGCCGCTCAACGTAACGCACCCGGAGACGCTGTTCATGCTGGAACGGGGTTACGGGTCAGGTGCGAATACGACGACATCGCAGTCCTATCCGGATTATCGCGACCTGCGTGACAGGAACCACAGCTTCGACGCGCTGGCGATGTACAACATCATGGGCGGCGTCGGGCTCGATACCGGCCAGGGGAATCCGTCCGTCGTCTGGCCTTATACGGTGAGTGGCAATTACTTCGATGCGCTGGGCATTCAGCCCTATCTTGGCCGGTTCATCCATGCTTCCGAGGAACATGGGCAGAACAGCGTGCCTGAGATCGTTCTGAGCTACGCCCTCTGGCACAGCACCTTCAACGCAGACCCGGCTACAGTTGGCCGCACCGTGCAGATCAATAAACATCCCTTCACCATCGTCGGTGTTGCGCCGCCGGAGTTCCGCGGCACCGAACTCTTCTTCGCGCCCGATCTGTGGATTCCCATTGTCGATTCGCCTCAAATTGCCGGCTGGTCTTCGCTCGAAGAGCGCGGCAACCATAGCCCCTGGGTGATAGGGCATCTCAAACCCGGAGTAACGCCGGCCGCCGCTACCGCGGACTTGAATACGGTGGCAAACTCGCTGGCGAAAACCTATCCCAAAACCGATGATGGCCTGAGGTTCTCCTTGTCCCGGCCCGGGCTTGCCGGCAATACGCTCGGCCAGCCCACGCGTGCTTTTATGTTCGGCCTCACGGTGCTTGCAGCTCTTATCCTGCTGGCCGCATGCGCCAACCTCGGCAGCCTTTTTGCCGCGCGGACGGCGGACCGTGCCCGCGAAATCGCCGTCCGCATGGCTCTCGGTTCGAGCCGTAAACTCGTCCTTCGCCAACTGCTCACGGAAGCCGTTATGGTATCCCTGGCCGGAGGCGTTTGTGGCATGGCGGCAGCCGTGGTCATCCTGCGGGTGCTCAGCACCTGGCGGCCCATTCCCAATGTCCCCATCAATATCCCCGTCAATCCGGACGCGAATACCTACGCCCTCGCTGTCCTGCTGGCTGTCTTCAGCGGGCTGGTCTTTGGGCTGGTTCCCGTTCGCCAGGTTCTGCGCTCCGATCCCTGGCAGATCATTCGCTCAGGATCTACAGGCATCGGCGGCGCACGCCGGTTGACGCTGCGCGACGTTCTGCTGGGTTTGCAGATTGCCATATGCGCCGTTCTGGTAACCGCTTCGCTGGTCGCCGTGCGCGGACTTACGCGTGCGATGCAAAGCAACTACGGTATTCAACCGGATAACGTGATGTTGGTACATAGCGACCTGAAGATGGCCGGATATAACGACGACCAGAGTGTGCTGATGCAGAAACGCATGCTCGATGCCGCTGCTGCCATCCCCGGTGTTGCAGCCGTGGGGTATGGCGATCGTCTCCCGCTCAGTATTGGTGGAGGAGATTCCAGCGTATACGTAGACACCACCACCGATTTTCGTCCGACAAACGCTGCCGCCGATGCCCAGAACTTCAGCGTATCGCCCGACTATTTCCGGGCCGCGGGAACGGTCATGCTTGCCGGCAGGAGCTTCACCATGCACGACGAAGACAAGGCCCCCATTGTCGCCGTCGTCAACCGCGAATTCGCGCGCAAGCTCTTCGGTTCCGTCGATAAGGCCGTGGGTAACCACTTCAAGTTCTGGGGCGGCAACCGGGCAGAAGTTGTGGGCGTGGTGGGAGACGGCAAGTATCAAACCCTGACCGAAGATACCAAGCCGGCCATGTTCTTTTCCTTCCTTCAGCACACTTCCACCGAAACCTGGATCATCGTCCGCTCGCAGCGTGACCCGCAGGAGATCGCTTCGGCACTGCAACGCTCGATGCATGGTCTCGATCCTGCGCTGCCGCTTGAGATAAGAACATGGCACAGCGAGCTGGACTCCGCACTCTTCGTCGCTCGCGTCGCCACGGTTTCTCTCGGAGTGCTTGGCCTGCTGGGCGCGATGCTGGCCGTTACCGGTATCTTTGGCATGGCTGCCTATACCGTCAGTAAGCGCCTCCGCGAACTCGGTATCCGCATAGCCCTCGGAGCTGCTCGACACGAACTGCTCGGCGCCGCGCTCGGACGCACTTTCCGGCTGCTCGCCATTGGATCGATCGCCGGCATGGTACTCGGCGTATTGGCAACCGGTGTCCTGTCGTCGATCGTGTATCAGGCCACGCCGAAAGACCCGGTCATTCTCGGCTGCGTCGTTCTCACCATGCTCTGCGTCGGTCTCGCTGCCGCCCTGATTCCCGCGCGGCGAGCGCTCGCAGTCGATCCGATGATCCTGCTGCGGGAAGAGTGAGTTGAAAGAAACAAATCCAGTCCTTCCCTGCTTTATGGACGCGAGACGTTGTTGATGCGCGCATGGGCCCGTCCACAGAACTTATATGGACAGACCGTCTGGCGACGGTCTGTCCATATGCTTTAGGGCAGGGTTACGCGAAAACCGGAGCCGAACGTTCCACCGGTATAGGTTCCCGAATACCTTTCCACCACGCCTGCTCCCGACGCACCAGCACTTGCGGGGAAGGCAATCGTGCCGGTGACTGAGACGCCGGGACCGATATTTCCAATAGAGTCCGGCAGTCCCGATGCACTGGCCGCACCCAAAGTGGCACTGTTCAGAGCAACGTTCTGTGCTGTTCCGGTGCCATGGTTGGCGATTGTCAACGTGCCTAGATAGCTGCCGTCAAGCTGCTTTGTCACGTTGACCGTGCTCACCAGTTGGATAGTACCCGCAACCACAGGCGTCGAGCCGTATGTGACGTTCACGCTGCTTCCGGCCGCTGAATTTATCCCTATCCCTCCAATAACCGCCGTGTTTTGGGCTGTAAGAAGCACTGGAAATCCGATCGGGTTTGTCGCAAAAACGTTGGTGAGATTGATATTCATGCTGCCGGGTAAGGTATAGGCACTGCTGAACGATTGATTGAAGAAAGTGAAGCCTGCAGGGAGGGTCTGGAACCCGATGGAGTTCGGCACGATGGATGGCGGCGAAAATACATTGTCGATATTCAGGTTTAGCACGCTCGGAGTCGTGAGGATATCTGTGGAAGTGTTCGCGTTTGCTCTGGGAGGAATAATCTTAAAACTGAAGAGCACTTGTGGCGGGTCTTCCACGAAGATGTTACGGAAGACCGGAGGACTGAGTGCGCCATACTGCGTGCCAGGGACCATCATCGAGGCAATAACCGCATTGTTCTGATGGACAACTGCGTTGGATTGATCCGCAATAAACGTGGGATTAGTGGGTTGAAACCAATCTGTCTTCACCACGTAAAGACCGTCAATCAGCCCATAGTCCCCCGTCGAGTTGTTTGACCAGCCCAGATTCACGGCCCCGCCGTTATAGTTCTGCCAAACGGTGGCGTTTGTGACGGTATCGGAGGGACCCCACAACTTCAACGAATCGTCCCCACTACGGACAAATACGTTGGAGGCGGTGGTGGATGCTCCAAATTCCAGCCCGTCGTTGTTTTCGTTCCAGCTAAGGACTTTCACGTTGTTGACAGTGCTGTTTGTCAGAGAGTCCGTGGCATAAAAATTGTTGTCAGCGATCACGATGCCGTCCAGAACGAAATTCTTAAGAGAATGCCCCCCACTCGGGTTCAAAGCGGCCAAAGCGGCATATCCCTGTTCGCCATAGACAGCGTCGGAGCAGTGTCTCAAATCGAACTCAAATCGGCTTGCATCGATAACACCCGGACCATAAACCCTCCTCTGCCCGCCAATCGGTGTCGTAGGTGTAAAAGCGAGCTTACCCTGAAACCAGGAGCCGGGGGCAAGGTAGATGGTGCCGATGTTGGCAGGCACGACAAACGCCTGTGCGCCGGCAGGCTCCGCGCTTCCCGGTTTCGAGTAGGTGATGGTCCCTTCGAAGTCCAGAGTGTCAAATGCAGACAAATCGCCGTTAAGCTGGCTCGCTGTTACGATCGTTTTTACATTAGCGCCGGTCGGCTTTTCATAGGGCGGATTGAGGAAGAAGACAAGGCCTTGAAGGGCTGCACTTTTTGTAGCATCGCGATTCCACCACAGAATAAACTGCTCTCCGGCAAAATTCGACGGTGTAAGTCTTGAGATACTGACGGTCCCATCGCCGGCCAGCGTGGCAGGGATCATCTTCTGGCTTGGTCGCACCGAAACTTTATCAGACGCCAGAAAAGGACCATTGGCCACTCTGGTCACGCGCAACTGAACCAACTCACTCGCGCTTACGGGGATGCTGACAAAGGACATGCTCGTGTTTGTTTTCGTATAGCCGGAAAAGCTGAGATAGGGTGATGAATTAGAACCGCCATAGCGAGTGATGTAAACCTTTGCATCCGTCCAATTGCCATTGGCCACTTTGTATTGCACGGCATACTGGCCGGAAGTCGACGGATAAGTAACCGGTGGGGCAGGATAAAGCGCATATCCATTTGCCGGTGTGCCCGGATACGGCGCGGGAACGACCGCACACGACGGAGTTGGCGTGATGATCTGGGCCGCCGCGGTTGCAGCGGATGCGATGAAAAGCAGCGCAACTATCGTGAAGCCAATTCTCTTCAGGAAATATCCATCGTTGCGATTCGAACAAGCAGTGAAGATGCTCATGGTTCCTCCGGCCGAATCATCTCGAATGTGAGGACTTCAAAATGAATCGATTCATATTTGACTCCGAAATTAAGGTCGTCAATGTGTATACGCCGATGCCTTATCTTCCGTCAACCTCGAAATGCAAGCCTGTTATAGCCCAATAGAAATGTCCCCTCGCCGGCTTCCTTGCTGCTGTTTTAGAAGTTTGTCCGTCAACCAGCCGCAATCCATATCCGCGCGTTCCGTGGAAGGTCCGTGGTCGCGCAGGCTCGCGAACACAGCACGCACTACCGTCGCATCCATGCGCCACGGCTTTCATGGGTCCTGCGCGCAAGTGTAGACGGTGCTGGAACGGCAGCCCTCAACATGTAATATCGGAATCGCATCTTAAGCCCCACACCCTGCTCCATCATCGGAGAATGAAGCGTCATGACCATGCTCGACCGCCTGGAGATCTGGGAAAAAGAAGGCAGGATATCGCCTGAGCAGCAGGCCCTTTTCGCGGGCCTTGTTCGCGAAGACCCCTTCTCTCTTTCGCTGGAGCTCAACATTCTGCTCTACGCCGGTGTACTGGCGTTCGTTGCCGGGCTGGGCTGGACGGTGTCCACCTGGTCACAGCAACTGGGCGATGTGCTCATCGTGCTTGCCCTTTCCCTTCTGCTCGCGGCCTCTGCGTGGTACTGCTCCTCTCGCGCTACGAACTGGTCGCCCAAGGAAACGCCAGCCCCGACGCCGATCTTCGACTACGTGCTCTACCTCGCCAGCCTCGTGTGGTGCGTCGAACTCGCATACCTGGAGAACCGCTTGCACGTCCTCTCCGGCCAATGGGACCTCTACCTCCTGGCCACTGCCCTGCTCTTTCTCTTCCTCGCTTATCGCTTCGACAACCGTTTCGTTCTCTCGCTCGCCTTGTCGTCCCTCGCCGGATGGTTCGGTCTCACCATCTCTCAATGGCCCTCCTATCAGAGCGGAGGATACCGGCGGTATGCCCTGCTCTATTGCCTCGTGGTCGGTGCCAGCGGAGCCGTCCTGCAACGCCTCAAACTGAAGCCGCACTTCTTTGCCACATACCTCAACATCGTGGCCAACGTTCTCTTCTGCGCGATTCTGTCAGGTGTCTTCGACCGCGAAGACTACGGCCTATGGGTACTTGCTCTGCTGGCCGCATGTGCAGTGTCGCTCACCTGGGGACTGCTGCGGCGGCAATTTGCGTTTGTGGCCTACGCCGCCATCTACGGCTATATAGGTGTCAGTTCGTTGCTCGTCCGCAACCTCAGGGACGACGCCCTCATCCTGATGTACTTCGTGACCACCGCCATCGCGATGATCGTGATGCTCGTCCTGGTCGCGCGGCGGTTCGGGAGGGAGGCATGAGACTCTACTCAGAATCGAGCCAGGAGACACTGCGCGCCTGCGAGTTTCTCAAACACTGGCATAACGACGGCCTGGTCGGCGAGGAGCAGTATCAACAGCTCAAACAGGAAACGGTCTCGGACCTGCGTACCACCAACATCTTCCTCAGGCTGGTGCTGTTGTTCTTCACGATCATTGCGGTAGCCGCCATCGCCGGCCTCTTCTTCACGGTCATACATGCCTCACAGTCCGATTCGGCCAACGGCGTATGTTTTCTGGTCTTTGCCGTCCTCGCAACCATCGCCGCCGAGTCCGCCGCCGCTGGCGCTCGCCTATACCGCTACGGCATCGAAGAAGCATTCGCAATCTGCTCTCTTGCTTTCCTCTGCCTCGGAATGGACCTGGTCTTTTACGGTAGGACCGTCCATTCCGCGCATGATGCGCTGTTTGTAGCGTGTGGCGCAGGTGCGGCGTTTTCACTCTGGCTCTGGCATCGCTTCGGGCTCTGGTATGCGTTTGCTGCCGCGATGATCTTCACCCTCTTCCTGCCCGCGTACTGGACACCATCCCACGCGATGCAGCGTGGCTCCATCTGCGCTGTGTATGCGGCTGGACTGGTCTGTATCGCGGCCATTCGCACCCGTCATCGCTTCGACTATCTCGAACAGGGATACTCGCTCGCGGAAGCCTTCCTCTGGCTGGGCATCTACCTGGTCCTCAATCTCAAGCTGACAGCCATCGACAGGCCCTCAGACCTGTGGGACAGCACGTCTCCCGCCTGGGAGTTCGCGCCGGCGTTCTACTGGACGACATGGGTGCTGCTCTGGTGCCTGCCGCCTCTCATCCTCACGCGCGGCATACGTCTGAAGGACCGCTTCGTTATCGCGGTCGGCATACTCACGACCGTGCTCACGCTGATCACCAACAAACCGTACCTGGGCTGGCAGCGGCACACCTGGGACCCGATGCTGCTCGGCCTCGCGTTGATCGCCGTTGCCGTGCTGCTGCGCCGCTGGCTCGCCCAGGGCGAGGGCGGTGTGCGCAACGGCTTCACCGCGGCGAGCATGTCAGGGAAACACAAACAGGCTTTCGGCGTCGCCTCATCCGTCTTCGGCCTGATTGCACCGCAATCCATCACGCCAGCCCCGCAGCAACAAAGCCCGAAGTTTGAGTCGGGATTTGGCGGAGGATCGGATGGCGGAGGCTCCAGCGGCGACTTCTAAAACTGGCGCGGCAGGCGGCTTACCGCAGTTTAAGACGATGGGCAGTCACGGCGACCTCCAGTCAACGAAGCGACCGCTCCACGCGCAGTGTGCCGTCCGGCAGGACTTCGCTTTTACCTTACTTCAGCGGGTACAGACGCATGTTCCGGAAATAAATCTCCGCGCCTTCCGACTGAAAGAGCACCTTGCCCTCCGCCGGAAACGGGTCCGTACCGACGATCGCGAGCTTGCCGTTCACATATTGGTGAATGACATTGTCCTCCACCACGACTTCGAGTGTGTTCCACTCGCCGTGCGGCTTCTCGAGTTCGCCTGCGCTGTTGCGAAAGCCGGCAACGTTCTGCTGCGGTCCCTTGTCGATGTGGCCGATGTTCCTCGCTCCTCCGGGAGGCCCGGTAACACGCACACCGTCGGCCCCTGTCACCGCGGCGCCATCCGTCATCCAAAGGTCGCCCGTCTCGCCCTCCTTGATCTGAAACTCAATCGAGCGAGGCCATACCTTTTGATCGCCCTGGATGTTGTAGAGTATCCCGCTGTCGCGGGCCTGTCCGGCGCGTCCGCCGAAGGTCCCCTCGCCCCACTTGAACTCAGCACGCAGATAGAAGCGATGGAACGGCTGCTTCGTGACGATGTAACCCGTCTCACGACCCGAGACATGGATCACCCCCTTCTCCACGGTGAAAACATGCTCCGGATCGCTGTTCAGACCGCGCCCGCGAATGAAGGTGTCGAACTGCGAAAGGTCTGAGCCGTTGAACAGGACCACTGCGGACTTGTGCGCGGGAATAGCCGCATGGGGAGCGGTTTGCGCATAGGCCGCCGCGCAGACGCCGCCGATCGAACCAATGAGGGCATACTTCCGAAACCGGGTGAGTGTCACGTTGCCAACCTGGGCAGATGGGATAGCCAAACCGCAACAGTCTACAATTTTCCAGCCACCTTAAGCTGAGCCAGCACCATACTGAACCAGGAGTCGAAGATGACGACCGCATCCAGAACCGCCGCAGCCCTGATCGCAGCGGTGTTTCTTCTCGCCACGTCAGGACAAGCAGGTAGTTTTGCTGGACACAACGCGGCGAAGTGGTTCAACAAGGTCCGGCCGCTTTTCACCGCATCGAATGTGCCCCACATGGGTGTGTCCGAGACGGAGGCTCCTCCTCCGAAGGTAGTTTTGCCTGTTCCCCCCGGACTGCCCGGCAAAGGAATGGCCCAGCACTCCATGCTCTATATCGGCGAAGGTTATAACAAGATGTTTCTGGTCGATAAGGGCAAGATCATCTGGACCTACTCCACCGGGCCGGGCAACGAGTACGACGACGTATGGATGCTATCCAACGGCAATGTGCTCTTCACCCGCATGCAATACATCGCAGAAGTTACCCCGGA
>Ga0209233_1000813_pt1 | contig 13902 bp, 13 predicted proteins | sample AraplaCL_Cvi_mCL_FD_184269 | JGI IMG/M metagenome (GOLD analysis project Ga0209233, IMG submission 184269) | Arabidopsis root microbial communities from the University of North Carolina, USA - plate scrape CL_Cvi_mCL (SPAdes) (version 2) | ecosystem: Host-associated > Plants > Roots > Endosphere...
GGGTAGTCCTGCAACTCGTTGTGCACCACGAGTTCGGGCCGGAAATGCATGACGAGGGACGTTTCGAGGTCGCCGCCATGGATGCCGTGGCGCCGCTCGAGCTCCGAATAGAGCCCGTCCGGTGCGCCGAAGCGGGTCCAGCCGGATTTCACCACCAGCATATTAGCCCGGATGCGCAACTCGCGCGCTACGATCCCCATCAGTTCTTCGTTGCCGCCATGCGAGTTGACGAACACCACTTTCCTGATGCCGGCTCGCGCCACGGAGAGCCCGAGTTCGGTCCAGTTGTCGATCTGGGCATGGGCGGGCAGCGATACGGTGCCCTTCTGCCAGATGTGTTCGTTCGACTTGCCGACCGACTGCACCGGCAGGATACGGATGTCGAGATCGGCGGGCGCGATCTCGGCCAGCATGTTGCAGCAGCCCTGGTTGAGGATGGTGTCGGTGCCGACCGGCAGATGCGGGCCATGCTGCTCGATCGCCGCGATCGGGATCAGCGCAATCGTCTTCATCGGGTCGATGTCGTAGAAATCGGGGGCGGCGAACTCGGTCCACCAGATCTTGCGGCTGGGCATTTTTCAGAACTCTCAGGGTTGGGGGATGCGCTAGATGTGCGGCCGACCCCTCATCCGGCGCTTCGCGCCACCTTCTCCCACAAGGGGAGAAGGCGGGGGCTGCGGCGCTGCGGCCCTCTCCCCTTGTGGGAGAGGGTGCCGGCAGGCGGGTGAGGGGTCAGCAACGCGAATGACCTTTCAAGCGGGCCTCAGGCCGCCGGACCGGCGGCGATGGCCTCGATCTCGACGACGAATTCGGGGCGGGCAAAGCCCGAGACGATCATCAGTGTCGAGGCGGGAAGGGGAGCCGAAAACAGCTTGTTGCGCACTGCCATATAGGCAGCAAGGTGTTCGCGTCCGGTCACATAGGCGTTGATGCGCACGATATTCTCGAGTGCCATGCCGGCCTCGCGCAGGATCGCGGCGATGGCCTCGAAGATGAGTTGCGCCTGGGCGCCGCAATCGGGCGGGATGGTGCCGTCTCGCGCGATGCCGAGTTGGCCGGAGCAGAACACCAGCCGCTGTCCGGGCGGGATTTCGACGCCGTGGCTGTACGGCGCGAAGGGCGGGTGGATATCGAGGGGATCGAGGGGCGTGTGCATGGGATGACGGTCCGGGGTAAGGTGCGCCGAACCATAGGGCACGCGCTTCGGCCTGCGAAAGCGGGAATCTCGATGCAGGAGCCGTCACGGCCGGCGAGCCCTCGCGGGCGCCATCCACCTGCCCAGCAAAGCACCAGCAGGCTGCCGCGAAAATCCCCAGCGTCTGGAAAACTGCTCCCTAATTAGGCAATTGGTCTCGAGTCCGCAAAATCTGCTTTTCTTTTGGTCGTGAAGACGAGAAGGATGGCTTTTGTTGTCCGGGCCGAGGAGCGTCGGCGGACATGCCGTATCCGCCGGGGCACCAAAAACAATGGCGGAACGTCACAGGGCTTTCGTCTCAAACGGAGAATGACCGCAATGAACACCCTTTCCAGGTTTGCCGTGGGCGCGCTGGCCGTACTGGGCTCGGCGGCGCCGGCGCTGGCCGCCGATCTCGACAAGGTCAGCTTTGGCACCAACTGGCTGGCTGAGGCCGAGCACGGCGGCTTCTACCAGGCCGTCGCCGATGGCACCTACAAGAAGTACGGACTCGACGTCACGATCGTGCAGGGCGGCCCGCAGGCGGCCAATGGCCAGTTGCTGGTAGCCGGCAAGATCGACTTTTACATGGGCGGCACGCTGGGCGCCTTCGACGACGTCAACCAGGGCATCCCGGTCATCGACGTCGCCGCGATGTTCCAGAAGGACCCGCAGATCTTCATGACGCATCCCGATGCGCCGTATGCGGAGTTCAAGGACCTCGCCAACGCCCCGACGATCTTCATGGGCAAGGACATCTTCGCCACCACGTTCGCCTGGATGAAGGCGACCTGGCCGGCGTTCAACGATGGCCAGTACAAGCCCTATACCTTCAACCCCGCCCCGTTCATCGCCGACCCCAAGTCGGTGCAGCAGGGCTACGTCACCTCCGAACCCTATGCGGTGAAGCAGGCCGCGGGCTGGGACCCGAAGCTCTTCCTCTTCGCCGATGCCGGCTACTCGGATTACTCGACGACCATCGAGACGCAGCAGGCAACCGTCGACAAGAAGCCTGACCTCGTGCAGCGCTTCGTCGATGCCTCGATCATCGGCTGGTACAACTACCTCTACGGTGACAACAAGGCTGCCAACGATCTGATCAAGAAGGACAATCCGGACATGACGGATGGCCAGATCGCCTATTCGATCAAGGCCATGAAGGATTCCGGGCTGCTCACCTCCGGCGACGCGGCGACCAAGGGCATCGGCTGCATGACCGACGCGCGCTACAAGGACTTCTTCGACCTCGTCAGCAACATCAAGGTCGAGCCCGCGACGCTCGACTACAAGAAGGCCTATACGACGCAGTTCGTCTGCAAAGGCGTCGGCCTCGATCTCGCGCCGAAGAGCTGAGGCTCTCCCTGAACCCCGGCGCGGGCAATGTCGCCCGCGCCGCTTGGACCCTAGCCTGGGCTTGGTTTTGACCGATATTTCGCTTGTTGCATCCGCGACTCCTGCTGTCGCTCCATCGGCTCCCGCCGCCGGTCGTCCGGTGGTGACCATGAGCCACGTGTCGAAGGTGTTTTCCAACGGCACTCTCGCGCTCTCCGACATGTCGCTGACGGTCGGCCGGGGCGAATTCATCAGCCTTCTCGGCCCCTCGGGCTGCGGCAAGTCGACCGCGCTGCGCATCATGTCGGGCCTGGGCGGCGCGTCATCGGGGCAGGTCGACTGGCCGTCCTCCAAGATCAACAGCAAGGGGCTGCCCGAGGGCGACATCGGCTTCGTGTTCCAGGAGCCGACGCTGATGCCGTGGCAAACGGTGTTCGGCAACGTCTACCTGCCGCTGCGCCTACAGGGCGTCGGCAAGGCACAGGCTGCCGACCGCATCATGACCTCGCTGGCCGAGGTGGGGCTCGCCGATTTCGCCCATGCCTATCCGCGCGAACTTTCGGGCGGCATGAAGATGCGCGTCTCGATCGCCCGGGCGCTGGTGACGAAGCCTAAGCTGCTGCTGATGGACGAGCCGTTCGCGGCGCTCGACGAGATCACCCGGCAGAAGCTGAACGACGACGTGCTGCGGCTCTGGAAGAACAGCGGGGTGACGGTGATCTTCGTGACCCACTCGGTGTTCGAGTCCGTTTATCTCTCGAACCGGATCGTGGTGATGCGCGCCCGGCCGGGGCAGGTTTTCAGCGACATGGCGATCCACACCTCCTATCAGCGCGATGCTCTCTACCGCGCTTCGGAAGAATACCGGTCGGTGTGCTTCGACGTGTCGAAGGCATTGCAGGATGCCATCCAGCAGGGCGGGGGGGCACACTGATGACGCTCGTTTCTTCATCGGCCCCGGCACGGGACGATAGCGGCACCGACGCACAGGTGGCGGTGCTGGTGCCGCGCACCCCGACCAGCGAGAAGGTGCTGCGGATCGTCATCCCGGTCCTGACGGTTGTGGTGGTGGTCGCGGCCTGGCAGATCATCATCTGGGCCAACAATATCCCGAAATACATCCTGCCCGGCCCCTGGGACGTGGTGACGTCGTTCTTCGGACCGGACTGGCCGATCCTGCTGCCGGCATTGTGGGTCACCCTCCAAATCACCTTCATGGCGCTGGTTCTGGCGCTGGTCGGCGGTGTGGTGATCGCGGTGATACTGGTGCAGTCGCGCTGGATCGAACTGGCGATCTATCCGCTGGCGGTCATTCTGCAGGTGACGCCGATCGTCGCCATCGCGCCTCTGCTGCTGATCTACACGCCCAGCACGCAGGTGGCGTTGATGATCTGCGCGTTCCTCGTCGCCTTCTTCCCCATCCTCTCCAACATGGTGCAGGGACTGAAGAGCGTCGACCACAACCTCCTGAATCTGTTCGACCTTTACGGCGCGTCGCGGTGGGAGCAGCTGATCTATCTGAAGCTGCCGGCGGCCCAGCCCTACTTCATGGTGGGGCTGCGGATCGGCGGCGGCCTGTCGCTGATCGCCGCGGTGGTGGCCGAGTTCTCCGCCGGCTCGTCAGGCGCCGGGTCGGGCCTCGCGTTCCGGCTGCTGGAGGCGGGTTACCGGCTCAACATGCCCCGCATGTTCGCAGCATTGTTGCTACTTTCACTGACGGGCGTTGCGATATTTGGTGCGACATCGCTGGTGTCGTGGCTGGCCCTGCACCGCTGGCACGAGAGTGCCATCCGTCGCGAGAATTGAGGCAATCATGAACCGGGCAACTTTCCCCGATGCAGACGCCTTGCTGTTGCGCAATGCAACGGTTCCCCGTGCAGTGGTCGGCGGCGCCGCTCTGCCGGGCAGCGACCCCCTGGTTGCGGTCGATATCCTGATCGTCGAGGAGATGATCGAGGCGGTTGCCGCGCCCGGCGCCACCCAGGCACCGGACCTGGCGGCGGTATGGGATTGCCGCGACGGCCTGGTGCTGCCGGCGATCGCCGACATCCACACCCACCTCGACAAGGGTCACATCTGGCCGCGCCGGCAGAACCCGGACGGCACCTGGATGGGCGCGCTGCTGGCCGTGGGCGAGGATCGCGAGGCCAACTGGGCCGCGCACGACGTCGAGCGCCGCATGGATTTCGCGCTGCGGTCCGCTTATGCGCACGGCACGGCGGCCATCCGCACGCACCTCGATTCGGCGCCGCCGCAGCACGAGATCAGCTGGTCGATCTTCGACAAGATGCGCGAGCGCTGGCACGGCCGGGTGGAGCTGCAGGCGGCGGCCATCGTCGGGCCGGACACCATGCTCGACCGCGCGGCCTACCTCGAGGTCGCCAAGCGCGCCAAGGCCTCGGGCGGCCTGCTGGGTGGCTCGGTGGCGGTGCATCCCGAGGCACGTGCGGCGATCTTTGCCGCGGTGAGCCTTGCCGGCGACCTCGGCATGGACCTCGACCTCCACATCGACGAGACGCTGGAGGTGGAAGCGAGCGCCCTCAGGCACCTCGCCGATGCCGTGCTCGAGACTGGGTACAAGGGCAAAGTGCTGGCAGGCCATTGCTGCGTGCTCTCCGTACAGGACGAAAAGACGGCGGCCGCCACGATCGAGCGCGTGGCGCAGGCGGGCGTGTCGATCGTCTCGCTGCCGATGTGCAACATCTACCTGCAGGACCGCTACAACGATCCCGTCCTGCGCACCCCGCGCCATCGCGGCGTGACCCTGGTCAACGAGTTGAAGGCCGCGGGCGTCAAGGTGGCGCTGGCCTCGGACAATACGCGCGATCCCTTTTACGCCTATGGCGATCTCGACGGGCTCGAAGTGTTCCGCGAGGGCGCGCGCATCGCCCATTTCGACCACCCCCAGGCCGGGGCCTGGGACTGGCTGCGTTCGGTCAGCGCCGGGGCTGCCGAGATCGCCGGCTTCGAATTCACCGGCAACATCGCGGTGGGCGGGCCGGCCGATTTGATCCTGGTCAACGCCCGCAACTGGACCGAATTGCAGGCTCGGCCTCAGGCCGACCGCATCGTGCTGCGCTCCGGCCGGGCGATCGACACCACGCTGCCCGACTACCGCGAACTCGACGATTTGATGAGGTAATCCGATGGACCTTTCCGCTTTCCGCGCCGAACTCGGCGACATTCCGGCGCAGGACCATCCGCGCCTCGTGCAGCAGAAGAGCCGCGACCACTACTGGTACTCGCCCATCCTCAAGGCAAAGCTCGATCACGTGACCGCGGATCTGGTGGTCACGCCGCGCACCCAGGACGAGGTCAAGACGATCCTGCGCGCCGCGTTCAAGCACCAGGTGCCGGTGACGCCGCGCGGCGCGGGTACCGGCAATTACGGCCAGGCGATGCCGCTCGCCGGTGGGGTGATCCTCGATCTCATCAACCTCAACCGCGTCATCTCGATCCAGCCCGACCGGGTGCGGGCCGAAGCTGGCATCATCCTCGAAAAGCTCGATGAAGCGACCCGCGAGGCGGTGCGGGGCGAACTGCGCTTCCACCCCTCGACCTACCGCATGGCAACGCTCGGCGGCTTCATCGCCGGCGGCTCGGGCGGGGTCGGCTCTATCCGCTGGGGCGGCCTGCGGAACTTCGGCAACATCCTCGGCATCAAGGTCATCACCTGTGAGGCTGAGCCGCGCGAGCTTGAGTTCCGCGGCACCGACATCCTCAAGGTAGCGCATGCCTATGGAACGAACGGCATCATCGTCGAAGCCGAGATGCCGCTGACCACGTCCTACGAGTGGATCGACTTCCTCGCCGGCTTCGACTCCGCCGTCGATGCGGTGGCGTTCGCCGAGGGGTTGGCGCAGCAGGACGGCATCCTGCTCAAGGAACTGTCGCCGATCGCGGCGCCCGTGCCTTACGACTATTTCAACCGTCACCGCCCCTACCTCAAGAACCGCGAGCAGTCGGTGGTCTGCATCATGGTGGCGCCGGTTGCCGTCGACGCGCTGAAGGTGTTCCTCGATCACTGGAAGGGCGAAACGCTCTATCGCAGCGACGAGGCGGACGAGGAGACCCGGCGCAAGCTGCCGCCGATCTACGAGCTGTGCTGGAACCACACGACGCTCCGGGCGCTCAAGATCGACGAGAACATCACGTATCTGCAGACGCAGTACCCCAGCCTCGAGCACGTCAAGAAGATCATGGCGCTGCTCGGCGACGAGATGCCGATGCATATCGAGATGGGTCGGTTCGACGGCCGGGTGGTGTTTTCGGGCCTGCCGATCATTCGCTACACCTCTGAGGCGCGGCTCGAGGAAATCATCAAGCTGCACGAGGACAACGGCTGCCTCGTCTTCAACCCGCACCGCTACACCCTCGAGGAGGGCGGCATGAAGCGGACCGACCAGGGCCAGCTCGACTTCAAGCGCGAGGCCGATCCAACCGGGCTGCTCAATCCCGGCAAGATGATCGGCTGGGAGAATCCGGATTTCGACCTCAATGCCGGCGGCGTCTGGCTGTTCGAGGGGCTCAGGCCCGCCAAGGTCGCCTGATGCGGGTTTTCGTCGTCCATGCCCACCCGGTCGAAACCAGCTTCAACCGGTCGCTGTTTCATGCCGTGGTGGAGACGCTCAAGGCGGGCGGCCACGAGGTCGACGCCTGCAATCTCTACGAGGAGGGGTTCGACGCACTGCTGAGCCGCGAGGAGCGGATCGGCTACGAAGAGGTGCCTGGCAACCTGACGCCGTCGGTAAAGCCCTATGTCGATCGGCTGCTCCGCGCGGAGGCGATCGTCTTCGTCCATCCGGTCTGGAACTACGGCTATCCGGCGATCCTCAAGGGGTTCTTCGACCGCATCTATTTGCCGGGCGTGTCGTTCCGGCTCGAGAATGGCGGCGTGGTGCCCAACCTCACCAACATCAAGCGGGCGGCGTACGTGACCACCTATGGCGGCGACCGCTGGCGCACCATCCTGATGGGCGACCCGCCGCGACGCCTGGCGCGCCGCTGGGCCTGGGCCACCTACGGCACCCGGCTGCCGCCCAAGTACCTGGCGCTCTACGACATGAACAACAACAAGGAACCCGAGCTGAAGGCGTTCCTCGACAAGGTCAGGGCCGAGTTCAGCCGCTGGTAGCGGCCGCGGAGCCAACGGCTTCTCGGATGGTCATCGGCGCGTGACGCCGGAGCAGGCAAGCCTCGGCACGCTCGGATGCGCCGACGGGCGGCGCCGCCGCGGTGTCCGGCCGTCCTCCTATGTCAGGCATTTCGCACGCGGAGCCTTCCGCTTCTCTCGGTGCTGTGGCTAGATTTGCCCGACGAGACCGGCGCTCTTTGTTCCAGGGATCGGAGGGACAGCCGGGGGTCGTTGTTATCGCTCCAGGGAGGGGATGTCTGATGGAAGAGAGCAATTGGTTTACCGACAAGCTGGTGCCGGGGTTCATCGGCGCGGTGGTGCTGGCGGTCCTGCTGTGGATTTGGAGTGCGCTGAGCGGCGGGCAGGTGGTGGGCCTGTTCGGCGGCATCACCCAGGCGCAGCTCGATGCGGCGATCACCAAGGTGCAGACCACGCCGGGCCCCAAGGGTGACGCCGGCCCGGCGGGTCCCGCCGGCCCGGCCGGTGCTGCCGGGGCCAAGGGCGATACCGGCGCTGCCGGCCCCGCCGGTCCGAAGGGTGACGCTGGCCCGGCAGGTCCTGCCGGCCCGAAGGGTGATGCCGGTCCCGCTGGAGCAAAGGGCGATGCCGGCCCTGCCGGCCCTGCCGGTCCGAAGGGCGACACCGGCCCCGCCGGTCCGGCTGGCGCTGCGCCGGCTACGGGCACGTAACTTCGAGGCCCCGCCAAACGGCGGGGCCTTTTCGTCTGACTGCACTCGCGCGTGCGATGGGAGAGCACGGGCAGGGGCCAGTCCGGCCCGCACCCTCCATCAAGTGAAGGGTGACGGAGGGGCGTCTCCGAGGGTTCCTTGCGGGAGGGCCAGGGCATTTGGCTGGTTTGGTTCTCGGGAGAGAACCCCTCCCCAGCCCTCCCCGCAGGGGGGAGGGTGTCGACAGAGCATTGGGCACGGCTTGCCGCAGCCGGCCGACCACGCCGCCTGAGCCTAGAGGAAATCCTCGCGGGCGGGGGTGAAGCTGTCGACGAGGCGACCGCGTTCGAGGGCGCGGACGCCATGCACCAGCCCCGAGGGCACGACGAAGGCGCCGCCCTGGGCGATGACTTCGGTGTGTCCGGCGACCGTCACCTCGAAGCGGCCTTCGGCGACGTAGCTCGCCTGTACATGCGGGTGGGAGTGCAGCGCGCCGACGACGCCTTCCTCGAAGGTGAACTCGACCTGCATCAGTTCGGGCGTATAGACCAGCACGCGGCGGCTGTTGCCCGGGCCGACCTCGACCCACGGGCGCTCGTCGGGCTGGGTGAAAAGCTGTTGATCGGTCACGTGGTCCTCCGCCTGCTTCCTTGGCGGAGACAGTAGCGGTACCGCGCAGCGGGGGAAAGGCAGCGCGGTGCCAGAGGGACATTGTGATCGAGCGCCGACCCCGGCTGGGCCCATCCGGGCGACATGCCGGGCCGGTCGCCGAAGCGGCCGACCCAGCCCGCTACTTTCGCTGGAAGCGCGCGCTATTCGATGCCGAGCGTGCCGGTCAGTTTGCCGAGATCTTCGGCCAGCTCGGTGACCGGGCCCTGCAGCGCCAGACGGTCGGCCTCCGTCAGCTTGTCGTAGGTCTCGAAGCCGCCATCGGTGGTGCGGTACTTGGCGAGGATGGCGTCGACCGTCTTGAAGTTGCCGGCAATCTTGCCGGTCAGCGCCGGGTCGGCCTTCTGCAGCAGGGGATCGAGCAGGTCGACGATCTTTTCGGCGCCGTCGACATTGGCCTGGAAGTCGTAGAGGTCGGTGTGGGAGTAGCGGTCTTCCTCGCCGGTGATCTTGCTCGAGGCGACTTCCTCGATCAGGCCGGCGGCGCCGCCGATCATTACCTTGGGTTCGACGCTGAGGCCGGCGATGCGGCCCTGCAGATCCTTGACGTCGGTGTTGAGCTTGTCGGCAAAGCTCGCCGCATCGGCGGTGGTGCCCTGCGAAAACAGGATGTATTCGAGGCGGTGGAAACCGGTGAAGCCGGGGTCCTTCTCCTTCTGTTCGTGGTCGTCGGCGCGCGAGTCGACGGCGCCATCGAGGTCAGAAAACAGCTCTGCCAGCGGCTCGACCGATTCGTAGAATACCCGCGTCGGGCCATAGAGCGCCTTGGCCTTGGCGATATCGCCCGCCTTGACCGCATCGGTGAACTGCTGGGTGTGGGCGACCAGTTGGTCGACCTGCTGGCCGACATAAATCTTGTAGTCGGAGATCGGGCCGACGAGGTCGAGGGGGTTGGTCGCAGCGCTCGCTGCGCCGGCAAAGAGCGCGACCGCGAGCCCGGCGGAAAGGGCGATTGGCTTCATTTATGGTCTCCGAGGTTCGGCGCTTGAACGACGCCGCTAATTAAGGTGAGTAGCATTATCAAGTTTTAAGGCGTCGCTGTCCCTGAAGACGGCCGCCGTTTCAGGCGGCCGCGGCGGCTTCGATCAGGCTTTGGCCGAGATAGCGGTTGCGATCGGGGATACCGGGCAGGGCGAAGAAGTAGCCGCCCCCGGTCGGCTTGACGTATTCCTCGAGCGGCTCGCCATTGAGGCGCTTCTGGACGGTGATGAAGCCCGCTTCGAGATCGGCCTGGAAGCAGTTGAACAGCAGGCCCATGTCGAGCTGCCCGGCTTTGTTGGCGCCGCGGGAGTAGTTGTAGGGCCGCCGGAGGATGAGATTGGCCTGCGTCTCCGGCGTGCGGGGATTGGCGAGTCGGATGTGGGCGTTGAGCGGCAGCTGCTTGCCCTTGGGGTCGGCGCTGTAGTTGGGGATGTCGTGCTCGTTGGCGCCGTCGAGCGGCGCGCCCGTCAGCTTGTTGCGGCCGAAGATGCGCTCCTGCTCGATCAACGGCGTGCGGTCCCATTGCTCGACGAGGTTGCGGATGATGCGCACCACCTGGTAGCTGCCGCCGGCGGTCCAGGCGGGTTCTGACCCACCCCGCTTGACCCAGACTACCTCATCCATCAGCGCCGCGTCGGCGGTCTTGGGGTTGCCGGTCCCATCCTTGAAGCCCAGCAGGTTGCGCGGCGTCAGCTTGCCGGCGGCCTCGACCGCCGATTGGGGCAGGAAGCCATCCTGCTTCCAGCGCACCATCAGCAGCGACGGGGTGTGCTTGATGATGTCGCGCAGCGCGTGAAGGTTGATCTCGGCCGAATCCGAGCAGAGCTGCACCAGCAGGTCGCCGTGGCACCAGTCGGCATCGAGCCGATCGTTGGGGAACGCCGTCATCGGCTGGAGGCTCGCCGGCTTGACCGGCCCGAGACCGAACCGGTCGTCGAACAGCGAGGCGCCGACGGCCAGCGTCGCGGTCAGCCGGCCGGGCGCAATCACCGGGCCGAGGAGGCCGGAGTCCGGCGGCGGAAAGGCATCGTTGGCGGTCTCGACCTTCCCGCCCTGGGTCAGGAACGCGAAGCGTTCGGTCAGGATCTGGAACAGCTGCGACAGTTCCGTCCGGGTCGGGGCCAGCACGTTGAAGCTGATCATCATGCCGGCTGCCGGGGCGGGGTTGACGATTCCCGCCTGGTGGACGCCGTAGAACGGCACCGCGCTGACCGGGCTTGCGGCACTCGGCGGCGCCTCGGCATGGGCCGGCGCGGCAAGGCCGCCGATGACCGCGGCGCCGCCGACAAGGGCGGCGCCCTTGAACAGGGCGCGGCGGGAGGGTGATGCCGGCTCTTCCGGCTTGCGGCTGAAGAGGTGGTGCGGGAAGGGGCAGCGGCTGGTCATGGTGAAAAACTTCAGGTGGTGCTGAGGCCGAGGGCGGCCTGCATGGCGACGAGGTCGGCGGCGAGGTCGGCGAGGCGGGCCGGCTGGGCGGTGTTCTGGGCGAGCGCCGTCTCGGTGGCGGCGAGGTCGGCGTCGAGCTTGGTGGCAAGCGACTTGTCGGCCCGGGCGGTCAGCGGCCGGAAGAGCTCGATGACTTTCCGCACGCCGGCGATCCGGGCGATCGCGGTGGGGCCGAAGTCGGTAGCCTTGGCGAGGTCCGCGACGACCTGACCAGCACCGGCGACGATCTCGTGCGGCGAAGCCGTGGTCGAATGGATGGTGCCGCCGAGGTCGACCGCGCTCTTGCGGGTCACATCGACGAGGCCGGCGGTGCTGGAGTCGAGGGACGCAGCGGCCAGCGTCTTGTCGAGCGCGCCGAACGAGGTGGGGCCGGCGAGCAGCGGGTTGGCCTCGCGGTCGAACAGGTGCAGCACCGGCGCGATCTGGGCCAGCGCCGTCGCCGCATCGGCAAGGTGGGTGCGCGCCGCCGCCAGGTCGCCCGCAGTGACGGCGCTTTGCAACGCGGTCGCAGCGGCGCCGAGCTGCTCGGCGGAGCGGATGGCGTAGACGCGATACTCGGCCGTGGGTGCGACGAGGTCGGCGAGGGTGGGGGCTGCCGGCAGCGCCGTGGTCGACCCGTCGGCGGCCGTAACCGTGAGCGACCCCGGGGCGTTGCTGAGGAGGCCGCAGGTCATCTTGTAGGTGCCGGGCTTCAACCGCGGCGTGACGTCGAGGGCAAAGCCGGGCGCGATGTTTTCGCGCTCCGCCAGCACCATGACGCCATCGAGGATTTCCCATTCGATGGCCCGGCCCGAAGTGTTCTTGATCGAAAAGGTCGGGGCGCCGGCGGCGACGGTCACCGCGTTGGGCGAGCAGGCGGTGTCGGAGATCTCGATCGCTACCTTGTCCGGGGCGGTCGACGGGGCGCTCCGCCGGTTCACCAGCGCGACCCCCAGCACCGCGACGACGATGACCAGCAGGCCGATGGCGCCGACGACCGCAAGCTTCAGTCGGTTGGAGGGCATTGGGGCCTCAGGTCGCGCTGCGCGGCCGGGCCGGGACCGCCGGCACGCCGAAGAAGATGGGAAGCGAGATCAGCAGGAACCCGACATAGACGATCACCTCTGAGGCGGTCGGCGTGTCGCGATAGCCGAGGATGCCTGACAGGAACGTGCCGAGCGGGGAATCCTCGGGAATGACATGGCTCCAGTCGAACACCACCTGCTGCAGGCTGTTCCAGACCCCCGCCTCGTGCAGCGAGCGAACCGACTGGGCGAGGAGGCCGGCGGCGACGACGAGGATGAAGACCGCCGTCCAGCGGAAGAAGCGCGACAGGTTGATCCGGATGCCGCCCCAGTAGATGGCAAAGCCGACGACCGCCGCCGTGGCGAGACCCAGCACGGCGCCGAGCGCCGCCCATGGCCCGCTCGACTGCTGGAAGGTCGCCAGCAGGAACACCATGGATTCGAACCCCTCGCGGGCGACGGCGAAAAACACCAGCCCCACCAGAGCCAGCCCGTGGTGCGATCCGGTGGTGAGCGCGGTGTCGATCGATTCCTGCAGGCCCGCCTTCATCGAGCGGGCCGCCTTCTTCATCCAGAACACCATCGAGGTGAGCATGAACACGGCGACGACCCCGATCACCGCCTCGAAAGCCTCCTGCTGCGCCTGCGGGAAGTCGGCGTTGAGCAGCGTGAGCAGCAGGCCCGCGATGGCGCAGAGCAGCACGGCCAGGGCGACGCCCGACCACACCGCGAACAACCAGCTGCGCCGGCCGGTCTTGACGAGGTAGGAGGCGACGATCCCAACGATCAACGAGGCTTCGATCCCCTCGCGCAGCATGATCAGGAACGGAACCAACATGGGTACGTCGCTTTTGTGGAGTGTGATTGTCCGGATTGCGGTATCAAACATGACCGGAAGCGTCAAGTTTCTACCGCGTTCGCCGACGGCTGTGCTTGATGTGGATCAAGTCCACGGCCGATCAGGCGTTTTCAGGCGTCGCAACCTGTCGAACCCCCTACGGCGGCAATGGGTGGCGGCGTTTTCGTTGCCGCGTGTGGTTTCCGCGCCCGGAGCTTTGGTTCGTGGGAGAACCCCACCCCCGGCCCCTCCTCGCAAAGGGGGATGGAGGAAGGCACAGCCGGGCCACACGGTCTCCCTCTCCGTTGCTGGAGGGAATGGGCGTGGGGGCCTCTGGGGCTCAGAACTCTCCGAACGGCAGTGTGATCGCCGTCCCGTTGGTGGGACGGCGGGGCAGTGGTGACAAGAACTCGGATGAAACGGCCCGGGTCGTGCCGTCGTCTATGCCCGGCCGAATTCGTCTTCGATGCGGATGATGTCGTCTTCGCCGAGGTAGGAGCCGGTCTGCACCTCGATCAGCTCAAGCAAGATCTTGCCGGGGTTCGAGAGCCGATGCGTGCAACCGAGCGGCAGGTAGATCGACTGGTTCTCGGTCAGCATCGAAACGGTGCCGTCGAGCGTCACTTCCGCGGTGCCACGCACAACGACCCAGTGCT